>Ga0210059_1004465_pt1 | contig 22570 bp, 15 predicted proteins | sample Ectturendosymbi2_FD_188042 | JGI IMG/M metagenome (GOLD analysis project Ga0210059, IMG submission 188042) | Ecteinascidia turbinata endosymbiont from Florida, USA - Sample 2 (SPAdes) (version 2) | ecosystem: Host-associated > Tunicates > Ascidians > Unclassified | place: Key West, Florida...
TGGGAACAACTCATCCATGCAACCCACCCAATTATGGTCTGTGGGTAAATCTACTTTTCTTCATGATGTGTATTTGTAAACATTGTTTTCCGCCCATGCCACTTGTTTTTGCTATGAAATGTTGTACCAAAATGCCTTGCCCTCTGCCTCATGACCATTATTGCTGCTTACTTTCTTCACCTGTGTGCTTGCCTCACCTGCTTATCTGTACATGCCTCATCTCTTCACCCATTGCTTGCCCACCATCATCTGTGTTATGTTGATGTCTATGGCGTTTTTTTTTGTTTTTTTTGTTTAATCTTCCAACTTTTCCTCCTTGTTCTTGTTGTTGTTCATATAATGTCAAATTGTGACGACTTCTGGCCTTTTCGTTGTGCTGGACTCTATTAACCTGTGTTGAAAATTTATTAAAGGGCAATGTTCCTCAATCACTATTGTAGCTCAACAGCAAAACAAGTACATGATGAAAGATTGTAAGAGAACAACTTTATTTCCATGTGTAGCCATAAACTGAGATAAATTTGCCATCCTTGACAAGTGGTGAAGTGAACAACAACAATCTGAACAAAACCAACAAACACATGCAACAACTAAACAACAGTAAGTTAGGTAACGTAACAGTTCTCATTGCTGCTTCTGCAACTGCAGTAAATAACAGGTATTCCGATAAACTTCCTTTCACATTAACTCAGAAAATCTAAGGATCCTAACAAAATTTTGTAATTGAAAAACCTACAAACAATAGGAATTTGGTGAAAATCTGGAATCAATTAGTCAAAAAAGTGAAGAAAAAATATGGTTTCTCAGACAAAACCCAGGGTGTTCAGACCTAATTCTTGCAAGGGGCCAAATCTACCCCGGAAAAAGGCCAACAAGGAGGCAAACGAAAATTTTGGGACCAGCAAGTAGCCCTTTTGGGACCAAATTTCCCAAATTTAAAACAAACAAAGAATCGTTCGCGGCTACTCCTGGCAACGTCTCAGTGTAGATTGCCCTTTATCAGCCTCAACGCCTCCCTCACAAGAAAATTGCTTCCTTGTGAGGTGCAAATCCGATGTTGGGAACCACTCCATGAGATTAAACAAGAATTAAAAAAGAATTGATATCCATTAATATAAAGGTAAAACACTGCTCTATGCAGTGTTTTCAAAGTTGATGTTTGCGTGATCTCAACTTGTATGACTAAAAGACGCTTGTGCAAAAAATACAGGTCATCTTAGTAAACAGTTGGATAAAATTATAGAGATGCAAGTGTGTATGAAAATCTCACAGGAAAGCCTGGAGATAAATGGGTTTTTGCTGGGACAATGACTTAAAGCAGTTATGAAACTGGTCATTTCCATTTAGAAGAGTTCAGACAGAAAATTTGCTCATGAGGGAGTGCATAAAGAGATTGATAATTCATTCAAATCAGATATTACTGATTTAGCTGATGGTAGCGATTTAGATTTTGACCCAATAAAAGAGCAAGCAGCATATTGTGTTAATGTAAATTGGTCTTTTGCAGAGCGCAGGAGATACAATATATCTGGGCTTAGATGGCACATCAATCTTTAAAGCAACATTTTGAGAAAGCTACTAATACCTGTTCCTAGACAGCTTGTTATCTTTTACAAAAAAGATTTATTACAGTTGGGGTAATGAAAGGTTGCTCTTGAATATATGAGAAAAGTTTTTGATAATGGTGTTCATTTGTGGTAATATTCTTTTGAAATACAAGAAATTTAAAATATTTCAGGCCTCAAAATTCAGCATGCATAGCATGAAAGCCAGAAACCCTGCATTATTCCTGCAGCAAAAACAAAAAGTGACAGCCTTCAAAGTGGAAAAAAGTCAAGAAACAAATTAAGCCTCAGGTTTACACATGGTATGGTTCTTTTATCGACAACACTTGGAAATGTGAAACAAATTGGTGGCAGTTGCAGGATGAAATGCAATACAAAATTTATGGATAAAGAAAAAAGCACAAATCAATTTTTGGTCACTGGAACATATGTTTGCAACATTTTTAGGTCACTTTAACAAAAAAGCAAAAAAAAGTAAAAAGAAAGCCAAGACAAGAGAAAAATTAACTTCAAGGCACAGTTTGCACATATGTAATGCTAGTTTCGTACAAATAATTTTTGTTGTTAGCTGTTTTTTTTTTTGGTCATAGACCGAAATAATTTTGAAATGACCAAAAAAATTAACGTCATATTAGTCAGAAGGTCTGAAAATATAGGCTAATGAACACTGTTATGGTGAGTTTTAATACAACTGTGAGACAAATGACCAAAATGTTTCAGTGACCAAAATGCCTCAGCAAAAAAAAAACAGGTTGCAAGTACCTTCATTTATTAGGAATGCCCTTTGCAAAACTTGCTTTACGTTGTATATATGTGTACTTAGTCATGCACTCCATAATGTCAGTTCATTATGCCCATAAAGCCACATATTTGCTTATAACCTTAAATTTATATAGAGGTTTATGTCCATTTATAAATTGGGTCAGCAAAAATGTAAAAATTCTAAACAGGTCTATGTCCACAAAGGGGTAAAAAAACAAGGGGGATGTCCCAAGAGTTTTTAAATTTGGTTGATTTGATACGTACCACTATGACCTACAACTGGTCAGAGTTTGAAGAAGTAACTATATAAGGTGAAAAGGCAGGAAAACTTTTAGCTGAAAAAATTTTTTTGCCATTTTCTCAAAACCTCATTTTTTGACATAGCCCAGTTTGGTTTTACAGTGACGATGTGCTGTTGATATTTGAAAGGCTTGAAATGCTTGTCTGTTGATTTTTTAAGGGACGTTCAAAGTGCATTTTGTTACGAATATGTAAAATCATGAATTGTTTTTGAACTATTCACCAGTACATTTAGGTTTCCTGTTTCATTCACCTATACCAATGCACAAGATATCTCAATAGTGCTCTTAAATCATTCTGGCAAATTTACTTTTGATTCTATACTTGTTATTAGTTTGCAAGGTCATGCTTTTTTCTACCAAGCAAATTAAATAGATAAAGAAGATTGTCATGACCATTGCTTCAGGTTTAACCAAGAGTGTTTTGCAAATTATGCGCTTTATTTGCAAAGGTTGTTTACTTTTGAAAACACTTCTGTTTTCAGTTTTGGTGTAGGTTTGCAGCACTGCGTGCTAGTGAACTGTTCACAGCTATTGAAACCATGCACCACTGATAAGGTTAATCATCCTGTGCTTAAGCCAATGCTTGTATTTCAAGAAAAAGGAGGAAAACTGGAACATTAACCAAACAAAAAGTTTTATATGGAGAAGAAACTGTGTCTTAAAGCAGCACTGATACTGGTAGGTGTATGAATTTTCAGTTAACACTTGAGTGTTTGTGTCTAGTGTGTAGACTGTAACAGCAAAATCCCATTTTGACGTCTTCTTTTGTTTCTTGTTCATCCTGTCAAGTAATGCATGACTGTGACCACTGTCCATTGTCAGCAGTCACAAACATTTACGCGATTTTTTGTTTTATGGAATTCAAGAACCAATTGTTTTTGTATTTTTTGAAGAAGATAAAAAACATTGGCTTCACTAACTTAGTTACTTCTGCCTATTTAGTTTTATAAATGGTAATATGTTTGAAGAACAAAACCAGAAAGACTTGCATGAATGCATGCAAGTTTGCTAAATACATGCCCTTAGCTTCTTGAATACTGAATATATATCAGCGTCCAATTGCCAAGTCTTGATGCAGTGAAGTGTTTCAATTAGAATCATGCCTGTTTCATGAATGCTTGAATTTATGAACATAAAAAAATGGTTCTGTTCTGTACGTTTAAGGTAATCTGTGGATTAATTATTATATTAGAGCAAGTTTTTGCAACTTTTTTTGCAGCTTCCTAAATACTCAAAATATATGTAGTAGGATGTTTTACGCTGGTTCCAGGAATTTTATATTGCAACTTTTTCCTTTTTTACATGTAACTTTTTACTGCAACTTTTATCAAGTATTGTGCAAAATGTAAAAGTGTGATTTAAAAAATATGGTTTAAAACTATTTCAGTATAGTTCTGTTCCCTTTGAAGACCGATTTGAACTGAATAGTGACTTAAAAGCAATTGTAGAAATGACCTGTCCAAACATCAGTCCAGAACTGTATGCCAAGATGTTAAATTGCCAAGCAACTTCATGTAGTGTGCAGCAAGGTTTTAGCATGCTGCACAAACTGTTGGCAAAAGATTGCCATTTCTCCCCTGATAATGTTTGGAAATATTTAGCATAATATGTAAATAAATCGCTTGAGTAAGTTACTGTTGTTTAAAATGCTTGTGCATAAATGCAACCTATTACTGCAACTTTTAACAATAAATGCAAATTTCTCACGATTTTATTGCAGCAAAATCTTGCCCTAATTATTATACTGAATTATCATTTAGTTTGCATGGTGCCAATTTCTGATGTGTTTTCACATGTAAATATTCATATCATATCTGGTGTAATTATAGCAACATTTTGACATTGTGTTTCAAGGTGGTCGTTGCCACTCATTTCCTTTCCCTGGTGTTTGCTGCATGGCAATCACACAGCGCTGGTAATGATGACAGCACTCCCATGATAGTGTGGTGGTCTGAAATGTTTCCTCACGTTACTACACCAGGTGTGTTACAACTTTGTTGACTCAACTTGTAAATGCAAAAGCTTGTGTTGAGATAAAAGTACCCGCATGTTTGTTGGGGAGAAAACGTGAACAAAATGAAAACAGGATTTGTTAAGAAGTGAACAGCCTTTTCAATGCATAAATTTGTTAGCCTTACGCCTTTAATGCGTCTAAGAAACAATTTGAAAATGAGTGGGTGTTTTGAGAAACACTGCAGTTTTTGCATCGAGAAAATGGCTTATTCTGAGACGCTGCCAGAATTCATTATAAACAAATGAACTGCACTCAGCTTGCATGCAGATCTTCTGCTGTTGCTCTGCAATTTTGGCAATTGCCTGTCAGTTTTTTTTGAACTTTTACTATTCTGTAGTGAACATAACGTAACGTTTGTGTTGTGCTGGTCGTAATACTGAATTAGTTGGTTGCTTTGTCCCCAGATAGTGTTGAGATGTAGGCCGATAATACTGTGTTTATGTTGGTTTCCGTTTGACTGTTTATTGCAGGCAACGAAAATGGAATTTACAAGGTTCATTGTCGCGACAATGAATACACATGTTTGTCTTCACAAAATCGTGAGTTGATTACGGACGAAAGTCATCGATTGACGACCATACTAATTTATGGAACTGACTTTCGAGCTTACGAAGCTCCTTTGCCGCGCAAATCGAACCACTTGGTAAGTTTTTTTGAAAATGGTCTTTAGCTATGTTAAAAGATAACGTTGCTGCGAGAGACATAACATATTCTGAAGTACTGCATAACCTATATGCCAGTCTTTCAGATCTTTCGTGACATGTTAAGCAAGACGAACAGATTTGTGAAGTCGGTTTGTTTTCTTAGTTAATTATTTGCGTTTTCATCTCTGGATTAACTAGATGCAAATGCCAAGTGAGGATGTTTCTGTTGTTGACAGTGGGCGCTGCTGCACGAGGAATCACCGCAGAACAACCACATGCTCTGCCATGCGGAAGCTTTGAGTGCATTTAACTTATCGTCGACGTTTAAGAGGCACTCGGACTACCCGCTCACAACTCAGCACTTCCCGAGTTTAAAATATCTTCTTGAGAGGCCAGCAGTGTCCATCGAATCGAAAAATAAGTAATTTGCGCTGTTGGCATTGTTTTTTATAGCGTCGAATTAAAACAAGGTTTAATTTATTTTTCCTTGCCAGTACTATCGTGCTGGCTATCCTTCAATCCCTTCGCTGAAGACTTCTATGTTTTTTCTGCTTTAGACGTGGTTCAAACTTGTGATTATGTGTGATAGGTGGTGTTGTGTACGGTTAAATGGATTGGCTGGAGTGACAATTACAGAAACATTACCAACATCACGGAATTTCTTCATGTGTTTTCACCGCAGGTTTCGAAAAGAAGGATTGGCACCCATAGTTTATTTACAATCCCATTGTGACGTCGCTTCCGACCGCGATCGTTACGTATACCGTCTGATGAGGAACATTAGTGTTGATTCGTACGGAGCGTGCCTTAACAATAAGCAGTTTGACGATCCCGACCTCATGAACACTGAAAAGATGTCAGACGCGAAACTTTATGATCTTTTAGGTACGTTTGTGGCTGTGTTTTTCTTTTCGTTGAGAAATTTAGTTGTTTTGTCTGAAGTTGCTTAAACATCTGTAATTTTTGCGTTTTCAAATATTTCTTTATGACTGAAAAAAGCATCGTGACCGAATTAAACTAATTTTTTTCGGTCATTTAAAAAGAAACGCGGTCAATGACTGGAAAATCACCGAAGAAAATCGCTTTGTGGTTATGTTACTTTAGCGGTGGTGCCAAGCCGAAAGCTTTCGACGAATAGGAAGCGGAAGAAAAAAAATGATTGCAGATGAAATTCATTGAATATGATGTGGTGATGTAACTGCTACAGTATCTTAAGCAGTGGTTTCCAATCTGTTTTTGCCCATGACCCACCCAATCACCCCTAAAATCCTGATTGTCCCCATGCAGGCCCGGAGCCACGGGGATATTCAGGGGCCAGTGCTCCCCAATTCTTGTTGTACCCCCCAACTTTTGTTGTGCACAGAAAACTTTGTCTTAAATGTATAATGAAAACAAAAATCCTGCCCCCTAAAATTTATTTTGCCTCCTAAACCTTGAAACCTGGCCACGGACCTGCCCCATGTGGCGATACATAAATCTTGTGATTTAAAAAGTAAACTCCGTTTTAGCTAAGAAGCTTCAAACGCCAATACCATGGTTTTAACAAGCTTCCAAAGAACATAGCACCCATGACAAGAATGAAATAACAAATTAAATTTGAAAATTTTAACCTAGGCCTCGTTAGTTGGCTTCAGTGCCCCCCCTTAAAAATCAAATTAAACCCCTGTAGACACCCCGTGTTTCGAACCACTGATCTGAAGATATGCAACAACCTTGTGGCGGTAAACGTTTGAGTTTAGTAGAAACTAAAAACAATGGTCTGTTGTGAAACATTCTATAAAAGTTGTTTTTTTCGAAAAAGGTTGCGATTAGGAAGCATCTCTTGTTCTGTTTTTAGCCACAGATGTCTATATTGCAGATCCTTGAATTGTGTTTAGAATATCGAAATTTGACGTTCGTGTTTACCCATCCTTGCAGTTTCTGTGTGAGCCATAGAATACTTGAGCTACTGGTCTATACAGCCCTGCGTACCTTTGATAAGTTGAATTATGTTGTACCTAGTTCTAATGTGGGGATGATGAATGAACTGTACTGGCTTCTAGGAGTCGGTCAGAACATGCTCCCCGCCTGCTTGGTTTTTCTATTTGACATACGCGGTTAGAAGAAACCCAGATTTAAATTTTTGCCAGCACTCGCGTTTTCTCCAGAGATCACTCGATTTTAGTCAGAATACCGGAATTTGTACCAACGAAGATCGGCACTTTCTTGAAGAGCAATTGTTCTGAGTTGAATATTTGCATTCGTTGTGGTCATGACAACTGTAACCTGGAATTATCACAAACCTTGACACCGTTTCACTTTTTATAAACATGTAAAAAAAACCGCCTAATTCTGTCAACAGAATTGAAAAATTTCCTGGTTTCGCCAACCGCGATTCGCTTCTTTTTTTACCATTTGACCTGTGTCTCTCTTTAGCGAGGCTTTGATGATGGTGTAGCGCTTGTGTAATTTCAACCACCAGCTTTCATGCAGCCAAGTACAAATTTCACATCGCGTTCGAGAACTCGATTTGCGACGACTACATAACGGAAAAGCTTGTTCGCCCCCTGCACCTGGGCTCGGTGCCCATTTACAGGGGGTCACCGTCTGCGCGTGACTGGGCCCCGTCTCCTCGCGCCGTTATCATGGGTAAGTTTGAAATGCATTGTGCGTCGACAATCCTACCGCTTTGTGCGTTGCGTTTTATTATCTGGGTTCCCATGCGGTATTGGAAGTATTGAATTATGAAATCGTTTTTTCAAGACCTTGAAAAAGTATTGAATTTGGTCGAAATGTACATAAAGTATTGAAAAAGTATGTAAATTCCAAATTCAGCCATTTGTTTATTCGATTTTGGCCTTTACCGCTGATGACACTTTTGGAGATGTTTTTGCATTGTGTTCCATGAATAAAATTTTGAAAAAATGAAGATAAGTGATGGTATTAAAGTTTTTTCATTTATGGAAAATGGTTTTTGAAAATGTGTGGGAACCTTGTTTCTTTGTTGTTGTTATGATGTTCTGAGAAAAGAATTGGGTTTTGCTTTAATGCAAGTCATGAGTCGTAAGTGTCCTATTTTTGTGCGTTTCCCCGAGATTACAAATTTTTTTCTCGTTGGTTGGGTACCACCGCGCTTTTGCTTCTAGACATACGTTTTGAATTTTTTTCTTTTGTTTGTGAGTTCAAACTTCAAGACCCGTCCGATTTTCAGTTTTACGCATCGTGTCGTTTCTTCTTGTGACATCACAATGGTAATCGCACAGCGGACGACTTCGAATCGCCCGAAAGTCTCGCCGAGTTTGTCCGCTACTTGGACGAAAACGACGATGCTTACTTGAAATACCTCGAGTACAAGACGCAGGGCGCCATTTCGAACGCCATGCTGCTGGAAGCTCTCCAGCGCCGCCCGTGGTCGGTGGACGGAGTGAACAGGTCGAACTTCGTCGAAGGGTACGAGTGCTTCGTGTGTGAGCAGGTAGTTTTTGTCCTTTGCCGCTAGTAAGCGAGCGTAAGATTGCTTACAAGCAGGCCTGTGGGGCTGGAGACCCAGGAATTTTGGGTGATTGGAGCTGGAGCCGCAAACTTCCAGATAGTGGAGCCGATGCCTGAACTTTGAGTTCCGGCTCCACAGCCCTGCTATTCAGTAACAGTATGAGAATCGAAATTTCTGTTCATTTGTAGACGACGTTTCAATGCTACTCTGAACTGTTGGACAGCCGTTGTGGTAGAAATTGTTTTCCTCAAAAAGTTTTCGCTTAAATATGATTGTTTTCATTCAGCCAAATATCGTCTCAAAAATGCTCTGCGAATATTTCCTTTGACGCCCTCGTTTTAACCCCCAGGACTATTTATTTTTTCTCCAAAAGTGCTTTGGTTCGCAGGACTCCCGCCAAAATCGCAGTAAGCAGTAGTCCCACAAACGAAGTTCAGAAAAATCGTGACGAAAAGCGGTACTTCTCGGTACCTCGGTACCCGACACAGCTTTTGTCGTTCGTTCATAAAATGTGCGAACTTGTGATTTGTTATGTTCGTAAACACAGCTGCTGATCCTGCGGCCAATGCATGGCGCGCAATTCCGTTGTGTTGACACATTTAAAGTTTTGTCCCATCGATATTTTCCAACCTGCTTTCAATGACTGTTCAAGACTTCAAGGCTTTCTTTCCGGATAGCGTTGTTGGTGAAATTGTGTCAGCCTCATGATGTCGTAGTGCTGTAGTAGGTGAGACCCGCTTTAACCTTTTAGGAGGTCGTTCTCTGTAGAATGTCAGTATCTCTGGTCCCGATGGTTTGTTGTCAACCTTGGCAAAGCAGCGTCTAATCGTGGTTGTGTGAGTCACAACGACTGTCTACCGCCTTTCACAACATTCCGTGGTTTATTAGAACGTTGAGATGAAACGCCTCATAAGAATCAAACTCAGGATTCCGTGTACTTTACTGGCGGCATACCTAAGCGCTCTTTCCTTTTTCGTAAATGCGCGTCATAAGGTAAAGAAGCCATTAGAACGTTTCACTTGTGCTCCATTAAAAGAAACCTGTTGCGCAGGCTCTTGAGCAGTGTGCGTTTTGTGAAAACCACTTGTAGATCGCATTTCAATTGGCTGTCCCGTCCGTGACGTCATCCGGGACGCAATTTGCGGGTTGAGTGCGTGTAGAATGTAGATGACGCTAACGTAGTTGTCGGAGTTTTTTTAGTTAAGTTGTCGGCGCTTTATTGTGAGTCTGGTCTCGAACGTTTCTTCCTGGAGAGTCCCTCCGAAATTGTCGTTGAGTTTACGTTGAGAGTTGGGTTAATTTGATGATAGCGATAATAGAATGGATAAATCTTTTTGGACCACCCTGTAATACTTGGTCCTCAGCCATTAGCTGCTGATATGCATGAACCAGTATCTGCGTTAAAACTGATGGTGGCGCACGCTGTGACCCAGATGTGTCTTAAAATTTCAGTCAAAGGGCTTGAGACCTCAAATTTCGGACCATTTCAAGAAGCTTGTGATTTCTACGCTTGTTGCCATTTCACAGTGGCGTAACTGACAGGAGACAGGGCGTGAACCGCCCCCCTGGCAAGCTAAATGTAAAAAATGGGCTCCCTTTAACTGACATTTTGATCTTTCTTTTGATTGTCGGTAGTGTGTTGATTTTGGACTTTTTCGTTTTTATCGGTTATTTTTTCGCTATAGTGCAGACATCCACGTCATCTGGATTCACCCTCCTACGGTGGCCAGTAGGCCCTCTTCTGCTAAGTTTTGCCCCTCTGGCTCAAATCTCTAGTAACACCATTGCTATTTCGACCGAAAACGTCGTATAACTGATTAACTATCTGGAAGATGCGGTAACGTAGTGAACAGATCTATTTTTAACATAGTTGAAAGCTCATGATGTTATTTGCACGCGCAGCATCTTCCGTCGAACAGTTTTCACTTGTGATGCTCAGCAAAAGTCCGACGAACTTTTTCATTCGCCAAAATCCAAGACTTTTTGTCAGTGTTTTGACCAAAAACCGGGAACATCCGAAAAAACATAATTGCTTCATTTCAACAAACTGGCATTTCCGTGTGTTCTTCGCGTATGCTTTTTTGCCAAACTGATGCTGTTGCAGATGCACAAAATGAAAGAAGCAGCCGAGAGTGGAAACCCCCTCCCCCCAAGGATAGTACCTCATAGCCACTTGGATTGCCCGCCGCCCACACCATCGTTTGGCAGTGTTGCCGACATCCCGCCAACCAGCCAGTGAGTACCAGCTACGCGTGTAACTTAAACTTGGTTTATTTCACCTGTGTATTCGTGTAAAGGATAAAGAAAAGCCCCGATCCACAGAGAAAATTGCACGTAACACAGCGCTGTTCGCAAACTGTGTGTTATCACGAAGGTTTTAGAAGAAAATTGATTGTTTCGTGACAGTGGTTTGATTGTTTCATGACAGTGGTTTGATTGTTTCGTGACAGTGGTTTGATTGTTTCGTGACAGTGGCTTCATTATTTCGTGACAGTGGTTTGATTGTTTCATGACTGTGGTTTTGTTGGGGGATCTCTGAGCATTTCGTTTCGCCATTCTTTAAAATATTTATTGGTTCGAGATGTTGACGTTTCTATGAAGGTTTGCAGGTTGCTTGGCTGTTAGTTCAGTACCTGGTTTGTTGAGTACGCGGCCAACAGTCTTTACCGGCCCTTATAAAATTGACCCCAGTCATCGCAAGATCTGCAGTGACACTTTTGTCAGTACTGTGGAATTTCAATTTGAATTACATTTGTCTCTAATAGCAGCGAATTTCCGTAGTTAATTTTATCCCAAGGAATTTCAGAACAACCCAATTAAATTCGACTATCCGACCTCATGTAAAACTTGTAACGGAAGTATGTGGTTTGGAAAGTTATACATATGGATACCCACGTACATACACATGCGCACATATACATATATTGCAAGTTCTGCGAACTTGAGAAAATACATAAAAAAAATACAAAATCAAGAAAAAGTACAAAAAATCGTTTATGCTCGGATTGAGAAACAGTTGAGTTTGTTTATTTCTTGTCGCGCAGCTTTCACAAATGGGTCGAAGATTACTGGCAGAGTTTGGACCAGGCTGTCGCTTTGCGGGACATGCTGCGGGACCAAGCGATAAACCCGGATGACCTTTGGACCTACATTGAAAAGAGATACCGGGCCGGCCACGGTGCTCTGCAGCACACAGAGCTTTAGGTTGCTGCGACGTGTGGGAGGTGCTTTATGTCGCCAGGTTTAACGGGTTAGCGCACCTTGCGTGAAAATCCGAGACACAAATGTTTTTTTTCAACGATCAGCAAGCTTTACGGGTGCGCTGGTAATCACAGAGTGAACGCCGGCGTAGCCACCGTCAGGAGTGGCGGACATCACAGAATACTCGGCGTGTGGTCCTGTTGTTGACAACACAAGAAAGAAGCAGCAGCATTTACGCTTGGAGGTGTTCGTTGGTGCATTTGTATACACTTGCATAAGACCTTATTGCATTGGAATCGACACGTCCATCGTTTGCACCCGTAGGCTGTGCTGCTTCCATATGACCCCCTCTCCGAAAACCTTGCGTCACACGAAACTTAAAACAAATAGCCTTTCTGTGGAATGTCGCAAAGACCCTAAAATTTCAAACATTCTGGACTCGCGTTTGAAAAAGTTTCAAAACTTTTCTCAATTTTTTTCAAACCTTTTTCAAACTTTTGTGAAAGCAAATATACCTGTCGGATAGAGGCCCCTAGTTTGAGGCCCAGGGGGCTCTTGGTGCCGCCCTGGTTGTGCGAAAAACTTCGTGCGGGTGACACGAGTTACTTCGCTGTTTAAAAAATGAACCATTTTCGCAGTTCGAACGTCCTCCCCCGCCGCAGCGAGAACCTCACCTTAGTTTTCGCTCATTGGCAAATTTATATTTTTTAGGCGAGCAGGGGCGAAACGACGGGGGCAAGGGAGGCACAATACCCCGGGCGACGAATCGCTATGGGGGTCCCGAACCACTGCTGGGGACGCCGAAAAGTCCCAAACAATGTCACAAGTGTTTTCTTCAATACAGAACATTTGCTTCCGAAAGACCTCAGGTTCGAACATGGGGTCGTCAGACTTGTTTCTTGTCCCGGGCGTCATCTGACCTCGTTATGCCCGCGTAGGCGAGGCTGGCAACGAAGCAAATGCAGGTCATTTGTCTTCCATTGGTCGCCCTGAGTCACGTGCGTTGGGGCGTCCGCCAGTGTCAGCCATTTTTTCTGCTTGCGTTTGATTCGACGAGCTGCCTGTGATTTACTGTCGATTGTTACGTTTCCATTGCGCGATTCCTCGCACGTCGCATCGCGCACGACCATTTCGTAACAGAACGAAAGATGACGTGAAAGTCGTGTCATCCGTTGATGATGAAAGCTGATACGCTGGTTTTGGTGGATACGTGGGCCGTGATGTCGACTAATACCGATTTACGAATTCGCTACGCTTCAAAGGTTCCGTGGTGCCAAAAAATCAGAATCTTGACACAAAGTCTGATTGTTTTAAATTGTTGGAAAAAACACCCATGAACTTCAGTTTCTGTCTTGTCGCCTAGCAACGATGAACAGAACGTCGCAGCAGAGCGTGTCGTAAAGGCAGCAGGGCGTGTCGTAAAGGCAGCAGAGCGTGTCATATATGCAGCAGAGCGTGTCATATACGCAGCAGAGCATGTCGTAAACGCAGCAGAGCATGTCGTAAACGCAGCAGAGCATGTCGTAATCGCAACAGAGCATGTCGTAACGCAGCAGAGCGTGTGATATACACTGCTGATGAACGGAACCGCATTTTGCAGCAAAAGATGACGCGGTAATGTGACGTAGGACAAGCAGCATTGCACGGTGGTGCTTTCGCCGTTGATGTCCATCTCGTACCATTCATTTATCGAAGCAAAAGCCCCCGACAACAAGAACCCCCCAAACCCGATGGAGTGCCAATAGCTTTGTTGGCCTTCAAATCGTGAACACATGCCGTACCGTGGGATCTTGAACGTGTGGCGCGCGCACACTACAAGCAAAACACTTTGGGAATGTGTGAATGTGAACTTATTTAAAAATAGAGGTTAATGTTTGAGCAGATTTTGAAAACTTTTTAGGAATTCTGCACAAACCAGTGGCGCGAAATTTCTTGACATCCGATATTTTTCTTAGCTGCCACGGCAGCATACAGTTCTTTTCAACTACGTCTCATTTCGAACCGATTTTCAGCTTGTTTGCAACCAATATTCCATCATTTGTGCGCTGCTTCTGTGGCGCATTGCTCTCAGATTACCTCTCAACGACGTTTGACCCCTCATGTCACTTCACAGGCCGCATCTGCTCAAACATGAAAATGCGTTGCTCACAAGTTGTTCTTTTCGCAATATTGATTTCAATTGAAGTTTTTAGTTACTTTCGTTTTTTTTCGAAAACGTAATTCTTAAAAAACTATCCAAACGTGAGTGCTGCAAAATATTGCTAAGGTTCTTGCCCCTCCTTATATCTACAGTATGATTGAAAAATCAAAGACCAGGGCGGCACATTTGTTCCATTGTTACCAACATCGGTGGTTTTGTGGCCCGCTGGCTTGGCAAATTATGAAATGGTTTATATAGTGTTTTGAGTTCTCGTTTGAGGTGACATTTCGTTATCTCACGATTGGAAATGAATGACACTTGGCCAGTGACGACGGCCAGGAACCGGAGACAGCGGGTCCCACTTGGACTTGATTGGCGCTCTTTTGTTTGCGTTGTTGAAACGTCAATTTTACTCCACTCCAAAGTAAACCTGTTTTTAAAGAGTAAGAAATGTTACACAAATTATGACACCATTTTACCAACTTGTCAGTGTCACTTAGAAAAAACAAGACCTGTCAGTGTTATTTAGAAGAAAAAGCTGGAAACGTCTGGCAACTCGTCCAAAGCGATCAAACATTCTTTCAATGAAACCTTGTTTGCCTTTGCTGTTTTTTCACATCGAACGCTCATCATACATAAACCGGAGAAGCGTTCAGTCTCACACTAACAATAGATTTTTCAAACTTGTGGAAGCATTGCTAGATTCACTCATCTTTCTTTTCACACAGTAAAAAACTTCTATCAGTAGTCACTGTCTCACTGCATCACCTGCCAAGACGTCTGCATTCCATAGTCACATGCGGCAGAACGTTCATTACCGCAACTTGAAGTGAACCTTTGAAGATTTGTTGCATTGTTATTGTTAAGCAATAAATACAAACAGCAAAACAATCCGCTCGCAAGTTTCGCAATCTGCCTCTGCGAGCAAAATTAGCAAAGTAAGGTTAAGCTCATCACTGCATCACACCAAAACAGTGGACCAGGCACTTATGCAGTGTGTGTGAGTTTCATTCCGGCAAATAAACTATCATTGCAAGAATTAAATCAATCGAGATCAAGCTGTTGATTTCAAGTTTTTTAGAAAATTTTGCTTCTTTGTGCCATGTTCCACGGGAGGGCAATTGTCCGTTTTGCGCCCATCTTGAGGACGCCCATGGTAGGCAGTTGCAGGGACTGGGGGAAATTTCTACCAATTACCTATGTCAAAAATCCCTGATTTCAGGGCAAACACAGGGGTAGTCTACTATGTGGCATTCTGGATTTGACACAGGCTTTTGAGTAATCATTTTATCGTTTTGCTCACTCCAAAACCACATTTCCAAGTTTTTAGGCTGGGATTCTAAGCACAAAAACTGAAAGAGTTGAAACTACCCTTAAAAACTTCAACGATTTGCCGCCCTCCAGAAGGTACCGCCAGGGGGCCCCGGTTCTCCCCTTGCTACGCTACTGCATATTGCATGCCTAATTTCAGTGCTGACATTAGCCATTCAAAATACACTTGTAACAAAACAGACCAATTTTGCACAGCCCAGCAGCAAGTCGAGAATTGTGCAAGCGAAAGCAACTGCATGTGTGATTACCTAGTCTGAGCAAGGCTGGGAGTGGGAAGTTCTCACGCAGGTACGAAATAACGGAGCAATAGCATTATTACGAAAGAATGGCATTGATGATACCATTCCATAATAAAGGCTGGGTGAAAGGCCGGCAAGTAAATCGTGAAGTTCAACGAAGTGTAAAACAGTTTGGTTTCGAGTATTTTTTGCCTATGTTTCTCCGATAATCACCAAAATGGGCGTATTTGTATAAAAGGGGCGCCACAGCCGTTTGGAGGGGCAATTGCCCCAAACTTCCCCCCTGGATCCGCCACTGATAAGGCGGCGTTAATGGTCATAGAAACGCACCCGACCGTGAAATGTTTATTCAACCGTTCGTCCAATCATCGCGTGAAAGCGTGAGTTTTATTTAAATCAGTGTAGAAAGTTACAATGCTTCCTGTGCTTTGTGTTCTGAACTCGCTCTAGCGTTTGTGATAGCGACGCGGTTTCGCCAGAAGGTTATAGCGGAGTTGGGCATAAACGTTTTCAAGAATCAAATCATGTATGATAAAAATCTGTACATTCACTGAGCTCAATTAAGAGGGAAAATAAATAGCGGCAAACAGCCGCAGTTCAAACTGATCACTGTTTATGCTGAAAGTAAATACTGCACAGCTACAAAAGCGTTCTTAGAAAACGCAAATGCACTGCACATAAGCCGGATGTTTTTTTTATGTATGCTGTCAGGCATAACTGTAGGGGCAGGCAAAGTTTTGGGGAGGCGAAGGATTTTTGCCCGAATTTCTTCAAACTTACCCGAAAAATGTGTGTGCCGGCAGTGTTTCCATCTACAAATTTTCCATCGCGGAAATGGTGCAGACTATTTTTGTTGTGATCGTACACCAATGACAAGATTTTTCCGTGTGACCTCTAAAAAGGTCTCAAAGGTCTTCATGTGTTTTTTGTTCTTTTTTTTGAGGAAAAATCGAATTAAGACGTATTTCGTCAATCGGTCTAATTGATCACACTATCTGTGCCCGAATTTTCCGGGATTTTTGACCAATCAAAACATTTGGGTGTGTGCTTGCATCCCCGCCTCTACACCAAAATGTCAGGCTTTAACCGAAAAGCAAACTCAAGCCTCATCGATGACAACTTCCCCACACAGCACTCAAAGCAACGTTAGAACCGTGCACATTTGCCACCACTGAAAGTGCAAGTAACGTTGGTTTCCCGTAGCAAGCTGAGCCTTGGTTCTTCCATTGATAAGCAGGAAGGATCACGCCAGCACTTGCCGCGAAGCGTTCGTTTTCGGGAAACACCCTTCAATCTGTGCCAAATATCTTGTTTCGAAGAGTTTCAAAACGTTTACAAAGAAATGATCCTTGCTTCGTGGCCTGAACACTGCGGCAATAGCGTGGATTACGTTGTCGTGCTGTCGCATTTGGATTCCTTTATGTTGTGCATTCGTCTTACTACAATATCGTCTTTCTTTAGACATAAGGATTCTGCAAATGATAAAGAAGAAAGTGTCTTCGGATTGAGCATTCACGTTAAAAAGCCAACTCAATTCTTTGCGAAACATGCAAAGCTTTAGAAGAGAAAGGCACTCAACAGTTCAGTTACAGGGCTCTAAAGAACTACAAAATATCACTTTAAAAAGCTTTTATCACCCCCAGTAGCGATAAAAATTTGGCCCATCCAGTAACTTCGCCACACGTCGTTGAAACAATGAAATCTTGGGTGTTAATTGGTATTTAACAGTAGCATTTCAAATACAAATGTGATGAAAATTACCACATGTACGTAAGGGCTTGTCACAGAACTAGACGCAACGATCAAAACGTATTGTGGCAGAACGTTTTCCAACATAACGCACACTAGTACCTTCGCCATGTTCTGGCTCTGTTTCCCAATTCTGAACTTGATCCGAAGCAAAGATAGCATAAGCAACAGCGCCTGCCGCTGTAATGGAGGCAGCCAACCAGAAAACGTGCCTCCAACTGTTGAGCGTCTAAACAGTGCTTACCAATGAAGTTAATGACCTTGTTCGAACTGCTTACAGGTGACAAGAGGATTAGAACATTTAACTTTTTTAAATTTAAGTGATATAATAAGCCGACGAATACTACTCGCTCTGCAACAGTTTAATAAACTTGAAAGGTTGCTACTAACAACATTTTCCGTAACTACGCACAACGGGAATGTTCATTACATGCGAATGCTAACGGGTGTACTATCTTGTCCCAACAGTACTTTCATCTAGACGTGCAGGGGGGCCTTGGCTCTCTGTATTTTGAAATATACTATTCTGTTACTATTTCAGCAGAAAATGTTTTTCTGTTAGTTTTATGAAAAGAATTTCACCAACGGTTGTCCCCTCTGGAAAAATGCTTTTGGCCACCACCTGGAAAAATCCACTACTGGCCTCCCCTGCAAAAATCCTTCCGACGCCCAAGGTTACGAGTAAAACTAAATTTTTGGCCATGTTGTCAGCTGCGGTGGCGTGGGGTGGATTCCTTAACCTTGAGTAACGCGCGTTCTCATTTCAAGTAAACGAAACGAGCAGAATTTGGGATCATAATTATTCTAATCTATGAGTTAAAGTGCTGAGGTTGGCTGGAAAACCAAGACTTTTGAAAAAATGCCACTGAGGGTTTTAATTCTTCTGCTCAATTGTTGCCCTTTGTGGAAATTTGTTCTTGTTTTGAAGCCATCAGGGACACATCGGTGGAGGATCAACTCAAAGTTTAAGGACAGTCCAAATATTTCCTTGAAACACCCATGTGATGCAAGATTGAAAACTGACTTGGGCGTGTACGATTTTAGCTCAGTTAACAATTAATATTACGATCTTCGTTCTGAAAGTTATGAATGCATGCATAGACCCCTTTGTACAATTGGGACGTGTAACACACCGTAGTCCTTAACTTAACGGGTTTTGTAATGCATTGAACTTTTTGTTTCGACAATTAGAATTATGAAAGGTAAATATTCTGTTTTTCACACAACTGAAATGCATATGAGCACAAAAACTTGACGTAAACTTGTAAAAAATATTTTAGGTTAAATTTAGTCCGCCACATTCACTCTTTGTTAAGATGCCATTAGAAAAGTTATCAACACTGAGATAAAATGACGTAGTTGAGTTTTTTTAGTGTGAGTCACGCTCGATTCGGAAATGAAAATCAATCTTGAAAATAAGTTCAAAAGCATCCAATTAATGTAAAAAAATCTCTCTGCGTGTCAACCCGACATTTGTTTGGAAACGCGTAGAAAGATTTCACTTTTCAGCAAAACGAACGGTGATTCACTGCTGGAGTAACAAAAACGACGAAACCTAAGGTCGGATTTACCGACAAGCATGGCAAGCCATTGACACAAGCAGTTAAATCCGACCGTGTCTAAAGCCATGAGTGAAGAAGGCAACACTCGACCAACAATTTGGACATGTCTGCAAACGCCTGATCACCTTCCGTGGGAAAGACCAAGTCAGTCATTAGACATAGTACTCACGCAATTATATTGAGAAACAAAAGGGTTTGGAAGGCACTGCTATTCCAAACACGCTCCACATTAAAAAACTTGGTCCGCAAAACTCACAAACTAAATCTCCCGCTTACGTTATCAACAAGAAGCAATGTCGAAAGCTGTGGAGCCAAAAATCCAACTCCAGAGCACATCGTGTTGGATACGGAAGATATAAAACCGCTGTATGTCGGCGCCAAGTCAATGATGGATGCACAGTGACCTGATGCTGATAAAAAGCACAAAAAGCAACTAAAAAAAGTTTATTCGCAAACAACGTCGACTGCACCATCTTGCAGTTTTATCTATAAGTTGACTTCAGCCTTCAGAGACAAACTTTAACGTTAAAAAAAGTACATGAAATGGTAGATCAACGGCATTAACAAAATGATGAAGACGTTATACCGGGATAGTATTACAGCATTAGATAGGGGTCTCAAACTCAAATTTCTCCGAGGGCCAAATGAGGACTTACAAAGTAACTCGAGGGGCGCATTATCACGCTGACACAACAATGGCGGTACCTGAACTTTACTATAAACAGCTTTTCCTACCAAAGATATCAACAGTTATAGCCAAATTTCCAGCAGTCTCTACGTTCGTTCAAAAGGAACTTGTTCACTCGCTGGCCGATCACATTTAAACACCGGTGAATAAACTACATAACGTAAATGCTAATTATTTGAAAATGCCCAAAATGCCTCGCGGACCGCACAAAACACTTTCGCGGGTCACATGCGGCTCGCGTGTTTGAGACCCCTGGTGTAAGGTGTGGTTAAATGAATTCGCGAAACGCTGCTACGAATTTATGTTTTATTACTTTGAACAGCGCTACACGTGTTCAAGAAAATACCTAAATTGTTTTCTGCAAAATACTAAAAGATAACCCTTGCCGGATTTTAAGAAGCGGCAGCGCAGGCTGTTTCAAACTACACGAGAAAAACGCTGTAAAGCGACTATATGTTTGAAAAATATTGTGGTGGAGCAAGACGTGTCTTGGTTATGGGATACTTGAAAATTTGTAGCTCTTTGAAAATTAAAAGTGGCGCTTATTTTCTACACATCATAAAGGACACAGCAGAGTATATCATACTTGTAGAGCATGTTTTTTACGACAAACGGCAATGGTGACGAGTACAGCAGCTGAACATCGTACATGAGAGGAAATGTATAAACTGAGCAGTTTTCAAAGGCGTATAGCTAGGGTGTTGTGCCACCTCTTATTTCGAAAACAAAAATCTATCACACTACGAAACGAACAATCAGATTCTTTGCAACTTTCTCGTAAGCGATGACGTATTTCCTGTTTTGGTTGGTGGAATTTGGATTCGTGAGATAGCCGGTGATTTTTTCTGCTGCTCTTTCTGTTCAATGAAACTTACACCTTTCTGTGATTTTTCTGCAGATTGAAGAAGTACTACAAGGTTAAGTGAAGTTGGAAATTACTGAGGTCAGGTTTTTGAACTTCAGCTTTCGTATCCCCCTCAAAACCCCTGGCTACGCCACAGGCAGCTACAAACAGTGTTTAACGTGCAGCTGCGGATCCACTGCTGCGCCTTACACAAACATGCCGTGAAATGCACGCACTACAAACTCACCACTCATTCCCAGTATTCCAACGGACGCTGCCAGCAAAATAACTGCAGGCCATTTGTTGCAGCCCAGGTAGGAAACTAAAACCAAAGATATGCTTGAGACGAGACAAGGGAAAGACGACGAAAACTAAAAATGCAAAAAGTGGTCTCGCGCTGTGAAGCGGATCGATTTTACCTTTCACTGCGTCATCAGGGACGTTTACAGTACGTCGTTAGTGACGTTTACACTTGATGGAAAGTGGACTGGTCCTTTAAACAAACGTACACAAAAAGTGAAAACGTGTAAGGCGAAAGGAATTTGTTTCAGCGTTTGCCTATAATCGTTAAAGCAGGTAACTGTTCGAAACAAAAACGTAAAGCACAAACCTTTCTTGCAAATCTGAGTTTTTACAAATATCAGTGAAGATCGCTGCCCCTTTCGTCCTCCTCATTTGGTACTCTGCCACACCAAACCAAAGCCAAACACGCAAAAGAGCATACATTCACTATAGGTATAGTGTCGGATATATTTTATGTAAAATGTTTTTCGCAGAAGCACAACGGTCAACTTTCATTGATAATAAAGTTTACGTTTAAAATTGTTACGTAATCATGTTTCCTCAAGAAAACATAGGTAAGTTTTTTTTACAACGACCAAAATACAAATGAATTTTATACCATTGTATAAAGTTTTGTTTGAAATGAAAAACCAACTTTCATTCGATCATCGTTAATTCTAAATGATATACTTTACCGTATTTTTACGTTCTTGAGAAAACATGCTCATTTACCATCCGCTGATGAATTTTTACGGCATTAGAGGATATCAGCATAAAATATACTGCAACCTTAACGTGAGTGTATTTCAAATAAAAATCTTAGAAGTGAAAAAGCGCTCTCACTTTTCGCACCCAAACTCGGGGTATGCGCTTCGTTGAGATGACAAAGTCAGCTACAAATCCCCAGATGATCATTGTTATCAAACGGAGAATGTAAGGGAGAGACGACAAGAATCCAGCCTGGATACATCGTTGGTGTAAATCGTAAATACGTTGTTCTGTTCGACTCTAACTTTCCGTGATTAACACGTGACAAAACGCAGTAATTGCTGGAAACTGTTACTGACGATGAACTCAAACAAACCTGATAGCTGTCTATCGAAAGGAATCCTTTTCCAGCAAAGAATCATGCACTAAGATCTTACAAAGTATGTATGTCGCCTACGAAGTAGGCATCATCAGCTGTTATTCAAAATAGAACAAACCTGAAAGTTTATATCGGTCTCGACAAATATGTGTGCAGTTTGCGAAATGTTGCTCGGAAAGTTGAAAATGAAAACCCAATTAAAGGCCTCATTTAATTTGGCTCATTATTTTCAGAATGACAGTTGGACAAGGAGGTTTCTCATGCCTCAGTTCAGCTGTTCAATGGGCCACACCGAGCCCTATAGGGCACCTATGGGTGCGGCCTAGTGAAGACTTGAAAACACTACTTAGTTTTTTCCATCCTCGTTCTTCCATTATTGACATTGCAAAATCATTAAAAACCATATGCTGCAATTTCATAAGTAATATGCGAAGTTCTTAATCTAGAAAACAGCAGTGGAATTTCGCTTTTCTTTAGCACAACAAAATAAACAATAAACAGCATCAGGAACTGAAATGTGTGTTAGTAGAGAAATACAAAACAATAATAAAATACATGAACAACGTTCCCTCTAAGAGCTTGCTTAGTGTGCGCGGAATGGAAGGCCGTGTGAGCTCAAATCTCAAAGGTGGGGCTTGCGTCCGATTGAAAGCACGTATTTAGTTTGTCTTGTCAATACTTATGCAG
>Ga0210059_1004466_pt1 | contig 22569 bp, 15 predicted proteins | sample Ectturendosymbi2_FD_188042 | JGI IMG/M metagenome (GOLD analysis project Ga0210059, IMG submission 188042) | Ecteinascidia turbinata endosymbiont from Florida, USA - Sample 2 (SPAdes) (version 2) | ecosystem: Host-associated > Tunicates > Ascidians > Unclassified | place: Key West, Florida...
CCGCTGCTTGAACTCCCGCAACAGCTCTGTTATCTTATCTTTGTATTGATTCAAGTCAATGTTTAGTCCCGTGGTACGCATACTTTTTAGACAAAGGAAATGAACAGTGTCATCACCGGAAAGTTGTCTTCCACAAGGACAACTTGAACTTTAATGCAACCTATGGTGTCGTAATACTGAGTGACAAGTCTTTTGCAGCCTTGCAACATTTTGTTCAGATTATCAAAGTGCTACGAAATATCCACCATAAAGGCAAGCTTTTGCATATATTGTGAGATGAAATTCTAACACTGGCTTGCATTTTCTTTCATGAAGTTTTCAATTTCCTCACGTAAATAAAAAAATGCTGTAGCACGGCACCTCAGCTTAGCCATCTTAAACTTTACGTTGCAAATTTCAATTACAGTTGTACCTAGAACTCCGAAGGTTTCGAAATCGACATCGCTGGAGCTCAAGGTATGTGTTTTCCCGGAGTTCTAGTGTTAAACTTTATCAACAGTAGTTGAGCTTTTGCATGTTCATACCTGTTTGAAAGATCAAACCGGTGTGAACATGCAAAAGGAAATATGCAGAAAACGGGAAATTTTCACGTGAGAAAAACAGAGAAAAACCATAAAATATTAGCAATTACGTTAAGGTTGCAAGTAATTAAAATCTATAGTCATCAGGTATTGAAGTATAAGTGGATAGACTTCTCAAGCAGACAAAGAAGCTTTTATTTCACAAAATCATCCCGTGGGCCGGATCCAACCACGCAACGAGCAGGATTTGGCCCGCAGGCCGTATGTTTGACACCCCTGCTGTAGATTTTGCAGCAAATTTTCAAGTGATTGACACACTTCCTGCAACTGAAAAGTATTTGGCGATGGCTTGACTAACAGTTACATTACATGCAGATTTACACTTAAAAAGACACACTGTGATACCTTTCAGGTTTTGCAAACACATCGTATTGTGGAAAAATATTTGCTTTTAGAAATATCAAAACTTTAAGTCCTAATGTCCAAGACTCAGTCTAATTTGTCTCTAACGGTTACCACGCTAAGATCATACCAAACTTAACAGACAGAACACAAGCATGATTACCACCAGACTAGAAGACAGAGTGAAGGTATTTATCTGCATTTGTTCTAAAGCTGTAATAAATTGACAATCAACCAGTCATGAATTTGAAATGATATTACAAAGCATCATATCTGCGACGCTTACAAGCAATCCTTTTCATGAATAAATCCGCCACGTATGCTCAGCAAAATCTTCAACCGTTTTAAGCGCTTGATCGTTGATAATTTTTTAAATGTGTGAAGCAAGTGCATCGCTTTACTACGTTTTGAAAAACTTAAGAACAAGTCCCTTGAAAGTCTATTTCGAAAGAACATTACGCAACAACAATCACGAAGGTGAGGAGGAATCGGGTTGCATTTCAGTAATCCAAGTCTGCGGTCGTCTCTCCCGGGAGAAGCAAAGCGGAAAATCCTAATTGGCTGGTTTGAAGTGTGGAAAGTAACCGCGTTTGATCCTACTTCTGATCAAGACAACATGAAAAGAAGCAGTGTTTGCTTTTGGTCGATGATGGTGGCGAAGATGAAAAGAACAGTGCACCAGTGAAGCGCCTTCCGAAAGTTAAACAACCAATGTTTATGATGTTCGTTTTTGAAACCCCAGCAGTTGCACGTGTTGTTGATCCACTGGTGTTTATCACTAGACAGAAAAGAGACACTCCGTCTTTGGTCATCTTCGCAGCAGCAGGCGAACAAAAGCCCAAACAGCTGCAGAAGTGCAAGCGTGCTGTTTTTTATGCTCTTATCAATCAACCAACAGACTGCCTAGGCGGGGGTAGCAGAACTAGCTAAATCATACGTTTCTAGAAAACAGATAGCTGAAAGTTCAGGAAACTTGAGTAATTTTCCATTTATTGATTTTCCTTAAATTTCGAAACTTGAGTGATTTTCCACTTCTTTGCAAATAAATACCTTCGCTTTACTGACTTACCCTGAGGCGAACGGTTAACACCTAATGAACATGCTGCACGTTTTAAACATGGCTTTGTTTTCAATATTTTATTTTCACCCTTTGAAAAACCTTTCAGCTCATGTTTTCTTGTTCAACGCAAAACATTACGATGAATAGCGGACGTAATTAGAAGTGTGTTTCACTTTTTGTTTACCGTGATCAAAACGTTTGCTGTTCAAACCATATTTGCAAGGGAATACTCCGTATACATGATTAATCTCATACGTTTATTGCTTCCTCCGTTGTTCACATGGCGGTTAATCTGATGTTGTTCTGCTGCATGTTGTGTTTCGGGATCAAAATATTTACAAGCTTTCTGACGTAGTTACATCACAATACCATCTAACGACTATAGCAACTGCGCTCAGCTTTCAATGACATAATTAATGTAATAGCATAAAAAACACTTTAACACATCGAACGCCGGTTGTCTGGAAACGTGCCCAACCGCAGAACGCCGGCGCACGGTGTGTTCGTGGCCGGCGTACGATATACTCGTACTTCACTTCAAATGCCAACCGTTGAGCGCCGAGTCGTATGTTTTCCTCTATAAAGTACGAACATTTCGCACAAGTCTCTAGCAACCAGAAACATGTATTTGTAATATTCGCTGACGTACGGTGTGGTCAGGAGATCATTTCAAAGCAACCATGGTATATTTTGCCTGCAGTCATGGTGGTTTTGCCTGCAGTCACGCACGCGTTTCGCCGAGTGCGGAAATAAGATCGGCCTGCTGTAACAATGTGACTGGTTGTCTCGTCACATTGCATTTCATTGGGAGCGGTTTCTAATGTGATGTGGATAAACAATCACTCAGAAATTTTCTTACTGTATACATCCTTCGTATACATCCTTCGTTTCTGTGATTCTTCAAGCAGTAGGGTTTACTGTGATAATGCTACTAAAGTGATGTGTGTTGCCAACGTTATTTTCGGGCAAGAACGCCTAGCCGAGCAGTTCCTTTCGATGCACTTTTTCAATGACAGCGTTATTCTCTTTACAAAACGGTGCTCATCTCCAAGCGAGCACTTCGCTTTAAACGCCCTCTTTCTGTGAGAGCATTCTCTTTGTGCACCTGAAGGCGATGAGAGGCAGTGAGCTGCGCCTGGTGAGGACAGTTGGAATGGTCAGACTTGACGAGATCCTCTTTGAAACTTTAAGCAAAAAATGGCACTAACACTGAGACCACCACCACAAGTTTACTGTAGCCCATGGTCTGCGCCAACCAATGTTATTATCAAACCAGTATAATTTAGACCTGAAACCACCTAGCTTTATATGACGCCAGGAAATTCATGCCTTGCAGTAGCCTAGCTTTTGTCTGGATTACTGAAAAAGAACACCAAGTTTTTCTTCAGACAGGATACCATGTTATTCCTCCGACACGCTTCAGTGCTATATACGCATGCAGATTTAGTTATACACGTGTAGAGATAGCTAAATGCACGCAGAGATAGCTATCTCTGCACAGAGATAGCTAAATGCACGAAGAGATAGCTATCTCTGCGCAGCGATAGCTAAATGCGCGCAGAGATAGCAGATTTTGTACTAAATCCGTCAGATATAATATTTTTAAGAATGGCGCTCCATACGCACTTGCTAGCACGACCATATAAATAGGCCTACTGTCGCGACATGACTTTCTTTCTACCCGTTTCTGCAAAGCACGCTTAGTACCATTAAATCAAATGCACAGGTGAAAAACTAAACACAAGCGAGTGTTGTTCTTCGCAAATCAACAATAATGCACGAGTTTGGATTGGATGACTTCTTGTACAATTTCTTTTGTAAATCCTATCAAACAAAAAGGCCTCCAGTGTCCACCCCGGGACGTTTGCCTTGAAGCGCCCATTTTAGAAAATGTACCGTAGTTACCGCTTCACGAAACTATTTACCGACACAGCAATAAAGTTATTATAAAGACTTGACTTGAATTCGCTGGAATCAGAGTTTAACAATGTTGTCCTATGTAGTTTGTTGGATTAAAGACACCGCGGAAAGTTTCTTTCAGCGCAGTCGTATACTGAGGAGTTTTATCACTTCATTTGCTCTTCACATTGAAAATACACGGTTGTTTTGTTTGCAGCGTGTATTAGCTTCACGTGTTTGCAACAGGAAAAAGTCATATAAACGGTTTCGCGGCGTTGAGGGCTTTCAAAAAACTCTTGATTTCCTGTTTTTTCTGCTCATGTTGGGCTGATGAAAAATCTGGAAAAGATAAGACGAAAATATGACTATTCGTAATCCTAACTATGTCGTTATGAAGTGGCGTTCTCGAACAAAAATAAAGCTGATGTTCAAGTAACAATTTTTGTTTTGGAAAAGACAGTTGCTTACATCAAATCAAAACCCGTAGTTTGAAGTTCAAAGAACTTCTTGTTGCCTATTGTCAATACGGAAGAGAAAAAAACAAGTTTCAACAATTTTTATAATATCAATAATTTTATTACACACTCGTGGTCCATATCACAGAATCAATCATACAACACAAGAGCACAAAAATGGTTAGCCATAACACATTACAGAATCGGTGTTTGCACGCTACCAACACTAATAGAAGCAAAACACTTTAACAGCGCCCCAACTACAGCGTCATTCACCCATCATAATGCAGGGGTCAAGTAGTGTCAGAGAAATGAAGGCATTCTAACATCAAAACTTGAGGAAAACCGCTAACAGAGAAACCAAAGTGAAAGGTAAGTCAAATTGGTTTGCACGTTGGCGAACAGAGGCATGCAAGCTGTTCCGATTGAGGTTTCAAATGCTTTGCAACGCATTTATCATGAGATCGAGAGCCAATTAATTTTACTGAATTTCAAAGCAGGATTTGGCAATTAGCTTTTTACCAGTCATAGTTCTTTCTTTTTGTATGCTTGGTTTTTACACGTTGCAAACTGTTTTTTTACTATACAAAAGCAATACTGATGAGACGCAAACACCGAAACAATTCACCAACAACTACTGCATTTCGTCTTCATCGTACAGGAGCGTTGAATAATTGAGAAAATATGAAGATTTGTGAAAAGTATCTGACATTTGAAGCGATTGGATGAAAAAGTTAGATGAAAAAAAAAGTTAGATGAAGATGATCAGCGTGTAAAAAATCGATACAAATTATTTCTCAGTAAAGCATCAAAAGTCCTGACACAATAGCTAACCTGGTGTGAGCGAACACACGTTTCTGGGTATGTAATGCATGATGCGATAGACATTGTTATACGCAGCACGTAAGCGCTTCATGTATTCTGTGTGGATTTGCTCCACAATTGGCAAGCATACATTGGCATGCTATACTTATATGCAGCATTACTCCACTCTTCTAAGACAAAGATCAATAAACTTACGAACACAAAGACTTGCACAATTGTTTGCTTGTTTGAAGTGCGCATTATATCGCGCAACGAATGTACAAGAGTGAACGTTAATATTCACTGGTAAAAGATTTCAAGCAAAATTTTGATGCTTTTGTCTCATCTTAATTGGCATTCGTTTGACGATAGAGCCCATTGATTGTGCAAGAATTTCCTGCTTTGGGTTTAAGTGATGGATTGCATTTGAGCAGTGAAAAGAACGTCTGACGCAGAGCATAATTAAAAATTACTGGCTGATTTATCAGTTATTTTTACATTATTTTGTCTTTAAATAAACTTCAAAATTGGGATACTGCAATGACGCTTTTTATTTCATATTTCTTATCCCACTGACATTAAAATAGCAAAGTTGAAGCAGGTGAGCAACCTTCCGTCCAACTGAACTGTAATAGCGAAACAAAACGCAGGCAGCGACCTCACCTTGCTCAAGCACGTATTCCTCTGATGTCACGTCCCTGCAAAAAAGAATAAATCTTTCAAAAACGTTTATGCAAACAGAAAAGTCTTCAAAAACGTAGAATACCGAAAAAAGCGTTACAATGTCGAATCAAAATGTTGTTATGAGAATCGCAATTAAAGAGGAGCATCCAAAAACATCTTTTACATCATGAAGCGTCCTTCATATACTTTAATGCAGTTGAATTATAAATTTGTTATTTTGGAATTGCCTTGCCACGAACTCTGAAAAGTACTATAAAATCCCACTGGTTAACTTAACTTCAGACTAGTGTACAGCAGTGCTGCCATAAAAGTTATATGATATCTGCACAGGGACGTTTTTCTGTCTACAACCTGTAAATTATGGTGTCAAGACTCACTCCTGCAGTTAAAAGAGCATTCCGCAGATTCTTAAAGCAAGCCAACACTTTCCTTTCGCTTTTCTTGCTCATTTCTTCATTTGGGCCCCAGGGGCTCACTGAAACTTATGCGATTTATTTTCATAAACGCATTTCCATCTTGTGAAAATCCCTAATGAGCGATGTTTGTCTTTACGACCACTTTAGTTTTTTTTCTTAAATTCAAGAAGCAACCAGATTGGGACACCAGATGGAGCGAAGAGTTTTCTGAGAGGGGCCCAAATATTTTAAACTGTGTCCAACATATTGTTCCAGGGGTGCGAAACCCCCCTGCGACCGGGTTGCGGGCCTGGTATAAACCCATTTTCCAAAGCAAATAATATCTTGCGATAACCCCGGACAAGGATGTTAATCTTAATTCAACAACAAAACAAACGAATGTTATGAACATACATATTTCACATTACACGAAAGACTTAATTTTTATGCAATAACACAAGGGAAAAGTGACGTAAAGTGTTCTCAGATAAAGTGCGATAATTGAAAGGAGCAAATGTGCTACCGACGTACGTTTTGAAACGTACTGCTCTTTTTCTCGGCAAATGTGCCATGCTACACGTTTTCCTCGTGTGAGTTTCAGAGCGGGCGAGTGCCTTGTTATTGCTGCGCAACGTGGTACGCGAAGGGGAGAGTCTTTTTCTCTTCTTTCATCTCAACTTCAGGCGTGTGGCGTGTCCTTTTTGCTCTTGCCAAGATGATGAGCAGGTTATTTTGCTGTGAGGGGTTGTGAGAATGTTTTTTGGCAAGCCTTTATTCAGTATTGTAAACATTTGCTCAACACGAATGCGTATGTTTTTTCAAATGCTGATAGTGCTAGGTTGCAAAATGGTGAAATTGATGTATATTTCCTTGTAGTTGTGCTTTTCAGGCGGATGTTACAGTTATTACTTAGGCTAGGAGCGATTTTTGTTTGAGCAACTGCTTTTTAATAAAGCCTTTAGTGCTGCGGTGTGCTAACTGGCAAGGATGTCTAAGTTTTACAAAATGTTGGCGAGATTTCATTTTACCTTTATGACTTACTTTACATCACTCACTTTAGTAATGATTTCTTCTGACTTGAGGCAGCCCTGACGTCACGGTGGTGGATGTCAGTGAACTATGGACTTTTGTGTTTATGATTTTATTATTTTCTTAGTGCAGCGGAAAAATGTCAAAAGTCGAAAACCGTTGGTATATTTTTTATTCAATAAAACAATGTTTGCAATATTCACTCCGTTTTTTCCAATCGCACTTGCAAATATTTTCAATGCGGGAGAAACGTCGTCAACACAACCAACTGATCCATCATCAAAAATAGCCCAAACCGCCACATTTGGCGGGAAACAACGTTTTAATTAAAGAGGATAATCGCATCCACCATTTCACTTGTTTGAGATACATCTTTAATTAGTCTATTTACAAGATATGAAAATCGCCGATTTCGCCCAAAACCGCCCGGCACATGGTACCGCCTTGGCGAAAAAACGCCCGGCAGCGAAAGGGGTGCTTTAAAGTCAGATGTCAGATAATAAAGAAGCACTGGTGGTGCACGTAAAAAACACTAGTTTCGTAATAAAGTGCAGCACAATACTTTTGCATAGGGATATAAAGTCCTTAAAATCATTTTCGACTATGCGACGGGAGACAAACTTATGAAATTTAGTTTGTCAGTACTGTCTGAGTAAAGAAGTAATGCGACGAAAAGTTTTTATTGAGGGAGCGTTTTCTTTTTAACTTTGAATTCTAATCAAAACTTTCAGGCGTTTTTATCCCAAAGTTTGCATTCAAATTATTTTGAGAGTAAAAACAAGGTTACTTACAATGACTATACAAATTGACGGCAAACTAACCTGTTTATCTGTGAGCGGAAACAAGAGATGTGATATTGTTTTGAAAAAAAAACATTGAATTTTGTAAGTCCTTGAAAAGCAATTACAGCTTGTGAGGTTTCTCAAGCCCTGTTTGCTCTCTCTTTAAAAGGCTTTTCCTCGTGTGTTTTGACTTCTCATCAAATAACAACTTTTCTTGCGTGAGCTGAAATGGTTTTCGTTTGCGACAAAGCTTTAGAGAAACTGATGGAGTGTTTGCATGATCAACATTTATTCGACGACTGGATTAACTTCAGGGTTTTGCAAACTAGTTGTATTGAACGTCATTTTGAGGCGCTCTTTGTTGGAGTGCTCAAATAATAAACGTTTAGCATGGTGCAGAAAGCTGCCAGTTTATTATTTCTTCCCGTCACGAACTCTTTTGGCATAAGATCGTTTTGAACTTTACAGTAAACGACAGAAATGTGGGATTCGGGGAAAACAAAAATCACCGAACTGATGAAGGTGTATTGGCTTAGACTGCACTTTGCATAGATTGTTGTTTATAAGCTCAGCATCACGCTTCTTATTATGTTCCAACACAAAATGTTGTTCATAATGTTAACAAGTAGTACGAAATCGTATCAAAGCAATGTGTGATGAGCGGATTTCTAAAACAAGACGCACAAGTATTCACTTCATCACATAGTTTGCTGTTTCAACGCGACAAAAGAATTTTGTTGGCATCACGTTGAGAAATGGAGACAACTACCTAACTATATATGAAAGACATTCGTTTGATTAATAAAGAGTTGGCAGAAAACGATTTTAAATATTAGAAAAATAAATTGCGTTGGTTCTTTGGATATGTCCATGCATTCCAAAATATATTGTGGTTTCTCTCCTACGATTCCAAATACTTGTGAAGTTCTTCAGTTTTTCACTACACACAATATTTTGATTTCTTAAAGGCGAGTTCGTAGTACAAAATTCAAGCAAAGAGTTGAATAAACACTTCCGCAATGTACATAAAAGAATTAGGAAATATGTTCCTTACCCTGAGCAAGCTATTATTTCAGTGAATTTGTGCAATTTATTAGTAGCTCGTAAAAAAAACTTCGCAAAAATCAAGAAATACATTTCATATACACTATACCCGCTTCTGTACTCCGTTTGGAGTGTCACAAAAGGCCAGCGGCGCCAATCTCCGCTATCTTTCTATGGGAGTCACGTGACTACTTTTGTAGTGAATGCTGTATTGATGGAAAATGGTGTGGCGTTTTTAATGCACTGCACCATCTAGCCAAAAAAATATCGTGTTGTTAATAACTGAACAAGCGGATTAAACAAGCTTCGTCTTCTAATTGCTGTATTTCTATGTACTGCTTTTCAGTTGTCAACTAATCAACCTATTCCACACCTAATTTGCTACACACTAAACAAGCATTTGGTTTCAGAAAATGCTGGTCTTTTATGGCAAGTCATAAAGGTTAAAAAGAAAGTTTTTATTGTTCTTTACAAATAAACATGACAGCTCTGCTTTTTGGGTATATTTCTACAGTTTCATTGGTTCTCTCGTGACCCAAAGTAGACGCACTTTTCAATTTTGTTGCTGCTCCAGGTCGCTTACAAACTGCCTGGAAAATTGAGTCAAGATGATCAGCAGCAATTTTGTCTGAAAAAAAGATTGAAACCTTCGGCTTTCCATTCCACCTCTGCTGTGTTTCACAGTACATGGAAAGCTACTAACGACTGTGTTGGCGCGGACAGCGAACGTGAAAGAACATTCAACATCTCTTGCCTTTTTTAACGGCAGCAACTCTTTGCGCCTTGTTACATTTTATGCAGAGCATTTATCAGTTAACATTGAGGAGAACACTTCGTGGTGATGGATTTTAATTAAAGCTTTTTTGCCAAATGAGAGTCAAGTTCGTAGTACTTGGTACTTGTGGACTGATCTTCCATATTCCCAGTTCAATGATATACACTGCGTATCATTAACTTTACAACAGTTCTCAAACATCTGGCAGCGCTGCACTCTAACTGCGACTGAATTGCTTAACGAGCTTGTAAATTGTTTTAAGCAAAGAGCGTAGCTTCTTAAACGTATTACTAGTGGGGCGTCCCAATCTTTCTACACATTAGAACAACTTACCGTTTCCATTGAACGTACATTCGCCGTCTATTGGTTGCACTGGCATGGTTGTTCAGAAGCAAAACAAACAGGTTGAGGAGGAAGAGTTTCGTTTGAACCAACATCAAATTACTGTTTGCAAAAACCAATGTCTGCAAAAATTCTCGACTCACATTTCTGGCAGCATTTAAAACATTTGGCAATTTAACAGTTTTAGTTCTTGGCGAGTTTACAAATTAACGACTTGTGTTCACTTTATTGCAAGACGCTAGCTTGCAATAAGGATGCTTTGCGAACATACTAACGTCTTAAATTTTACCATTAATATCATAAATCAATGGCGAAAGTAGTGGCAGCATTTCACTTGGCGAAGTGAACCACTATGCTTTTGCTGATGATCGTGATATACAGCCTGCTGCAGCCAATCAGTCTATAATCAGTTTGTCAGGCAACAAACGAAAAATCTAAACTCAAACGCAAAGATTTCATTAAGCCGGTTACGTTTCTTACTCATTTTCCAAAGTAGGTTTCCAAACGTGATATTCAAGCAGAGTCCAAACATACGCTCAAGCGTTGTTTCCCGGAGCTGGATTACAAAGACTGGCAGGGAAATTTCCCACGGAGTAATAAAATATGTGGTTGGCCGAGTAAGCACACAAAGCTTTAATGCGCTATAGTTTTACTGCAGTATGTTGAATCCAATACATTTTTTATAAATCTGAACTTGCATTGGCTTCCTTATACTGTTCGATAATCCAGAACATTGGACATACCTTGTGAACGTTTTTAAGGTATTTACAATAAAATTTACTCCTGTTCTTGGAAAGCACTTATAAACAGCTGTTGAGTTGTGTCTACTCACTACCTATATCGACAGCTATATTACAAAAGAAATAACACTTTGCGCAGTTGTAGATTTGCCATATTTGTTGTCAGCTTTGCAAAGAATTATCCTAATAGAAAGACTTCGCACAATCGCTTGAAACTGTGCAAACCTACATTGAGAAAAGAAACTTCCGTAATTTAGCTGATAAGCAAATAAAATGCATCTGTTCTTATCTTTTTCTTTTATTATTTTCGATTGTGAGACAAAGTCTGAATCGCAAAGCTCATTATTTTCTACCTTCCTGCAACGGTGGCAGCATTTGAATTTATTTTGTGGCATTTCCCGCAATCTTGATATTAATAGTTTAAACTCAACCTGGAAAGAGTGCAAGATACTGGAACTTGCTTTGCTATTCACACTTATAAATCATTCGTCGTTGATGCTACATAATTGTTTACTTTGAAAAGTCTTTTTAAATATTTTGAAGTACTGTACAGTAACAACACACAATCTCAACAACAGCAATAACCTTCCTGGGTAACAGACAACTGTCAGAAATGCTAGTGTAGCTTTCATTTTTTTTAATTTTCCTTTAATGCAGTTTACAATAGATCGTTCCAGTCTAAGTTTGGTTTTACAAAAGAGCATTGGTTGCTTCGGTTAACTCTTCATTACTTGATTCCTACGTTGGTGTTGTTTGCTAACGCAATCAAAAGTCACCATACGTTGCTTCCTTGGCTGCCAAACCGGGAAATCGTTGGATGACTTAATATTATGCAGGCCTTCTAGCTGATGAAAAATTTTCTTATAGGATGTGTCTAGTTAGACGTAAAAAGTAGAATGATACCCTCTCAAACCGCACGTTAGATTGTTTGGTTTTCAAAAGCGTTGTCTTATTTTTTAAGGTGGTGAGTTATAAAAATCCTAAAACCAGAAAATGTGACGATGAACACAGTTCAGTGTAGAGTGTTGCGGCCAGTCCAATCAGGCTTACTTAATACAGTGACTCAGGGAATCGATTGCTTGGCAGCTTTGCAAAACATGATTGCTTCACGCAGGAAATATCTTTTTCGACTGTGTCAGCATGTAATGTGCTCGCGCGCGGCCGCAACTTCATAATGTGGACTAGAATCGTCAACGGTCGTGAGTGCGAGAATTTACCTGTGAATGTCATGTTAAGAAAGCATGTAGCTTCCTATTGCAAGTAAACTGGAAACGTTAAGCATGTGACACCAAGTAAAGCATGTGACTTGTGCTTTCATTTTTTTAATACAAAGAGTTTTTCTATGTTATTGGGCAAAGACAGGGATTTCATTCCAAGTGTCTCTATCTTATTCACAAAGGTCGAGAGAAGTGACAGAAAAACATGCTTTGTTACAATTATGTGAAGGAGGTAGGCGTTTATATTTTCGATTCGAAACGACACAAATAGTTTTGCAAAGGAAAAACGAAGTGCAAGCATAATAATTAAATATATAATTTATAACACAGCATTAATTTATTTCTGGTATTTGTATTTAGACATCTTCCTTCTCAAATTCATGCTATCGTCTCAATTTAAAAAAGAAGCAAAAGAAAAGACATTCTCATCTTCCTCACAAATGGTAAGACTTCCATTGATTTAGTTTGTTCAGGCTTAAAAGTTACTGCCTGGAGAAGTGTTTTGTAAGACAAACAGACGAAGCATAAGCTTCTCTAGTAGAACAACTGTTTGATAATTTAATTTCTTTTTGGTAAACTGTGTAGATTGTGATATTGCCCCATGCATTGAACCACGATCACGTTCAACGAATGATCAGCGATTAAGTCTTTATGAGGCTTTAGAATACGTTTCTTGTTTACATTGCTTTCACTGCAAAATCAGTTTTAAGCGCTTTGAAACCGGGAACGCCGGGGCTTCTGAGGCAGCTTCGACGATATCTCGCCAGCCGATCGCGCTAGAGATTCACTGAAGACATAATATTACGAGTTTTTGTGTACTTTATTAAATACGCAGATTTAAATTTTTTCACAGGTCATAATGATGTCACAGGGACGTCCTAGTTTTATCACACTGCCACAAAAATCCAAATGCAAAGACAGCTGTTTTTCTTAATCAGAAAGTGCACGAAACTCTGTACCTTATGTAAGATGTCTTCACTAACTGTCAAGCCTCTGGCATGATCGCTCGACAAGTTATGATCGAAATTGCCTTGAGCCACTGCAGATCTCGCTTTTGTTGGCGTATTCTCTTTGTGCGCCCCCATTGTAAAAATTCTTGCTTATACAACATAGGCCAATATTGTTAAAAAATTGAAACAAACAGACAACAGTGTTTCACTTAGAATTGTTTCAGCCGCAAAATATGCGAAGTGCTGAAAATGTTTTACCTGTAGAATTCTAATCGTGTGCACTTCTTCTGATACATTTCGTGCATTATAAAACTTTTGCGTACTTATTCTTTTATCTTCAGTAACACTTGAAGATCTTGGCTGTTGCAATGACAAGTGGTCCCTTGTTATGTGACCTCTGGAAGGACATGTCATCGCCAAATATGGTGAAGCTGCAGAGTCGAGATTACAAACCAATCGGTTTGTAAGGTGGAAGTAAATGAAGTCACTTTTTGCGTATGGAACCAGCATGCCACAAGGATGGGCGAGGAAGCGCGAATGCCAATCAAGTTTATCACATCAAGATCAACCAGAAGCTTTGATTGAATAGGTGGACAATTGATCTTCCCATACGCGTTTCTTTGAATTTTGTGATTGCTGTAGCAAAGCTGCCACAGACTCTATTCCAAAGGCAGTTCATCGGTCAAAGATTATGATGTTTCTTTAGTGGATTTAGGGTGAGGCCAATGAGGCACTTGCCCCAGATTCTCCTTTTTTGAAATGCCCTCCCATACCAATTAAGTTTTGTGCGTTATCTCTAGGTTTTCTTGCCAATTCTGCCCCACAGCAAGGTTTCGAACTCACTCAGTTTTGAATTATATCAAAATGATGCATTACTCTTTGCAAGATACAACTCCACAATAGATTTGCAATCACTTTTGGTTTCAAGGTACATGGTTCTATATAAGTGCATCAATTTTTAAAACCTTAAAAGACTCAGAAATTCACTTTTTGGACTTTGAGGCAATTTCCATCATAAATCGCCGACCGAATTCGCTGGAGTCGATGAAGACATCATAAAATGCAAAATGTTGAGTACTTTCTGATAAACAAATAACAGTTATCTTTGCATTTGAAATTTTGTTTGGCAACGTGGTGTCATAATTAAGCTTTGGTGCGTTATGATTGCGCTATGACGTACGGAAAGATTTCATATGCAAAGGTGTCTGTGTTTATTGTTTATCAGAAAGAACTCAAAAACACGCATTGTATGATGTCTTCATTGACTCTCTGGCGCAATCGGTTGGCGAATTATGGCCAAACATTACCTCATGAGCCACTTAATTCGCTTTCGCCATTCTGGGAGTGCCAAAGTATATTGATCTGCGAATTTCTAATAACGTCCATTCGCGTGGTGCCGTGGAAGAGCTTGAATTCCACTTGGTAAGCAAAGAAGAGTACGTAGGAATTCCACTTGGTAAGCACGTGCAGAGTCTCTGCAATCGTGCACTGTGGTTTAGGGTCAGTGTTGCCAGCCTTGCGGTTTTCCCGCGAATTTGGGCTTGTTTTTTTGTGGATTTGCGGGTTTTTTTTGAAGACCTGCAGGTTGCTTGTTTTTGAGCTTGTTGTGATTAAAATACGCATGTTATTTGGGCTTGTTTTTTGCAGATTTCTGTTTTGCGGATTGCTTTTTTTCTAATTTTATGGCACTTACTGTTTCAATTTACTGCTATACGAAGTTTAGGCTGAATTTTTTGCAAATTTGTACATTTTGGTCTGGTTTGTTAGGAGTTGCCTCGCTGCTTTTGCATTTAATTGACCTGTTGGTTTTTTAATTTTCCTATCCAACGCAAGTTGCGCTTGTTTTTTTCCGTTAAATTACCTTTTTTGGGGATGTTTTTCAAATTTCCTTGCTTTTTTCACAAAATAACCTGGCATCACTGTTTAGGGTGATACTACGTGGTTTCAGGTGCAAGAATCATTTTCAAACTAGGCAGGGTACTTTAGGTAGGTGGCGTTGACTAGCAGAAAGTTGTACAAATATGTTAGAGTTGCAGACAGCGTTTTGGCCGAGCACTTTTATATAGGTTATTATTGCAATATTTACGAGTACTGTATTTTCAAACTGTAGTATATGTAATATACCTACCATGTCCGCAGGGGGGGCAAAACGGGCATTTGCCGCCCCCAGGAAATTGGAACTAAGAAGCAAAAATTTCTAGAAAACTTGAAATCATCAGTTTAATTCTGATCAGTTGGATTAATTTTTGCAATAACAGTTTGTTTGCCGATATAACACTCACACTACAAAAGAGAGGTTCACTGTTCTGGTAGCATGCAGAGATGGGCTTGCAGTGACTAAATTCGCTTCTTTGCCTGCAGAGGCAGATTGCGAACCTCGGGAGCGAATTGTTCTACTATTGGCCTTTGTTGCGTAAGAATAACATGGTAACAAATCTTCGAAGATGTGCTTCGAGTTACGGTAGTAGGCGTTTTGCTGCATGTAACTATTGAACGCAGACATCTTTGCCCGTAATCAGTGGCGGCTCGTGGTGAAAATGCCCGGTAGGGCTGCGAATTTCATCTCTGGTTGAGCATATTACAGAATTGTCGCCCTGGCTGTTTTTATAATTAGTGGCGTTTCCAGTCACTCCAGCAGTCCTAATCTTATCAAACCTGTAATTTCCAGTTGTCCTTATTGATACATAGAAAACATTCACTTCAGTTTAATAAAACCAAACCTAAACCCTAAAGCGTAAACACGAACACAAAAGAATTAAACCAGTCCCATCAAAAGTATGACACATAACCACTGCCACCAAAGCGAAAGCTGCAAAGGCGAGAGTCGAGCCCAGCAACAGTGCCACACAAAATCTGGAACATTCCGCTCGACTACTAAGGCGTTATTGTTAACATAACAAGCATAGCATTTTATTCAAACTGTGTCATGGTAGCAGACCCAGGCTGGAGCCACTTTCTTTGAGCTGGTACTTTAATCATGTTCTTTCAAATGAAGTTTAAATTTTCCAAAAAATTTAAAACAGTTCATGATTTTACACAAAATTTCTGCTTTTTTTAACTGGATTGTTATACTTTTCCAGTAAAAGTTTGTATCCTGAATCAATGACAGCTGCAATGTTCACCTTACAAAAAATAAAAGGTCTACTTGAATGCTTATAGGCTTGCCAGATTTCTCATACGTCAAAATTTTCACATTTCAATGTTTTAAATCAGTCACACCTTTGTTGTCCAAGAATGATAACCACCAACTACTGCCGTACTTCTTCAAACGCCAACCCTAGGCAGCTCATCAGCTTAGCCTACTGTTGCAAGCTGCACTGGTGCAGATAAACGAAGGGCTGTATTTTCGCAGCCCGAGATTGGCGACCAGATTTGAATCCAAGGCCGCCAATATCGCCAAACTACTAGTAAGAGCATTGTTTAACTTAATTATAAATTTCAATATCCAAGAAAATCAGGCAGTAAAAAACAGTCAAGATCATAATTCCTCCGTTTTTTCATTAAAAGTCATCGTCAAAATAACAAAAAACCCTTTGCGATAGGCATATATACCACCATGTTTCTTGTAGCCAATTGTTTGGTTTCTTTCCTTCAGGACTGTGCCGAAGACAGCCCCGAAATCGCCAAATTCATCGGCAAGTGTGCTGAAAACGTCATCGCATAAACCGCGTCGTTGGAAAACAGCGAAACGTTGATTTTGTTGGATTCTTAGGAAACATTGAGCCAAAATGGTGTCGGAAGTACGGAAAATGATTATGTTGTGAAATTTTCGTAACTAAATCCAAACTTAAGGCGAGTTTAGCCGTTTGGCGGAATCTTTTGCTGCACATTTTTCAGGGAGGGCTGCAGCCCAGCAGCCCGTCTTGACAAGCCGCCCCTGCACGTAATGCAGCGAGAGAGCGACTGCTGATAGCGGTTAGCCACGTATGTTTATACGAATGGTGGGCAAACTGCGAACCGCCGACATATTTTGTGTGGCTCTTCTACATAAATAGCAATATGTCCAATTGGCGGAGAGTTGTTACCTCATATTTAACGTTTGTTTCATTCATCAGTGTTTACACAAGTTCGTGAAGTTAGTCACCAGGGAGTCTGTGCGATTTGATAACAACGACCGTGAACCTAAATCGCAACTTAGGCTACATAAAAATTTTTCAAAGACACGTATTGTCAAAAGCATTTTTGTCATTTTTCCTATGTCAGAACGAGAACGAATGCTTTTCGCAAAGAGGCAATTGCAGACCACAAAGTGGAAGAATATTAAATAGTTCCAAGCCAGAGGAGTTCCAAGCCAGATCTGATCATTTCCAAGAGTTTAAACCATGCTTTGCATTCCTTGTACAGTAAATCCATTCAATGTTAATGTAGTCATCATAGCTGTCCAGTTCACCAACCGTTTGTCACAAACTTGACTGTTGCAAAAATTAAACTGGCCGAAATGCAAGAAAATCTGGCTCTAAAAAAACTTTAGGCAATACCACTCTACAGTAATTTCTGGCAACAAGTTCCAGAAAGTAAATACCCAAAATATAAAAGACCAGTGTACAACTCATTTCCTGCTTGTGCATAGCACAACATATTTCTGCGAATTTTGTTTCTCTGTAATGAAATTTGTAAACTCAAACCATCGCGCAACGGTGAAAAATGAGCACTTGGGAGAAATAATTCGCACATCTTTAACGTACTGTCCAGATTTTGATTTTCGGGGACTAGAACAGCGCTTCTCAACCGGTGGGCCGCGAAGCTGTTTCAGGTGGGCCACGAAATGCTCCGAGATAACGCAGTAATTACGCCTAGTCGCAATAATTACGCCTAGGCATGAGTTCTGAAACAAATTTTTCGTGAAGTGGGCCCAAAATCAAAGTCTCGGCGAAAAGTGGGCCGCGACATCAAAAAGGTTGAGAAGCACTGGACTAGAAAATCAAACAAAAACTTAATATTGACAATCACTATAGGCCTACATCATTTAATGTAAAACCTGCATTCTTTACAGTATTTGTATTGACACTACAAACTGGTTTTGGGGCTCGCTGGTGTTTTTGGTTTTTTGCAAATGACTCTTCTATTGAACAATTTGCCCACCCCTGGTTTACACTATATGTAAACAAGCATGCGTAAAAAACAAGCATTGCTGCCAAAAAAGCGCATTTTTGTAACCAATGTTTCCTCTAAACAGGAGCGGATTCTGGGGGGCGATCGCCCACCCTAAAATCTAAGAAGGTAACTTTATTCACCATGATTTGGTACAATTCGGGAAACAACATATCAAAACCAATTCCGAATAGGACTTTCATGTTCGAATTGTCTTATTGATCGCGAAATAAGACCATTCTGTCGTCCACTGTTTTGTCACAGCAGTGTAGTAAAGTACACTTCATCTCTTCTCACAGTAGCGAAGCCGTGATGAGACTGACTACCACTGAAATATCCCACCCTAACGTTACTAACTGTATCCGCCGCTGTCTCTAAAGTGCGAAACTGCGCAGTACCACCAGACCATTTGCACAGTGAAGTCTCATTCTTGCACACTTGCAACCTTCGGAAATATTGGAAAAACAAGGAGAAGCTATTTGAATTAAATATGTTTTTTTCGTATTTTGATAAGATTTTGTGCTTATTCTAATAATTCACAAAGTTTGCAATTTATTTGGAACTCTGCTAACTCAGTCTTAAAATATCAATTCTGACTAAAACAAAATTTTCTCAGTCTAAAATTTTCTTATAGGGAAAACAATGTATGTAACTGCTGCGGTAACACTGGACATTTTTGTGTACGTCCGTTTGCGTTGCGTCGCCAACAAACTTAAAAGGATAAGCAAAATATCGACTTCGCCCCCCCCCCGGGAAAATTTCTGCGGACGCCTTTTTCTGCACATAAAGTAAGTGTCTTTTTGTAGTGATTTTTCAAGTCGCCTCAGTGATGCCTACTTCTCATAAAAAGAATAATTTTCATACCCATTTTTCCTGTGGGGAGGGTCACCGGGCCAGCAGCCTTGGGGGACTTGAAATTCCCACGGTTTTCAGCCATCCATGATAGTTCTGCTCTCACCACATCACGACAGGACCAAGCAAGGTCGGATATGTCATCACGCCACAGGGTCCGTGGATGACCACCCTTTTTCGAGGGTGTAGCCAGCACGACGTGTCCTCTGGTACCCTTTAAATCCCCCGTGCGCCACGTTTCTTGCTGAAGTATGAACAACCGTAACTCTCCAGCCAATTGAACAAGGCAGCTCTTCAAACCATCTTAAGATGCGGGAAGTCTTCTAGATTAGATTTTGAAAAATTGGAAAGTTTTGGATTTTAGATTTTTGTGGGTAACGTCACTATGAGGTAGGTTCACGTATTTTTGGTCCACTTCATCGGACCCTGGGCGCCAACCAAACAAGTCATTTCTTGGCTTAAGTTTTTTTTGGAAACTAGGCTATAATTCGAGACTTTAGAGGGTTTGATCGGCTTTCTAACGTTTCTGGTGCCAAAATAATGGCTCAAAAAGCAAATATTTGGTAAAAAATAAAATCTCTCATAGTATACTTGGCCAATTTCAGCAAATGCCATAACTCGCCAGCCTGTTCAGCTAAAGGGCTGTTCAAATCCTCTGAAGATGCGTGAAGTCTTCAAGATTAGATTTTAAAAAAATTGGAAAGTTTCGGATTTCACGTTTTTTGTGGATGACGTCATACGAGGAGTAGGTTTGGGTCTTATTGGCTCAATTCATCGGATCCTGGGTCCCAACCCAAAGGGCTAATTTTTGTTTCGTTTTTACAAAAAAAAACTAGGCGAAAATCAGCAACATTAAAGCCCTTGATTGGCCTTCTAGCGATTGTGGGTGGCAAGCTATGGATTTGTAAAAAACAAAATTAATTAATTAATGCCATGGCGATTTAACCACAAACGCTAGGATGCCAAACAATAGCTCTAAAGATGCGGATTTTCGCTCATTTTCCATTTGAAAAAAAAAGAAACAAAATTTTTTCCCTTGGGTTTAGGGCCCAGGGTTAGGAAACTTGAGTCAAAAAAAGCCTAAACCTACCCCTACTTATGACGTCACCCTCAAAAAGACTCAAAGGGAAAACTTCCCAATTTTTTATAATCAAAAGTAGCGTACACTGCATGTCTTTACGCATCTTCAGAATGTTTAAACAGCTTTCTAGCGCGGCCGGCGAGTTGTGGCTGAATATGTCTCCGCTAGTTTGCGCCAAAATTGTGGCGCACCTGAAAGTTTCCTTTAAGCCGGCGTGCGCCACATTGCTTGCTGAATTTTGCGACACCATAACACGCCAACAGATTGAGCTAGAGAGCTGTTGAAACCTCCTACGGATTTTGAAGTCTTTCAGTTTAGATTTTAATGAAGTATTTTAGTTTTGGGTTTGTTTTTGTTGTGGGTGACGGCATAATGGGTCAGGTTTACCCGTATTTTTGGCCGAGGTTACCTGGCTCTGGACGCCAACCCAACGAGCCTGTTTTTGACTCAATTTTGTTTGGAAATTAAGCTTTACTCCGAGTCTTTAGAACCATGGTTGACTTTCTAGCGTTTTTGGTTCCAGAATTACGGCTCAAAAACCCAAATTTTGTAACAAATCAAGTCCCACAGAAGGCAATCTTGCCCATTTTGGCTGAAGGCCGTAACTCGCCAGCCGATTGAGCTAGAGAGCTGTTCAAGCCCTCAAAAGATACGCAAACTCTTGTAGTTTCAATTTAAAAAAATTGGAAAGTTTAGAATTTTTGTTTTTTTATTAATGGGGTCATACTGGGAGAAGGTTTATGCATATTTGAATGACGTCGTCAGGCCCTGGGTGCCAACGTCAAGAACCATTGTTTGGCTCGAGTTTTTATTGGAAACTATGCTATGAAACGAGTTTTCAGAGGGGTTTGTGGTTCAAAAGTTATGGCCAAATAAACGCACATTAATTAGGAAAAAGCTTGTGCGATATTCTTCCGTTTCGATGACGTCACCATGCCCGCTCAACCGTAGAACGACCTTTTTGTAAATTTGGCAAAATGGGAGGCTAATTATGGACATGAAATATTTTTGGGACCATGGCCCAAGTCTCCCCTGGCTATGGCCATGGCGATACATGACAATGCTTACTAGGTTTTTGTTGCTGTACTAAGCACACAAAACTTTAGTATTAACACTAGCACTTGAAGAGTTATCTGTCAAAGTGGATAACAATTATTCTTCAAAAACAAACCAATGACCTCAGGGTTGTGAAAGTCAACCCGATGATCTGGGTTGGCTTGCAAGTGTCTGCATACTGAAGAGCTTAGTGACGTTCGATGCTCTTCTATACGATTTATTTATTTTTTTCCTATGTAGGTATTGACCTGTTTTATTTGTTATACTTCATCATCTCTCAACGTATTTTTTAACACCGTGAAAAAATTTCCCTGAGCGAAGCTTATCCGTTACCGGACTTTGAGTTTGTCTTCTTATTGACCACCTTTGTACCTATAGATTTGCCAACTCTAACCACACAGTTTTACACATTATTGGTTCGCTATTTTATACTTGTTCTTTATTTTACCATATACCTTTACGCTATTTAACCGGTTTCTTATACATTCCAATGTAGGGTTTGCCCTGTTTTGTTGTGTCATTGCGCTTCATCATTTTCCAACGTTTTTTCATTTTACACTTCCACGTATTTTCTGTGACATGCTGTCACCATTCTTATAACGAGTTGGCCAGCTTTGCGTTTTTTGTCTTTGTACGTCATACTACTCATTGTTTCTTGTTATTGGTATGCTACATGTTTTGTGGTTGAAAGCATCGCCCTGAAGAAGCCCACTTGAAAGAAACGTTGGCTGATAATAAAATATAATCACCAGAAGAGCTTATTCTCTGTTTGTTTGATTATAAACCTGGTGGCAAACGCTACGAAACAACATGAGTAGCAAAAAGAACAGCAGACCGTACATTGTTGGTGTGTAGGCAGCAGTTGGATAGATCTACCTGTACGTGTCTTCATTAATTGCCTTTTCACCCTTGAGATGCCTCAGGCAATTCTGAAATTTAAGAAGGTTAGCGACATTGTTGTCGTTATTGCAGGGCTGGAATTTATTAGTGTCACACAGTATAGTTTGCATTTTGGCAACGTAGTCAGCGCGGTTCAAACCCACAACACCGTTGCCCTTGTCGGGATTACTTATGACGATGTTGCTGTCTTTGCGCAATGCGTGCAACGCACTGCTTTCGTTTTCCGACATCGCACAGGTATGCCTTTTACGCTAGTGAAAAAATGTGGACACATGGCGCCCATACAGAGACAAGAGTTTCAGCTTCAAAACCAGCAGATCTCGTGTGACAAAAAATCGTTTGAGTTCAGAATAAACACGTTCGAACTCAGCTCTGATGTTGTTGAGGTGAAGCTTGGTGGGAAAAAAGCAAAAATCCAAGCCCTTACTCAGCAGTTCTGTTTCAAAAACAGAGAGAACCCTGTTAGAAAAATTGTGTACAACCTGTAAAG
>Ga0210059_1004467_pt1 | contig 22569 bp, 16 predicted proteins | sample Ectturendosymbi2_FD_188042 | JGI IMG/M metagenome (GOLD analysis project Ga0210059, IMG submission 188042) | Ecteinascidia turbinata endosymbiont from Florida, USA - Sample 2 (SPAdes) (version 2) | ecosystem: Host-associated > Tunicates > Ascidians > Unclassified | place: Key West, Florida...
ACTTAATCAGCTCACAAATCGCAAAACACGTGGATGTACTGAAGTTGTTTGCCAGCATTGCGCTTTGAACAGTAGGCCCGCAGCAGTTATAACATTATGATGTAACAACCCATTGTTGCGAAACATTAGCTCAGACTCGTGCCATGTGGTGGGCAAGTGAACATTTTCCAGTGCTAGAGCCGTACTTGGTGATGAATAATTCAGTCTAGCAGCACTTCTAAATCGATCAAACAACGCTTCACGCACAGATAGTCACAACTGGACTGAAACGTGTTTATGATCACCTCAAATCTGTTGACTGCGAAAGATCAGATCTGTGGAAAGTTTTGGTTTGGTTGTCAATGAAAAAGAATGAGTAGCTTGATATCGCTGCTTGTTAGACTTGTCTTCAGACGTTATGAGTAGGGCAAGTTTTTCAACTTTTTTTCAGCTTCCAACAGCTTCTGAAATACTCAGAATTTATGTAGTACGATGAGCTGGTTGCAGACATTTTATATTTCAACCTTTTTCTTTTTCACATGCAACTTTTACCAAGTAGGCCCATTGCGCAAAATGTAAACGTGTGATTTAAAAAACATGCTTGAGAACTATTTCAGTATAGTTCTGTTCTCTTTGATAACCGATTCGAATTGAATAATGACCTAAAAGCAATTATAGAAACGACCCGGCCAAACAAACACCAGTCCAGCAGTGTAGGCCAAATTGTTAAATTGCCAAACAACTTCATACACTGCGGAGCGAAGTTTTAGCATGCTACACAAACTGTTGGCAAATGATCGCCATTTCTCGCCAGATAATGTTTAGAAATATTTAGCATTATATGTAAATAAATCACATGAGTAAATTACTGTCGTTTAAAATGCTTTGCATAAATGCAACTTTTTACTGCAACTTTTGTTAAAAATAAATGCATATTTCTCACGATTTTATTGCGACAAAAACTTGCCCTAGTTATGAGTTTTTAGTAGTTTTCGGACAGGTGTGGGTTTGAGACCGAAAAAGTGAGGGGCGGGGCGGGTTAGAAGTGTGCGGGTGCGGGCAAAATTTCTCAAACTCCTGCGGGTGCGCGCGGACACAAAACTTCAACCCGCGCAGGACTCTAGTGCCGACACATGGGTCGAGCTCTACTATTTACTCGGCTTACTCGCCGAACTCACCAGGAACTCGCTCACGGTGTCCAGAGCACTGGTCGCTTCATCAAGCAGAAGAATCCTGGGATTGCGGATCAAAGCTCGAGCGATGGCGATCCTTTGTTTCTGGCCCCCAGAAAGTTGAGTGCCTTTCTCCCCAGTTTCTAAAAGAAAAGGACAACAGTGTTTCGTTCACATTTTATGAAATAAACAAAGAACACGCAAACACGTTCTGCGCAGTCAACCAGCTTAAGCAGGAGAGGAGAGAACAATTTATACAAGAAAAATCTTTCATTCTCTATTTTTTTGCATTCGTTATTTTTTTTTCAAAAATTTTTCATTCGTTTCATTCTCTCTGTTGTGTGAGCACCTAAGTTTGCTACTGCATATACGTTAATGCGGGAGAAAACAAAACGTTTATGTTTGTTAACGAAACTTCTGCTGTTACGTCAATACAGTCAGTACTTGGCCGAATATTTGACAACCACTTAACAAGACTTGACTTAACTCGCAGATTAGATTTTTCCCATCTTTTCCCGCACACATCAGCTCATCCAAGTCGCGAAAGTCTTTGTGACGTCAACAAAGCGATGCGAAACGACAAACGACTATCACTTACCCTCTTTACACTCCACTGTTATCGGATTCGCGTTGGATTGGGAATCCCATAAATCACTCAAGCACGACCGTGAGTGTCTCACCGAGCTGTAGATTTGCCAGTTGGGCGGTTTACCCGCGCAATTGGACTGTTTTTTCGTTGCGTTGCGGGAAATTTCTTGCTGTTGCGGGTTGCGTTTTTTTGGGCTAGTTTTATCAAAGTTCATGCGTTTTTTTGGGCTTTTTTTGCTAAACAATTTTTCTATCAAAGAGTATAGTTTTTGTAAAATTTGCTGAGGTAGTCAGATTTGTTTTGACTTTAAGTAATGTGATCGCCGTTTTTATAGTTCGTTTCTGTTCTCTTGATGTAACATCCAATAGATCAAGCCTCGAGATCACGTGATCGCATGGTCAACAATGTTGATCTCGTTTGACTTAAGTTGGTTGAAAAGCACCAGCGTACGGAGGGGGGAGCCACTGTCACTGTGTCATGCCCCCCCCCTTCAGACCCTAAAAATTAAAAAATGTATAAACAATATTCGGCAGTGTATAGTATACCAAAATGTTTAATTTTAGGCGAATAACACTATTTTGTTTAGAAAAACGCCTCTCAAAGCACAAAATGACTATATGTTCTAAGCATTTGGGGGGCATGGACCCTTTGACCCCCCCTTGGCTACGCTTATGCTTTGGCCCCCCCATCGGAAGATTTCTGCGTGCGCCAATGTGGAAAAGGGCGTGGTTTGCCGTGGTCACCTCATGCAGTCCATCACTCTTACTGTGGTTGGAAATCGATAATACGAATGAAACTCACACGCATGCAGACGTAGTCACAAACAATAGTCAGTTGACACAGGAAAAACAGCCACAGCAAAACTACAACTACAAATCGCTGCGCATATTGCTTGCCATTCTAGTACAGTAGAATTTGCCTAATTCGTGAATTCGTCACTTTCTCGTCTGTCCCGGCAGAATTCCTATCTTTTGTGTACATTTCTGTTCGTCCAATTCGCCATCGTCTTATTCGTCAATTCGCTTAATTCGTCACCTCTTTCTGTCCCTGAGAAGCGTATTGTTCGGCTAATCCGTCATTTGCCGTTTCTGTTGTGATGTTTAAGCAGTTAACACGTGTGGGAATTCAAACAAATTAAGGATTTTTATATGAGAATTGTTGCACCTCGCAATTTGTTTATCGAATTTATGGTAATGGTTTATTGTTTCATATGACTCAACCGACAAGCAGAAGCACCACAAAAAGCCACCGTAAACCGACTATTAGTGAACATTAGGGCAAATGAATGGACGAGGTGCGAAGCGCGACCCGACTCCCCATTGAGAGGACGCAGTAAGTCTTTAAAGTTTATTAAAGATTTCAAACGTGCTAGATTAAATGCAGGAGTCTAGGTAGAGTAGAGCAATTAAAGAGTATAACTTAGTGCAACCATAACGTCATAAAGTTGTATTTTACTGCAAATAAAAGCACTATTTATACGAGTAATTATGATCAAGTATACGAGCTGCTATGATCGAGTTTTAACCTGTTTGCATAATTCGTCACTTTTTTCTAATCCCCTTGCTATGACGAATTAGGCAAATTCTACTGCATATAAATGATGTAAGCCTACATCACCTTAAAATTACTACGCTGAATGTCAGATCAAAGATATTCTATCTTAGTTTGACGAATTGAAATTGTATTTTGAAATTGCAAAAGGTAAAGAAAACAGAAAGCTTTTCTCTTTATTCCTTAAACCACATGCTTGATATACTGTAGTATGCACCAGGGTTGGCTGTTAGCATTTTATTTCGACTGCAATAATGTGGTATTATTAATAACAGTTTGATTGCCGTTACGATGTTGCTAGATGTTGTTCTTTTGTGTTTCAGGTTGCTTTGTGACAAAGTTCAGTTGCACATTGCACAAAAACAGCAATAAGATAATGGTGGTTACTTTCAACGGAAACTGCTAGTTTTATTGCAAATTTTGGGCTGTAATTTGGGCTAGTTTGGAGTTATTTGGGCTGGTTTTGGGCTTGCTTTATCAGGACATTGGGCGGTTTTTTAAACCACCATCTGGCAACACTGCCGAGCTGCTTGAGGGCGCATTTTTGCAGCCATACCCGATTCAGCGAATCCAACTAGCAGAGGTAGGCTGGGAATCCGACAATAAGGGATTCAAGCGGAAAAGAGGTTGGGTGGTTTGTATCAAGTCTTGTGCAACCTTTTCTGTACTTGTTTGATGCTAAAACCACTACCGTGGAACAGATTAGCCTATTCAAGCTAATCTGTAGCAAAAATGACGGATAAATTTATTTAATAGTTTTGCCCATAGGCTAACTACACATAGCTAGGGAAACAATCAGCAAAATTGAATCGGTTGAGCAAACTGGAAGATTATTCGGTAGGTTACAAGACATCAGATATTGGGCTGAAGGACTATTACCCCAAAACTGATTTAATAGGTTTTCATTAGCCTACACATTGGTATAGTGCAGTGATTCGACCTCTGTGCAAAATACGTACCCTAATATTGGAAGTGGATGACTTCAGTATAGGCTACACTTTGAACTTTGTATCCCAGTTATGTGGCTATGATTTCCTCAGTTCATAATGGAACACATGGAGTAGCATAAAATGTGGCATAAAAGTTTGTGGAATAAGTTACAGTTGCAATTTGGTGAATTGCAGTAGCCTACCTAGTGTTCATAGATTACTACTTCCAAAGTGCTGTGAATCCTAATATTTGACACTCTGTTGTATTGTACTGCAGAGAACAGACTGGTTAATGATCGTGACTGAAATCAACAACCTGTGCAATAAAACTAACTCCCATTTCCTGCTCTGTAGAAGCTGTTCAAAATCTATTAAAGTCACTTGAAGACTGCAATTACGATGCGACGCGGTTTTCATGACCTCATTGCCCAGCAGTTCTCCACGATTTTCTCTGCTGTCTCTTATTTTTCCGACTCCACTAAATAAAATCACATCACGGCGATTCCAACAACACCCACGAAAAGCACGTTCCTGTAGTGAATCAGCTTTCACCTTTTCATTTTCACCTATTCCCCAGCTTTCGCAACACCATAGGCCAAGCGCACGAAGCAAATCTTCGAGTTCCTTGCAGTGCAAAAACGCCGCAATATCGAGTTCGTAAGTGCGTTCGCGAAGATAAGCCAGGGGCGACGAATCGCTCACGCGTCAATCCGACAACAGCGCAGTGTAAAGTGGGTAACTGCTGTTCTGCATTTTGCACGTTCCGACCCCAGAAAGCTGAGCACTTTTCTACCCAGTTCTTGACCAGAAAATAAAAAGTGGTACGCACGACACTCGCTTCGATGCAGTTCCTACCGGGGGGGGTCAGGGCATTATTTGCTGTTCCTGCCGCAGGGGGCTTTTTACTACGGGGGAGGGCTGCTTTTGTAATGCAGTTTCTGCAGGGAGGATCTTTTTTATAATTTCATCAACTTAAAGTTTAACGACAGTATTTCCGCACAAGTCCTGAAGTTTTACATTATCCGCCACAAAGCATCTGTCCCCATCGCTTTCTCGTCTCCCCCGTTCTTTTTCCGTCACGTCAGCTAGACCGCGTCAGAAAACTATCTGTGACGTCACCGACGCGACAACGACTTCAACGGCTGTTTCGCACCTTGCGCGTTCGCAGCGCGCGACCCACCTGTCTCGTAACCTTCCGGAAGTTGGGATATGAACGAATGGGCGTTGGCGTTCACAGCGGCCTGCTCGACGTCGTCGTTCGTGCAGCGAGCTTTGTCAAGACCATAAGCGATGTTTTCAGTGACGGAACGAGCGAACAGAACGGGTTCTTGACCAACCATAGAAACCTGAAACAACAACACTGATGTTTTCTAAGATTTTTTCAGCAGACGTTTTAGATTGGAAACAACCTTGCCAGTTGTTCCCAAACAACCGTGTATGAAAATCGGTGCGAATGCAACTTATTATTCACAAGAACAACAAAATCATAAAATCAAAACATGTGTTTGTTGCAGTAAGGTTCCCGCACATTTTTTAAAACCATTTTCCGTGCTTTTTCAATACCTTTTCAACAATAGATGAAAAAATCCACACCAGCACTCATCTTAATTTTTAAAAAATTTTAAATATGAAACACAATTTTGCACATTGTGGGCCATCCATTGACCGTTGTGCAATGATGGTGTATCCTAACGTGTCTTCATGAGCACGATCATGCATGTCAGTTGCTCTGGCATGTCTATAATTTTGAATGAGAAACAAATTTACTGCTTACAAATTTAAACTAATCAGTGTAATAAAGAGGTGATTCTGCTCAGAAACTTCGTGATTTGTTTCCTTTTAGTATTTCCGTACTTTTTCAATAATTTGTATGCATTTTGGCCAAATTCAACACTTTTCCAAGGTCTTTAAACCGATTTCACAATTCAATACGTTTTCAATATTTTGAAAACCGCGCGGGAACCCTGAGTGTATTATTCAAAGCTTTCGGAATGTCCACCCGTTGAACGGGAGCGCAACAAACCCCCGCACTGGAAAAATATGCTGACGTGACATGACGCAGAGTTATTTTGTGCTGACGTGACATGACGCAGAGATATTTTAGGGCCAATTGCATCGGGAAAGGCAACCGTTACGCCACCGACAGCATTATTTGAATTTTTAGCCTTAGTTTGCACTGCAGAGTGTGTTCGTTGATTGTTCACGAGACGCAGTGCGAGAGAGGAAAATGAAGAAAAAAAAGCGAGCGCGTTGTGCTCTTTTTCTTTGTTTTCTGTTTTTCTTGCTGTTTTTCTTCATTTTTCCTCTCTCGCTTGCAACACATGTCAGAGCTGCAGCCTGCAGGCCGGTCCAGGTTTCGGGCTTAAAGCTTGTCAAAATGTTTCGGGCCGATTTCGGGTCTGCGTACAATATTTGTTCTATGATAAGTAAATATTTTTTTGTTCATAACGTTGCTCGGATTAGTCTCACACGCTTTTTGAGAATGCGACAGCGGTGAGGAAATGAACGCGAGATGGAATTGCATCGAAAAGACCAATCACGTACGCGATTCTTCACTTATTTTAAGAAACGATTTCGCTAGATATAGCACCAGGCAAGGACGGGTCTTCATCGGTCTTCAAAAACAAATATTGGGTTCGGGCCGAGTTCGGGCTTCACAATGAGGCCGGTTTACAACAACTCTGAACATGTTATCAGCTACGAACAAAACAAACGTAACAATTGTTTGCACGCGCCACACACACACGTGCAACACATACACGTGCAACACACACACACGCATGCAACAAACACATGTGCAACACACACACGTGCAACACACACACGTGCAACACACACGCGCAAAATCATTGCTGATGATCATGTGAAAGATAAAAAACGAATCTTATCACAGTATTCGGTTTAAATTGGCATTTTGATTTCGGATTTTTTAGGGTCGGAATCCTCCGTATTCGCTGTTCGCCACCGCCCACCCTCAGCGCAGACATTACCATCCACCTTAATCGGTTCGTTGGCGAAGCTACTGTCAGGTTGCATTCATGGCAAGCTCTAAAGCTGCCAGTCAAATGCCTGACGAGCGCACATAGGTGCGAATCCTCGGCTTGCTTCAATCTAAATCAGGGTTCTAACAAGTTGGTGCAAGAAGCTGATAAGCGTCGAGCACTCTGCCATCTTCCTCATTTCTAAATTCAGACAAGCAACACTCTTCTTAACATTTTTGAAGACAAGACTGGACGGCGAAGCCTCTGGAACAACCACGGCGATGTTTTTGCAACTGCATAGGGATGCTTAAGAGCATAGTTGGACAAGTTTGGCGACCACAGCGCGGAAAGATGAATTCACGATCAGGTCAACTGTGCGAAAAGCTTTCGATTTTACTCCAGCTCATTCACCCTGCTTTCAGAAAAGCTTTTCTACAGCATGTTAGACGAGGTTCTTTCTCGAGATCACACTGCAGCTGATCAGTTGCGTTGTAAGAAGCTGCATCCGTTTCTTTCGTAATCTTGTCAAACGTACATTGAAATAACGGCAAGCTGCTCGCAGCGGCGGGGGCTGCTTTTTTTCGCTGAGACGTTTCGGTCATTTGTCCCAGAGCAGAATTAAGAAAACCCTCCGCGTAGCAGCATCCACTACCCCATCTTTTTCGGACATTATGACCGAATTGACTACATTTTTTCGGTCTATTTCACAAAAATTCAGTCTGTGACCGAAAAACATTTAGGATGGAGGTCGTTTTGCTTCTCACGTCGATGTCATTTTAAACGCAGCGCGCTGCAATCAACACCAAACAATTTACGAACGAAGTCACATGCACCTGAATCATTGCATAGGTGCCTGAAATCAAAGCAACACGATGACTTTGTCAGTCGATGTTATCAACGCACAAAAGGAACTTCGCTGAAAACCACTGGGCACTCTGAAGCAAGATCTTTATGTCGAAAACGTTACAAGTGTGAAAGAATAGAAAACTTACCAATATTTATCTTATTGCTCTTGCACGAAACCATGCTTTTTCACTGAAGTTTAAATCAGTAATAACAAATAAAACACTGTATTTAATAATAATGTAGTTCTCCAACCAGCAAGTCTTACTTTTTCGTGCAGATACTCATGCTTGTAACTGCTCACGGGTCGTCCGTCGATGAGGACGTCACCGGAAGTTGGGTCATAAAACCGCTGCAGAAGTTTGACGCAGGAAGACTTTCCCCCTCCGCTCGGGCCAACCAGGGCCACAACCTCCCCGGGATTCACTTCGAAGGAGACGTTCTATGGAAAAATTGGCGCATTTTGTTTGGGCCGCCGATGTTTTGCACGGTAGAAGTTGAAGAATGAAACAGCAAAAAATGAAACACAAAAATGACAACAGGTTAAGAGAAGAACGACGCCACTGCGCGTGAAATTCCGGGTTTTGTGTAAAATCTATAAAACACAGGGATCGTTCGGTGGAAACGTTGCACTGGTTTGGACGAATCCACGTTTAGGTGCACAACTAAACGACGCTTGGTTTCAACGTGACGGGTTGCACAGGCACTGCTCATGATTGCTTCGGTGCAATGCGAGCAAAGCCAGTGCGTTGAATCGAAGTAAAATTTGACGAACACTGAACGATTGACCAAGTTTGAATCGCAGTTATAAGCAGTTGGGCTTCTTTGCGTCATTCCCATAGCTAGTGGCTACAGGGGATCACGGTATTTCGGAAAAATTGTCCAACTGAGCAAAAACGCCCTTCAGCCGGCCGCCTTGATTTTCGCAAGTGCCGTTCAAACGCCTGACTGTTCGGCGCGACCACGCACAGTGTGGTGCGATCATGCAAGATCCTCTAAAGCAGTACTTTTCAAACTTTTTTTATTACAGCAGTGCTTTCGAACTTTTTTGTTAGGGCGCACTAATGGATTCTGGATTCGGCCTCGACGCACCTACTTGACTAAGGTGAAAACCTACTTGCAGTTACGCTAAGATTAGAAACAATTACGTTGAGATCAAAAATTGATATACAAGCAAAGCAACAAGAACCAAATATTTTGAAGCATTTTGTCAGAGCATGAAAACTTTCGCGGCACGGCGAGTGTGATGCGGAATGCGGTTTGGGAAACCCTGACATACGAGGCGTTAACAAAACGCGTGACCGCGTTCGTGTTTTTCAGTTGGAAGCAAGTGTCGATTCCAATCAAGAGCAGGAATGACGCCGGGCGTGCATGATCATGACAGAGCTCACCTGCAGTACGCTCTGGTTCTCTCTGGTCGGATAAGCGAACGACACGTTGTCAAACTTTATGTGTCCTTCGAAAGACGCGGGCACTTCAGTTCCGGCGCTGACGTCAATCTTAGGCTTGCGATCGATCAGTTGGAAGACTTTTTCAGCAGCTCCAAGAGCTTGCATGAGGCCTGTCAGGGTGAAAATGGTTAAAGAAGCTGTCAACTTTATCGCCATGTTGCTTAAAAAACTGCTTTCTATCTTCGGTTGACAACAAGGTCCAGAAACAGCAACTGCACCAACTAAAATGGAAGTTTGTCGCATTGATTAAATCGGCATTTTTTTACCGCTAATTCCTTTACGCAAAAATCCACGAATAACAACGACAGAGTTTTGAAATTAACAGCAAATGTGCACACTGCATGTAAAAGCAACGGTCGCGCTTCTGAGTTTAGCTTGATGTAATCCAAGAGATTTGCTGACAATCGTCGGCACGGATAGTTTGAGGCATGGCTCAAAAGCAATTCGCGTTTCCATGCAAGTTACAAAAAACACAGGGTGGAAAGAGCGCAGCGTGCAACGACAACTCTCGTATCTTACTCGTCTTCACACCGGTTCGTTTCGCGCCAATCACACCTGATCTGCCGAGTCATGCAACGTGACGTCATGCCATGCAGCGGAATAAACGCCCGAGCAACGAGACGAAAACAAAGACAGGTGATTGTGACGCAAAAATCGGAGACGTGCTACTGCAAAGTTTTAACAGTTTGGTGGCAAAGATCCATGGTCTTTTCCATCGGTCACCAGCCAATTGGGCATGAGTGGTGAAAACAACACAATGCACCCTGCTCATTGCTGGTGCCTGTTCTGTACAGAACTGGCAATCACTGAAACTAACCAAAGACTCCACAAGCGAGCGAAGGGGTGGCTAGGAAGAACAAATTCTTTTTTTCCAGCGTAAAATTGGGACAATGCGGTGAAAATAGATGAAACTTTGGCAAAATCTGGACAAAGCAGGAAACGTTGAAAAAAACTTTGGGCAAAGTGGTGTGACGTTTGTGAGGTTGGGCAAAATTTTTGTGTCCTCCCCCAAAAATATTTCTACCCTGCGTCCAGGTCACCAAAAACCATTTGCCTTATTGAAACTTGTTACGGCGTCAGCAAGACACAAAATATTAAAGCATGGCCGTTATCAACAGAATGCTCTCGCTCAGAGGCGGATTAAGAAAGAATGAAATAGTTAAACCAGTGCGCGGCGAAGTCGGTAAATATTATTCTGACTCTCTTTACATCTGCAAATCTCACTTTCGTCTTTCTAAGACACTTTACAGGTGATGGACTGCGCAAAAAATTAACTGGAAAGTACTACATGCGAAAAGTTTTTTTGCTAGGAACGCATGTTAGGCAAACGTAACCCGTGAGACTGCTTGCATCGTCAAGAAATACTATGTCAGTGGACAAGTATCTCAGACGTTTGTAATAAGCTGGCAATTCCAGGACACAAAGCGGCTGATACATTATGTTCCTAAAAATGGCGATTTTGGCTGAAAACAAAATAATGAATAGATGTGAACAAACATATTGTCCGAAGAGAGACATTTTTTGCAAGTCCGAGGATAATGACCAGAGAATGGAGTACAGTGCACTTGTCGCACAAGCCTGCTGAACACCACTCATTCCGCATGCTTAGGAGGACGTGTCAAGCACTGCAGGATTTCTGCTGGACTTCTATGCAGTTAACAATCGTACACTGCCAAGTCTCTTGAGGACGAACAAGCAATTACATATTCGTCATTGCTTCCCTCGAGAGATAGGGCTTTGGCGTCGGGCAAAAGCAAGATTCAAGCATAAAATAAAACCCTTGTTTTTATCTAAAATAATTTCGTCGAAAAAATGCTCAGATATTTATATTTGAGGAAGGCTTAATCGACTAGGAGTGGTGGGGCGTGCCAAGGCTCCAGTTAAAGGTCAAAGCGCCTTTTCAAGGGTGGATTGATCTCTGTGGCCATGCAAGGAAATCAGTCTGGGCGTAGGGAGCCAATAGGCCAGAGTTGTAAGTCGGGCCGGGCTTTTCGGGTCGGGTTCGGGCTTAAGTTTGTCTGTCGAAATGTTTCGGCCGATTTCGGACCTGCATACAAAACTTTTTACAACATTCAGAGTATTCGTGACCTACATTCGTTGTACTCACAGCGGTGATTTCTGCAAGTGAAGTGATTGCGATTTTTCTCCAGCTATTTGTGTTTCCAAACACAGCTGCGTTCTTTTATTCTCTGCTCGGATTAGTCTCACACACATGCTTTGAGAAGATGACAGCTTTGAGGTGTCGTTGCTTTTAAAAGATCAATCACTTACGCGATTCCTGGGTTGTTTTAAGAAACGATGGCCTACAAACCGGTTTTTCATGCATATAAGCGCCTTCGTTGGTAATTTCCGTGAGTTTCTTTTTTTCTTGAGAAACACTACGTTTCACAGTATTATCGTTGACTAACATACTATGTTTGTGATTCTTTAAGGTAATGATTTGGTCAAGGTGGTTGCTATTTTGGGTGAACCATACACCTGAAGCTATACCTGTACACTAAGTTTTTTTCATATGCCGCAGTTGCGCATATCTCGACTCTACCGGTAAATTCGGTTTTCGGCCTAAATCGAGCTTCAAAAGTATATGCCGGGCTCGGGCTTGTGATTTCGGGTTCGGGCCGGGTTAGGGCTTCAAAATGAGGCCCGTTTACAACTCTGCGATAGGCAAGTGAATAATACTTCCCATTCAGGCAGCCCCTTCATCCGAACCCAGCCTGAACGTCCTGATAAGCCCGGCCCTTGGCACTATCTAGGGTAGTAGTCGGCACACTGTGGGCTTCGGCCCAATTGTGAGCCGTTTAGCACTTTTTATTGGGCCGCGCAACACTTTTTGTTGTGGGCCGCGTGGTAAATAACAGCTAAAGTCCTGTGCCGGTCGCGTGGGCCAAAACATGTTATGTCACAACTATAGAACTTTGATTGTTTGTCGTTAACAAAGCATTGTTTTTATTATTATACGCCTTCTCACATCAACATTGCATGGTGTAGCAGGTAACCTGATAGAGCATAAGTTTATAATTGGGTCCTCAGAAATAAGCACGGGCCTTAATTATGACCGATAGGGGGGTTTGGGCCACCACAACGAAAGCTTGCCGATCACTGATCTAGGGGGTGTGAAATGTGACCTACTGATGACTCAGCAACTCAGGCCGAGCCCGGCTTCGGAAAAAATTAGAGCTCAACAACTGTGGAGATATCTCGTCCTCCGACTGGAACCAACTGGTGCGGTGCGTACTCCTCCAGGGTCTCCCTGGAACTTGGCTCTAACCGTCGCTCTAAGTGCGATTATCCTTTCTAAGCAATTATCGTCTGTCGCAGAGGCTCTGTCAGTGTCGTACTTATATTTGACAAAGGCGGTGACTTTTCACCAAAATTCAACCGACACAAACTCCCTTCTTAGGTCAAGAGCACAGTTAGCGCGATGATTGATTGCGCTGCAACACAAGCGAAGAAGTGCCGCCACAGTGAAAACACACCTTCCCGGATGGAACCAACTTGTTTAAAAAAAGATGTAGGAATGTTAAAAAATTGCAACCGGTCTGCCTGCGACCTTTCAGACTTCATTTGAGAAGTCAGCACAAAGCTGAAGCATGAAATACCAAAAAAATTACATATCATAAGGATATTCGCTGCAACTTCCGATGCAAGCAAGGAGACGAGACACACGTATTGGACCTTGCAAGTTGCAGATCCACCAGATCTCGGCGCGCTGGAGTCCCTACCAGCGATTGCAGAATCATTGCGTTAAACTATGACATAACGTTTATAGCAGCCCGCTTCAAATCGCACATTTCCGTCTTTTCTGAGTAAAGTACGTCAAAATAATAGTGCGCACACGGGAGCTAAAAAGACAGACAGATGAAGGTACTATCCAGTTGTTATGCGCCTTAATACTAATTTGAATATACGACCTTGATTCTTGCAATACAAGAAAATAGCCAAGCTTATTTCACATTTGCAGATTTAAGCATAACCCTGCATCGCAAAATCAAACTGGGTCAATTTCGGCTCTGACCGTGCATTTCTTAAAACGGTTGCCATACGACCCTTTCCGCGTTCTTCAACTTCTAACAAGCAACAGGCACCATCACACGTCAATTTTCGGCTCAATCAGGGACTGTGGAGCCGGAGCCCGAGCAATTTTAGATGGTTGGAGCTGGAGCCAAAAACTTTTAGATGGTGGAGCCAGAGCCTGAAATTTGGGTTCCGATTTCACAGAGATAGTTTGTGAGGCAAGCGAGTAATACAAATAATACAATGTTTTTTTTCTGTTTTTCGGACCAAATTGTTCTGGATCCGGAGATAAAAATCTCAAGATGTTGGAGCCGGGGCCAAAAAATTTTGATGTTCGAAGCTGGAACCGGAGCCTGAAATTCGAGTACCGCCGCCACAGCCCTGGGCTCAACACTATTAGCAAGAAAGCGCATGCCAGAAAAATAAGCACTGTGACGTAACAGAGACCAACGCTTACCTGTATAAACCGAACCCAGGCTATTTAAAACGTTCGCCATGTTAAATTGGTACAAAACAAACGAAATAATGTTCTTGCCAGTCATTTGGTGACTGATGATCAGGTGACCGGCGTACCATAGGACCCCGACCACTAGCAGCAAGCCTGAAATCTACAAGAAATCGAAAGGAAATGGAGCTGAAAATAAGTAAAACCATTCAGAAACAAAAAGTTTGTTTTGTTCGATTCTCACAGGGCCGAAAAAAATTGCAAAACAAGAAAAAGTTGTTCGTTCCCACGAAAACTGCAATGCGTTTGAACTCAAATTTCAGTTTTGTCTTTACGTACCACAAAGGTAAATGAATTCATTTTTTTGAAAAAAAAGACGCAAATCGTAGCGAAAAAATGTAACTTTTCACTTTCAGGAGAACAGTTTATTTAGGCCAATGACAAATCATACCAGCATGTTTTATTCTGGCAACCGACTGCGGAACTATTTTACTTCGGCAGGTTAAAATGCAACTGCTAGAACTAGAATTTAATGAAACAGCTGGACGCTCTAAGAGAAGATACCATCGTCACTGGCAAGGAGTGCCTGCCTGCATATAAACAAAAGGAAGTGGCCTTCGGTGATCCGACAAGCAATACGTCTGCTTTTGCCACAACGTAAACATCTGGCCAGCTGAACGTTCAACCATCAGACATCATTTCGTGACACTCGCTTTTCACAAGGGTCATACTCTTTTTTCAAACAACTTTACCGCGGCTTGTCCGAATGAAACTATGTCAAAAAAATTACCATGAAAATCTACCTTCAATGCGCGGGCTGATAAAGTAACTTTGAAGTGACTGTTTAGATACAAAAGACTTATTTCGCTCGATTCTTACACGGCCGAATAAAAATTACAAAACAAGGAAAAGTTATTCGTTATACCAAGAAACTGCAATGCGTTCGAATTCAAATTTCACTTTTGCCTTTGCACACCACTGAAGTCAATGAATTCATTCTTTTGAAAAATGTAGGCCAAGACGCAAATCGTAGTGAAAGAACGTAATTTTTTTCACTTAATTTATTGCGTCACTGTCGACCTCCTGAACCATTTGCATGCGCTTGAGCGCCACTCACCTCGTTGAACCATGTGTATCCAGAGTAGCAAAAGGCCTGCTTGCGTTGCACTTTGTACACGTCGTCCAGACGACTCCTATACCTCGCCCTCTCCCCCTCCTCGTTGGCGAAGCTTCGCACCGTTGGCATCGACGAGCAGACCTCTTCGGCCACTTCGTTGGCGTAGGCGAATCGGTCCTGCACCAGCTTCTGGAGTTTCTGAAACAGAATCGTTTGTACTTTGCGACGTTAACGCGTATTTTTGACATTAAAATAAAATTAAATGAATAAAGGACATTGACAGAAAAAATAAAATACAGAGGGATTGGGTTGCGGAAGAGGAAGACGCCCTCAATCGAGCAAGGTGGAGAGACGGAGTAAAGTTAATCATGTCAGAAAGGAGGTAAATCCGGGCACCCCCGTTTAACGGGGACAGAACCGGATCGAAATTGGACTGCTACCAAAAACAGCGTACCCAAACCACACCTTGTAGTAACTGCCATACACTTTAGACACGATGATGACCAGGGGAAGTCCCGCGAACGTCACAATCGCAAGTCTCCACGACAGCGCGAACATGAACACGCAAACTCCGATCGCCTTGATCATGCTTCTCAGGAAAATGTTGAGGTTCAGTCCAATGGCGGAACACATCGTTGTCGTGTCAGATGTCAGACGGGAAGTGATGTCACCTGCCGGACAATGCCCTGTGTCTACAAACTGAACGATCTGCGACTGCATCGCAACAACACATTTGATACTTTTTAAACACATTTTACACACTTTAACAAACGCATTTTTACACACATTTAAATACATAGGTACATTTAACACACATTTGACCCTCAAAAACATTTTCAAACTTCAACGCACGCGTTTTACACACGTAGTTTACACATTTTAAAAGTTTAACACACACATTTTACATTTTAACACACACATTTAACAGCAATAGCTTACTTACAGCCACTGAAGCCCGTTTACATCACGAAAGACCAACACAATCCAAAAAAGCGCACACCAAACTTTTACCTGTACGCGTCTCGTCGAAGAAGCCGATTTCTTGCCTTGATATGGAAGCGAACAAAGCGTTTCTAACGCGAATGTTTAATCGCTGTATTGATATCATAAAGCATCCTCCCCTCAATCCCGCGCAGAGAGATGCCATCAGCGAAATTCCAGCCATTTCCATTAAGCTTTGGCCGAAATTGCTGTGATCGCCACTCACCACAATGCCTGGCAATACAGTAATAAATAAGATAAAGATTCACTGCGCCATTCGAAATTCACTGTCGCAAAACCGCATTTCGTGAAATTGCCAAAAAGAAGCTCACCAGAGGAAAGCCTTAGTTGACTATTTTACAACAAAACGAAAACACTTTTTGGCTGTTTTGAAGCTTAAAATATAGCATGTGGATGGTCACACCAATCAAATTACATTCATAAATGACAACCAATCACCTGTTATAACTTTGCCAGTGAACAACGGAAGAAATATTTCTGAAACGGAAGCGCCAACTAAAAAGATGAAACCCACGACCATAAGTGGCCAGTCAGGAAGGACATAGGAGAACAGCTTTTTCAAAGTAGGTTTTTTCATTAAGTCTGACATGCTTTTGGCCTTGGGTCTTTCCTCTTTTTGTTGTTTGTCGGTAGATTGAGAAGCAGACTTTGACTTTTCCTTTGCTTTGTGTGCATCATCCCAGCATGAAACAGTATCACCCTTTTTGTTTGTCCTTTGGTCACTGATGACAGCATAACCTGGAACAAAGAAGAATCTAAAAGTATTCTTGAGAAAATTGTTTTGATAAATAACGCTGATCTTTTCAGTTTTATACATTAAGCTAACCAACTTGATAGCTGCTAACAGCAACACTCTTATAATAATCAAATCGCAACCATTAAGTTTTTCCTTGACACATTTAAATTCACAGCCTTTTGCAATTAACAATTTCATTTCATGATTATCATTGTAAAAGCTGGTAAGCATGATCATCAACAAAATTAAGAATTCAGCCCGTTTAAGTCAATTTCACTCTACTTTGATGCATTCACCTTGTCAAAAATGTATCTGATTCTGACTAAAATGTCAATGTTTTTCATATCTAGGCTTTTTTTATTGATAGATCGAATTTTTTAAATGATTGAAAAAAATTGTCAATTCGGTCATAATGTCCGAAATAAAGACTTGTGAATACTGTTATGGCAAGTTGAGTTTTCATTCATTATGGGACAAATGGCCAAAACTCACAAAAAAAAACAGTTTCACATTGCATAATGTTCATTGCAATTGCTGATCACTCCACCTGCATCAAACACTTTTTGAAGCCTTTTGCCGAATTAAAAAAAATGTGAAGGTTTGTTGACTGCAAACCATGAATTACATAAAACGCCAGGTCTCTGTAGGGCTCAAAACTATCAGAAACTGAACTAATTTTAAATTGAGGTAAAGCATGTTTAGTAAAACTGTCAAATACCGAAGACTTTGCATTCAAAATGAATGGCAGGTCTGACAAAAAATTAATTGTACTTGAACAGCAAACATTGAAGAAATGCAATTGGCTGTGAAACCTAAAAACAATGTTTCTAATCACGAGTTTCTAACAATCCACAAAACTACATTATTTACATTAAAGTCTGAATAAAATCTCACTGCTTTGCAAAATGCACACCAGATGAACTTATACTAGGAAGTATTAGTAAAAACATTTTGAAATGCAGCTAAACAGTCACATTTACCAAAAGTAAACCTTGATCTAGCTTAATCATGAAGTCTGAGTTCCTTACCATTACTATTAACAGCATCACTTAATAAAGGTTGTCTTTCTGCATCAACCAAAACAGTTTTGGGTTTGACAAAGATATTCTCAAGTTTTGTTAATCCCAAAGTTCTCCACTGAAGCAGAAAAATGCCGATTCCCATAAACGTCCATCCAAACTGACACCAAAACCATGCCAGTTCTGGTCCTGCAACAAACTCTGGCTGCTCTGAAAACACTAGTAGCTTGGCACATGCAAAATAGGCATTTGCACAAGCCAAAATATAAGACAACAAAGTGTTTTCTTTTACTCTTTCAGGGCCTTCAGATAAATTCACTGCAACACCAACGATACAACCAAGAAAGGCAGATGTTCGCAGAACCATCCAGAACCACAAGTCAACAAACGTATGAGCAAATGAATAGTTAGCCAATGATGAGTGAAATGATTTCCATTTGTTTCCATTCACAAAAAGAACAGTTGAAGCAGCAAAATCAACAGCTGACAAACACATAAGAAAAAAGAACCGAAATCTTGTTTGCATTTTCAGTAATTTAGTCTAGTTGGAGTCTTAACACCTTCGAAAACCAAAGCACAAATGTTAAGCCTATTAATCAAACAATCGAGTTTACATTTTGCTAATAAAACAATTGACTACTGAAAACAATTCGCAAGGTTTGATTGATTGTTTCATATGACTCAGCTAATGAACAGAACCAATACAAAGAGCCATTGCACAATAAGGAGATCAATTGTCTGTGAACATCAGAATGAATGAAAAAACAATGGCAAAATAAGTGATCGATATTAACCAAGAGTGTGACAGTGTCTTATGGGATTGGTGAAGGACCATGGCCGTCATCTAGTCAACCAATCATGTTTATCACTGTTTAAAAATGTTGAAAAACGACAGTTGGAGATCGAAGAAGCATAGTTAAAAAAACAAACACAGAACATGGTAAAGTAAATTTACAGATGAAAGAGCATGCCTATGTACACAAAGGAGTGAATCAAATTTAATTGAGGAAATTCGGTGCGGTTAAAAATGGTTAAACTATTGTAATATGCTGAAAAAATCAAACACACTGTGTACAGTAAACTGTAATGCATCTTGCTAGATGTTTAATTTCATAGATAAATTTCATGTGGCAATAACAATATTGGCTTTTGGTTTTCCTTGTTATGTGACAAATTAAAGCTTTTTCAATGCCAGGCTTGCGAAGTACTATCCACTCCTGACTTGCTGCAATCAAAAAGTAACTTGCCAATCAAGAACTAAGAAAATGCAATGCATGTGCTGCATGAAACTAAATGGGTGTTCAAGCTCTGTAGGAGGGTTGTCTGAAACAACCACAAGATTACTAACTGATTGGTGATGCACACTGAGCTGCTGAGTGAATACGATGCAGTGATGCACATGTGACAACTGTGCTTTAAAAAAATTGAAAGGGTCACAAAAAGATTAGTGTTAAGATGTAATGATGTCGATATCAAATTGAGCCCAAAAATATCAGAATTGATGTGAAGCTTCTTTGAAGTGGTCAAAGGATAAACAAACTATCACTGTTTAGATTTATGATATCAAAATTTTTGACATTAAAGCAACACAATGTAAGGATTAGATGTTTTTAATAACAATAATCCAAAAGAGTTCTAATTATCCCAGAGTAGTAGTTTTCTAGGTGGTGATTATCTGGTAGCAGTTGTCTGGGTGGAGATTGTCTAGTAATAGTTGTCTGGGTATCAACTGTTAGGGTGGTTGTTAGGCCAGCACAAAATATGAAAAAATAAGTTTTCATTTTCAATTGATCTGCAAGTGAGGTATCATGTTTCTTTTGATAAGTTATCCTCATAAACCAGGTTCCATGGAAGAATCCTTAACTGATCCCGGTGTGACATATTTAAAAATTATAGATATTTAGCAGGGGTGGCCAACTTGTCTTCAACTGGGATTGACTAGAAAATTTCTTAATGATTTGCGATCGACCAGTCGGCAATAAAGTCACAAGTACAAAATGTCATAAAATACAGCATTTTTCTTGTAATAAATGAATGTGTTTACCACACATTTATCATTGAGACCTGTAATTTTTTTCTGGAATATTGACTGAAAAATATTCTTTGTAGGTATCTTGTAAATACAGAGCAAATCAGGCGTGATCAATCAACTGAGACTCAGCAATCGACTGGTCAATTGCAAGCGACCTGTTGGCCACCCCTGATATATAGCATAGGAACAAGAAGTAATGCCTTATCACATAAAATCAGCCACACAATTTCAACCACATGGTTTATATACTTTGAAATTGAAATAAAAGCCTAAGCAAAGTTCAAAATCTGCCCAAACATTTTTCTGACATCAACAAACCAGAGTTTGCCATATTTATTTTAATATTAGTTCTACATTATGGAAATTTCTTTGCAGTTGACTTCTACAGTTGTTTTTCTTGTTTTACTAGGTCTTTCATTTAGAGAAACTACTTTTCTTGTGTTGATTTCAGTTTTTTTAAGGTGTTTTAGGGACCTGACGTATGACAAACACTTTGAAAACATGTCATTTTTTAGATTAGGTTTACATCCATACAAGCTAGCAACACTGCGTGTAACTATAGGACTCATTATCACCTCGTCTTATCGCATAAAACTTATCAAAATCAAGGGATTTGTTACGTCACAAAAACATTTGTGGCCTGCAATAAATTTCCTCATGTGAAAGTGGCCCACAACACTAAAAAGGTTGGGCAGGCCTGGTCTAGGTCGCCAGCAACAGCTATGCAAGTTCAAGTGCTAGGAAGCCAGCAACGGCTACACAACTCACTTGCTGGCAAGATGAAAAACAAAACCCTAGCATAGTGTACAGTAGAGATAACCCACCGGCAGTTAATATCATGCAGACAAAAGTGCTCAAAAAGTAAAACTGAAATCTACCTCACCTCGGACTACGGTTACGCAAGCCATGTTGTGTAGTTATGACGCTAATGATTTATAGTAACGTGACTAAATACGGGCATAGTTGTACGTTATTTTCAGTTAAGACTAGAGATCGACTGATATGGCTTTTTTCAGGCCGATACTGATGTATCAGCCATTCATGGGCTGATAGCTGATATTTCCAAAATGTTTAAATCTTGTTTCTGCTCCATTATCAACAATATGATGTATTCTATGCCTAACACTTTTTTTAAAAACTTAAAAAATCAAGAGTTATGAGCTAAAATTTTTCAAATTGCAGCAATTTCAATATTTGATTAACTTATTAGCATAGTATACACTGTCTGCAATGAATAAACAGTACACAGTGCCATAACTAAAAAAAGAATGTTAAAAATAAAACAATAAGAACAGAACATTGAATGAAAGATCTGCTTACGGTGCTTACAACAAAAAAAGCAAATATAGTGCTTGAAAGGTGAAAGATAGTGAATAATAAACAGGAAGAAAGAAGTACAAAACGGAGCATCAAGTTAAGGAGGTTAAAATTAATACAACACTATTCAATCAACCATTTCGAAAAATAAAATTTTTCAAAATACACAGTAATTTTTTGGGTTTATGATAGTATGTTTGTTAACAGTTACTGCACTAGATAAAACCGGTGAAAATATTTTTGCACATATTTCACAAATCAGCCTTTTAGACGCTTACAACTAAGTAAGTGGGTTTTCAATTTTTAAAAAGTCAATCCAAGTCTTAAAGAATCAAGTTTGGAATTTTGACGTAACGTAACATTAAATAACTGCATGTCCTTAAAAAATCAAACTAGTTGCATTAATTACTGCAACTGAATGATTGAATTACGTACTACTGGCATTGCTATGTGAAATGAAACACCACAACTGATTTGTCAGATACTCAGTAGTCCCATATCAACAGTTTAAGATTTTCATGCAGAAAGCAAAGTTTTTCTGCATTTTGATTTTCACCATGTAGCCTGCATTAAGCTAGCCGGTCATTTACAACTTTACCTAGCCTAAAAAAATAGCAGTGGCTATAGATTCGCCTGTGGACCTCGAAATGTGAAAACTTATGAATACGCCACCTGTGACGTCACAGGTACGCACGACGAGGGTGCAGTAGGCTTGGTAGAAACGAACTAGCCTAAATGTAAAAGATAAACCCTAAACCTAACCCTAACGTTACTTAATCGTAGCCCTAACCTAACCCTAATGCAAGCTAAGCTAACCCTAAGGTAACCTAACCCTAAGCATTGCTATTTTAGTATTTATATTAAGCAGCACTAGGCTATAACCTAATAGTAATACACGCAATGTACTAAATCTGTATATCAATGATTAAATGATTATTTATTTCAAGACTCGTGGTCCATAGCATAGGCACAATCACACCAGAGCACAAAAATGTTTTGGAATAACACATTACAGAATTATCAATTATAGCCTAGGTGTTTACACACAACCAACACTGATAATAAGAGGGGTCGATTTTCTGATGTTAATATCTTCTTGTGCACATGCAGAGTAATATTCTACATATTATATACGTTGAGAAAACTGATGATTAGGGTTTACTTTAGGGTTTGGTGTTTAACTAACTGTGTCGGGTTAGCGTTTATATTGTTAGGGTTAGAAACAGAAAAATAATATTGAGGTCTAAGACTAAGTCCAATATGTTACCAGAGTAAAGCTAGCCGTCAGTTCGCCCAGCCGTCACTTTTGCGATTGGGCGAAAAAAAAGCCAAAACAAAAACGACAATATAAACCAAAAAAAACTCAAAAAAAAACATATTATGGTAAAATCA
>Ga0210059_1004468_pt1 | contig 22566 bp, 17 predicted proteins | sample Ectturendosymbi2_FD_188042 | JGI IMG/M metagenome (GOLD analysis project Ga0210059, IMG submission 188042) | Ecteinascidia turbinata endosymbiont from Florida, USA - Sample 2 (SPAdes) (version 2) | ecosystem: Host-associated > Tunicates > Ascidians > Unclassified | place: Key West, Florida...
GCTTCATATTCCAGCCTAGAATACAACCAAACTTTGAGCCAAAATTTTGGCCCTTTGTGGAGGTGATGACGTCATAATGAAACAACCAAAAAAGCCAAAACGATCCTTTTTCTAACCCCACCCACCGAAAACCCCGAACCCAAATCTAAAATGTTTTTTTTTTCAGTACAAACTAGAAGACTTCATGAGTCTTTCGAGGGTTCGTATAGCTCGCTAGCATCTTCTAGAGGGGAGTTATCGCGGATTATCGCGATCTACACTAGCCGCTAGTGGAAGACTCATGCATTTTCTGATTTTGGGGGTAGAATGTTTTTTGGGCCATAACTTTGGTTCCAGACATGCTAGAAGGTCAAGCAAGGGCTCTATCGACGCGGGAGATCATCTAGTTTCCAAAAAAACTTTAAGCCAAAATTTTTTCTTATTGGATTGGCGTCCAGGGCCCGTCAAAGTTGGTCAAAAAACCAAAAACACCCCCACTTTGCGAGCCTCTCCCAGGCGAACCCCTCACCCAAATCAAAAAATTTTTTTTAAATGGAACCAAGACGACTTGCCGCATCCGTAGAGGGCTTGAACAACTCTCTAGCTGTAGCGGCTGGCGAGTTATAACCAAAAAACTCGAGCCAATTTATTGGCTCGCGCGGTCGTTAAAGGGTGACGAAGCTCGAAACGAAGCACATATTGCAAGCAGGTGTGCGGCTGTATTAGCACAAGAAAAACGAAACGGGAAGCTAGTGTTTGCATCATAAAATCATCCAAATCAAGCACGTTGAAATAAGACAGTTTCGAAATTTGGCTCAGAAAATTAATTAAACGTGTATAATTGTCTTCATTGTTGGTGTAATTGGACGCATCCATAAAACGCACTCGTTTTTTTAAAGGCCCACTTAAAAACAGCAATAAGACCGACCAAAATCCCACTCTTTGCTTTGAAAAATGTACTGTGAAGTAGAATAGTGTAAGCAGCACAATTGTTCACAGGGCCGGCCCTAAGATGATGCAACCGATGCAGCTGCAGTGGGCCCCGCGCCTCTGGGAACCCCTCGCCATGGTGTTTGGGTAGATTATTCATTTTTCCAGATAGGCTACACTTTGCGCTTGAGAATTCGGTAGAAACGCCATATAAATTTCATTGTTAACAAAGAACGCTCTCGTCAGCCCTAGTAAATTTCCTCTTGAACGTTAGCAAACGTGCTCAATTCACGTGTTAGTGCTGTACTGCATATTTGCGCTCTACCACGATCGTAACACGGTTGACTGAACACGATGACGTCATAAAATCCCTGCTAAGAAGGGCCCCGCGCTTAGGTCTTGCATTGGGCCTCGCACACAGGTCTTGCACTGGGCCCAGCATCTGCTAGGGCCGGCCCTGATTGTACAGTTTACTGCAAATATTTTTTAATGAAATAAAACGAATAGCAACGCAATTTCAAGGACTTGAACATAAGAGAAGAATAATTCGAACAGTTTTTAGTAAATTCTACTGGATATCTTCTTCAGTTCTGTATAATATATTCAATTTTTCGACCTATCTGCATCATAGCTGTTTCTGATGTTGGACCACATCAAACCATATATTGAAAAATACACTATATAGGTGCTATACTAGCAGGGCATGTAGCCTAAATAAACTTGACATGAAACCGCAGAGTTTGTGTGAGAGTGACTTTTCTCTGTTTGCTGCGCGCATTCTTGCCAAGCCTTACCACTTTGGAGTGAATTGACCAACAACACTTTGCGAAAACAAAGATGCGGTACATTTCTTTACCCTCAAATTTGAATGCCATAATAGGTATAACAAATTATTATTGTGTAATTCTGCAAGTGGTGATATTGCATGATGCAAAAAAACAATTCAGAATAAGCTTTTTGTGTTATTTTAAAAAGAACAAAAACCTGTTTTATTTTCAAAGAAACTCAAACCAGGAGGGTTGTTTAAAAACAAGCAGGTTTTTCTCTGCTCTGATTATCTTTCAATCCTTGTTTGTTATTTTCCCTTGAGAGCACGACCAGGAAAAAGTCACGTCACCATCAGTTTGATTGGGTGTGCGTCGCACACCTAGAGTAAAAGTGCCTGGTAATGAAGATGTTGAGAATTCCTGGCATTTGAATACGTAAAAATTGGTGTTGACAACAAAACAAGTTTCGAAAAATTAAGTCCATGCAGCATGTAATAGTAGACTTACAACAAGAAAAATCATCTAGCTATAGTATTTAAATTTATATAATTTAACTCTTTTGATGCCCCCTTGCCATGGTTGCCCGGGGCCGGCGCCCCGTTCGCCCCCCTCTGCACGCCACTGACCCTATAACAGGGGTGGCCAACCCGCGGCTCTTTGCCCGGTTTTATGTGGGTCTTATGCAATTACAGAAGCCCCACTAAATAACATGCATAACAATAAATGGCTTGTAAAGTTCCGTCATTGTCATGTTGATGTGTGGTATTTACAATAAATCCAGTTGATCAAAGGTATGTGTGTGAGTGAGGAAGAGATGGAGTGATATTCAAGTGTGCCCATGTGTATGATGTGACTCTTTGCGGTGACACAGTAAGAATTGTGGCTCCTGGTCTATGACTAGTTGGCCGCCCCTGCCCTATAACGACAACATCAATGCCGTGCTAACATCAAACAACCAATGTTCTATCTATATAGTTGTTAAAGCAGCCCATGTTTGATCCCACGCAAGTGGCGCAGCAAACACGGCCCACAACCAATGTTGCGGGGCCCAATGAAAAGTACTGAATGGCCCATAATTGCGCCGAGGTCCACCACTGGGCACAGTGCTATTGGTTAAACAACTGGATTTCTCATTGGCGTAAATTTTCGAGTTTTCATTGGACAACTCTGATGCAAGATACATTGCATAACACAGGCGCGGGCTACGAATACGATTTTATATGATTATATACCGGTTGTTGTATATTCTTGCACAGTGAAAGGATAGAACACAGGACTACAACAGTTGGTGTGACTGTCGAGGGTACAAGGGTGCGAACCTCCCCTTGAAATAAAAAAAAATGAGCCGCCATTCTTCTTAAATTTCGATAGTCAGTACTTTTTGGTTTTCAGTAAGTTGTTGTTTTTGCGTTTTTCGGAAGTTTTTGAACTATTGTTTTCCGGTTATTTCAGGTTTTACTGTATAGAAACCCACATCCGGATACACGTATTTCTAAACTTTTTTCTAAACGTTGGCGAGGGGCCCCCTACGGTGGCCAGTGGGCCTCTTTCAGCTACGTTTCCCACCCTGGTTAAAATCTCTAGCTACGCAACTGGCCTACAACTTAATTTTCCTGAATAATTTTTTACTAGGCTATACTAAAAATACTAACAGTCAACGTAGATAAAGCAGACTTTACTTGCACAACAGCCAGCTTACCGAGACAAATTCTGACAAAAGCTATTTTCTTTGACGTATTAGATAAATATGAATATTGAAAGTGGAAATGTGTGAAATCAGTTCTTGGTGAGTTCAGTTCTGTTGTCTTTATATGCCGTAACAAAGGAACTTAGTCAGATTTGGGGGTCCCCCTTTTTACCGGGGCCCTCCCGGACGAGGGGTGCGGCGGGCCCTTCCTCCGGCTCTGGCTATGTCTTCCTTCATTGAAGCTGGTGCTGATTTTATTATTTTCAGAGCAGAGAAAAGTCTTCCCACATTGACCTGGGTCGGAGGAAGAGCGGTGACTGCACGAGCTGCATCTCGAATAATTTCGGGGTAAAGTTTGATAGGTTCTACCAATGGCAGTTTGCACGAACGGTTCACTTTTTTTCCGACTCAACAGCCTGATGGAACTGCTGTTTAAACTTTTCCAACTTTACGTTAAAAGGCTCATTTACATCATGACGGCTTTTCTTCATTTGGTCTTTTACCACCTTATCCAGATACTTGTGAAAGTCGTGGTCCTCGTTGGATAAAGAATGATGGTCAGCTTCAATCTTCTGTTGGTCAGTAAATTCATTCTGCGAAATCTCTGATTCCGTCCCTTTATTTTCACTGTGAGACGACAGAGCTGGGTTCGCTATTATTTTCTGATCTTCGTTCAACAGGACTCGGTTTAGAAAATTGCCAAGTGTGGTGCTTATGCACGTTTGTGGCACAAACTGTGAGAATCGGCGAGCACAAGGTTAGCCCGGAGCATAGGCGTGGCCCAGGGGGCAAAGGGCCATTCTCCCAAATTTTTAGAAAACAGTCATTTTGTGCTTTGAGAGGCGTTTTTTAAACAAAATAGTGTTCTTCGCCTAAAATCAAACATTTTTCCCCAGTGTTTGGGCTGGCTACGCCACTGGCCCGGAGTCGGGGTCGTTAAAATTTTATCCGACTCCACAGCCCTGCTAACTTCACCAAAGTAAGGCAAGCCGATACACGAAACCAGGGCTGAATTCAGAGAGATCGTTTGCTTGCTTCAAACTAATATTGGACAACTTTCCGCTGCTTTGAGCAATATGAGAGGTGCTTCTTTGTTTGTAACATGACTGTTTTCCTGAAATCCTCAAGTTGCGTTCATGAACATGGAAGTTAGTTTGTCGAGCAAAGCGTAATTATTCCAAAATGCGTATAGCAAAGGCCTATTTACCTCGCCCCATGGCTGCTGAAAGGCTGAGCAATCTTGCCGTTCTGTCCATGGAATAGCGGAGAGCTGGGTGTCTGAGTGTGGATTCATTTGTTTAATTCCCAGCGGTTCACGGGAACAAAAGGATAAACCCATATCGAAAATGAAATCAAATGATATTCGAGAACCTTCTCATAAGGGAGCTATTTTGGTTGTTCGTTATTTTCAGGCTCTAAGAGAAAAGAACTGTAGATTGTTGACCGAAACGATCTCCCAAAATACGAAGCATCGCTGCATGACCAACAGTAAAATGTACTAAAACCTCGCTTATGGCCACCTCGGTATTCAGAAAAAATATTTGCGTTCTTCCGAAATGTCTTAATGGTCACCAACGTCAGACCTTAAAAAACTCTGCTAATGCGAACAAAAATCGGGAGTGGTGTCGTGTGCCTTCAAATAAGAGCAAATAACACAAACTACGAAAGTGAAGAACATAAAAATGCATTTTAATGCTCACCCATCATGTTGGGTTTGTATTGGATTATACCATGTAGATTGTAGACAAAGAGTTCCAAAACGTTGCTTGAAAATTAAACGGGTGTTATTATCATACCCCCTTACCATAGGATTTCCCCGCAACTCTAAAGGTCTGTCTCCACACCTGACATTACATCTCTGAAACGATTTAACCGAGTCGATCTGCTCCAAGTAATGGAAGTAAATATTTAACGCAATCTTAACCTGAATGTCACTCGTGTTTACTGCCCAGTATAAAACAGTGAATAACATTCCACTACCGCAATTCCAAAACAAAACGTTTTTATTCCTTTTTAGTAACTCATAAAGACGTTCAACGCAACCGCCAAAATGCGCCGCTTGATTCACAACTACGGCCATGACAAGCAAACCATAGCATATGTTTTGTTACTTGAAAGGGTGGAACAAAATCACGAAAATCGGAAGCGACACAGCATTTTTGAACAGTCCAAATAACTACAATATTGCTTGAGGAAAAATTACCCTATACAAGAGACAGCACTAAAGGCATTCATCCACACAACTGAGCTTGCCAAACTGACTTGGTCGATGGAATAAATAAAGTACTGCAGCGTGAGCCCAGTGACAGCCATGACGGAAAAACGTGTGGAAATCCAGGTGGCTTGTATGAATGAAAATTAAACTGTACGAGTACGACAAAAAACAACTTTACAAATCCCAGCAGCATAGGCTCGTTTAACATCACACGACGAAGATTCGCCGTTGCAATAAACGGTGCTTTTAACTGTAAAGGTCGTCTTCCTCTTCCTCGTAGAGGTCTCCACCCCCTGACACGCCCGAGCCACCAGTAGCACCACCTCCAGCACTTGTTCCACCTCCACTGCGACCAAAGCTGTAAGGATGCAAAGCGCGTTGGTTGAGGTGCTCAATGTCCGCTGAGACCAGAACGGAAACCGATGATTGCGCCAAGTCGCAGACACGACACCAGGTGAACACTTTTGTACGAACCCAGCGGAGCTTTTATTTTCGGTGTGTTGGAAAAAGCTATGAATGGTGGTGGTTTGCTTTGAGATCAAAACCTCTGATAAACACTCCTGTTGTGCAATGATAAATCGCTTATACTATTTCGTAATACTGCTTGAACAAGGCCTCTCGCCATGCTTTAACTGCAGTTGCTTGCAAGAAGAGTGAAACAAGTTTTATCTTAGTGTAATGACATAAAAACATTCTTTTCTCGTTACCTGGTTTAACTTGATTTTTTTTCCACGTAGGTAAAAGACTGCTTTTGGTGGAATATATGCAAAAATACGGAAGAAAGCAATACAGCATTAATCATTGTTTTGGCAGATATCCCAAGCGACGGTCGCGTTTCACGTGAAACAACCGAAATTTCTGCGAACGTTGGCGAGCCCGACGCAAAAAATATTAGACATGTATTCGTTAAATGATATTTTTTAGCGCAAAAGAAAGAGCTGACTGAACATGTGGGGAAACCTTATGCAACGTCACGTATGAAGCTACCCTTTGATCAAAACCAGTCGTCTATGTGCATAACATTGCCTCAAGAAACAGACTATTTACCTGAAGTTACCAAATCCTCTTGCTTGTTGCAAAGTCTGCGCGAACATTTCATATTTTCGGATGTCTTTGTCAGTTACTGATCTTCGCGCGAATCTCATGGCTTCCTCGAAGTGGTCACGTCGTATCTCAGGCACTAGATCTTCTTCGTCTTCATCCATATCCTTTCCATAAAAACAATCAATCAATGCGAGCCTTGGCTTTCCAACCCAGACAGGAAAGTTTTAATGCCAACGAACCAACGCACGATACTTTGACTCAAACAGCAAACTGCATCTGCAATGTCAGTTGCAAGCTTGCGAAAGAATAGCTACGTGCAACCTACAGTACCATAAACGGTTCTACTGTTGGTTTACGAAATCAATCACATCACTTAACAAAAATGCCAAGCGATAATTTCAGTGAAAGGCGACGTGGGTTGAAAAAACTTTTACGAAGATCAATACAAAGATGGCGGGAGCTAATATCCTTGATGCTGAATATTGTTAGCCCAGAAAATACGCTCGACCTGCGGTACATATATAAAGGTTGACGACCACAAAAAGGAACTGTAGTTACATGCGTAGCGCCAACAACACCAAATAAAACTTGTGTTAAAAACTTCTGCAAGCTTACCATGGCGCTCGCCCCGTTTCGCTTTCGCTCTCGCTCGCGTTGGATATCTTTTTCAATATTTTCGCGAATGGCCAACTTGCAAGCTCTTTGACATATCTCAGTCAGATCAGCGCCACTGAAGCCTTTGGTCACTTTGGCGATCAGAGTCAAATCCACATCCTGTTGAAGCAAATGGGTTTCGTCAACAACAAGAAAACGGTTGAACAATGCACACAATAACGGCCAAAGCAAAGCTCACTTCTTCTGGAATGTTGTTTCTGCTTTCGCCGAACAACCCTTCGACACCAAAGCTTTCAATTTTTCCCTTAGCGTGCTTAATTCACTTCTCCAAATACTATAAACAGTTTTATCAATCAGCGGTACACGGATCTTAGATCATTACCAGCAAAGACTTTCCTCAACACTCTCTACCAAGCTGCACCAATCTTAAACTGCATCACGTTTCAGAACCACGACTCCGATATCAAACTCGACACACAACTATGCCATGTTCTGCGGCGAAAATGGCGCAAGCGTCTTTACTGATACGCACCTTGGCCACAGGGGACTTTCGTAAATTCGCTTTCAGGATCTGAATCCTTGATTTGTCGTCCGGCAGAGGAATGTATATAAGCTGGTCCAGACGGCCTGGCCGCAATATGGCGGAATCGATGATGTCTGGTCGATTGGTCGCTCCAATAATGAAAACTGGGAAGGTTTGTAGAATTTTAACCCACACGTGTACAACAAGTTTGTAGACCAACCTAATCAGCACGATCACAAACAGATATTAATATTTTTTCAGTAAAAAAACAAAAAAAACAGCAACTTTGTAAACATTCAAAATGTTAGCTCGACCTATCGACTGTTTTGTTTCAGCTTCAGCCGAATCTATACAGGCACATATTCACCGGTGTTTCCGAAACTAATCGGAACGGTAGAAAAGATCACGAACAGAAGCCTGACTAGGTTCAGTTCTAACTGTTCAAAATCGTCAAGCAAAGAAGCCGAAAGCACGTTTTGATCATTTGACCAGTTTTGAGCATGTCACTTGGGCAACAGGCTATGTAGCATAACGCCGGCCCCTTACCCTTTTTGGTTGAGAAGCATGACCAGAATGTCAACCTTACGGCTGATGCTTAAACGCCCCATTTCGGCTGTTTTCAAAATACTACAGCGAAACAATCAAGCTCCTACAAGAAAATGTGTTCATCTGAACTTTTGCGGTACTAATTTTTGCTTGTGCAGATATAGTTTTGCAACAGCGATTGAACAAAAAAGACTCACTTCTTTTGGGTGGAAAATATCGATATTAGACGTGAGGAACTTTTATACATTCCCAAAATGAAAAATCTAGTGCGGACGTTCAAGCACTGAATGAAAGGCTTTCACGACATCACTAATGACCAGGGATTTTTTTAAGGAAAATGTTAGGAACCCGGTTTGGATCTGTAGGGACCCGATTTCTCTGATTCTAGGGGCCCGATTTTTTATGATTTTAGGGAACCGATGATAATTTTCTGATTCCAGGGACCCGATTTGAAATGCTAGGGACCTGAATCGGGTCCCTAAAACGCCTTAAAAAAACCCTGCTACTGACCGTTCTTTTTATTGCTCATCCCGTCCATCTCAGTCAAGATTTGGTTGATGACACGGTCGCCTGCACCGCCTCCGTCGCCGACGTTGCCTCCACGTGATTTCGCTATAGAGTCAAGTTCATCGAAGAACAGAACGCAGGGGGCGGCCTGTCGAGCCTAAGAACAAAACAACTAGTAAAAACCAAGGGATGGAATTAGGTTGCACCGTTCAGACAAACCAATGCCAGCAATCGTTTAGAATCTGCACATGCTGTCTTGTTCACGAACGCGTGAGTCAACACAGAATAACATCAAGCACGGGTTGAAATTGTGAAGCAAGTACAGTAGTATTGATCAAGCAATCACTTACTTTGTCGAAGACTTCACGTACGTTGGCTTCGGACTCACCGAACCACATTGTCAACATCTCCGGGCCTTTGATCGAAATGAAGTTGGCCTGGCACTCATTGGCGATCGCTTTGGCCAGTAACGTCTTGCCGCAACCAGGTGGTCCGTAGAAGAGAACACCCCGAGATGGGGTCATGCCAAACTTAAGGAACTTGTCCGGATGCTCAACAGGATACTGCCAAGACATTATAACGATGAAACATGATGAACACCCACAGCACAATTTTGCGTGCAGAAATGGATTTTTGAAATCCATCAACCAGGGCATCAGCAGAATGGTACAGAGCCTTACATGATCCTGAGCCGAAATGCGCAGGGTTTCCTGCAGGCCAATGAAACATACAAGGTTTTGATGCAAGCAACGATGTGCGGTTGAACTTGCAACTTAGCATAAGATCCCGTTTAACAAGTAGTGATTCATGGTCATAAAAGAACATTACTAAATTCAAACAATTTTTTGCCCGACTCATCACATTGCTCAATTTTCGTCTAGTTTTGCTCGATTAAGCACGCGTTTACGGTTGCAAGGGAAGTTTACGTTCGCAGTCGTACATTTATGCTAGCTAATCTTCACCGTACTTACACAGAACACAGTCATCCACAGGAGCACAAAAGAAAATGCGGTTAGGTATTGCCGTGACATTACACAGCGTTGCACAGAGCATTGGGGCAACTACTCGGGCATAAATTTGCGAAACGGAAACCACCAGTCGTAACCGAACGGATGCGTTTAGATACTGTTTACTAAACTCGCAAATCAAAAATTAGTAAATTTCGTAGAAATAAGCGCAATAATATAATACAGTTCTTCAATATAGGCATAACGTTAGAAATCAGCCTAACACTGCAAGTCACCTGTACAAGTTCCTGAAGCTCTGTCTTGACGTTCTCCAGACCTCCGATGTCGTCCCAGGTGACTGTGGGAACTTCGACGACTGTTTCACGCAGTGCCGATGGATTGCTTTGCGCCATGGCGAACTGAAACGAAAAATTATTAAATGATGCAGAATTAGCGACTACTACAGTGCAGGTTGTAGCAAAAAAGATAAGAATCGACAAAACGCACGCAACTGCGAACGAAAAAACGTGGCAAGGCTACGCCAAACTGCGACATCTGTTCACATTACTCGAAAGATGTTTCAAAATAGCTGAAGATATACTATTAACAACAGTGTTATCTCGTGTGCATGCGGTGTGCAAACCCCAGTTTATGCAGAAGCGACTTCATTTCAGTCGCAGACCGTCTAACCAGCAAGTTCGCATAAAAAGGTTCAACCTACTCTGAAATCTTCCATAGTTACGGCAAGGTTATCCATGACTTCAGCATCGATGGTCTCTTCTTCCATATCAATCAAATCCATCTTGCCCCGGATTTGCTGGAGAGCAGCCTCGCTGCAGAGCGCGGCCAAGTCAGCTCCAACGTGGCCGTGTGACTCGGCGGCAATCTGATAACAAACCGTTGCTGTTTTAAAGTTCTGGCACCTTCCTCACAATAACAACCGCGGCAGTGGGCCAAACAGCCAGCAGCAACGGCAACCGATCAACTCCACCTATGCAACCAACCTGTTCCAGATCAACGTCATCCGCTAGTTTCATGTTTTTCGTGTGGATCCGGAGGATCTCAAGACGACCAGTCGCGTCTGGAATGCCGATGTCAACCTCCCGATCAAAGCGTCCGAAGCGACGAAGAGCGGCGTCGATCGAGTTGGGACGGTTGGTCGCTGCCATGACAACAACGTGGTGGCGCTGTTTTAACCCGTCCATGAGCGTCAGAAGCTGAGATACGATTCGACGCTCCACTTCCCCGTGAGTCTATGAAGAAAAAGTATGTTTGGGTCAGAAGTTAAGACTGAACATTGCTTGAGAGTTTAATACTCACAGACTAAAACCAAACGCAGCAAATCATATGTTTTCAGCAACTGCTACAGAACAATCCTTTTGCGAACAATCCTCTAATGAAACATAACTTTTTGAATATCAATTGATGGGTTGGCCAAACGATCCGAAGGCGGACGAATTACTTCGCACAGGAAAAACACTTGCTGACAACAGGGTTGCGGAGTCGAGTTGTAGGTTTTGGGTGGAGTCGGATTTTTTTATCCAACACCGGAAGTCTAATTGAATCATTTTTTACATAGCACTCCAAATTAAGAGTAGGGGTCCTAACTCGTGCCTGCTGAAATGGTACGATTTCTTTGTCATCTTTTATTGAAACAGATAATTCTTGCTGTGCGCCACGATTTCCATTGATTGCTAGTTGCTACAAAATTAGCTAGCTTCAGGTTTAAGACCCAGCATCATAAGAAAGAAGCTATCTCTTAAAGAACAATTCTCGTTGCTTAGTGCTTACAGAATTGCCCGTATAATAATCACAACTGCTTTACGCGTCATTGCTCAATCAACATTGCCCAGATGATTGAGTGATAATTAATGGATAATCGTGAAAGAGCATGCTTGTGGGAAATTAAGATGTAAGTCTGTCTGACATCCAATGGAAGCAAGTTAAAGTGGAAAAAATTCAAGATCCCTTCATGTGACAAAAAATTCAAACCTAGAATGTTCTCAAAAGAGTGGAAATAGTTAGAACATTCCTTATCTCAAACATGTGGTTTGCTTGCAAAAATCGTGCGTGGCCCAATGAAACAAAGGTAAGTGCAACTGCTTAACAGTGAAAGACTACTGGCTGGAGTGTATGTGGTATGTGGACCCTACAAACAAAGTCCTGTTATCTAAAACCCAACAAGATGAAGCAAAATCAACGTTTTGTGACCTTGCCGTGATGATTTTCGGTTTAGCCACTGCATCTTCTCAAGATTCAGACTCCAATGTGACTAACGTGTGATGAAGCTGATTTTGATAAGTTGATAGATCAACAAGATCGTGAAGCAAGGTCAAAGCGACGTAAGTTAGAAACAGCTAACACTTTAGCTACAGTGGATGAAAGCTTAGCAAGTTTCAAGCCTAACTTCTGTAACGCATAAAGCAAGTGGAACAAACAGATAGAAAATCTAAGTTGGGAGTTCAGGAAGCCATAGAGCAATATTCTGAAATAGTGAAAGAATCTGCTGATTTGGTAGCAGCGCTTTCCCCAACACAAGTGTGAGCGTTGAACGTCTGTTTCCAGCACTGAGGCTCATCAGGACGAACCAAAGGGCTGCAATGAAGGCGAAACTCACAGAAGCCATCCTGTTCTTGAGAGCAAACTATTAAATGCGCACTTAAAAGTTAAGGTCATTAATGAGACAGATATTAAAGCAAAACAGTGAACGTAATGCCGAAGAGGAATAAGAGAACGGTGTCCAGTTGTGGAATGAATTCCTGTCAGCGTGTTTGCTGTGAGACAAGAATTGGTTCTTGTGTTACTATTGTGCTGCTTGGTGGTCAAATGGACAACGACCTTTACCGCAAGTCAGTTGTGTTGTTCTGACAGTTTGTGTGTTTCTTGTTTGCTCGGATGATTTACTGAGTAGTTATTCAGGTGTAGATCATTCTGTATGGATTTTTATGCGTCGTTGGAAAAACAACAACAGCGGCAATCGTACTGTCCATAGGTACTTAATGCAAATGAATTTGTTGCTTTAGCCAGTGAAGCAATGCGAATGGTAAGCGGTAGGAACTATCAATATTACATGCTAAAATAAATCATGTTATATTTTGCGTCAGAAAAATTTGAAATGATCAAATATAGAATAGTTCCATAGCTGGCTACTCACCCTCATATTATATATACCACATTATGTACCACTTACGAAGGTTTCTTTAACGTAGTTGATGTGATATTGTTGTTATTGTTTAATTCATTCACGTTATAGACATAGTAGCTACTCTTAGTAAACATCAGGGCTTTTTATAATCAGTAAATATGATTTAAATAAACATTTTAATTCAATGCTTTAACTCATTTATCTAGCGATAATACAAAATGCTTATTTGTAACATAATTTTAGCTCGCTTCTTTGCCATTGTTGACAGGCAAACTTCATTCAGGTTATGTTAAGGAGTCGGAGTCGGAAATTTTGGAAAATTCGGAGCTGGAGTCGGAAAAATTTGGAGAGTGTTTGGACATTTTACCTCCGACTCCGCAACACTGGCTGACAATCCGCATAGCTGTGATCTGACACGTCACTATGAAACAACGACTCAAACGAGATAAGAATCCGAAATGCGAGCAATATCAGCGTTTGCAAAGATACAATACACATGTTGCCCAATCAAACATACGCAGTCCACCGTATAAAACGCTAATATCCAGACAAAGACAACTTACAATACTAGCCAACAGGTGCATTAAAATATCCAGTTAATTGACAAAGCAGCAGATATTAACTAAAAAACAACCAAGAAGGAACACTTAAACGTACAGACAAAAATTCAAAAATTTTGGCTTTATTGACCGAACAAAATGTAGACTGAATAAATGATATTTCTTGAGAATTTCTTGATATTTTATACCAGCATTTATTAAACGAAAACACACAAATTCTCAACGAAACTTGCGACACAAGTCTACGTGCTATTGCGAAATAAGTCTAAGTCTAGCGACATAACACTGCAAGCCAATCACCAGCTGGACGGATTAAAGTGTAAAATCATGTAATGTTGTACATTTCGGCCTTAAAAGTTTCTGTCCTTGGCCAACAGTTTTTTCAGCATGGAAAAGCTTCTCTCTACAGGAGCAGTTGCGGGTTGAGAATTTTAAGTAAACTGTAAACAGCCGGTGAAATATCTTGTCTTTCCATGTAATTATCAGTGATAATTATAAAAAATTGACTTCATTGCCCTATAAAAAGAATATTGACCTAACGGTAAAAAAATTGACTTTTTATTGACCTATCAGAATATGAAACTTCCTCTTTCTATCCGAATTCTTGCAAAAATCACGTTATTCAAGCTTGCTACCAAAAAATTGACTTGATTGAAAAAGCTTGCCTTAATTAATGATTGTTTTAGGGCTTGAACAGCAACGCCATAATTACAGAAAACATATTGCATAACTGCAGCCTTACTGTTCAAAAACTCGGCAGCAACTCCCCACAAGTTTACCTTGGAAGTTAATTTCAAAACGCTAAGCGCGTTGACCGCTTTTGGCTTAGTTCAGGGCTTCTCAATTCATTTTCGTCCGTGGACCACCATGCCTTTTCAGATAACTCTGTGGACCCCAGTAGATAACCAAAAAATTAATCAGACACATAAATCAATTTACACATTGCATTTAATACACAGTTCTATCTACATTAGTTTACGCTACTGTAGATCACGGGAAGCCGTGACTCTACTCCTTGTCAGCAGGAGGAAGCTTGACAATTTCGTGGAAAAACAAAACGAGTAAAAGGCATATTCTCGGAGCTACATCTAAAATGCGAAAAGCAAAACTGTCCCATATCGCTACTTGCTCCATTGACCAGCAACGAAGTGGATAGTCATTGTTCATATGGGTTCTTTAGACGTCATGGGACTTAATCGCTGGTCAGCAACAAAAGTATTACTTCATAAGAAAATCATGTGGACCCCTTCAATAGGTCACCATGGACCCCTAGTTGAGAAGCCCTGGCTTAGCTGAACACTTAAAGTAACACTGTGAAAAAAACTACGTATTTACAAAATGTAAGAAAGTCATCGTATGCACTGTAACACTGGTTAGGCAAACACCAAGCCATTGTCAAAAATTTAGATTTCACCCGAAGCTTGATTTTTCTGATGAGATCAGGCGTTCTTGAGTTTTAAGATAGTTATTTTGTGTTGAAGGTAACGTGTTGCGTTCTCTTACACAACTCTAGCACGACATGTGGCTTGAAGTGTTGGTGTTGCAATTTGGTGTCAACAAGTGATTTATTTTTGTTTGTGTGTTCTAGTAATGACTGTTGCAAAAGAGAGTACGGTATTCCAAAAATTTTTAAGGTAGTAAATTGCGGTAAATTTCTTACGCATGCTCTCCTAATTAGTAGTTGTAGGTTTTTGCAATGTCCTAGTACCTAGTAATTTGTGTAATATATCCAACCAAGACCGGTACCGCAAAAGGTCCGTCTGCCGCGATTAGATGACTTTACCTTATCTCGTTTAGGAGCAATAGCGTCTAATTCATCAATGAAAATGATAGATGGGGCGTTCTTTTCAGCTTCTTCAAATGCTCGTCGCAAGTTCGACTCGGACTCGCCCGCCAGCTTGCTCATGATTTCAGGGCCTGCAATGAAATCGCCAAGAGCTTGTCCAAATTCAAAAGGGCAGAAATTCGTTTTCGATGTGGAGAACTTGGCGTGCTACCGACCACAAAAAATGCCAATAAAATGTCGGCAATCGTTGTCAAAATGGTCCAATTACCGAAGAGTAAGTTCTACAGAACAAGGTGATTTTGATGCAACAATAAATTACCCATGGTTGGCGGGATAAATAAAAACATGTTAAATTCCTTAAAATTAACTCGTGTTTCGCTCTAACAGCATCAGTTGCTAGGGGAAAACGTAACCGTTTAGCTTCGAGAAAAAAAGCTATGACAATGTCGAAGGACATACTAGCAATAAAATACAGTACACCAACACGCTTTGAGTGCGTAACGCAAGAGGCATCATCTCAGCTTTACCGTTGATGAGGAAAAAGAAGGCGCCAGTTTCATTCGCAACTGCTCTCGCAATCAGTGTTTTACCGGTCCCAGGCGGACCGTACAGGAGAATTCCACGAGGCGGTTTGATGCCAATAGCCTTGAAAAAAATACACAAGATGCGGATACACGTTCCGGCAACAAAACAATAACGCAGACTGCATGCGATTGCAACCAAGCACGCGTTAGGACTGAATTAACGCGGAACTTTACGGTATGAACGAAGCACTGCATTAAGAAGCAACTCAATAAACTTCGACGACACTTAAAACACGATCAATAACTCTCATCACGGAAACCAAAACGATTTTTTCTTTTTTGTTCGGAGGTTCGCAACCTTTTTATCACAGCGTACCACTTGTCGATCCCGCACCGTCGGCGCTTATCACCCGGTTAACCACAAAACAAACATCAATGAACAATAAAAATGAAACTTGATGTAACGAGGTTTCTGCATCTGTGAGGTGACTTGAGCCAATGAGCTTGTGCTCTGCATTATTAAACGAAAATCCCACCATAAACTTGAATGGATCTCTCTTGACACCAAGAGTAAGCACACCATTACTGGGAACAATCGGAATAAATCAGCACGCTGCTGCCCATACCTTAAACAAAGCCGGGTGTCTGAGTGGAAGTTCTACCATTTCTTTGATTTGCGCCAGTTGCTTCCGACATCCTCCGATATCATCATAACCAACCTCGTTTAACGATTCTTCTTCGTCCTATTTAACAAACTTTCATCAAGCGAGTCATAACAAAAGCAAACGCAACGTTTACCCACTAGATTTCTTAAGGGAAAAAGCAGCTACGAACAAAAAAATAAACATCCGTTACAAAGCAGATATCTACATAGTTTTTTCCACAGCATACGTAAAACGTAGCAATAGAGATAAATTACCTCACGCTTAATCGGCTCTCCTTCACAATGTATGACAGTCTCAGGAGATACCACACAGTAAGGACTTGGGTCGGTTTCGACTACCTTGAATTCGACAGCTCTCATTCCTCCTCTTACCAAAAATACATCTCCTTTGCTGCAACATGATTAACGATAACTTATTAATTACAGCCCGCGAATTGGAAACACACTGTCACACAACCTACAAACTCGGTAAATGGACAACATCTGGACAAAAGTTGCCAGGAATACAACTACTACTTAACTGCCATGACTGGGTTTGACAACACACGACTGTCCTGGTTTTCTACAGAACTAATGCAGGGCCAAGTCGACTAAAACGTAGCTAGATCATGCAATTCACAGCAGTTATTTCAATAAAACAGAGCTTTTCTGGTACGATAAGTCATGAAGCGTCATGCAGAAACTGCGCACAAGTACAACCAATAATAACTGAGACTTGTAAGTCAGACGATCATTGTGGTCAGTTCAGAACCCTTGTAACTTCAACGAATATAACCACTTGATATAATTAGAACTGCTTTTCTCTGGTTACTTTTGAAAAACGATATGCTATGATACATGGCTTGCGATATGCACTTGTTGCTGATTCGCGTATTGCGCCGTTCTCATATATTGAAAGGCAAAGAATAATTGTGAAGCAAAACATCGATTTACACACTTGCTGTGCGCTGTCTTAGCGTGTTTCTTTTACCTGGGTTTTGCAATTCAGATTGCAGCAATAACAACATTGTGTGAACTGCTATGCAGGAAATCTCATGGACCGTTTGCATACTGTAGGAACCCAGACTACTGCTGCACTACAGTGCGTTATTTAGTTTTCACAACATTTCACCTCAGAAGTGGTGTCGCAGAAAATTGTTCTACGTTTGCTACGTGAAACTGAAAATCCTATAGCCCAATCAAAACAAGGTTACTGGTCCAGCTTGCGCTGGTAGCCTATAAAAGACTGCAACACACAACTCGGATGTTTTTTTTCGGTCAGAAGATATAAAAATTTAGGCTAATCAACACTTACGGCGAGTTGTAATACAACTGTGTAAGTATACCGAAATTTCTCAGTGAAAAAAAACACCCAGCAACTTGGTCGTCCGAAAGCTCCATGTACACACACAGCTCCAACGTACTTGGTCCGGTTCACTTACGCTGAGTTTTCCTGAGGTCATAGCTCACTTCTTAGCGCGACCATCTAAAATGTGCTAATGGTAACTGTTTGAAGGTGGCCTACAGCCATGAAACTGATAAGGGTTCCAGCGAGGTTTTCCGGGTATCGTCGTACACGGAGTACTGCTTTTAATAAATCTACAAGTATAGCGAGGTCATAGCGGTTTATGCACAGGGTGCAACAGATTTTCGAGTGTGCGGCAACAGATGGATGTTGTAAGTCACTTAATATGGGCAATTTGAGGATAAACGATTGCTGGAAAACGTGGTTTCACGCGCGAATTGTTAAGTGACATCGATTGAACATTTGTTTGGCGGAGTGAACAAGATTTGCAAACAGTGTTAGAATGAGATCGAACGCGGCCACGCATACCCTAGTCCAATGCACAAGCGTTTCGTTTTGAAAATGACGATTTAAAAGATAAAAGGTAGTTTTCACGAAAACTGCATGGCAAAAACAATGGAATTTTTGCTCATTACGCACTAACAATAAAAACATCATTTTGAAGAAGCACTTAATGTACCTACGTACAACGAAAGTAAACAGTGCGCCCGGCCGAGTATTGAAAAGCTTAGGTCAGGCTCGGTGCTTAGCGTCGTTCCTGACGTTTATATTTTAAGAGGCGCTATTAAAATTAAACAGCACTTTTGCGCGTGGTCGCTTGTTATGGCTGCTTGTGCGAACCGTTTTTTTTGCAACATCCTCGCTTTTTCACGAAAGTTGACATGTGAAGCAGAAACACTTACACTTTTCGCAATATTTATTGGCAACAGCAGATCTCATTCCCTAACTGGCAATTATCCACCAACAAACAGCCATCTTTAACACTCTTGCTGATGTTCGCACTTCTACGTCAATGCCAGACGATCGAAAATCAAGATATCAGCAATGATAGCATAGAAGCAAATAAGAGTGATTAGCAGAAAATAGAACATGTTCTAGACCAAAAGCACTGTCAACTTTTGCCAACTTCGTTTTGAAAGATATTATGTATAATAAGTTCATACTTGGCGATGTAGAAATTACTACTGCCAAAATATGCAAATACCTTAAAGTGATGAAGCATCACATGGGAAATAAATACTTACGCCGTGCAAAAAGGGGCAATTATTTTTATTGTAACAACTACCGGTCTCTTGCACTAGTTGGAAAACAATTTGAAGTGTCGGTAATGAAAAGGCACTTCAACTATAACAAACCAGCTCATTAATTGATCAAGCAAAAATCACCAAGATCCAATGAACAATTCTGCCAGAACAGTGCCCAACACGCAAGCATTTGCACCTCAAGAATGTTTAGGTCTAATAAATGCTTGCATTTCAAGAATGTTTGTGCAAGTATTTGCTCTTCAAGAATGTTTAGATCTAATAAATATTTCACAAAGGCATGTTATAATTACGGAAAGCTATTCAAGAATTACCAGACTGGTCTGTATGCTTCTAAGAAATAGGGCTTCAGGTAAACTTCAAATAAATTTCCGGTAATTCCCTCTACAGTGTCATCTATGGGAAGAACATGAATCTTGACTCCGTACTTCACATCAGGACATGGTTGTATACTGCAAAGAGATAATACCTATCATCAAAATTCTACTTCATACTATACAAATGTATTTGGCACTTGGTATAAAAGATATCAAATGTTAACAAAATCAGTCAAGTTAGGATAAAAGAATAACAACAAATCCACTGAATTAATTGTTCACATTGACACAAACATTCTACTGTATCACAAATTGCAAAATGAAGAAATATTGAAATGGTTAGAGGAATTTATTGCTGTGATTGGTAGAAAACACTCTTTTACAGTTTAATCACCTGATGACATCTCCAATCCGAACTCTCAGATTTTTTCGAATCACTCTGTTGATTCTGATTTTTTCATTCGGTATATCATCCTCAGACAATGCTACACAAACAGTTTCTTTGCGTTTCTTTCCTTTAAGCAGCACTGTATCAGCTCTAAATAGTTGAAGCTCTTCCATTTTTGCCTAAATACATAAAACATCTGTATAATAGCACTAACTCAGGGGTTGGTAACCTTAAAGCTCCAGAGCTGCTAATGGATCAAACATTCCTCTGCTCAGTGAGTATTAAAATTGTATTTTTAGCAAAGTTCTTCATTTTTTAAATGTAATCCTGAGGCCAACCATGGATAAATGTAAGAGATGTTTTGAAAAACAATGTTTAATGCTATGTGAGCAGATTCATTTGCTCTCACCAAGATGACAATGTTTATTACCTACAACAAGCAGCAAAAATAGTTTATTTTAAAACATTATCATGTTAAACATACAACTTTGGCAGAAAAATATCTAAAATTGTTCATAGAAGCAAAACTCTACATTTCACAGCAATAAACATGCAGACAGACATGAAAATTGTCAAATTATCTTCATTTTAAATGTCAAAACAGGTTTTGTGATAGCATACCTTCTTTTGGGGGTTATTGGGTTCAAATGACTTTTCAAGAATTAAGATTGCCAACCCCTACACTAACTGATAACAAAAATGGTCAGATTCTTTCTCTTAAACTCCCATGCTTATTCTTTTCTTGGTAAGGAGAATATATATGTTAAATTACACAAAACTCACCATCAACATCAGTGGCTAGATATGAGATTAATGTGTGTTGCTGCAACAGTTGGACATTGAACATCGTTAATAATGCGTTTGTAATGATAACAAAATATTCAGGATCTGGGAAATATTTAAAATTCAACTAAAAGCAATATGCCAAGTCTTTTACAGGTTTGAAAGTGATTAGAACAGTGGTTCCCAACCTTTTTCATATTGCGACCCCATTTGAAAATATGACATAAGCAGCCCCAGCCATTAACTGCATCTCTGAAAGTGTTCAAATAAAAAACATATCGTTTTACGTGTTATTTTCACACATTCTTATGCATAACAGACAGCACCCATGTTAATCAGTGGGATGACTGAAATTGCAGCTGTGCAACTGGTCTTGAAATTCTTGGGGGCGTGTGAGAACTTATCTCAGGTCATTCTCAAGGTCCAGTCTATTCTTTGACCTTGTTTTACAGTAATGTGGACAGGGGTTCAAAATCCAGCCTACAGGACAGAGGTGATATTAGAATTTAGGGGCCTGAGGCAAACTCTTAGAAAGGTGACACAAAACAGTTGTTGAGGAGCCCCCTTTAGCACATTTGCAAATAATTGTTCCTTTATTTTGAAAAACATATGACTTGCTTCAGATCTTATTAAAATGTAGCTTTAGAGTGGTTCATAAATTTTTTAACAGAACAGTGCAATAACCTGTTTTTTCACTGAGACCTTTCAGTCGCTTTTCTTGCAATAGTATTAAAACTTGCTGAATCAGTATTCACTACCCTACCTTTTTGGACATTGTAACCAGGTTGACATAATTTCTTTGGTAATTTCAAAATAAATTTGGTCAGTGGGTGGAAAAAGCCAGGCATAGCTATGTGCGAAACGTGCAAAGGGTACCCATAGAATCTCTAAAAAAGGGGGACCCAAGGTGACTGTTTCTTGGTCACTTGAACTCCTAATATCCACCCCTGCTCAGAGCTCGGTGGAAACAAAAGGGAGCATAGTTGGTTTGGGTATGATTGCTGCATAGGGCACCAGGACTGTGTCAGGTTTTTTCAGAAGACAAGTCGTGTGTTTAGGAATCATTTCGCAGTTGCAAATATGCTTAATTGTGAATAACGTAACCATTTCATTCAAAAAGTAAATACAAGATTGTTACGTCGAGTTTCCATTGCAGGAAATGCAATTTCCATTGCAGGAAATCTTCTTTAGGATGCAACCATTTGTTTGAATGGCTAATGGCACTATGTTAGAAAGTTACTTTGAACTTTTATGCACATCACTATCACTTGTTAGGCCTGCTGGTAAAATCCCGCCATCTGTCAACTATACGATACTTTGTGCTGGAATCATGACCTTAAACCATAATGTATACAAAATAATGAATGTAACAGGCTATGGAACTACCATGACAAAAATGTCAGTTGAGCTTAGTTGGAGTTTCAGCTGGAAATTATGCAGAACAGGACAATATTTACGAAGCTGACATAGTTTCAGCATCACTGGGCAACGTTTAATTTTCTAGTGCTGCCGTGTTTCTACAATCAGTTTGATTGAAACTGTATAGGAGAAATCAAATGGGAATTGTAATGGAGATAATGTGAATTTCACAAATATCTGTCCGTGTTTCAGTTTTGCTAATGTAAAACAAAATGTTCATATACAATGTTCTAAAAATTTGAGACTTAAGCAAACTATTGAGGCTGCTGTCTGCGAGCCCACAGCCACTCCTCCACAGCCCACTTTGGGGTTGTGACCCACCGGTTGGGAACTGCTGGATTAGACAGAAGACATCAAACAAATAAAGTAGAAAAAAAATATCGAAGGAAGACAGCATGTCTTCGTTTGTGAAGATCTCACACCTCTACGGTACAAGCTACTGAAGTACATGCGAAAATCCTGTTCTCATACGTTTACCTCTTGCTACACTCGCAACGGCAACATAAAAGCTAAGCCCAAGACAACTGAAAAATGGGTTACCATCACTTCACCTGATGATCTCCTCAAACACGGAATTGATGTTGATTGTAAACAGATGGGCTGTGGCGAAGTGCTTAACAACTAACTCTGCCGCAGGGATATTACCTTCCATGACTACTTGAATAACAAACTG
>Ga0210059_1004469_pt1 | contig 22564 bp, 9 predicted proteins | sample Ectturendosymbi2_FD_188042 | JGI IMG/M metagenome (GOLD analysis project Ga0210059, IMG submission 188042) | Ecteinascidia turbinata endosymbiont from Florida, USA - Sample 2 (SPAdes) (version 2) | ecosystem: Host-associated > Tunicates > Ascidians > Unclassified | place: Key West, Florida...
AAAAAAAAAAAAAAAAAAAAAAAAAAAAAAAAAAAAAAAAAAAAACCCAAAACCTAAAAAATTTTTTTTCATTGCAAAGAAGACTCGCCGAGGGTTTTGAGGGTTTGGATAGCTCTCTAGCACAATCGACTGGTGAGTTATGGAGTTGCATAGTGGTGTGAAATTAGCAGCTCAATGCGTGATTTCAAAGTAGATATACTCGTATGCCGGCTCACAATGCGTTAAAAAAGAACTTAGCAACTTTCTGACAAAAATTATCCACACAATCACTATTTTTTCAGGTTGAAATATGCGATTTAAGGCTTGGGTCACACAATGTTCATCAAACTCAGATTTGGGCTGCACTGAAAATGTTTGGGAACTGCTGCACTAGAGCAAAAAACACATAGCATATACATGTCTAATGCAAACTGAACATTCCAAAAGATCAACGCAATCAGTAGAACAGAAAATTTATACTAAACTTTCATAAACAACATGAACTGAATGCTGTGTTGTTCATGCATTATATCAACATTCAACACTTTAACAGTGCACTAATCATAGGAGCACAACTTGTAGGTTTCATGTAAGTAATCAAACAATTACAGTTTCTTTTAATGAGCAATTTCTTTCGGAAACATGTTGAAATGTTTCGAATAACATAATTCATGACAGATGTCCAAAACAGAGACATGCTTGCAGTACTTCTAAGATATGATCAAGTAAGCAATAACAAATAAGCTACCATGTTGATAAAAATAATAGGCACAGCCTATCAATTTTAGCACTAACAATGGTGTGCTCATTGTACAAAGCACATACAAACACCAAAGGCAGTATCACGTCACCAAATTGAACAACCAAACTGTAAGTAGCATATCCAAAGCCTGTTTCAGGAAAAGGTGTGAACACAAGTTTTTGTTTATCACAGGAATCATATCTCACACTAGAAGTTCTTAATCCATGCTATAAAAATTACATGTCATTATATCTAGACAACTGCATCTTGGTAGGACCTTGTGAGTTCAGACAGTTGCAGAAGCATCTTTTAGCTGACCAATGTAAAACAATTATTTTCTTGTCTCACAAAAATAGAAGAGTTTGTGACAAAAAAACATCTGAAGCATTTGCATATAATCTTCATTGTTTGTCAAAAAGCAATGCTTTTAGCAAACAGCAATAACCAAATGATGAATTCAGAAAAAGGTTTGTTGGCATGTATCTCAGTGGTCTGTGTCAAAGTCTGTAACATTTTAATGCAAATCATCCGAAGTAATTTTAATTTACTCCACTGACAAATAGAACGAATGGCAAACTTCATACCGAGCTTTTTGTAGCAAGCAGTAAGCTCACAAATGCAGAAAACATTAATGCTCCAACTTAGCCACAAGGCTAAACCAGGGTTTTGTTTGAGGAAACTGTTAGGTACCTGGTATGGACTTGTAGGGACCTGATTTCTCTGATTCTAGGGGCGCGATTTTCTTTGATTCTTGGGACCCGAATCAGGTCCCTAAAACACCTTAAAAACCCTGGGATAAACCATTATCAAGCATTATCACTTGATTACTTTGCAGAGAACAGTTGCACATCAAATTTTTACATTAACTTTTGTCAGAACCACACTAAGATGCTTTTGTTCCACCATAATGTGCCAGACACTGTAACACTCACTTTGTAACAAAACAGGTGAACTAAATAACACAAGGGTAAATTTGAGACAAAATGCATTGCAACAAGTATTGTGCTATTGAAGGAAACAGTACAACCATGTTTGTTCATGATCCCATTAGAATGACGAAATCATTTCCAATAAACATGATTTAATCTTTGTCACTTTACAGTGCTTTCCCTGAGTTAGCTTTACACTGGTATGATATTTTCACTTTCATAGTTGAAACACATTTGTTGTTCAACCCTTTTTATTGCTGTTAATTTGTCAGATAGGTTGGGCGGGCCATAGCGAAACAATTTATTATCTGGAAAACCAGACTGGCCAGAGGCAACAAGAATTTATGTCAAGGAATGCTGCAGAATGATACGGGAAACTTTTCTTTTCTGTTGCAAGAAAACAATTACCTGTTGTGCCCTTCAATGTAATTTATAAACGAATTTCTGGAAAGCAAAGGCTTCTACCTTCTAATTGGACATACTCCTATTGTCATGACAATATTGTGAATACTTTGCAGTCTGAATTGTACATAATTATGGTTATGACAAAAGTATTGTCACCTTACTTGTGCAGATTATGATGGCATAATGCAAGCCCAATCTGCACTAACAGTGTTTTTTAAAAACAAAAATGGTCAGAGAAATAGCGCAACATCATTTTGTTTTATTCACTGAACTAGTAGAGATCTCTGTGGAATCTTGATTGACAGACTACTTTCAGCACTACAACCAACCAAGAGCCCTACACTATCAAAAAATCCTTCCACAGCATACAGTCAGACAATGCGATGTTTACTGAGCATATCTTTTGACTACTGAGCAAGCATATTGAGCTCCTCTGTTCACTATGATTTCAATTAATTCATTTTTTACTATATCCCAGTTATTTTGTCTTGCTCATGGTTAGGTGGTGACAATCCTAAGTTGCTGTAAGTTGATGCTGCATAAGAGCACCAACAGCAATAAGCAAATTTGTGAATTTATAAAATCATTTGAATAACACATACGCAGGGTTGATAAAAATCATGATTTTTTTTATTTTAATGATTTTTTTATTTACTGTGCAAAGGGTGTCCACCAAACAAATAGTAATTTTTCATTTTAATTAAAAAGTTTGTTTCAATATAAGTTTTTTGTGCTGTGTTTGGTCTAGTACAGCAACAGTTGCTATGACTGATAAAACTTCAATTGCTTTTATGATTAAAATACTAATTAAATGTGTCCTAAAAATCACATAAACCTTTAAGACTGCAGATGATTTTTGGTTGTTTTTGTTGATTTTATAACTGATTTAAATGAAATGATTGAAATCAATCAACCCTGACCAGAAATAGCTGAACTTTCATTCAAACTTTTTTGCGCTTATGCGAAATCCCTTAATGCAAATAAGTTCATAACACTAGTACCGGTGAACAAAATGAAATATTTATTGAAATGCCAATACTGAAACTACCAGTTTAGTAACTTCACTGACACTCATGGCACACATGCATAAAATGTTAAGAACTTTAATAATAATATATCTGTTTCATGAATCCAAAATATGTTCTATAATTATGTTTATAGTTAACAGCCTTCATATTTGATGGAATTTAAATGAAATTTTCACTTTATGCCAATATACACTCTCAAACTTATGGCATTCTAACAGTTATGACTTTTGAATCTGCAAGGGTTAATGATTTTATTCCACATGTCATTTTTGCAGTTGAATGATATAGAATCTGTGACCTCAGATACGCAACTTTTCAGTTTGGCCGATTCGTTCTGAGCCATTTTGATCTGGGGACATTTCAGTCAGACTATGAAATCTTGCAGAAATCTTACATGTTCACATTTTAATGCAAACATACCCAAATCCACGAGAAGTTTTATTTAACAAAACTACAAACATGATCCAACAGTTAATCCGTATCAACATATGATTTACATTATCATCAGCAAGCAAATTAAATCATTATCGACATTTTGCAATTAAATACAAATTCTTCAAAGTCACAATTACAATTCAGATTTCATAGAGTGACATTTCACCTGCCTATAGTAATTTAAATAAAGGAATGTAAAGTTGTTTACGTACAGAAATGTCTGACTGAAATGGCCAAGACCGAATAGTCCTGTTCCATGTGACCTCACAGTTGCTATGATTGATAAAACTTCAAATGGCCTCAACTTACGTCGTCATTAGAACTTTTGGCCTTCTGCACTAATACTCTATAGCAGAGGTTCCCAACCTGAGGTGCATGCACCCCCAGGGGTACATTTGCTTATCTGCAGGGTACATTTATTGTAAATTTGCAACAAATTAAATCTGAGACATGAGAATGGAATATACCTTCATAGTTTCAAGATTCTAAAAGTTGTATCAAAATTTCAGTATAATTTTAGTATTTTACTCAGGTTTTTTCTCACAGGAAATTTTAGAGGTACATACTCATCTATTGAAATACTAAAGGGGTACATGTTCAGAAAAAGGTTGGGAACTCCTGCTGTATAGGCTATGTGAAAACCTATTAGAATGCTAATTAAATGTGTCATAGACATCACACAAAGCTCCAAAACAATATGATTTTTTTGATTTTTAATGTTTGATTTAAATCATTATTTTTATTGCTTGATTGAAATCACTGATTTAAATCAAATCAAATGATTTCAATCAATCAACCCTGCACATACGGTCAATGAAAAACGCAACAAAATTCTCAAGACACTGAAAATCTTTGTTTCAAAAGTTTTCATTACACTTACAAATATTGACCTTCACACAAAGTAGCAAATGAAAAAAATTTTGTCCAACAAGTAAGATGTCATTGAGTGTTACGATTCTCTATTGCAAAGATTGAAGGCACAACATATGCCAATTACTGTTCTGTACCTGAACAAAGGAAATTTTAATTGAAATAATTTTCCAACACCATTGATCAGCATGCAAAGCAAAACTTCATTTACATATTTGCAATTTGACATGGGTAAGATTAACATGAAAAAAAGGTTGTTTTATAGATCCGAATACTTAAAAGAATTTTAGGAGAGATTATTTGTCAGTGCAAAAAGCTTTTAAATGTTCTTGTGCATAATTCTTAGTATACTGTACTACATATATGAAAAAAACTTCACACAATAGGATATTAACAACACACCCATAATTTTGGAAAAACAAGTGATAATTACATTCCTATAAATAATTAGACATAGACAAATCTATTGCTTTACAGTAAAGAAGTAACACTTAAAACCATAAATCAAGCCATTTGCATGATTTGACTTGGTCCTTATTTTCTGCAAAGTAGTCATAAATAAGATCATGTGATACTTGATAATGATGTAGCCTTTGAGTTTGCATTTAGTTGTTTTTCCTGAAGATGACATTTAGTCAAGTTGGAGCATTAAATGCTTTCTGCATTTCTGAGCTTATCGTTTATTACAAAAAGCTTGATACAAAGTTTGCCACTTTACCCAATGCTTTTCACATCTTAAATCAAGCATTTGAATATCCACTTTAATCATACTTGTTTTTCTACTCCTTTCAGAATGTAATGAGTGGTCTGCAGCACCCATCTCTGTTTGCACTGTAGGCTACATGGCTGCCCTAGAAAATGCTGTACTAGTGGCAGCATTGTGTGTGAACCATTTCCTTACACCTGCTAACACTTTAACCATTAAATAAACCAATTTGAGCTTTAAGCATGTCAGTGCTTAAGCTAATCAGTCCATATATATTAACGATGTATCATGAAATCTCAATACTTATCATTTTTCAAAAAAAACTTTCTTAATTGAAAAGTTCAAGCACATGCAAAAAACAACGTATTGTCACAGAAAAAAACAGATATGATAGTTACAGTAACAACTAAAATGTCCTCTACAAGAGGTCCTAAAAAGCATAAATATCTATGGACTCAAAATACTTAGCATTGTAAGACGCATTTGATGAGCACATTTAGAAATTTCATACATTCGATCCACCATTTCTTGTATAGCAGAAACTGAAGGCCACTGCAATGCACCAAGCTTCACCATGACTACAGCATGCTTTACAGCTAAACACAAGTTTTCACAATGACTTTGAATAGCATTTTTGACTGAAGGCACGGTGACATGCAAATTTACAGCATCACCAGCAAATACCAGTTTGTGAGCACAAAAAATTACTTGTTTTCCCAATGCAACAAACAAGTTGGGAGGATTGCCCTTATCAACAGCTGCAATAAACCGATCAATAGCTTCACTCAACTTTTTCATCAGTTCAGGTATATTGATTTGCAGTTGGGATAATGCAGTTTTTTCATTAGGATCAAGTTTGCTTGATTGAGTGTGTGACAAAGCAACAGACCATTCTTTTTCCAAAGCTATCAGTTGAGTTCGTCTTTTATTCAAACCTGACATGCCACAACTAGAGTCACCACTATTTAGAGCAGCATCATCTTTATCTTCTAAAGCAACATAATCGTAATCCTCAAGCCATGCTTCATCTGAGTCTACAGTGGAAGTAGGAGCTACAACACTAGTATTCTGCATTAAGGGAACTGATGGCAGTGGGCGAGATTGCAAGGCTTGCATTTCATTTCTAGGTCTTTCCTTTTCAACAGCCAGTTTGGACATTTGTGATTCTTTCAAATCATGTTCAGCTGATTTCTTAAAAATATATTGAGCATGTGTATGTATAAAAACAGCTAGTTGCGCAGCATCATCTGAAACAGCTCGTGAACTCATTACAAAGCTATCAACATTATCCACAGGAATAACATCATTGGCTGACTCATCCAGACTCAGTTTATCTATATTCCATCCAAAATTATCTAGCTCAGCAAGGGCACGTTTAAGCATTTCAGAATCTTCTTCAACAGGAATTAATAATTTTCGCAATCCTGTTTGGACATTTTTAGGAGCTCGGCATTCACCACTTGCTTCAAGTACATATGCATTAGCAGTTGCTCCTCTGGCAAACATTAGAAATTGGTCGACTGTCTTCAAGATTTCAAAAAAACACTTTTGTATGTCATGCAGCTTGGCAACTATATTCTCTTTCTTCCTCCAGTTTTTTTTTACCAGCAACAATAATCTTGACACAGCATCTTCCAAATTAACCTTCAGTGCAATGAGATCACTGATAGCCATGTTTGCATCCAATTTTAATTCACTGTATTGCAATGGATTATCATCAACAAAACTACTAAAAGAATCTTTTGAAATAGTTGACAAACGGTTGCTGGCTTTTGTATCATTTGGATTGCTTGTCAATGAAAGTCTATGCAAAAGACCATCAACAACATCACTATCTTCAACTGGTTTTAGAGGAGGGTGGTTAAGATCTCGTGTAACCTGAGGTGGAACATCATAAATGTTATCAACAGCTTCAGGTTTCCTTGAAGTACTTGGGATATAATCATTTGTTTTTTTTGTTTCTCGGCGCATTCTTCTCAAGCTGTTTAGGCCAGACCGTATGTTTGTCTGTGGGGAAACTCTGCTTGATTGTGGGATATCATAAACAACATCTGTATCTGTTAACTGTTGTCTGATTGCCACTTGTGCAGAATCATGTGAAAGACTACGATGGTTTTGCAAAGATGGTGTCAAAGATGATGTAGGTACATCATAAACTTCTTCAACTGGTAGCATATTAATCAATGCACCAGCCGCCAGCATATCTCGCCGTCGAGGAGGGACATCATAGACTTCCTCTGGATTAGAGTTGTTTTGTTGAGGGCCTCTGGAAACTACAGGAGGAACATCATAGATCTGTGCTGGGTCAACTGGACTTTTCACAGCACACAAATTGGTTGGCACATTATAAACATCTTGGTCATCACCTTCTTCACGATTGCGAGAAATACTTGCTGGCACAGCTGGTGGCACATCATATACCTCATCACCTGTGTGTTCAAATTGCTGCCAGTTACTAGCCCTTGGTACATCATAAATTTCTGTAGGAGAGCTAGGATCAATCATAATATGATGCAACCCTGGATGATTCCTTGGAACATCATATTCTTCATCATCATCATCAAAAATTGACTTCCCATGTCGAGTCCATGCATGCGTAGGAGGTACGTCATATATCTCCTGACCAGGTGCACTAGGACTTGGTGGTTTATATACGCCTGATTGAAGCTGTAACCTGTTAGCTGGTGCTATTCCTACTTTACCATTTAGTGAACACAACCACCAGCCTTCCAATCCTGAAGTATTCTGTTCAATCACCAATATAATATCACCTCTATGAAACTCAAGCTCATCTTCAGTTTCAGCAACATTATCATAAATAGCTTTTGCGTACACATTTTTTCCATCCATGATTGTCAGCACAGCATTTTAATGTTTACAAAGCTTAATATATTAGAAACCTGTTGATGTCAGTAATGATTAGCATAATTAAGTATATTGAACAAACTCAGTGATAAAACTGAGAACTACCTTGAAATGAAATGTGCCTAAAACCCAAAATTCATGTTAAATAAAATGACTAAGACAACCATTTGCAGACACAAGTATAAGTGCAAGTTATACACAAGCAAGCAAAAAAGACTAAGTGATAATGCAAACCATGCCATTACTTCAGGCGATATTTGCAGTGAGTAATGTAAGCCTTAGGTGTATTTATCTCCAGTTAGCTAATTAAGTGTTTTAACAATTTTTCTTTGACCAGCTTCTTTAATTTTAGAAAAATTTTTTCCTTGAAAAATGATAAAACCCGAGCATTGTCTTTATATCCCTTTGGCAAACATGATGTGCATACCCGTAAAATAAAGCATTGAATGATGCATTTTTAACCATAACAAGAACAATGGAAATATCTCAGATATATATATATTTAGATACACAATGAATATTTTTGGAAAACATTAGCTGTTACAACGTCAAACTAAGGCCAAGCAAGTATTAGTAAAGTGATCTGTAATATCAGGCTCAAACTTCAACTGTCAAAAATTTTGTGGTCTGTTGAATCCTACTATCTGTTTATCTATAAGCATTAGTGTATTGAATTACTACAGTAGTGGTATTGGCTTGATCATGCATTTTTGTGACTCAAATCAGGAAACAACATAAACGCAGCAAGAGTGAAAGGAAAACAGCAAAGAGCAGAATTGGATGTTGATGAAAATATGAAAACTTAAAACTTCAGGTTTAATAAATTGACATGTTCTAACATATTTGAATCACAAAGGGTTGGCAAAATCCATGTGTGTCAACTGCTCGGCCAGCTCTGTTGCTAGCATGAATCAGTTTTTGATTGAAGACAACCGTTGTCCTTTTTTGAAAACCTACTGCAACATAAAGCTTTGCAATAAAGAAAAGTTTTCTTCTTAGAAAAATAAACAAGTTTGTTTTAATACAAGTATTTTTCCAAATGCAATGGTTTTATTAATATTATACCACAGCAAAAAATTGCAAAACTACTGAAACCAAGAGAAATTAATTCACTCTATACAAAAACATATTTGCAGGTTTCATTTTGCCTGTTTCAAACACACTTGCAGTTGTTTATTACTAGGTGAAAGAAAAAATGCACAACTAGCCATTTGGCGCAACAGAACAATGCTAAAATTAACTATAAAGTGATAAAAATAATTGGGTAAATTGAAAAAATGATTGCATTGTTCATTCTACTTAAGGTAGAAAACATGCCAAATCAGATTGAAAGTGCTTGGCATACACGGTCAGTGGTTACATTGGGGTGTCAATGTTATGACGCCAACCTTAGTTGTGCGATAGGTGGATATATGTCATAAATCATGATATTATAAATGAAACATTATCTTTTCTAGAACTAAATACTCTACTTATCAACTAATTCAATTTTGCTTTGCATGTACCCAACACTTGCAATCTGTTTTTATCTTTGCCTCTTCAACCTCATTTGGTGATGCTAGGTGCCGGGTGGGACATTCAGGCAAAGTAGTGTCTACTTTGCTACCAGCAGCAAAAGCTCTGCTGGGACTATTTTGCCGTTTGAACCATATCCATCTTTGTCTAAATATAATGCTGAGTTTGACACTAGCAGCACAGTGAACATAGTCTAGTGGTAAGTGTCTAAACCTGCTGTATAAGTAGTCATTCGTTCAGCTCTCACCATTATTGCTTTGGCTTTGCTAGTACAAATGACACTCTTCACGGGGGAGCATTTTTTACGTTCTTTTTTTAAAAGTTTCGGGTTTAGCTTTTGTCTTTACGTTTAGGGTATTAACCAGTGTTGCTGCCCACCATTTGCCTCTTCAATGAACAGCTATTGCCTTCCAACTGTTTGCATTTTCTGTAAGCTTTGTTGGCTTGCAAAAGTTTCCACTTCCTAAAAGTTGGATTATTGTTTTGGTCCCCTTTTTAGCTATCCTCACTACCACATGGCCTATGATGACAACACAGCATTGTGACATATCCTACTTCGTTTGGGGTATTAGGTCATGTAAAGACTAAACGCTAATACAAGCATGTTGTCCTTAGCACATGACCAAATTAACCAACTGGGTTCACCTAATGGCAAAATAGCTCCAGCAGTGCTTTTGCCTGATGGCAAATAAACACTGCCTACATGCAACTGTGGTACTCCATTATGTTCGGTGGGTAATCATATAACTTCTTCATGATTTGTGTGGATAAACATTGTTTTTGCCCTTGCTACATGCCTCTATTCTGTAATGTCATGTTTGCTGCATTGCTCTTTGCCTCATAATCCTTATTGTTGCTTACTTCTCTCACCTATGTGCATGCCTCACCTGTTACCTGTACATAACTCAACTCTTCACCCTTTGCTTGCCCACCACCACCTGTGTTACTTACATGATTATTATTTATATGATTTAACAGTCGTGTTTTTGTACGAGTGTCTAAACGACTAAACGACCGCATCCTGATTTGTGTTAAATATTTGAAATGATTTCATTTTTTTTTCTTTCCCTTTTTATGTTTCTTGATCTACTCTCTCACAATCATTGGTATCAGGGTTGATTGATTTAAATCAAGCAATAAAAATCAAAAAAATCACATACAGTTTTGAAGCTTTGTGATTTCTATGACACATTTATTTAGCAATCTAATAGATTTTCACTTATATTAGTATAGAAAGCATCCCCTCGAGTTCTTATGACAACCACAACTTAAAGGCAGTAAAAGTTTTATCATAGTTTCTGTGCGGTCACAGGGTCTTTGTCAACTAACAGAAAAAAAGACATGTGGACTGAAATCATTTACCCTTACAGCAAGGATGGCCAACCTGTGGCGCATGCGCCATACATGGCGCACTGCATCTTTTTGATGACCAGAAAGTAGGCCACTCCTACTCATTAATTTTAATGATTTTATTTTTCTTGCACGTCCTTTCTAGCAAGGACAACTTGGCTTTCTAGAGGAAAAGTTCTAATACGATTTTGGAAACTGAAAAATATTGTGCATGATTTTCTAGAAGTGAAAGATGAGCTGCCCAAAGAAAGGGCCTTTTGTGAAATGAGAAGTGGTTGTTAGATTTAGCATTTCTTGTTGATGTTATCCCATCAACCATGTACATTACCTCAATTTGAAACTGTAGGGCAAAGACAAGCTGTTACCTAGCTTAATAAGTGATATCAGTACATGCAAGGGCGGTTGGGTTTAAAAAAACCCTTGAGCTTGCATGATATTCAATGAACATTTTTTTACCTGCTCAAAGATTGATTGCTTGCCTATACTTGTTGCTTATTAATTTGTCCACGTAATGCAAACACAACGGAATAAATTTGCATGCAAATTTCAAGGAGCATTGTAAATGGGCCAAAAAGTAATATAGGTTTTCGTAGGAATCTGGGTTATCGTCTACATCCAGAAACCATCTCACCACTTTTTGCAGACCTTTTGTCTACTACGCATGTTTAAGTAGTTCACTGAGTGTGTTTTACTCCCCTGTTTCAACATGCAGCCCGATTTTTTGCAGTTATTAACTGCTGTGTGGTAGCGTTGAGTTTATTTTCCTCTGATATCCTAACTTATAGCGCTGATAGTTTATAATCAGTGCAATGACACCTAAAATAAGGGGAGTACGTGTAGAACAATATGCATATAATGTCAACAAACTTCGCCAAAACTTTGGTTTGGAAACATGAATGACGTTAAATTTTGAAAATCAGAAACAGCGCACACCAAATACAAATGACTACCATATACCACTGAATGACACCCCCACGAAAAGGTGAATGTGTTGAAATACTGTCAGCTTTGCAAAATACATTGAAAAAATCAAATTACTACAAGAGGTCTTTGATTGTCGTTTTAGTGATTTTTCTGAAGAAGACCGCTTGCTTGCATTTCTAAATCCATTTTCATTTAACATAACATTCTAGGATGCCTAGCAACATGCAAATGTAACTTATTGAACTAAAAGCAAATTAACTATTGAAAATGAAGTTTGATGAACTTTCCTCATTGCCAAGTGCGTCAGAAATGATTGGTTTTTAGCGATCATTATCATGAGAACATCTTCCATAAATGAGAGAATTTGCCCAGAGTAATGCTTGTCTCTTCGGAACTATGCACAGATGCGAGCAGTCATTTTCGTTCATGAAAATAATCACAAACAAACCGAGATCGCGATGGTCCAATTCCAGCTTGAAGAATTGTCTGTTGCTTTCAGTTACGAATTTAACTCCTAATATCACTGGTTTGGTGAAAGCCAAGCGGAAACAAAAGTCGCATTGAAGTCATTTTTTATTTTGTCTGTGAATAAAATTATTTTCATTATAAACTGCTAATTGTGTTCATATATTACTATTAGAACTTTTTGAAGTAAAATTACCAATGAAATTTAAAAAGTGTTGTGTGAGATCTTTTCTTCTATAACTGCTACATCTGTCAGCATCATTGAATAAATTGGGTAATGCTTGTTTATATGTTTGTTATATAAGATAAACATATATTTTTCAAATAAATACATGTTAAGATAACTTTAAAATATGTCCATATTACCACACGTTTTACAGGACTGAAAGGAAGTGAATGTTTGTGTGGCGCATCTGAATTAAGCGTGAAAAAATTGGCGCATGGAATCAAAAGGTTGGCCACCCCTGCCTTACAGATTCAGAAGCCATGACTGTTTGAATGTTACAAATTTGAATGTGTATACTAGCATAAAGCTAGTTTTTTCAGTTATAAACCATATGTTTTCAGACAACTTGCGCAAGAAAGCACAACAAAGCAAGTTGAAACAGTTATCTTACAACAACGCTAGCAGGTGCGGTTTCATAAACAAACAGACAAGATTAACCATGGAGCGTGCGTCAGCTGTCACAACCCACACAAAAGCATCATCGAGAAGTTTCGCAATGCTTGAAGCCACCGCGTGTAGGTCAGGTGTTGTGTACGAATAAACTCCCGTTGTACTGCGGGAAGTTTTTGCAGCACGAAAAGTTTGACTGGTACTTAAGGTGCAGAGTCTAATCAATTTGCCTAGATTGGCGCAGATTAATTTAAAAAAGCTTGCATGAAAAATGAATTGCGTTATGTTAAGCAACATTTATGTCGTTATGAATATGATTACAAATGCAAACGTTACTCATTAGTGACGACAACTGTCGCCATAAAACAGTAGTAACATCTTAAAAGGATTCTACTTTTCTTAACTTGATGTATTAGGCCAGGGGTGCCCAACCTTCGATGACATAGGATCTACCTTTACATTTTTCAGTCTCTGGAGATCTACTAATCTGGTAAAGCTTTGAAACAAAACAAACCGAGAATGTGGCAAACTCAATATGATGCTATCTTAGCTGCCTTACCTCTTGTATTTGGCTTGGTAAATATAGACTGTTGTGTAGCTAGTTGTGATTTCAATTTCTCTAACTTTTTTTTTCTTAATTCACTTTGGACAAGAAAATCCTTTGTGTACTCATTGTAGTTCTGCGAACCTTTACACATGCATAAAATCACCCGTGATCGACTGCCAGGCATTTAAAGATCGACCGGTAGATCGCGATCGACTGGTTGGGTACTCCTGTATTAGGCTATGAGCACGCTGGTTTACTGTACGCAAGCTAAAACATCGTGTTTGTGGGTGAACTTAATCGACATTTTCCACGAGGCATGATAATGATAATTGTGATCTCACAATCCAAGTTGTTGCAAACGTGAAACCAGCATTTGTGCATGTGGCACACAAGCTACGGGAGCGCTACTCAAACATTTCACAAATCCATCGAAGCGATGATTTGTTTGTCGTTTGGTCTAATAGCAGCGCGATAGTCAGTGTTCATTGTTGCATCACAATTGCTGCTGTCCGTTTGTTAAATACGATCAGCAAATACAACAATGCTAGCAACAACGCAACTTATGCAAGTTAAAAGCGCAGTGTGTTTGCATCAGAACTACTGCGGCATTATTGCACAATCATTGGATGCGTAATGGGCACATGTGCACCTTAGCTATTGTTATGGCGACTTGTTCTTATGGAATTTACTTCTGGCAGAGGGGCGGTAATCGGTTATAGCCTAGTGCTGCTTTTGTTCAGGCTAGGTTGTAGATGACCATCTCACTCACTGTAGCGTAGGCTACACCATGGTGAAAATCTGCAGATAAACTTTGCTTTCTGCATGACAATCCTAAACTGTTGATATGGAACTAGCCTATTGAGAGCTGACAAATCAGTTGAGGTATTTCATTTCATACCAATGCCAGTACTTCAGTTGCATTAACTAATGGAACTAGTTTTTCTTTTTTAAGGGCATGCAGTTATTTAATGTTACATTACATCAAAATTCCAAATGAAATTTGGTTCTTTACAACTTAGATTGACTTTTCAAATTGAAAACCCACGAGTTGCAAAAGAGTCTGAAACGTTGATTTGTGAAATATACACAAAAACAATTTTACAAGATGTATGTAGTAACTGTTAACAAACATTACATACTATCAAAGACCAAAAAAGTTACTACTGTTTTGGAAATATTTTCATTTTTGGCAATGGTTAATCAAATACAGTGTTGTACTAATTTTAACCTCCTTAACTTGATGCTCCATTTTGCACTTCCTTCCTTTTCATTGTTCAGTTCAGCATCTTTCAACTTTCAAGCACTGTTTTTGCTTTTTTTGAGGTCTAAACACTGTAAAAAGCAGTTCTCTTACATTCAGTGTTCTGTTCTTATTGCTTTGTTATTTCAACATTCTTCTTTTATTCATGGCACTGTGTTTATTCATTGAAAACAGTGTATACTATGCTAACAAGTTAGGCTAATCAAGTATTGAAATTGCTGCAATTTCAAAAATTCTAGCTTATAAATCCTGATTTTTAAGGTTTTGAAAAAAATGTAAGACAAAAATACATCATATCTTTGTTAATGAAGCAAGAAACAAGATTTAAAAATTTTGGAAATATCGGTATCGGCCTAAAAAAAGCCATATCGGTCGATCTCTAACGGTGAGGTCCACAGGACCTACCGAGGTAAAGTGAGCCCGACTTTTCAAGCCGCACTTTTTCAATGGATGCGAGCTTTCGCGCTTAAAATTGAAAAGCCTCAAAAAAGCATAAAATGAGCTGTACCACAAAATAAACGCAAGCAAATGAAAGAACAAGTTCTGAACATCACATACAAAGCAAAAAAACTTGCAAACATGTTGCACCAAGCTCATACAAATTGTTCAAAACAAGCAAGTTTTTAAAAAGTAGTGATAATTCAACTAAAAATTAAAATATTTTCCGAAGGTTTATGACAACAAATTTTATAACAAAATCTTTGGAATTGATCCAACTATTGATCCGCAAAAACATCGCGGGGGTTGGTTTTGTTCAAACAAAATGAGAAGAAAAATCGCAAAGGTACTCTAACACCAAAATGCCTTTCGCTGCCATATTCTCGTGTTGCGCGACTATCGACTTCAATTCAATATTAAAATACTTTCTGAGGGGGGTATCATAACAAATTTTATATCAAAATCTCTGGAATTTATCCAAATATTGATCCATAAAAAATCTCGGGAGTTATTTTTGTTTAAATGAAATGAGAAGAAAAATCGCAAAGGTGCTCCAACACCAAAAATGCCTTTCGCTGCCAGATTCTCGTGTTGCGCGACTATCAATTTACATTCAAAATTAAAATCCTTTCCGAGGGGCGTATGATGATAAATTTTATATCAAAATCTCTGGAACTCATCCACCTATTGATCTGTGAAACAATCGCGGGGGCTATTTTTGCTTAAACGAAATGAGAAGAGAAATCACAAAGGTACCCTAACACCAAAAATGCCTTTCTCTGCCAGAATCTTGTGTTGCGCGACTATCAATTTACATTCAAAATAAAATCCTTCCCGGTGGGTTTATCATAACAAATTTTATATCAGAATCTCTGGAATTTATCCAACTATTGATCTGTAAAAAAATTGCGCGGGTTATTTTTGTTTAAACGAAATGAGAGGAGAAATCGCAAAGGTACTCTAACACCAAAATACCTTTCGCTGCCAGATTCTCATGTTGCGCGAATATCGATTTCAATTCAAAATAAAATACTTTCCGAAGGGGTTATGATGATAAATTTTATATCAAAATCTTCGGAATTTATCCAACTATTGATCTGTAAAAAATCGCGAGAATATTTTTGTTTAAACGAAATGAATAAAAAAAGCGCAAATGTACTCTAACACCAAAAATGCTTTTCTCTGCCAGATTCTCGTGTTGCGCGACTATCGATTTTAATTCAATATTAAAATACTTTCCGAGGGGTTATGATGATAAATTTTATATCAAAATCTTCGGAATTTTTTCCAACTTGTGACCAGTGAAAAATCGTTTCTACCAAAGTTTTACCGAATGTTCTATCAATCACTGACCTGTTCTTATACCTGCCCACAGTTAGTTTCCCTTTATTCAGAACTGATAAAGCGTTTTGTTTCTTCCGTTATCTTACACCATCATTGAAAGCTGATCTCAATCTGAAACAAGCCTTATGTACTTTTGCAAAAGCCTTATGAACTTCTGCAATATGCTGAGTGCTTCTCTGGATTAGATCATGATAAAAGAAAAATATGTTGTTTATCTGTGAAAACACTGATATAGAACAGTTTGCAACTAGATATCAACAGTTTTAAATCTGTGCAACAGTTTGGAAATGCGTTGTGGTTCACTGCAGCTTCTAGCGTTGACGACGAGTCTTTCCATGACGAGGCTTTTGCGGTGTGTCTTTTGCTTTTGCACGTGTAGATCATTCCAAGTGCGGGAACTGTAAGTTAAACGATTTTCAACAACAAACAAGAACAAACGATATGGTGTATTGTAAACTATAATATGTCTTTTCACGCAATGCACTATTGACACATCCCTATGTGTCTGTGGACATGTTTAATATTGTTATTAGCATTCTGTGGTTCTCCATATATCAATTTATAAAATAAACTGATGAGGTTTGTGCTCACCCATAGCCACGAGGGGCTTTCGGGAGCAACTTTTTTACGCTTCCCAAATTTCGTTGTGCCCAGAAGAATTGTTTTAAACATATAACAAAAATAAAAATCATGCCCTCCTAAAAATGTATGTTTCAGCCTCAAACCTTTAAGGTCCTGGTACTTTAACAAAGACATGCAGACTTATTGAAAAACAAAAGCACTGCAGGCATTTAGTGAGAAATTTTAACAAACCCTTTCCAAGTAACGTATACAAATGGAGAACACTCTGCCCATAACTTCTACCTTTAAAATTGTACAACAAGGTCCTTGCCATTGCTTTGACGAAACCCCTCTTTCCAATTGCTTTCCTTGCAAGTTGATGAAGGAGCTGTGGAACCATCGTTCGCAGCTATCACAACCCAACTGGAAAGATTAGGTAATAGTAACTTCAGTAGTAGCAATGTTGCAAAGTTCAGTCTGAAGGGGCTCAGGCCAATTTACTTCAGTTCTGAAACTTACTATAGCCTATTCATGTGACCAGATTGCAAACCATAATCACCATTCAGTTTTTTAGTATAAGCCTACACAAATCAAATTCTTATCCATTCTCCACCATGTGGCACATCACGTGTTCCGCAACCACTGCAGATGTCGTCAATAGGATCTGAAATGCATAATAGGGGTTAGTAGAACTTCGGATATCTCGAGGTACGATATTTGTACAAAAATACCAATGACATTACTGTATGTGTCTCAAGAGGCAAATTCGGGAAACTGTAACGATTAATAACGCTACAGGACACATAGGGCTACTCACCAGAGGCTTTAAAAATTTCATACCGTATGATGTTTCTCACTTTTCGCATGTATACTTCCGATGTTGACATAGTTACGCGGTATGGTGGGTAAGGTAAGTTAGCAATGAGTAAATCAGCTACCTGTAAGTATATATAAAACATGATAATATATAGCTTCCATTCATTACACTGATGCTATAACAGGAGTTTCCAAACTACGACCCCCGAGCTAAATCCGAGCCGTGAAGCCATTTCATCCGGCTGCAAAGACATTTTGACAATGATGTAAAAGTAAGATATTTACAAAGATTTTTTGATTTGGCAGAATACAACACATCCCGATGCGGCTAAACAATCACATAACGCAAAATTTCCAGCTCTCCAAAATATTTTGTAATAGCTCATGTTGCACCCGCACAAAAAGCTTGGAGATCCATGCGATATAACGTTTATCAAAAACATGTCTGTTATCGACTAATGCGACCCTGATGACTTGCTTCCAATGATAAAAATGAAGATTCTTGGTGATTTGCAATTTTGAAGGTATCTTTGATCTTTTTGCCAGATAATGTTACTTTAGTCAAAATGCACAAACGATTTTTCGAATATCACCTTTAGTACAATCACTTCGCAACTGTGTCTGTCTCGTTGATTTGGGTGATCAATAATCCCTGAAGTCCAAGATGAAGGAGAATAAAATTCACTTTAATGCGATTTCACTTTAATCTGTGCTCTGCAAATATTGTGAAATTGGTGATACGTATAAAGAGTTGCACGATTTTACTCATCCCAAAAAGACAATGAAACATATTGACCTACCTCCATTCACATAAAGCGTCGTCCGTTTGCACTCGGTTACTCCCAAATGGTTCAACAAGATACACCTGTCTGCTTGGTATGTGGATCACCTGCATCATAAGAGTTAAAACCACGCAATATATCAGGTAGACTTACTGGTGCTTGAAGTCTATGTAAAAGAAATTTTTTTGGGAAGATGGTATTCTGAATCATATGGTACACATGCGTTACAATGAAATCTCACTAGCAAATTCCAGTGATTGTTGTTGTTGTTGTAGACTTTAACGACACAATCGAACCGCGCCAGGCCGTCCTGTGAAGCACATAGACGATAAATCGTTTGCACAGCCTTACCTGCCGTAGTTGTATGTTACATGTGTAAAGATTACGATTCGCGTTCTGTATTTTTTCCAGTGACTTACGAACGAAAGATATTCAAGTTCGTCCTTGATTTTTTTGGTGCAACTAAATTTATTCTGAATGCATGTTCAAGTACAACAAAATTAAAAACAATCTGCGTCTCCCCCTCCCCTTTGGTGGGCCGCGGGAGAATTATCAAATGTAGACTGGTCCGTGGAGACAAAAAGGTTGGGGACCACTGCCATATTGGACTTGCTAGTCATCAGCGTGCCTGCAGTCGGCGTTGACAGCCACCTTTATTTAATCTTCGTTAGCGAAGCTAAGCCAAGAAGACCAAGCCTTTTGCTGCTGCCATCCTGGCGACAAAATAGACACTGCCTTTTTAATACTTTCAATACCGCGTGGGAACCCTGATATAATTTTTTTTATTCACGTAACACAAACGACAAAGCAGAAACATCTGCACAACTGTTATTAGCGGCAAAGAAAAATTTGAATGAGCAAATGGATTTTCGTACTTTGTGTACATTTTGGGCAAATTCAATATAGTACTTTTTCAAGGTCTTGAAAACCGATTTCACAATTAAATACTTTTTCAATACTTTCAATACCACGTGGGAACCCTTACCCTGATATAATTTTTTCTCGCAACTACAGGCACTTTGGTTGCTGTTTACTGTGGAAGTAATCAACTTGAATGATTGATTAAATCTTCAATAAAAAATTACTTCAGTATGCTTGTTCGCCAAGACCTAATCTGGCGCACTGAAATTTGTATATTATCTGGTGCACTTGCAGATGTTGAGCTGTATTTTCTCTCTAAAGCTTGGGTATTCATTTGATAAATTAAACTGATTGTTTTGTCAATATTGGTAATTGGTAGCCTATTTGCATTTTTTAAAATGGCAAAAAAATTGTCATTAAAAATACAGTATTTTGCCAAAAACGTTGGCAAAATATTTGGAACACAATGATTTTTACACGTGCTAAATTTCGCACCATCTGGCAACCGATATTTCCTGGGACATTCACGTGGCCGAAATAACACACAGCTGAGATCTGTCTGTTTTGAGTGGCTCGGCATTTTGGGCTTCTACAAATTTCACAGCTGAGCTCATTGTTGTCACATCTGGCTGGAACATCAACTGCAGTGTTGCCACTCTGTTGTTACGGAAAAGTACTTGGATTTCATGATAAAAAAACATTAGATTCGACAAAAAAACACTAGATTCACCAAAAAAACATTAGATTACAAAAGCAAAATAACACACAGCGAAAATGCCCAGAAAATGGGTTGCAATGCCAACTATACACATTGTGCAACTCATTGTAAACCAGAGACAAAGAAAACGGGAGATAGCAGCAACGCTTGTGTTTGTTGGCACAGGTGTTGCAATTGGAATGCCCGAGCGGCATGTGCGCAAAGCTTCACACTGTGGCAGCAAGCAACAGTAGAGTTCAGTTCACCAGACGAGATCACTCTATTATTGCTTGTTCATGCCACACATATAGCCTATGGTGTTGTTCTTCGCGCACATACCGTTTGTGGTGAACCGCGCATTCAACAAAACGCCAGCAGAGAGGTTGCAACACAGGTCACTGAAACTTTTAACAAATGACGAAGTGGATTCGCAGTGGTTTAACTCAAAACATATTGCATTGTCTCGTGCAATTTAAGATTCAATTACGTAGAATTTTCAGCAAATTACAATTGCGCTAAATCAAAAGGTCTCAATTACAGTCACAATCACACAAAATTGTGCAATTAATTACATCCAGCTCACACATAAAAAAACACTAGATAGCCACAAAAAAACATCAGAACACTAGATGAAATGAAAAAATACAAGATCTAGTGGAAAGACACTAGGAGTAGGAGGAGTGGCACCACTGATCAACTGAATCAAATCAACTCTAGGAAATGATCCCAGCCACTGCTTCTACGTGACCAGAGGTGGGCAGCAGAGGTGGCCGGAGTCTAGAGATGGCACGGTCCAAGATTTTTCAGGCCCGGACCGTCCATAGCCTGCAACATTCAGCCTATTAACCGCCCATGGACCAACAACATTTATTCTTTTCCAAACCAGCCCGCCCATGCCCCATAAACAATTGGCAGTCTAGCCTTTTTTGTCTCCTGAGGCAAAATATCTCCAAGGGGTATTTTGTCTTCTGAGGCAAAATATCTGCTGAGACTATTTTGCCTTTTATGGAACATGATTGGTTGAAGTGGACATGTCATGTGACAAGCACAATAAACAAAGTTACATGCTTAGAGTAGTGTGGAAGCCTAAAACCCTAAACCTAAAACCTTAAACCTAAAACCCCAAATCTAAAACCTGAAACCTAAACTAAAAACCCTAAACCTAAAACCCTAACCATATAACCTTAATCTAAATCCCTAAACCTAAAAATAAAACCCTCAACCAGTCCCGTCACCATATGGGATAGCCCCCCCAAAAAAGCTCCAAGCCCCCAAAAACTGAAATATGAAACTATACTGTATAAATCAGTGGATTTTTTGTCAATCGTAGAATGTCAAGACCCCCGCACAAAAGTAAAGCCCCCCTATTGAAGACGTTCTGGAGGCCGATCTGTTCTCAATCTCAAACTCTCGTCCTACAAGCCTGAACCTGAACGCTCACCTTAAAACCTTCAACCTTTAGCCTAAACCAGTGCTCTTCAACAGGGGTTCCACAAAACATGTAATGGGTTCCGTGAGTTTCAAGGGTTCCTTCAGGGTTCCTCATGTTTTAGGGGAAATGATTTCTTGGTTCAACATGTTGATGCGTCCTTATGTAATTTTTAGATCACCGTGCCGCATTCCGACTCCAAGTAGGCCACTTAGTTATACATGGGGTTGAGTGTAGACAGCGGAACAAGAAATATTGGGAGTTCGTGTTTGGATGTCGTCATTCGTGTTTGGACGTCGAACTGACAGGACGTGTTTTTTTTCTGCTCTGACAACTGAGTTCCCGCAACGTCCTTGCCTAAAGGGCAAAGCATGAGCATGGATGCGAGAAACACACGCTCTCGAAAGGCGATTGAAACCTTGTCACAGGCAATTTTAATGAACCTACCTTGAAAGACTTGCATGCTATGTTGCTGCCTGTAATACAAAGACTTGATTCTATTGAAAATGACTTATTGAAACGTTTGACAGCAGTTGAAGAAAGTGTTGAAAACGCTCACTGCAGAGTGTCTGAACTAGAACATCAAATAACTTCATTGCAGTGTCAGTTTAAAGAAATGCAGACCACCAGAAAGGATGAGTATATTATTCAAGAGTATCGCTCCAAAGAGTACAACGTTCTTTTTCATGGATTGCCGCAGAAAGGCCGAATCGAAAACCATGACCAGACTGAAGCAGTAGTTAGAAAGTTTTTGATTGAAGAACTACGTGTTTCTCCTACGCAAGTGGATGCAATAAAATTCAGTAATGCTCATCCACTGCCACGTAGCATCTCTGCTGTCAACTCGGAAAATGCTAATAACTCTGAAATGAAGAACGTTCCTCTGATAACCAAAAATACAGCCCTATTGTGGTTAAACTGGCAAGCATGAAAGACAAACACTCATTACTAAAGCTAGCACCGGATGCCAGGAAAATGAAAGTTAACATCACAAGGCAC
>Ga0210059_1004471_pt1 | contig 22562 bp, 18 predicted proteins | sample Ectturendosymbi2_FD_188042 | JGI IMG/M metagenome (GOLD analysis project Ga0210059, IMG submission 188042) | Ecteinascidia turbinata endosymbiont from Florida, USA - Sample 2 (SPAdes) (version 2) | ecosystem: Host-associated > Tunicates > Ascidians > Unclassified | place: Key West, Florida...
CACAAAAGATCTTCTGCTCCATCGACCAAGGCATCATTAGACTATTTTTTGTTTAATATATAGAAAGGTTAACTATTTCCCTATGACAATCTGGAAAGAGAAAAATGAATAAGGTCATCGATAAAGGTTTTAGAAGCTGCCGCTTTGTTTCAACAATTGTGAAACACCGTGTACAGCAATAACACGAGAATTGAGCACGTTTGCTAACATTCGACAGGAAGTTTGCTACTTCTAACTAGAGCTTTTTTTGTTAACAGTGAAATTTATATGGCGTTTCTAGTGCATTCTCAGGCGCAAGGTGTATCTGGCGAAATGAATAATCTACCGAAACACCATGGCGCGGGGCCCCCAGAGGCGCGGCGCCCAATGCAGCTGCATCGGTTGCATCGGCTTAAGGCCGGCCCTGGTTGTTACTGTTAGGAATCCGACTTCACCCAAAAACCTCCAATTCCTTGCGACTCCGCAACCCTGATTGTTTTACTTTGGTACTTAGATTTGCATGCACAAGAAGTGTTGACAATGTGTCTTCCTTGCGCAAAGTTAGGTATTACGATCTATTTGTTTTTGTATGTAAAGCACTGCAAAAACGAAAACCTGGAGCTGTGAGCAGAGCCGGATTAAAGGGTAGGGGGCCCGGGGCAATTGTTATTGGTGGGCCCCCATAACGTAATTCATGACGTCATCGTTTGCACAAGTTATGTTTTTGCTGATCAACAAGGTTCCCGTTTGTTTTTTCCGGTAATCGCGAATGTACTTACTCAAATCACATACAGTTAGCTGCGAGAAGTAAATACTAGAGTGTATTTTTACTTAGAAAAAATACACTCCAGGCTGGTAAGGACGTTTGCTGCGTCCTGTATTTTGCTGAATCGTACCGATTGTTACGTTTGAATCAGGCGAAAGAACTTGTGGCTGTTCGTGTTTGAAATGCACCCGATCAAAGCTCAAGGTTGTACTGCAGATAAGAACTATGTGTAAGGCTAGCAGCGTTATCCTACAATAAAAACATAGCTGCTTATTCTCAGCAACAGTGCAGTTTTGTTAGCGTTTCTATCACGTAAAACTCGTTGGGTAATTTTGGATGTGATTTTTTCCATCTTAATTTTCTTTAACAAAGTCATTCAGAAATCAAATTGCTACTGAGTACTTGTGCACGTTTGTGCTGCTCACATGCTAAGCAAATCAGAAAAGACGTTCATGAGCTTGAATAGCAAGCAAAAGTCACTCTGCCAACTGGCAAACACGAATTCTACCCCAAAGAGACAAAGAACAGGGCAACAGGAAGAAAATGACAAAAGCACGTTTGGGTCTAATGCCTTAGATCTAGTTTTTTACAGTCATAGACCGAAATGTTTATGAAATGACCAAAAAAAATTAAGTCATCTCGGTCAGAATATCTGAAAATATAAGCTAATGCACAATGTTACGGCGAGTTTTGATGCAACTGTGAGACACATGACCGAAATGTCTCAGTGACCAAAATGTTTCAGCAAAAAATGACAGAAATGTCACAGCGAAAAAAACAGCCTTCGATTAGTGGTTTTCAGTTTATCTAAAGACGCGCATCCTTATTTCTTGGCTTGATGGTCACTAACTGCTCTGGAGTAAGGTCTATTTCAAGTACAAAACAACTGAAAGTGTATAAAAGGGTCGCAATATTTCAGGAGAGGTTGCCCACACTAAGCATTTGGTGCATTAAAAGTGAAACTTAGGCAAACAAATTTTAAACAATTCCTAGATGATTTTGTATGAAGAAGGTCAGGACAAAACCTTTTTAATAGTTTACTGGGCTCTGTTCAGCATTACTTGATTCGATCATTATAGCTTTTTGCAAGTGATTCAATAATTACAGCATAAGCGAAGTTTAAGCCAGTCCCGTCGTCACGGGAGAGCATTGGTGGGTTCAGCCCCCTCAAATTTAAATATGAAACACTATAAATCAGTGGAGATTTGATCGCATTTTCAGAATGTCAAGACCCTCCGGCCAAATGCAAAGGCCCCTGTTGAAAACGTTCTAGCGACGGTTCTGGTTTAAACCTCACATCCTTTCGCGCGATGGTTTTGCTGCGGATAAATGCAATTGGTTTTGCGGCCCGCCAGCGACAATGCACATTTAATGCGGCCCATGGTAGTAAATAGGTTCCCCAACCCTGATTTAGAGGGTCAATATCGTCATTTTCGGCTTTGCGCAAATTTATTAGCGCTTTTCCTTTTTTTCCTCGTACCAGTGGGAGACGGAGACCTCACAAATGGATTAGCCTAGGACCTCGCATCAGCTAAATCCGGCCCTGTCAGGAGTGTATAACAAATCAGTGTAAACAAATGTGGACTTTTCTTGAAGTTTTCATCTGTACAAAAAATTCTGTTTTCAGCATGGTAGTCTTATTTTCTCCTAAGTTTTGCAGGTTAAATTTAGCTTCACTTTGCGATTGATCACTGCTAATGATGAGTACAAAAGAAAAGAAATCAGACGTTTTCAGCCAGGCACGTAGCCAGAAATTTTGAAAGGAGGGGGCAAACAACAACGAAGTCTCAACATTTAAATATATAATGTCCCTTGTTTTCAACGCATGTTCCACAAAAGGTGCATTTTTCTGGCGCTTTTATTCTGAATAATTATGTTCAGCTTTAAGCCGGCAAACAGAAGTCAATCTTCATTGAATTGACAAGTTTTTCAAGTTTGTTTTTAGCAAATTTCTACTTTTCTCTTTTGGATGAAAGCCACGATTTGCTAAATTGCTTGTAAAACGTTCATGCAAGACCGATGGTGGAAATCTCGATGGTTTAAGAGCAAAATTTGCAGTATGCTTTTTGCAGCCTATATTGCAGTTGAGCAAGAAGTCATTGTGACCGTCATTATGATTCCATTTTCTATATTTACGCGCTTCTGATCAGGGACGCCGGAACGGGGGTGCATTGCGGGGCACTGCCCCCCCTGACCTTTGGAAGGGGGCGCAACGGAGGCACAGGTGCTCTTACATACCAGTACAATACGTAATGTCATGATTTATCAAGATCATATTGAAGCAAATTTATTGCAGCTTTTTGCGCGCACCAAAACTTCAGAATGGTTTTCTACAATTTCTGTTATTAGGCTTGAGGTCAACATTGTTGCTAAACATGTAAATGGGAAAAGAATCACAATTATGTCTATGGGTGTGCTTTTACACTGAACTCAAGCAAACTGTTTTGAACTCGTGGTACGTCAAAGCCATGGGCGTCCGCAAGGGCGTCAAAACAGGGGCGAATCCAGGAGGGGCGATTGAGGCGATCGCTCCCCCTAAAACCTACGAAGTAACCTTATTTACCATGATTGTGTACAATACTGAAAACAGCATTCGCAATACAAGGCTATTTTGTCATCCACTGTTTTGTCACAGAAGTGTGGTGAAGTATACTTCATCTCGTCTAAAGTAGTGAACTCGTAATGGGAATTGACCAACAAATACTGAAGTCGCCCCCCTAACCTTGTTGGCTGGATCTCCCCGGGGTCAAAACGGGCATTTACCCCTCTCTGGAAATTGGGACTAAGATCTAAAACTTTCTAGAAAATTTGACGTCAGCAGTTCAATTCCGATTAAATTATTTATTTCTTGCAATAACAGTTTATTGGCCGGTAAGACACCTACACGGCGCAAGAGCCAGGTTCACTGTTCTGGTGTCATGCAGTGCTACGCTTGCAGTTCACCCATGCCCTCTCCTTTGTCAGCAGGCATAGGCGTAGCCAGGGGGGCCTAGGGGGCCATTTCCCCCAAAATTTTTAGAACATATGGTCATTTGTGCTTTGGTAGGCGGTATCACAAACAAAATAGGGTTATTCGCCTCAAATCAAACATTTTGTCCCCCACCAAATTTTTTGGCCCCTCAAACATTTGGGCAGGTTATGCTACTGCCTGCAGGGGCAAGTTGCCAAACTTGAGAGCGGATCGTTTTACTGTTGGTCTTTATCGTGTATTGTGTAATAATAACGTGGCAACAAATCTTCAAGTGTTCACTTCAAGTTATGATGTTAGGCGTTTTGTCGAATGTGACTCTTGCACGCAGACATCTAGCCAGGCAATGTAGCGAGGCTGTGACTGCTGATAAAGGCAAGCAGGGACGACAGAGAGCGCTGGCATTGCATCACTGAACTTTCAAACGAGAGACAACGGGGGCAAAGGTGTCTTTTTTAGGTAATTTTATGATTTATCAAGATCGAATTGAAACAAGTTGTCTATAGTTTGTTTGATTATTTTTTAAGTCAGCATTATTGTTGAACTGCAGCAAGCATACTTCGCAGGCCCTAACCAGATTGGGACACCAGGGGAGGCGAAGAGTTTACTAAGAGGGGCCCAAATTTTTTAAATTATGCCCATCACATATTTTCCAGAGAGGGGCAAAGTTTTTTTCAGGGAAGACTAAGCCCCCTGCGCCCCTCTAGTTACAAGCCTGATAATTGGCAACGATTTTTTGTTTTTCATAAGTTTGCACTGCCCTCAACTTTTTTTCTGCCCCCGCCTGCCCTGCCACCGTTCCGGCGTCCCTGCTTCTGATGTATACCAACACACATTCAATCGAAGCCGAGTAGCAACTTTGCTTTAAAACACGGACTCCCGAAGTTGATCTACAAAACTTGCGCGCATAAAAGATGTGGATCTTATCCAGTTTTTGAGATTGACGCATGCAGCTGATAACGTAAAGGCTAGAATACCTCTATGCGTTTGAAAAATGCTTGGATTTTACTTCCTTGAACGCTTCTGAAACGCAAAAGTTACAAACTTGCGTATGTTTCACCCACCCTCTCTACAAAAAATGTGAAAGTGTTTGTGTATTTGCGGAAACGAAGCCACAATCCATTCTCACCACGGCTCTGGAGTGAAGTTAATAATACTTGCCGCCGCAGCTTAACACAACGGTCGGCTAGTTGATCTTGCCCAGCGGCTCCCAAAGTACGGGTCGAAACCGAACTAACAGTGGCGAAGTGTCAAAAAACGGGCCATGCCGAGGCGATCCAAACCGGAGTTGTGTATTTTCAACGTTACCATTGCTTGTCTTTGTCTGTAGCATAAGCACTTACCGAGAAAAGAGTGGAATGCTGATATTAAAAACAAACTTAGCAGCTCACTGCCAAAATCCCCAATAGGCCTACAATCATTATTTTTTAATAGTTTGTTTAAAGTTTGGGTCGTTGTTTGAGGCGTGTTCACCAAACGCAGGTTTGGGGAGCGCTCAAAAAAGTTTGGGAACCGCTGCTCTAGCCATTTTAGCGTAAGCGTTTGTTAAGCTTTTTTTTATCCATGGGTGTTTAAATAACAAAATCCAATCGACTGGGAAAAATTTCAATTTAGTTTCATTTTAGTCACATGCGCTTTATCAAGAAGAGATTGCAAACTATCTGTAAGTGATGGCCGTGTCAATATTCTCAGCACTTGCAAAAAAAACTTCTTCCTATTTACGTTAGATTTTGCTGCTGAGTCTACCGGTTGCAGCTGAATAATTTCAAATTTACTGTAGGATAGGGTTTAACATCAGATGAAAGTTGAAACACTTTCAAGACTATGTACAGGTCAGACTATGATTACTTCACAAAACTGTTTTTTTCGCCGGCAAGTTAATGCGAAATCATTGATGAAAACGTTAACACTCCTCATGATTGTGATTGAATCGGCACAATGCATGCTTAACCGTAACAAATAAATATCTAGAATGAATTCTGGGGTCTCAAACAAGCGGGCTGCATGTCGCCCTCGAGGGCATTTTGTGCAGCCCGCGATGCTTTCTGGGAATTTTGAAATAATTAAGATTTAGGTCATTTTGTTTATGCACCGGTGTTTAAAAGTGCTCGGCCAGCGTATCAAATTTTAAACCAGCTGTGTCCAGACCAAATGGCTGTCTGAACAACAAATTATGTCACTATCTTAACCAGAGCCGCATAATGAGTGGCATATTACTGTGGGCCGCACACTGAATGGCTTACTTTGATCTAAGCAAACTAAATTTAGTTTAAGCTAATGTACTGAATGCGTTCAATTCTTAACTGCAATGGTAGCAGACATGTTAAAGTCCGAGGGCATAACGATGATGGCGCCTGGGGAAAGAAGCAAGTTTGGCGCCCCCACGTTCGAACCTGAAATATTTTTTAAGTGAAGAAAGTGCCTGTGACATCATTGCGACTTTTCGGCGACCCTGCAGTCATTTGGCGCCCCATAGTGACAGGGCGCCCGGGGACTTGTGCCCTTCCTTTCTCCCTTCGTTATGCCCCTGTTTAAAGTGGTACTGAGAACTGCCTGCATCAAAAATAGCGAATTGGAGGTTTACCAAAATAAGTAGTTGTCAATATGTAGGATACTTTATCACTGCAGGTAAAACTTAAAATGGGTCGCACAAAACCTTCGACTGGCCCGTGGGTTTGGCATAGTTTGTTTAAACGAACATGGAGAGGGCTAGAGATAAACTCCCTATAACTCACGATATAATTTGCAGGAAAAAAGATGCAAAAGCTGTTTCTAGTAAGTTTCAGGTACAGACTTTTGGCGTCAGCGTCATATTGCAGCTCCAGAATAGTCATAATGCGGCCCTGTTTCTTTTTTAAGTCCTTGCTTTGCTCCTTGTTTTGAGTTTGAAGCCCGTGGTCTATGGCCTATTTGCGTCATAAAAAAGACTTTGACACTGGATTGCTTCTCAGCCAAAGTTTGAGCTGCAAGGCATATAAAACGTACATTGCCGCTATTTACTTTAAAATTGTACCAAAACAAAAGTATATAGGATGTCCATTTAAGGTTACGGCTGATGCTACAGATAAAAGTAATACGCCTACTGTATTTGTAGCACGGTAGGGTTAACAGAGAGGAATTTTTGCGGTGATATTGAAATGAAGTTTACATCACCATTAGGTGACATACAGCAAGCTGGAACGCCAGGAACACCTGCGAAAAGCTTGCTTTTTGTTTTACTTTTGGTTTGTGATTGCAAGCACTTGGATACAAGTTTGTATTTCATCATCACCAACTTGCACACGGAGCTTAAACCTCAGGTAAATGCCAGCCATGACATGAATTCTCTAGCATTTGGGCTCGTAACTGAAGCGCCTCCCTAGAAAATGTTTGGCCCCTTGTGGAAAAATGTGTTGAACATATTTAAAAATATTGGACATAGTTTAAAACATTTGTCTTCCTCTCAGAAAACTCTTCGCCCCCCTGGTGTCCCAAGCTGGTTATGGGCCTGTATACACATTAATGAGCGTTGAAAGGGGATGGGTAGAGAGGGGCCTTGGAAAAATGTGACATTTTCTTATCAAATTTTTAGCAAAAAGGTTGTTTTCTTAGTTTCGAGTGAAAAAAATAAAATTTCATCATTTTTGGCCTCCCCTAGAAACATCCTTCGCTTCACTTGAAAAAAGTACTATTGCCCGCCCTGGATAACATTTTTCCACCCTCATGTACACAACATTTGATTAATTATGGACAATTGGTAAAACTGGGAATATGTCTGACACTTCAAATTACAGACCAGTCGCAGTAGCCACAGTGGTGTCAAAGCTACTTGAGCACTTCATATTATCTAACATCTCTCCTTTCCTTGGGACCGCAGATAATCAGTTTGGTTTTAAGGCTGGTCATAGTACTAATCATTGTACATTTTTGTTGAAGCAAACTGCTTCATACTTTGTAACCCATGGTTCATCTGTGCATGCTATGTTTTTGGATGCATCGAAAGCATTTGATCGAGTACTACACATGAAATTATTTGAGAAACTAATTCAAAGAAAGGTGCCAAACTGTTTCGTGCGCCTACTGAAACATTGGTACAAAGAACAAAAGATGTAAATAAAATGGGGCAAGCATTTTTCTGAACCGTTTCATGTGTCTAATGGGGTAAGACAAGGGGGAGCACTGAGTCCATACTTGTTTGCTGTTCATTTAAATGATTTGTCCAATGAACTAAGCAACATTAAAGCAGGGTGTTATGTTGGTGAAGTCTTATTAAATCGCTTGATGTTTGCTGATGATATTTGTGTGTTCTGTCCAAGTGTACGTTGGTTGCAAAGAATACTAGATGTGTGCCAGGCGTATGCAGAATAGCATGGGATTATTTTCAACTGCATCAAAACTGTTTGTATGACGTTTAAGGCTAAGAGTGCAAAAAGCAGAGCCACTCCATTATTGAAATTGGGTGGTCAATATGTAAAATCTGTTGACCAGTACAAATATCTGGGGATTGTATTGAATACTGAGCTGTCAGATGACAAAGACATTCAGAGACAACTGCGATATCAATATTGTGCAGCAAACAAGCTGCGAGTCTCTTTTTCCCGTTGTTCAAATGCAATTAAAAACGTACTTTTTCGTTCCTTATGTACGTCCATGCATGCATCTCAATTATGGTGTAATTTCCGGAAGTCATGCATGCAGAGATTGCGGGTGGCATATAATTTTGGATTCAGGGCTCTATACAACCTGCCCTGGAGAGCGAGTATTAGTAACCACCAGGTTCAATGTAACATTCCTACGGAATCCTACCTTTGAGGCGCTGCTACGAAAATACACGTACCTGTTTCTCGAAAGATGCAGAAAGTCTAACAACGTATGGTTACGTGCTTTGATGCAGTCAGATTGTCTGCATTCGTCACCATTCTTTGAACACTATAATCGTCTTTTACTCTGTGAATGAGTGACTGAACCTTGCAGTGTCCGTTTGTATGGGGCGCCGTTCGTAAAAATATTATATCTGACAGATTTAGCACAAAAACTGCTATCTCTGCGCATATTTAGCTATCTCTGCACAGAGATAGCTATCTCTGCGTGTATTTAGCTATCTCTGCGCGCATTTAGCTATTTAGCTATCTCTGCGCGCATTTAGTTATCTCTGCACGCAAATAATTATCTCTGCACAGAGATAGCTAAATATGCGCAGAGATAGCTAAATACGTGCAGAGATAGCTATCTCTGCGCAGATATAGCTAAATGCGCACAGAGATAGCTAAATAGCTAAATGCGCGCAGAGATTGCTATCTCTGCGCAGAGATAGCTAAATATGCGCAGAGATAGCAGTTTTTGTGCTAAATCTGTCAGATATAATATTTTTACGAACGGCGCCCCATACGTTTGATCGATGGCGTGTCAAGCCACAATGCCTTCGAGTTTTACATAGACTCGACCAACCTAGGAATTAGCGCCCTACTCCGTAGTAGTGCTGCAACAAGTGTTACGTGTTAGCTCACAATAGTGTTAAGAATGTGTCTGTAACCCTATGGTTCTGTCTTCAATGCAGTTGCATATAGTGTCTGTAACACTGTGATGTCGCCGGCTTCAGTGCCTTGTACTACGTTCTGTTTTGTCTGTTTGTATCAACCTGTTTTCTGCAGAGTGTGTGTGTTCATACTATGGACTTCGTGTCTGCTTACAAACAAATAAATAATTAAAAAAAACATAGTGCTTTGATCAGGTTCGACTAAAGGCTGATGTAATAGGTTCCGTAAGCAGTGTCGTTGATTTGCACTGAAGTATCTCATTGGCTTACGCATCAAAACCTTGACTACCCTGAAAATTTTTGGTGCAACGTTCGGAGGGCATTGCCCCAAATGCCGCCCCCCCTGCTTATACGCCCCCCTCCCCCCGGCTACCCGTCAGCTATATTAAAAAACTTAAAGGTGAATTTCTTGCTAGAAGACATACTATTTCTTTGAACGAAGTGCTTTTAAACACATCTTCGCATTTGTGTCATTGCAAATGCGTGCATGTTTAAAAGTCAAAGAACACATCAGGGAGGCAATCGACTATGTGTTTTGCCCTCTTTGCATAGTTTGTCCGGGCAGCGCTGTTATCTGGAATCGCCAAGACTGCAACAGGTAAAGCATGCAACGAGTGCAAACACTTGGTGAAATGGGGCTGCTGGTCTGTGTTTGAATGCTCGGACACAAATTTAGTTTTCCAAACAGCCAGTTTCTTGATTCTCGTCGAAAGAAATAACAATAGGTCTTCAGGCATTGACGGCAAAACCAGTGACTGCCTTTCCAGAAATTGTTTATATTGCCGTTATTCATCTTGAGTTATCGTTTCTGCTAGTAACTGTTCTCTGAATCGTCTGAACATGTGAGTATTGTGTTTTCACTGCTTTCCTCATGGTAAGAGCGCTCTTTGTAAAAAACTGCCAAATAAAATTACCCAAATAATTTTGTTATATTCTCTTTGTTTTGTGAACATTATTTAATTCATTTTCTATTCAACTTAAGGCATACCAAGACAATTAAAATATTAATGTGTGCAAACGAACAGAAGCCGGAGATGGGGCCATGAAAAAGGAGAGCTCCGGAGCCGGAGCCATGTTCATGAATAGAAGAGCTCCGGCACCGGAGCTGTGTCATTTTTACGACGGCTCCTCAGCCCTGGAAAAAATCTTGCGTAAATAGACACGACGCCATGTCTATTTCATTCATATTTTTTACTTTAACTATCCGCTGTCTAGAATAAAAATACATAGCAAATGTAACTAGCTGCAAGTAAGATTCAATACCACTTCAATACAATGTGTCATATAACGGTGCTTTGTAAAGCTTTAAAGTCTGCACTTCTAAGTACGTTGCCTCTGACCAGCACTAGGATAAGCCCTTCATCGACTGTAATAATAATTCATTTTAATGAACAGCAAAAAAATTTTCTAACCGTCGTGTGATAGACCTCGAAAGAAATGGCAAAACAAGAATTACTTCTTGTTGCGTTGCTTCCTGTTGGAAATGACTGGTGAGAAAACTGCAGCAGATTTCGTTTACTCGGAAAATGGTTTTCTGTTAAATACTGACTTTTTAGTAAACAAAGCCTGGACCACAACAAAAAAATTTTTCGTTTGGCTTTTGAAGAGCAACAGGAGAGTTCATCGCGTTTCGCCGTACCGCTAGAACTCTGCTTTCACTGAGCGTTGCAGAATTTGACTTCATCGAATTGAATCGATTACTTTGCTCTTCAGTGCACGAATCGCGGTTGAAAGTGCTTTAGGAAGCAGACCATGATCCGTGGACCATTACCACGATGTTTTGATTCCGTTAGACCAGTGGTTTTCAACCTTTTTGTACCGCGACCCATTATAGCAAACCACTGTAAGGATTCCATGTAAAACTGGAATAAAGCAAATGTATTACAACTTATTACATAAGATATCTACTTGCGGCCCCTCCAAAAACGGTTCATGACCTTTCTGGGAGTCGCGACCCCAAGTTGAAAACCACTGCATTAGACAATGGAACCTCCCTCAAAAAGGCGGAAATCACTTCGCGTCCTCCAACAAGTGGATTTTTTAGGTGAAACATTTTTGAAAACGCTTACTTTTATCACAAAGGTTTGTGTAACGGCAACACAAGACGGTGGCGCGACGCACATACGACAAGCAGTGATGTAGTCGAGACCGTATAACCTCCGAGACCTGGTTAAACTTCGAGACAGAGACTTCAAAATTTGTGCATTTTGCCGAAATTAAAAAAAATGTCGTCGTCACTTCTAAGTTTAATTTTTTTTAATTTCTGTCATTTTTCCAACCTGTTTTGGTTGTTTCTTACCTGCAAATACAACTAACAAAAACCGTTGACTTATAAAAAGTTTACAAAGCGATTACTGTGCAGTATTCAAAGTCTGGAGACCTGTAGCCTTCGAGATCGAGACGAGACCTGAAACTTTCGAGACCGAGACTCGCAAAAACAGGTCTCGATGCGAATCTCGAGACCGAGACCAAGTCTCGAGACTCCATCACTGGCGACAAGTCAAGACGTAAAACGATGCTGAATGCTGCGGTCGAAACGCAGCTGACAATGCGTCAGTGAATTTGAGAGCTGAGACAAATTTTATTAAATCAAACACAATACTTCTCAGCTAAGCCACACAAATTTGCGCGGAACACATTATGTAAGATCAAATTCATTCGATGATCCTTGTTCTGCCTCATTCGATCCAGATGATCCAGTGTTCACCGAGCTACTTTGCTGGTTTTCTTGCCCTTTCGTTTCTGAAGCTGAAATAACTTTTATAAGTTTTTTTTCTATCACTTCTAATTCAGTTGAAATCAATTAAAAAATCTCTTTATAAAACTTGTTCAAAAGCAAAACAGAAAGTTTGTAACTACTGTTTACAGGATTAGAGGCTACCTTACCACAGTAAAATTAACGTCCACAGACACAGGTTATTTTTTCAACTTTTTGCGGATGAGTTGAAACTTGGGGCAACACGCAAGAGAGAGATGAGGTCAATGTTAGATTAGTTAATCATTTTTCATCGCAAATGAAAAACAAAGCGGTCCTGAGCAAGCGTTTCTAAGAAGTTGGACAGTCACGAAAATCTTCCTTGTCGTTCTCATCAACCATAAAACTTTCTTGCTGCATTATCTATCCCAGGCATGAAATCATTAGTACGTGCCAAATCAGTCACATTGGGAACGGCTTTGAAGCAACTGCTTTAAGAAGAAAACTTCACCACAAAAGCTTTTACTACTGAAATTGAAATACACGGTCTATTTGTCCAACGACGTTACATACGCTTGCACGCGTTGCGACGAAGAGTTTCACGTGCACTTGCTTGCTGGAGACATGATTGTACATACGTATATGCAGATTATACCGAAGTTAGATGTGGGTCAATCGGTATCACGTTAGAGCTTAATGAATTAAAAATTTGCTGCAGCTTTTTTTTAGCTTTGAATTCGTTGAGCAGAATCTTAAGAAAGCGGCAGGTAGCCACGCGAATACACCAAGAAACACCATCTCTAGTTTTGTCACCGATAGATTGCTTTTTTGCAAAATTCTGTATCGCTTGCTCTCATGTTGTTGCTGATAAAACTAATCTCAAATTTCTTGTGATTATACTAATGAAACTGTAGGCTAGCTACTTTCTTGGTTTTTTGATGATACAAACGAAATGAAACCTGGTCATCGGCACAATTTTGTCGGTTAATGGCGTGAGACACCAAGCGACATTTGCATCGCTCTTGCATATGCATTCTATATCTTTGAGGTGATAAGTTACTGCCTCGTCAAAGCATTTTTGGAAAGTTTGCTTATTTCAAATACACCATTACATATTTTAATTGAAACAGTATCTCGACTCCTAAAGAAAAGTGCAGTAGTGTCAAAAATGTAAGTAAACATTTAACCAAAAATAGAAATGCTTGCTACAGTCAAGACAGTTGCTAAGTTTCCTCATGGAATGACAAATTTGGTGCCACATCAAAATTAGAAGAATGCCACCTTCCCTTTTTTCAAAAAGTGGTAGAACAGTGTTATCTTAGAATTAGATTAAATCAGTGCTCTTGAAAATTTTGTATTGTTTAGAAATAAACATTGTAGGAAAGAAAAATTGACATCAGTATCAAAAAATCTACATTTGCATGCAACCTTGTCGGAATCAGTATCATCCAACCATTTTTTCACCAGATCGTGAAAATATCGTCAAACATGAAACTAACCATTGCGAAGATAGCAGGGAGTGCTTAGATAGTTAGACCATATGGATTGTCGATAGCTGAAAAATGTTTAGGAATCAGAAAATATCTGTGCCTAAATGGTAAATTTTGAGGGGTCAGAAGATAGCTTAAGTTCTTTCGTTCTGTATTTTTTGTTTTGTATGCGCTTCTGTTCATAAACTAAGTCTAAATTTGTAAGACCAAAATTAACGATCAATAATTTTGGCAACCTCTGTTGCTTAGCTACCATAACTTTCTTAGCTATCTTTTTCGTCTCAGTGATTTTAGCAACCTTAGTTATTTCATCTATCTCAGTCATCTTGCAGCATATACGGGAATCAAGGGGCGTATCGAGAACTCTTTGTCTGGAAAGAAATAGTGGAACAATGGTTTAAACTTCCGGGGGCAAATAAATTTGAATCCAATCCAATTAATGGATCTAAGCAGAACCCAAGTACTATTTAGCAGAGATGTAGTCGAGACCTAAACTTCGAGACCGAGACCTGGTCAAAACTTCGAGACCGAGACTTAAAAATTTGTGGAATATGGCGATATTTTTCTAAAAATTTTGCGAAGAATTCTAAGTTGAAATTTTGTCGAACTTCGGACATTTACTCTACCTGCTTTGGTTGTTTCTTATCTGCAAATGCAGCAAACAAAACACACGTTAAAGTACAGAAGTTCTTCTAAGCAAGACTATTGCAGTATTCAAAGTCTCAGGACATTAGGCTTCTGACCGAGACCTGTAACCTTCGAAACCGAGACGAGACATGAAACCTTCAAGACCGAGACTCGCAAATATGGGTCTCGAGACTTGTCTCGGGACTCCATCACTGCAATTTGGCAGTGGCGTAGCCAGCCCAAAATATTTTGGGGGGCAAATCTTTTGATTTTAAGCGAGCAACAGTATTTAGTTTGGGACACCGCTTCTCAAAGCACAAAATGACAAGAAATGCTAGAAATTTGGGGTCTTTGGCTAGGCCTATGCTATTTGGGGCAGGATATAGCAGCTTCAAATACTTTGGTAAAACTGGTTTTGTTGGCATTTTGTCATGACTCCACCTTGTCTTAATGTATTTGGCTTATACAGCATCATCGAATCAAGTCTGATTTCAGTTAATGAAATTAAACAGCAACATAAAGTTGTAGTACAAATGTTTTTTTCATAGGAATGGGTAGACTAGGTGAAATGCAAACGACTTGTTTTGATCATGTTTTTGTCTAACCTTCACAATCATGTCATACGGACAACCTAGAGATTTTTTGTTCTGGATTTATTACGTAAACAAAAACTCACGAACGAATTAAAGCAACTAAAAATATACGACGCTATTCTGATTGCAAAGCTGAAGTAAAAAAAGCTTTCGCTACTTTCCCTACTTCAGGCTTTACAGATGTAACAAAATAAGCTTGATCCAAAAATGACAAACCATAAAGCAAATCCCAAAGATTTGAATTAAACCATGTTCCACGCTTCAAAAAAGGATTATTCTACAAAAATCATTCCATGTTTTCATCGAAATCTGAACGATGTTTCGCTGATGGTGAAAACATTTATCAATCCAGATATCTAACATGACTTAATTATTGTATTTAAATCATTGATAACGTTACTGTTTCTCATGTGACTTAGCAAGACGTTCAAGTTTTACTCCAAGATTTTCACTCTATCGCGTACACGCACGCAGCATGCAATGCGCGATAAAGCAATGTGGCTGGTTAAAATAACCAATTATTTAATCTTGATTCTTGAGTAATGCGCAAGGAAGCCTTCCGCAATTTCTTCGAACTGTGATCTGTTGAAGCCTAAAGTCAGATTGAAACCTAATCTGAAAGGGCTGGGATGCGCAAAGCGGTACGAACTGCATGATTTGGATGAGAGTGCCCACCCAAGTCTCCTGTAGATACGTTCCAACAGGGGTACTATCGTTTATTGCTCTAAAGCAGAGGTTCCCACCTGGGGTGCATGTACCCCTAGGGGTACATTTGCCTATCCGAAGGGGTACATTTTAAGGTTAGCAATAGACAAGAAATGTATATTTACATATTTTTTGTTCCAAATATTCATACATATATCAGCAAATATTACTTTAAAAAGCAGTTATATGTTTATTTTTAAATACATCTGCGATTAATCATGACAAAAATTTTGTCATAAGAAATTTTAGTGGTACATGTTCATCCGTCGAAATGCTGAAGGGGTACATGCTTATCTTTCGAAATGCTGAAGGGGTACATACGCCTCGGTCGGAATGCTGAAGGGGTACATGGTAAGAGAAAGGTTGGGAACCCCTGCTCTAAAGGATCTGCACCAGACATGGAACCAGTACGTCCCAATATCTTTGTGCATCATCAATAAATCTGCAGCACTGATATGGAAAATTAGACACAGCCTCCATACCTTTCCTACATGGCATGATGCAGTGAGGCTAATTGCACAAATGTCGAATTAAAAAATACTTGTGGTTTCGCTTTTAAACATATCATGTCTGCAGCTGAGTGGTAAGTTGATTTGTGACAAGCAAACAATCGTGACAAGCAATACCGCTTATGGGCATTTTAAGACCGTAAGCACGTCTCAAACCCAAATGAGTGCTGTATGCATTGAGGTTTTCTACTGAGGGCATGCTCCGTGATGGATTTTTATGTGGTCAATCGATCTCCCGGTATTGTTCCTGCGGGATTCAACACAAACAGCGTTCACACCTAACCAAGCTATGCAGTTATCTCATTTTATGAACTTAATAAAATTTCTTTTGATGCAGGAAACAGGCATGCAAAAAATAGTTTTTAAAATGTGGCAATTTTCTTTACTTTCAAGAATTTCTCTTTGATTTGGCTTTATTCACCTTTCCTTCCTTCAAATTGTAAATATTTTGGTTACATACTTAAACCGATGGTGGGGAAAGCTTCTACAGATAAATATATATATTTGTGCCTAAGTGTTTTGAGCTTTCTTGCCATGCGAAATGCACTTACGTGGTAACTGAGTAGTTGCATGCGAATTCCAAATCTCGATTTTTTCGCTGGAGTGGAAAAATTAAATAGGTTTAATGTGTTTTATCTTTAACTTGAAAATGTGTACAACATATTGATGTGAGGAACATGGCCAAGAATGCCATTTATCCGGGAAGAGCGTTAAGAACACAAAATGATGCACACATGAACAATTAAAATCCTGCATACATATCAAAGTAAGATACAGCGCGGAACTGACCCCTAATACCCAAATACGATCATGAGTTCATGCCCGTTAGCCCGCGTATATGCGCTTAGGCTATGGACACTTTAGTCGTCAACAGTTTTGCTCCTAAAACGTGAAAATGGTGGCAGCAACAGTTCTTATAAGTTTGTTGCCCCACATGTTTAGATGCCTCTTTGACCTTCCTTTCTTTTGGCGTCCCTGCGCTTGTGATGCCTTTTTGCTGTTTTGGAAAGTAAATAAACTTGACAATATCTAAAGAACATCTTTGCAATGTTAATCTCGGAGCTTGGCAATACTAAAACATTCCGTCACTTGGTTGAAAGAATGCAGTGTTCCTTAAACGGCTGAGTTGACACCTTTACATTTAACGTCTTGAGTAACCGTCACTGCAGCACACACACACACGCGCGCGCACTCACACACGCTCCTCCTTACACATATAAATCGCTACTTGCGCATCTAAGCATATGTTTACCTCGTACTGATACTGGTTGTTTCGCTCCCATCGCCGTTCCTCGAATTATGTTTTTCTCGAAATGCATTGATGGTATCGAACCTTGCAAATACGAAATTGCTTGATAGATTTCTCAAAACAACTTGCAATCATTTAAAAAAAGCCACACATGGGAGTAACGGCTGATTGCATGTAACATTTTCCTACGTGACGCAAATTTTTATATTTTGCTCTGAAACGTTTCGCAAATTTCTCTTTAGGTAATAAGCTTTTCGCTGGCTGCCTTCCACTTTGTGCTGTTGTGCTGCGATTGGTTTGCAAAAACTGATAGCCGCAGTAATTACTACTCATCAAGTCTTACCTATGTTTACTTGATACTTGTACGTTGAGACTCATGTTTAATTTGACTGAGCGTTCAACCGTTATTTTAATCATTAAAAAATATATGAAAATATTTAGCTGCGAGCTGGGGCAAACAATTTGATGGAACTTTCTTGGGGATAGAGAATTTTTTGATCATCAGTTGCACTGTATCCAAACTATAATTGAAGTGTATTTGCGGTGGTGGGTCGGGGGCAGAAGCGTACTGCAAGTTTTTTGAACTTTTATTGGAACATCATTGCAACCAGAGTGCCGGGGTTATTGTCTAAGAGAAATCTTTAACAATTAAAGCGTAATAAGCTTTTACAGAATTTGTTTAAAAATTGAGGTTTGATTAGGTTTCCAGAGCAACACATTAAAGCTACTATTGTTTCCATGTTGCACGTCAAGTAGCAGTCAACCTTGCCTTATTAAAGAACAATGCATCAGATTTGGATTATTACTACACCAAAACTGAAATTCTTACACCTAAAGCGTTTTTGACGCGACAGCCTATTTTCCGTCAGATCAACTTGCTAAGCTTCTTCATGGATGAATTAGAAGTATAAACTGGGTATTACGTGGACGAATGTGTAACGAACGAAGGCAAAGAGTCAAAGGAAATTATTTTACATTAACGTTTCAACGTTTTTAGACTAATATACACAGGAAACTATCACGCCGACCTGGTCTGCAACAGGGTTTCGATAAACAAACTCTACGAGATGGTCAAGCAAACATTTTTAGCATTAAAACCTTGATTAACAGATATAATTTACATGAAACGAACTATCGCCTTCGGTAAACACTATACGGTAGAAGTAAAGTTTTGCAATGAATGTTTTAAGTCACTACCGAAAACTGCTGTAAGGATCAAACTCTCAGCTGGGATTAACCCAATAAATTGCAAGATCAACCGCGCAGCGTTTTCCATCACTCTCGTTCCTTCAAATATCATATTGCGCTTTCTGACAATGTAAAAATAGTTGCAGCAGTTTACAGTAAAGAAAGTTTCAGTAAATAGAAAAACTAAAAAAAGAAGGTACCCAATATTCAATAGACATTTTTATGGCAACAGGAAGGCCGTTGCAGCCGAAAGCATCCTTAACACTCATTCCCGTTTTAAGAAGTGATCTAAATTGTTTTTCAAAGCAATTTTTTGACAGTAATACTCTTGAATATGCTGTAAGTGTGAAATAATTTGTTGCGAAACTATTTTTCATGCAGAAAAGGGGCTTGGGCTAAAAAGATTTGGCGACGCTTGTTTTTCTGATCAAACGTCACTCAAATGAGTTGAAATATATTTTTAATAGACTGCTTCGCTTATTAATGATTATATGTATGTAACATCCTCTACGGTTTTGCTCAACACAATAGGGTGTCATCGGCACAATAAAAACGAGAAAATGTTACAGTACGACGTCTATCCAACGTGTAATTGTTCCATGACCAACCAGACTGTGAAAGCATACTTTCTCGATGATAAATAAATTAATACATTTTCTAAAAATCTATTGCCTGAAAGATTTTATTACATTGATTATATTGACTATGCGCTTACAGTGCAACTGTTTGTTTGGGGCAGGATGTAACTGAATTGTGAACAAAAACGTTTGTCAGATATAGCATGAATAGAGGTCTATTGAACCTTTTTTTGCATAACCAAGTTCACAAAAATATTGTGTGCACAAAACAAACCCTGCAGTTCATGCTTTGCTTGAAAGTTAAAATTTTGGTTAGAAGCAGTATCCACCTCTGCCACCCTACAGGATAACATGTATGTGAAGACTAGCTGATAGCTCTTCATATCACACTGACCATTCCCTTTGAGGTTTATGCCATTTTCTCTTTGTTTTTTCATTTTGCGTGAATGAAAACGTTTTGCATTCTCGCAAAAATCTTGAAATACTTGAATAGAATGATTCTATGGTAAAAATTCTTACAACAACCATATTTACAACAATGTTCCTATAGACGAGTGCCTGACAAGGTTTTAAAAGATGTTTCGAAATTGGAATTTGATCTGGCCTATCTGCAAAAATTTATACCCTTTTGGCATTTAGAACACTGGTTCTCAAACTTTCATGGTTTGTGGCCCCCTTCCAAAGACTGTCAACACTTGTACAGTAGCGTAACGAGGGGGGTAAGGGGGGGACATCTGCCCCCGGGCGCAGCACTTTGGGGGCGCCAAATTGAGGTCGGAATGTTACGTACTGAGTACGAAATGTCAAATGTCAGCGGATGCTAATAACTACAATTTAACAAATGTCGAATATCATTGCGAAATCTCATCAAGATCACCAAGGTTTGCAAAGCGAGCAATTATGAACCTAAGTGGCGTTTGAAGGCGGCGTTTCTGTCTGCATCAATAAGCGCCCTCTTGTGGTTTGACTCACGGCTGCGTTACAACGCTTTCAGAAAGCCAGGGTTGCGACTTTCCAACTTCCCTACCATTTTACAGGTGCGTCACAATGGGAAGGGAATCCAGCGTTCACAGTGCATGCAGTTTGCTGTATTGCGCATGCTTTTAGAGCAGCGATAAAACTTACACAATGTTGTTACCAGAGATGTGCAGAGGGGGCATGAACGAGACGACGGCCCGGGACATCCAAGGCAGTGGGTCATCCAACGAGTTAAATTACAAAAAGTGCATTTTATCAAAATCTTGTAACTAGACGAACGGTGAAAAATTTTGTGTGAATGTTGGTAGCGCGCAGCAATTTTTTGTAGCGCACACGTATAAGCTTTGCCATACAGCATTCATATGCATGAAATATAACAGGTGAAAAAACGTTCGCGTACAAGGTTTTGGTCACACGGCGCGAGTGCGCGACCGCGTTTTTGCACCCCTGAACTAAACGCTTCTAATTGACTACTAAAGCGTGCTTCATGGATCTGATGAGAACTTGCCTGAGGGAGCATGCAAATGTATGTTAAGTGACCTGAGAGAGAGATGAAGCACTGCTATCGTTACCTTCATCTGTTTTTACTGAACAAAACATCCTTAGCAATTTGTTCATAGCTCAGAAAAATATAAAGGGCGGCAATGCATCAAATTGCATGGTTGTACTACTTTTTTCAGATACTATTTCTTAGAGAAAAAATAGACAACTCTATCTCCTAACATGCCGTAAGTGCTATGTTCTTTTGGTGGGCCTATCTGATACGTAGTTGGTAGTTGCATGAATAAATGCAATATCTAATTCTTTAATGAATGGCTTACCTATGAGTGGAAGAAATTTGCTTGTAAACAGATGTCTCAAGCCCACAAAATAAAAAATATAACTAAAACCCCAATACATAAACACATAAAATACTCTGTGAATTCATTTTAATTCAATTTTTCAGTACTTGTTTATTCATTCAAAACTAGTTTTTATCTATTTCAAATGTCTGTATTTTTCACATTCCTCAATACTAGAATTTGGTGGGGGGCATGCAATCAAGCAGTTGCCCCGGGAATCACCAGATCTATCTGCATGCCCCTGGTTGTTACGACTACAGATCTGATGTTCAGGAAAATTGTTGAGCTTTGGTGGTTTGAAAAAATTCATGTTGAAATGGATTTGGTGTCGTTCTGAAGGAAGTTATGATGATTTTTGTTTGTGGGATATTTAAATAAATGCTGAATACTTTTGCAAAATTCTGACTGCAGCTGTGTAATACAGTTGAGTATATTAGTTATTGTGAACTTTTCAGTTACTGCTACATGTGCTTTATATAACTTTGGCCTAGAAACTGAGCATTTCCATGGACATGATTGTCGAAATTCAGGCCACACAAATGCTAACCTGGAACTTCGCACGGAGCGTCACTGATCTTAGATATTTCTTAGATTAGTGGATGTGACACATTTCACTTATAGCAGTTTTTTGAAGGAAAATTCGACAAATTTACAGTAAAGGCAAAACACGTTTTCAGGGTGTAATATCCAAAAAAATGCTTCAGGATTTTGCAACTTCATATTCGTCTAGCATTCAGTTTTTCACATGCATTCTTCTGTCTGTTTTTCTTTTTTATGCATTTGTGACTCGTTAGTCTCCCTCAGTCAGTCCTTTATGACGTTTTACTACTCAAAACTTTGAGAGTGCTTGATCTTGACATTCCTAGCCCCTACAGCTCGCATCAGCGGTTATTGTAACCAGACCTGACCAGGGAGTGGAACAGTAAGAGGGTGCGCTGGATTCGGCATCTTCAAAGGGCTTTGACAAAACCCTTGGTTTAGAAAACAAGGTGCAACTCTGGCCAATTTTATCCTGTGTTATCAGAAGATTTTTGTACCCAAAAATTTGTCATTGAAATTCATGCATATTTACACAGATGATCAGAGAACTTTTTGGTTAGTTTTTGCATTTTATTTCACTAGTTGCTACAATTCGAGAATGAATTACCGCAATTTGGAGTGTCGTAATAAAACAGTTTGAATGTTCAATCGTAACCAAAATTTCAGAGGGAATAGCTTCACGCAAAACTATTAGATTCTTAACTCTACGTTAGTTAATGATTTCCAAGATTCAAAAGTCCTGATGTCAAATATGTGACGTCACAATCACAGAAAGTTTTCAGGCGGGTCTAGCAACAACTATATGCAGGCGAATGCAGGGCCCGAGTCAGCTTTCGACGCCCCTTTATTCCCAACTCATTCTGCACATCTATGTTGCCATGAACGGGCTGGGTGGGGGCACAAACACTGAGTTTGCCCCCGGGCGCGGGAAACCCTAGGTACGCATTGCTCATCAATAGGGTTTTGCAATATCACGGCAGAGCCATTTAGTAAATACCTCTGCTCGTGGCCCCCAAGGGAGGCCTCGGGCCTCGGTGGAGAAACCGGGATTTAGAATATAATGTGATGGGATTAGATGGCTGGATAGTGCAACTTACTACTTTTCAATAAGTTACGTTCCATTTAGGAGTTTTCTTTCTTGGCTCGGGTGGTGCTCAATTCATGTGTGCTTTACATGTATATCATGTTTGCAGACGGTTATGTTTACCAAAGTTTTCAGTTATGTTGTGGTTAAAAATAACCCCAACATGTTAACACATGAAAGACAATAATGTTTGGAAGGAAAAATACTCCCCTGACACTTCGACAAGTAGAATTTTTCATCAGGATAACAAAGAGTG
>Ga0210059_1004472_pt1 | contig 22560 bp, 15 predicted proteins | sample Ectturendosymbi2_FD_188042 | JGI IMG/M metagenome (GOLD analysis project Ga0210059, IMG submission 188042) | Ecteinascidia turbinata endosymbiont from Florida, USA - Sample 2 (SPAdes) (version 2) | ecosystem: Host-associated > Tunicates > Ascidians > Unclassified | place: Key West, Florida...
AACTTCTAGTTTCATGGGTGTGGACACAATTAACAGCAGTAAATAGACGGTCAAACGTGTTGGGCATTCTGTTGCTGTGGAAGTTGTGCATAAGCTTAGCAATTTCTAGTTGATGTATGTCTTCCAGTTTCAATAGATTTAATTGGCTGTAAACGGGTGTTACATGGCATCGGAAAGAGCTCCAACTGATGGTCTTAATGATTTTGTTATGGATGGTGTTTAGTCTGTGTAGGCTGGTTTTTGTTGCTGAGCCCCTAGCACCAATGGCATACTGTAGATGGGATTATACAAGGCTGAAATATATCATCTTAAGTTCATTTGTGCTCAAGTAAAAGAGGATTTTATTGATTGGATATTTATTGATTCATGTTACACAACTTTAAAAGATTGAAAGTTGTGAAGACAAAGATAGCAACACATAAAAGTTAAGCGGTAGCAAGCTGGCATCGTCCCCCACTTCTCTAGTTTTGTAGTTGCTGTTGGGGCACCTTCGAAAGAAGAGCATTTACACATTACAATGGCTGTTGGAGCCCCTTTGAAAGAAAGGCACTTACACAGTACAGGCGCTATTGGGGGCCCCTTTGAAAGCGGAGTAGTTGCACATTGCAGTTGCTATTGAGAACCCTTTTGAAAGCAAGAGTCTTACACATTACAGATGCTGTTGTGTCCCGTTTGAAAGCAGAGCATTTACGCATTACAATTGCTCATGGGGGCCCTTCAAAAGCAGAGTACTTAAGCATTACAGTAGCTGTTGGGGGCTACTTGGAAAGGAGAGTACTTTCACATTGCAGTTGCTAGTGGTGGCCCGTTTGAAAGAAGAGTACTTACTTATGATCTGCTTCGGGGTATATTGATTGAGTGGATAATGCGTTTTTCGGAAAAATGAGGAAAACCTAAGCGCGAAATACCTCGAGGGGGCTCCTGAAATGGAGGGGGGGGTAAGTGCCTCGTTTACCTCCCTTTAAACCCACCATTGATAACATACCACGTTCATAACAGACCACGTTCTTTTCGCGCCTGTTCAAAAAAGACCACGTTCATAACATTCCACTTTCATAACAGATTTTATAGTAGACCACGTTCATATTACGCTACTTCATAACAGAACACGTTCCTAAAAGATCACGTTCTTAAAAGACCAGTACATAACAGACCAATTCATCAAAGAATTACGTTCATAACAGATGAGTGAATTTTGCTGTAAAGAAGACGGTCTATATAATTAACGACTCACGGGTCGGTAAAAGTAGGCAATTCGTGTCTTCAGCAAAACACGAACGGCAGGTTTCTGCCGTGCTGTGAAGCAACTCCTGCTGATATTAATCCCATGTGGTAGCAAGCCTGAAAGCACAGAGTCGTCCAGACCCGAAGGTTTCAGGTTCCTTAATTCTGTAAAAACCATTGCCACGATTGTGGTGGTTTTGCCATCAACCAGATACCTATTAGGTCTCAATTTTTTGAAAACACATAGTCTGCATTATTTCTTTTTCCAAGCACTGCATGCCATTCTTTTGTCTGAGGTGCTGGTGGGTGTTGGGCCATTCAGCGCTTTTTACCTATACTCCAAGTAAGTGCTGGGGCAAATCTTAATACTTTGCACAATAAAGGTTTGCTGTGATTATCCAGTTTAACTGAAAATTGGTTTAAAATCATGTTTTGAGCTTGCATCAATACAGCTTCCATTTTGTGGATTCTAAGACGTTTTCACAGCATTGGTATCTCTTGCATTTTCTCCGGCGCCTCTTCCCAATATGATGCTTATTCAAGCCCTTCCTTTTATTATGACTGGGGTTGGGCTCTGTATTGTGTATCCAGCTGACCTTTACATAAGCCATAATATGGTGTGGTAGCGTTCTCGACAAATGGCGCACGTTTTAAAATATGCTTCAGTTTAAGTAAATGGTCACGTATATTTTATGTTTTATTGATCAACAAGTCAAAGCCAACGTATTCCCAGCGTTAGATATGAAAAAGATATTTGCTCTCTTGCATCGCATGAAGAAGGAAATTTTTTTCTGGCTTCAGAACATTTCCAACATTTCAGGAAATCCGAGATAACCACGATTCGCATTCCGGGTCGACAGCAGTTAAAAGATCTGTGTTTGCTTCAAGCTTTTGAGGTGTCAGCCGTCTGGGCTCTGCTTTCACGACAGGCATGCAGATATTTGTGTTCAAAGAATTATTCTCAAACAAGGTGACGCAGTCAAATCAATCAGCAAACTTTTTCATAGGAAAATGATTTCCCGTAATCCTACGCATCCTGGTATAAATATTTCAATCCAAGTCGAAAACAAGTCAGTTGAACACTAGAAGGCAATTAGCTACGTCTTATGTTTTTACAGTCTTCAAACCTCAAGAGTTTTATCATTTCTGGCTGGTTGCTGTTCATCACTCTAGCACACCACTGCTGTCGTTATAGCTCTCGCTACTAGGGATTGAGTACAGCCCTTTCTATCCTATTGTGAGTACAGTAATATGGACGGTGATTCTTGTTTTGCCCTAATAATTGCCTGGATCCTTTGAACAACAGCCTTTTAACTTTTTGGTGGCGCTTTGTGTACATATCTAAACGTTTTTATCATCTCCAAAAAGGTTGCAGTAAAGCACCAAATTAAAAAATACTCTGAAATTTTTAGCAAGAATGTTCAAGTTAGCAAATGGTTACAAACTGATGATTTTCCTTTGTTTCAAGTATTGCTGCATGTCTAAAAATTGAGAGCGCCTCTAGGTTAATTTTCACAGGAAAAGCTATTGTGAAAAAAGTTGTTTGCATTCTACGGAAAATAAATTTGATGAAAAACTGAGTGTAAAGAGTTATTTCGAAGTCCATTAAATGCCACTTCATCACAGTCTTGGGGCTTGGAGATGGTGTTAAATAAGCTAAATCCGTCAGATGGAAGCCTTTGTGTTTTCGCCACCACCAATGTTTTACATAGATTTCGTACAAGCCCTTGAAGAATCTACGAGTGCAGCCTTATGTTGAGTTATCCTGTAAGCATTTTGCGTTTTTACATAACAAGCGTTGTATATACTAGCAGAACGTCAACTACGTAACGTTTGAAGAAAGCGGAGTTTTGTAACGATACGCCTTCGAGGTTTGCCGCGAAAGAACCACTTAGATCCAATTTAAATTCAAAACAACAGTTTCATGAAAGGTGCAGTATACACAGGGGAGAAAGTGCGTACATAATATAGTCTAGAAGTACTTCATACGCAACTCTCGTATGATCTTAAAATTTTCTGATGCGATCTGCTCAGAATGTTTTGTCGCATACTTGACAAGTAACAGCTTTTCAGTCGTGTTGTGTTTCCTTGCTTACCCATTAATGATGGGCTGCATAAGGTTGCAATTGTAAGAGTTACCGTATATTCTGTTTTTACTTACGTTTAATAAAACTACGCTTGCACATTCTGCAAGAATGTTTGTTGCAACGATGTGGTCAACCAAATATTCAAAATTAAATATTTTCAATGTCAAAATTGATCAAATCATGTTCAGACCTCATTTTCAGGAAAGCCGCAAAACAAGCAAAGATAAAAGCTGTGAAAGTTTCGCTCTAAATCAAGTTTAAAAGGCTGTGTGAATTTGTTGGTGTTTACATTATATTCCATGTCGTCAGAAGCAATGGATTTTCACTTTCAATTATCCATCAAGTATATTTGATACAGCATCATGTTGTTTAGCACTACGTCAGTACAATACGCTTCAGTTATTATTATACTGAGTCATAAATGGCCAGTAGTTTTCGCAACGCTTATTTATTCTCAGCCAAGCACCCATATCAGTTCCGGCTGAGCGACTTACTGTGGTTGGTGATCTTCGCGATTCTCACAGAGGCTTTTACCTGATGGATAAAGTTACTAGAGACATTACATTACCATGGAAAAAGCAACACAAAGTGCTGTGAGAACAAGCTTTAACACGACCACAGTTTCTACTATCCCTTTTTGTAAAGCCTCAAAATAACAAGCAAGCGTACGAAAAAAACGTGTGAATGGGAATATTCAGGTGGTCTTCGGCTAAGTTTATGACGAAAGTGATTTACGAAATAACTTTTAGAGAAATCCAGGAAACTTACAGCTAAAGTTTGATAATTTCCTGCTAAACATGTGTGAATTCTAATCATAGCAAATTTCTGCGTTATCGGCAGAAACTTTCTTGGTACCCACCAATGAGACAACAATAGTTAGTTTTGTGTTCGACAAATGTTACGGTTGCGCCAACGTTAAATTGTGAAATATCTCGAGCAACCGCGATGCTAGCAATCGTCTTCAATTAAATGAAAAGCAAATTATACGCCATGGGACGTGTTTCCTTCTTTTCTGCAAGATTTCCTTGGTGCAGGTGTGAAGACTCTTTTAAATTGTTATAGACAAAAATCTGCCACACACAAGAATGACCTGTATGTGGATGAGCGCAGCTGTCGCAGAAAAGGTGATTATTAGCGTTGTTATCTGCCAGTGCAATGCAACTGTATGAGGCAATAAAAACTGTTTCAGATCTAGGCAGAAAGGTCACGTTTACAAATTGTAGATCACGGCTGAAGAGGATGGTCCGTGCTTTGGAAGTTGAAGATCAAAGATTTCCGCCGAGTAGATATGACGTAGTATTTTCCGATTGGTCTTCCATAGTTACGTTCAACGCACGCAGAGACGCAGAAGTGTCAGTATTAATACATGTTTTGACTGCTATGGATGGTAGTATACTGTAATTCGAAAGCGTAGGTGCTAAAATAAAGCTGACGCTTTGTGAGTTGTGGCTGCATAAAATTTATCCTACCTAAAAAGCAATCACCATGTGTTCAGGCTGTTGCAAACTACGACCGTGTTGTTAGGGGTTTGGTTAAGTGTGTTCTGTTTTTTTGCAGCATCGGCTGGTTTTGTGTGAAATATCAATAAGAGAAAAGTAGATCTATTTTTATCCCAAACCTTTGCCATGAAATTGCAGTGACGCATGTATTATGACTTCGCGAGTGACATTTCACCAAAGCGGTGGGAGTGAAGCAATGAAGACTGGTGTAAATTTTGAAGATGAAACGATAAACGGGAATACGGAGGGCAATGCCTACCAGGTATATCTGTGAATTAGATCTTTGTCGGTTCGAAAAGGGTAGCCCATGGCTTTGCAGTCACACAACGTTGAAAGCTCTGGTTCTTACTTCGCAAATACAATCCTGTTAGTAGTTGGTTTTGTCTTTCATGCAGTGCAAAGAATTCTCACTGTAAAAAAGTTGATGTAATGCGAATTTTTCGATGTGCTTTCGACCCAAATCGGACTTAGATAGCAATTTGAAAATAATCCACATATTAACTGTGAGTTCAATATATTTAATACAGAGATTGAAAGTCTTATCCATTTTTCTGTCAACAGATTGACAGTAAACCAAACCAGCACTGTAAGACATCTTGCCAAATTTTGTTGTATGTGCGAGTTGTCGAGATTCAGGTTAGGTTGGTACTCAAAAGTGTTAAGAGTGTTTTACTGTGAAAGAGCTGAGCTGCAAACCTGAACTCCCAACTGCAAAGAAAAAGGCTGGTTTCTGCCGTCTGCTGGCGTACAGGACTATAAAGAACCTTTGGACTTGCCAAAGGACTCTTATCAAGAAAGTTTACTTTTTAACCTCATCGGATTCAGCGCTTAAAAGATGGCAACTGTATACCAAACGAAAGCGTTAGGCAAAGGTGGGACAGATTCTCGTCACTGGGGTACAGTCCAAAAATTCGCACAGAGGCTATGACTCTACCTTTTAAAAAGTATTTTGAAATAATCGAACAAGTTTTTGGAAACAAGAACTGTAGAACCTGAATGGAATTAGGCAGAGTTTGATCGTCGCTTGAAGCTTTCTCCGGTAGCCACCACTTTAAATCCAACAGAAACGAAATCTAATGAAAACTCGGTCAAAGATTTTAATCATAAGTTGTTCAATTACTGTAAAATACAGCACCAGATTAAGCAATTTAGGCTCTGGTGTCCTGGATTGTATGCCCAAGCAATTTTGCTCTACTTTTTTCATGCAATTGTCGCCCGACTGCTCAAACAGACATATTAAAATCTGAAGATTTCAATATGTTTGATTTCTTTTTACTGCAAGCTAAGTAGGTTATAGTGAAACCAGTAAAGTACGTTTATGGAAATGTTGCAGGCAAGTCTGTCCAATGTGGTTTTTGATTACCTTTTAAGGACCTTTCTCATGGCCTCCATTAAACTTTATCGAAACTTTTATTTACATTTGTGTTGATAAATTGTCAGTCATCATCGCAATCAAACCGTCCGTGGTCACTGACCAGAATCCTTTGAAAGATAAAGATGAAGTTTTTCACGCGTCAGCACCAAGCAGCGTGATCTTGCACAAACGTCAGCGTGATCTTGCACAAAGACAAATGTCTGGCGCGTCATTCTTGGGACTTTCAATACTTATTTCTACACGCTGTTTCTTCCAAGTAAATAAATACCAGCTCGTGTGATATTTTTATCAAGTTGTATTAACTCCTGACTTTAAGGAAATAGAGAAGGACGCACTCGTTGACATGTCGCCCTCCTCATCGTGGCCTCGAGATGGTTCACAAGATGCAGAAAACGACGTTGAAACCTCGTTTCGCAACGGTCATCACCACGATGCAGTGACTCAGGTATGTTCGCGAATATTGGTCACATTATTTCCCGGTAGAAACCAGGATTCCTGTTTAACGCTTTTTTAGCTTTTCAATTTTAAGTCAAACTTAAGACCGTTGTTTGTTTTCGTTATCAAACTGCAAGCTGTATTTGGAGCGCAGTCATGTGATGCTTGAAACAGATCAACAGATTTTGATTCTCTGTAATTTGTGTCGTGTCCGAAGTCCAAGTTATCGAAAAGGGCAGGCTCAATTCAGGAAAAGCATTTTGTATGATAAAATGAAATGTTTTGTCATCATCTGGAAAACTTACGCATTCAAGAAGATAGACAGTACTTTCACACTTACTCATAAAATTGAAAGTCAGTTTATTTATTTATCTTTGTACGCTTGCGTCATAGCTTTCTCATAGCTTTCACAGCAGCTAGATTTCTCTCTATCAGTACCACGGCTCATCCCTTCGTCGATGTACTATGATGCTTTCCCATTTATTCCATTCCGGGTAGCCTCCCATGATTTTCCAAGATTTTTGTACAAACGTTTAAAGTTGTTGATAAAAGTACTGTAAAACGCTCGGCAACCCTTGCACGTTTTTCTGGTGTTTTACCGCTTAGATCCCTCTCCTGTGTCTAAAATGACCCAGAAATTTTAGTTGTCTTTGTTCTATACAACAAACTAATTTACGTTTTTGCGTCATTCAATGAAGGATTGTCACATTAGCTTGGAGTGCTGTCCATTGCATACGGCAAATTCAGCATTTATGCTGCTTCTGGGGTTTTCCTGGGCTTTGTTGTAAGTATCCAGGATTCATAGCCACGCATGAGAACCGACCAAAGGAAGCATTTCAAAGGCCTTGTTTTAATTGTATGGAAAACATGCGGTCTCTGAAAATAGTTTCAATGCTATTGAAGCTCGATTTTTTCAGATTTATGCGTTGTTTTATTTCTTTTCCACGACTAGCATCTGAAGTGAGCCAGGAACCTAAATAGTTAAAACGTGTACAATATCAATGTTGTTCGCTGTTATGGAGATTAATGGTTCATCTGGTGACTGCTTTGACATATACCAGGGGACGGGAACCCATGACTCGCAAGCCAAATGTGGCTCTTTTGAGGACGGCATCTGGCTCGCTTGATATTTTCTTAACACGATTGTTACGGATGAAACTTTTTCTGTGATTTTCCTACAAAGCCATCAGCAACACCATGCAGCACCAGAAATCGCATTTACAGTAAGAACCATGTCAATAAAGAGAAAATTCAGACATTTACCATTTTTTTAAATGTTGATTTTGCTTAAAAATGCACACGTTAGTTCATAAGTTAGTTGCATTAAGTGTTGAGAAATATTATATGGCTCTCACGGAAATACAATTAAAAATATGTAGGTTTCATGGCTCCCTTAGCCAAAAAGGCTCCCGACCCCTGACATATGCCATTACGTTTGGCTTGTCAATGCTCTACTTGAGCTCAAACATTTCACGTACAATTGGACAGCATTTAGGAGTACTTGCAAACCAGCCTCTGAAGATGCAAGGAGCACAGTGTCTTCGGCGTAACAGGTGATATTTATGCGTCTACCATTTACTTGCATTCCCTCCTCAACCTCCTTCAGTTCTTTTCAGAATGAATTCTCTGTATAGGTTGAAAAGTTCAGGGCTCATAACACAGCCTTTTTCTACACTTCGTTTGATGTTAGTCCATCCAGTGAGTCCGCCTTTCGTGAGTTTGACGGCTGCTTTTTGATCATAATATAGATTATGTATAATCCTGATGCCATTGTAATTTATATCAATTCTCTTCAGCATCGTAACTAGCTGGGAATGCCGCACTTTATCAAACACTTTATGATAATCATCTATAAAGCACAGGAAAACATCTTGCTGGTGTTCAATTGATTGTTCACATAGCGCACACAACACAAATAACATACCTTGTGCATTTGTCAGGGAGTAAAGCGTATTGGCAGACTGGGATTTGGGGAAAAGTTTTCGTCTTATGCGTCGAAGTATGATTTTCAGCAGCAGTTTCAAAAAATCAACTATTGAACTGGTGGTTCTGTGGTTTTCACACTCCAGAGCGTTAGATGTTTTGGGAATAGCAATGAAAACAGATTTGAGCTTTTCAGAGCGTAATTGACCAGTTTCACATATACGTTTGCAAAGGTTCCATAACATATCACACCATCATTCTGCAAAGTACTTAGCACCTCAAAAACCAACTCGTCCGGACCAGCCGCTTTTTCCGTTTCGGAATGCCCAATGAACCCCTTCTTTCAGTATTGAAGGGCTATAGATTCGTACGAGACCACCATATCATCGTTTTCTTGTTTATCGTCGTGGAATAAAGAGGCTATGTATTCCTCCCTATCTTCAGGTTCGCACAGGATATAGCCATTTAATGGTCGAATGCCTCTGGATGCTGGTAGAGGACTTTTTCTAGCTATGTCGTGAATTTTCTGGAACTTTTCTTTAATGCTGATGTCTTTGAATCTTTCAATCTTAAGGCATTTTTCTTACAACCATTACTTCTTACCACATTTTTATTTTCTTTGTAATTCCTTGTGCATCCTGTTGTATTTTGCTTGGTCTGCTTTAGAAGCTGGATAAATGATCCCAAGTTAGCTTTTGGGACAAATGGTATGTTTTTACAATGATGTTTGATACAAAAGTAAGCATTGAAAGAACTGCTTCAAATTTTCGTAAAGAGCTGCAACGACTTCTCCACTTTGTTAGTTATCAGTTAATCGCATTTAGTCTATTTGAGTAAGCTTTGATTATTCAACGTTAACAAGCATTGTTATTCTAAAGCCACAGTGAAATTAGAAGCTTGATTTTGGTCAGAATCTGTGAAGCAACCGAATGGTAGGTTGTTAATTAATCAGGTTGAAAAAAAATAGACTTAATTGCAAGAAAAACGTTAAATTTAGAGTAGCAACTGATTGAGATACTTTCAAGACTAAGATTGATACAGGAGCGGATGCAGATGGCAAAATAGGAAAACACAATATTTCTTTCCTGCGCGGTTACTCAATAAAAACCAAAAGAGAAAACTAGCAATTCCGTGCAAACATACTGGGCTACCAGCTACAACTTCATGAACTGGCGCTTTCGCAATCGGCATAGGTGTACGTCAATTGCTGTTGGGCGCACGGCGTAATTTTTTCCGAATAGCAGCCATTCGTTTTCTAAAGTGGATTGATCGGACGTTTATGTTCGAAAATTTGCTTGCATATACGTTTGCAAGTGCGTATCATGTCATGCACTTCTCGTCTTAAGTCGACAAAACGCAAACTCCAGTCAAACACTGCGGCCTTTTGTTGATAAGCGTTTAAACTTAGATTGCAATGAATGAATGTCTTGCGCCTGGTTGAATGAAAAATAGCGTTTGCACGTTAGAAATCAATCTAATTATTTTTTTGACAAATGTTTGCGAAAATGTTCCTTACTTTGACTTTTATCATTGTGGATGTTTTCATGTTTAGTCTATCTCAAAAACTCGGTCGTGTTTGTGCTGTGTTTTTATTTGACCGGTCACAACTGTGAATGGAATTTTGTTTGATGTATTGGTATGTTTCTTATGAAGTGTGCGTTATGTAATTTGATTAATATCCGCGCTTTTTGTTTGTACCTTTGCGCAGTTGGTAATCGCACTCTGAAGGTTATAATAAGCTTGATCACGAAAAGCGTTAGGCGATTTGTTCAGTTAGCGTTTTAACTCTGTTGATCGTGCTGTTCGGAAATATAGTCATCAAACTAAGATAAAAGATTACAGAAAGTCTGAAAGTTCTGCGAATTGCATAAAAAAGCATTTGATTGTATTTGCTCGATTTCGAGAGCTCTTTGAACAGAAAAGTGAAGCCAGTGAGCCATACAACACGAAACCCAAGTTTTTGCGTTCAAAGCTTCTGAGATTTGCACGCCTGAATAAACAGCGTTGAATAAACCTTCAGGTCTGACGCATGACCGCGCATGGAACTAGTGCGACAGTAGCAAATTTTATGTAAAGTTCACACGTTTTTCCACTAAGCTGCTAAATACAATGCAATCGTTGTTCGGAAAAACTGTTGGCAACTTTGTTTGCATATATGTGAAGGTATTTCTTCCGGAACATTTCCTACTGTCCTGCTGCACTTCCTGCTTAGCAAATATCCGTAATATCTGTCAGTCGGTTTAGACATGGACTATAGTTCATCTATGCCCTCAGAAAGGTTTTAAAATTCGCACATTTTAAAATTCAGCAAATGCCAAATCTTTTCTCGGTATTGTCGGTTCCCAGAGATCTCTTATAACGCAGTCGTTCACCACTGTTGACAGACTACGAGTAAACGAAGGAGTCGAGCCATAGAACGTACTATGCGGCCTATGGCTTACGGCCACAGTAATGGTTATGAGTGAATCCATAACAAACTTAAATCTGCCCGATTTAGTTAAATCTGTCCGATTTAGGTAAATCTGTTCAGATTTAACTAAATCTATCCGACGTAGCAGCTTTTTATGTTAAATGTGTCCGATATAATTTTTATAATGTTTTTAGGAATGGCACCGCATGCATATGCTTCACTCGCATTAAAGTTTGTGACATATGAAGACGAATGAGAATAATACAAATATTTACGTCAAAAATGCCCATAGATTCTATGGCTTAGGTTACTAGATGATGTATCAATGTTCAAAAAATGTTGAAATATTTTTAAGTCTGAATTCGCACGAACCGAGGTTCGCAATTTTTCTTTTTCACTTCTTAACAGGACGGAGGCAAGCGAAAACGTATATTGTTCTCTCACCGTATTTACCGTGGCGGCTGAGTCTTCTCCATTCCTATTGTTTGTCCGCTTCGCCAAGCTTCACACAGAACCACAGGACAGAGGGCAGCATCACCGGTTAAGGCGCCGTCCTCCACATATAGGCTGTTTTCAACCCATTCCGCAGTAATACAGCCTCTCTGCGTAAACCTCAACAGCCGGCCACACAAGCAGTTTCTGAGCGCAGGTCTCGACCATGAGCTTCGGTGTAGGTGGCTATGTTGGGAGCTAGTGTCTACAAACATATCAGTCGACGTAGGTGACTTCGTTAACAGGTTTATATACTTTCAGACTGTTTTCTAGAATACTCCTTTTAGTGTTTCGCAACACTGTTTCGCACTTTTCTTCGCAATCTCTGCTTACTCTGTTTTTGGTTCATTAGCATACTCAGGAAACAGTTTTAAGGGTTAGTTAGCAGAAAGGCGAATAGCGTAATGCTTCGGGTAAAAGCTTACTGTGGTGTCGAACACTAAGGGCATAATTGCAGATAAATCGATAGCAACGCCGTACTACAAAAAATTGTGTAAGATTGCAATTATATTTTCATTCGCTATACAATAATTGAAAGCACATTAAATGTAGATACAGCTAACAAAATATCTTTTTGTTAACGCACCAACATCATGTGAACTTATAACTTCTTTTGTACTCTCATGTAGAAGCGTAGACTTCTACAAGTATGAATAGCTTGTAGACAAATGACGATACAAGCGACACCTGAACGAAGACATTGTTAAAACTAATCAAAAGACCACTTACAGTATATGACATCTGAAACCAAACACATTAAACCACCGTTAAGTAAACACTGTGTGAATTTTTCCGTCTCAGTAGTGAGAGTCCGAATGGGCTTTAATGAAGAATCCCAACGGGCGTTTATCGTCGCCTTTTAACGATGAATATCGCAAGCCTGTTTCGTGAAAGCCCGTTTTCGTGTTTGGTCTACACAGAAAACACAAAATATTTAAAAAATGAATTACAACACTATGAACTTGGAAAGCATTAGTTTGAGTTACGCAACAACACGACTCCTTTTTATATACAGGGTGACACAAAAAAACGGTCATCACCAAAAATCGAATAACTTCCAAAATTTTATTTAGATTGACACAAAACTTCAGCTACATTAGGTCAAGCCTGTGTAGCAGACATCTCCAAAGTTTCAAGTCTGTACTACAAAAACTCTTTGTTTCACTGGCGCTCAAAAAATGTGCTCCAGATGAGCTCCCCGGCTCTGCAGGCACATTAGGATCCTGCGGGCAAAGGTCTCGATGACCCTCCCACATTCCTCCCTTGGGATCGCTCTTATTGCTGATGTGATTGCTGCTTTCAGGTCAGGGATAGTCTGGGGGTTGTTTCCATACACTCTGTCCTTAAGGTATCCCAACATATAAAAATCTGGGGGTTCAAGTGCGGTGAATGCGGCGACCACTGCGGGTCTCACCTGCGGCTGATCAGTGGGTCAGGGAAACGCTGCTATAGCCATGCCAATGAATCGTTTAAGGTGTGGGGGGTGGCACCATGGTTCCTGCTGGAACCACTGGAGGACCCTGACGACCCCTCTCCGTCGACCAAGTGTTGTCCAGAACTTGCCAAGCACCTTGACATATCGTTCCTGACTTCGCCGACGCACAGACCTGCTTGGGCTGTGGACAACAGTCTCTGACAGCAGCAACGTTGTGTGCTGTCCTTGATGATTTCGGTCGTCCAGAGTGTGAGTGTCTGTTAGTGTCTTTACGATTGAGGTTATGCACAGTCCCATGGGTTCTGAACTTGTTGACCCATCTGTAGATCATTGAGTGGACAGGAAATTCACGACATCCGAACCGTTCTTTGAATTGCAATTGAGCTGCGTGGATAGACTTCTGCCGAAAATATGCCTCAACTATAAATATCTTTTACTCAGTAGTCCATGACATCTCGAAGGTCAAATTTGGTAGACCCTTAGAACATTAATTCTACTTGGTAAATCTGAAAAATGAAACGAATTGATTAATTATTTCAAAAGTTATTCAAGTTTTGGTGATGACCGTTTTTTTTGTGTTACCCTATCTCAACAGGGCGGTATCAAAAAATACCGCCTTGTTCGTGATAGACATACGGTAGTTACAACACGAGACAATAAGCAAAAGATAACTAATCAATTCCACTGAGTCATAGAAAACAAGATCAAAACAATTACATGAACCTAGGACCAAAAATTTGGAACTCCATACCATTAAACTATTAAAACAAATTCGTTATTATTTCAAAAAGTGTTATATGGTTATCTGTGGGAAAACTATACTTTATCTTGTTTTCAGCCAAGTGGTAACATTTATTTTTTAGAGGAAGCTGGAAGAAAACAAAGACATTTTTGCCTTTGATGGATGGCTTTTTTATGTGGTAAATGATTACTGGTGTGGGCAGTGATCATGGTCTCTTCATGTTTCGTTTATATTTTGTTAGGTTTATGTGTAGGCTGTGGCGATAAGTCTATAGGCTGATTTCTAGGTTTATTGATGCTTGTTGCAAATATATCTGGTTTTTATTTATCTGTTTGTTTATTGATCGTGGGGTTGCCTATTTTAGGTTGGCTCGGATGCTGTTAATGGGATGCCTGGTTAGGTGGATACGAAAAAAGTGTTTCCAAATATTAATCGAGCTGAATTTTTGGCGGTGAAAGTGTTTCCTAAACATTGTATATATATACCATATAAATAGAAAAATGTGGATACTGCAACATTTTTTGCTGGTTGGGCTGAACGTGGTTGGGTTGTGTATCAGCAGGAAATATATTTACTGCAATGGTCCGTCATATAAACCAGCATGGCGAGATGTTAGGCACTGCGATCCATTCGTGTTGATGGCGTCGATGCTTGCATGTGCTGGGCTGTCTTTAATTTTCTTCTTGACATATTGAAATATGACTTGGATGTGAGCTGCGATGTTTACTTTTTGCGCTGATAGTTTTGTCGTTGGGGTGGCTTGCATGTGAGCTGCAGTGTGTTTGATGTGCCGTGCGTGGCTAGTCGTGGATGAGCACAGCATTTTGACTTGACTTTGGAAAGTGGTTTGTGGTGTCGTTTTGTTCATTGTGTGGTGTGATGACTTTCTTTGAAAGCATCTATCTTTGTGAATCTCTTTATTTTCTTAGTTGTGTTTCAGTTGTATTTCTTGTGTTTTGCATGAACCTGTATGATTGCATCACCTTAAATCCTTTAGTTGCTTTGTAGGGGCAGTGACGCAATGACAGCTGCGGCTGTCGCTTCTTGTCCTGCATCCTGATCGTATTTTTCTTTGTTCAGGTTACTAAACAAACTGAACTGTTTCTCGACGTTTTTGGTGCAGATGTAGTAGGTTTATAATACCGAAAACCTGTTTTTCTTCGTCAGTTCGTGATAAATTCTTCTGAATGTGTTATAAACTTTTGTGCTCTAAAACCGTTGTGTACGATACTGATACGAAGGTTTAGTAAGCAAAAATTTGGCGTTGCACCGTAAATTTGTTATTGGCCAATACGTTTCATTGATTCTAAACGAGCATTTCGAACAGATTTTTCATAAGATGGGAAATCCTTGCTTGCACTTATCCAATTTGTTTTGATTATTCTCATTTTTGCAAAATTTGAAGGAAGCACTTGCGTATGACAGGCTAACAAATTGCAGGTAAAGTATAATGTACCCTCTCAGGTACGACATAACTAGCACGTTATGGGCCTAACCTTACCCCAATCTTCACCTTAACGAAGACACTATTGAAAATGTAGAGGAACCGCCGGCAATTCATGTCTGTGTTCCATCGACTGATATTTAATGTCTTAATGTCTTTAGCAGGTCTACTTGCGACGTAGACGTCAACCTTAAGTAGTCTACTACTTCACTCAACGAAAAACAACGCCATGTTTGTTTCTGTAGGTGCCTTGAGCACATTGTCGGGTTGCGAGCGTGAATAGAATGAGTCTCTTTTTGGATCTAAGCACACCCGCGCAAAAGTTTCATTGGTTATTTCTCGTGTAGGCCAACTTTTTTCGCTATTGGTTCTGCATATACCAGAAATGTCATATCCGTCCGTAGGACTTTGTATCCTAAGATTCTGGGCACGAAACCCTTTGTGAGAGTAACATTTATTTGAGACCACAAAACATTTTTAAGCTTTCTGCGCACGTGACTATTGCTAAGGCCCTAACTGCAAACAAGCGTTTCGTTAATTTGCCACAGAGATGTTTTGTATCAGGCCGTCCTTGAAAGATGGAACACCGTGTATATGGTATAACAACACAAGGTTAAAATGAAAATAAGCTTACCTTATCGACAAGATGAAGAACTCGGCAAAAAGTTTCAATATGATGTGCCTTATGATATATATATCTAAATATGCCGTAAAATATTGGAGTCCCTTGTATCCAGGACCGCCTTGAAAGATAGTGGGATGTCCGGACCCCCCGAACCCCTTATTCAGCCGCCCATAAGCACGTGCCAGAAATGTTTAAGTTAGATGCAAGCAAGTAAAGATAAGCAATCAATTCGTGTCTGAAACGGATAATTGCATATGTGTAGAATGTAGATGCTAACTGCTTATGGAGTTATATCAGTAGGGCGAATTCTCTCATAATATCTTACTTTTGCGGAGTGGCTAATGACCACCCTGATGATTGTGATGGGTTTGCATGCACGAGTGGCTTGCATCAAATATGAACTTATGTTTTATGCCTTCGAGATTGATTTCAACATCAGTATTTCCAGACTAAAATTGGAAACCTGTTTGTGTATTCATTGCGCGCGTCTGCTTGTAAAGTGCTTACCGAAATCCAAGTGTAGCTGGCAAAGCGCTTTGCACTTTTCTCTCAGATAAGTCGTTTCATTTGATGCTGTAGCTTCATCATCGACATCATCCTGAAACTTGTTACAGATTTTCCAGTCACGGCGTAGTGCCCTCTACAGCCAATACCGAAAACGGAAGATGAGCCTCCACGGCAAGCCGATTTACTTCACAGTTCCGTCGAAACGGAAGTCGCGCTTGCGTCTTTGTATGATCCAAATATTCAATTTTTTGGAACGTCCCACTTTCAGGCCAATGTCAATTGCCTACCATATCGTAACGTGAGTTACACTACGACATGAAAATTTATATTTTAGGGCTGCAATGATTTTCTTAAGCGAAAGAAGGTGATGAAAACCTGCAACAAGCAAGTTCATAAAATATATGTTTCCAACGTTTTTGTATGCCAGGTGCATATTCTGTTGTTTTCGGGAGTTACATTGCGACAGTTATAGTGAAAGTGAGCGTTTGTGTTTGACTACCCACACTTCTGATCCTTATTGTGATGAAGTTTAGTTAGCAGAACTTCAATGAAACTTTCTTCCCATATCGCCTACCATCAATACGGGCAATGGCGACGGGCAAAATTAAATGTCCATAGATTCTGGCGACAGTATTGCATGCCCGACGACGCGGCGAATATGTGGTTGTTGTCAAACTCTTGCGGGAGATTTGTGGTGAAATGACGTAAGGCTTATGTTTGTTTAGCTTAACATCAGTGTTGTCGTTTTATGACAAGTGTGTCAGAACAAAAACAAAAGCAGCGATTTGTGCCTTGTGCCTCCATTGTGGGGCTTGCTTTCCTTCAATAGTTTTTTTCGTTCGGTTGCGCCCTCGAAAGTAATTTGGTTCGATGCATCGACTATTGACGTTTGACATCTCTGCCAAGCAATTTTGCTAGCTTAATAATCGACCAAGGTCAAGGCAAATCAACTTGAATGCGTTCGTAAGTTTGTTCGATACAAATTAAGTTGGACCAAGTGGCGTTGTAAACATACAGCTTCCCTGCCAAAAAGCTATGCAAATGTTTCTTTGTGCTTCCATAAGACATTGCATTAAAACGCTCTTAGCAGATACAACCGCAAAAGTTTCACATACACCATTTCAAAGCTCGACTTGCGCCAGGTTGAAAACGACTAACAGGTAAAGCACTGCTCTTCGTATTGATGCTTCAATGAGCTGTCATGCAGCAGGGACGTCAAACTCTGTTTCACCAAGGACCACATTAACATCATGGTTGCCCCAAAGCGCCAATTGCAACTTTTAATAGAGTATAAGCGTGTGTAAGTATAAACTGCAGCACAACCAACAAGCATGAGCTGCTAGAAACGTGTGTGCCAGATGAAGCCCTTTACAAAAGCAAATGGATGCACACAGCTTTGCAGACGTCGTAAGTACTGTAAACTCAACTAATGAGAGATGTTTTGGCTAATCTTGATTACACATGTTCAATTAATACAGTAAGCAGTAAAGGCCTATTTCAATACATATTTTAAATTCTTGCGGTGGCATTTGGCACTCGGATTATGGGTTTGACACGTGTCGCTTACAACAATTGGAGCAACGTTTTTGCATTGGTACAACCTCTTGTTGTTTTGGTGGCAAAGAAAACTTTTTGCGACATTTGCGGCATTCTCCAGGTATGCTTTCGATAATAACGTTGAAAAACGCTACTTCGTCGTGTATTTTCGGGAGAACTCGTGACTGCAGCACATTTGCGCTGTTCGGCTTTCAAGAATCAGAAAGCGTGAATTAAACGTAGTGCATGCACCAACAGCTATTTGCAAGGGTTGAAAACAGTATTCATTTTTGTTTTCTTGCTAGCGACCGTACATCGTGTTGAAACTCATGCATAATGAAAACTGTGTACTATAGTATCACATTTTGATATTTTGATGGGTTGTACCAGTAGGAAGATTCGGGATAACCTACCTAAAGTACTTCTTTGAATTTTGAGACAATCGAGCGCGTGTAGATGAGTTTTTATTTACTACATGCAGATGAGTTTTTATTTACTGTTTCTTGTTCGTGCTCGAATGAAGATCCTGTTAAATAATGTTACACTGCCATCTGCTGGACGAAATGTTGATAATCCGCCAGGTGGCAAGCAAGGATTGCCAAACACCAAGCTTTTGCTTGACTTTCTACGCTAGGTTTCATGCGGCTCTTATGTAATTACCAGTTGGGATCGCCAACCCGCGGTTGTTTGCCCGGTTTCATGCGGCTCTTATGTAATTACCAGAAGTCCGACTATATACGATGCATAACAATAAATGGCTTGTAAAGTTCTGTCATTGTCATATTGGTGTGTGATATTTACAACAAATCTGGATGAACAAAGGTATATGTGTGAGTGAGGAAGAAGAGGAAGAAACGAGGTTATGTTCATGTGTGCCCATGTGTGATGTTGCTCTTTGCAGTAACACAGTAAAATATGTGGCTCTTAGTCTCTGACTGGTTGGCCATCCCTGTAATCTACGAAGTGCGCAGCGTCTGACGGCAGATTGTAATGTTGGACTAAGCAAAACAATTTGTACGATTAAAACAAAACGTAAGATTGCGTTGTCACAAAAACTCAGGTATCACCTGAAGTTCTCACGTCGGTAAAAACGTGGAATCTTTGCTTTCATCGCACGCTTCAAGCATTGACAATATCGCCTGTTTTTATGCAAATATACTTTCTACATAAAGAACTTTTCTTGTCGGCATTTGATGATTTATATTGGACACCCCACTAAGCTTCGGTGATGTTCTCTCTCCGGCAAGCAGAAAATGAGGAGCTCGTTGAGTTCAGTTCGTTACTTCGCACCCTGCTTGCCCAAGTCAAACAGTGTTGGTTATAAAGGAATTAAAAACCCACGTAAGAGTCCAGTCGTTTCGGTGAAGCTGTTGCTTGCTATAGTTTCATAGCTTTTCTTTGCTAATGGTGGTAACTAGAAGTTGTTTTGTACTTGGGTACTGGGTGGGCAACGTACTTTTGACACTAAAAAGGTGTGGTAGACTCCTGATTGTTTTGCATATCGCTGTGTGATATGGTTCGTCACAACATGTTGCATGCATTCGGGTGCAATCTGCTGTTGGTGCAGCAAAAGATTTCGTTTAGTTTTTGGCTGAGGTTATATTACGTGTATTAGAACTGTTTTGTTCACAGGTCTGCTGAAGTTACGTGACGTTGGTCAGGTGGAAAAGCCTTGAGGCTCACGTAGGAATATGAAACACAGCACCTGTTGTTTATCCAACATCTAGAGGTGCCGACAGGAAAACATGTTTCGGTCTTAATTGTGAAGGTCGGACCGCTTTCAGTTTGGTATGAACAGCTTGATGTGGGCCAGGAATTTCAAAAACCGTTATAAACTCTACCACTTAACATAAACATTGTCGTAATGTGATTGTTATTCGCAGGTTTAATTCACGATACTAGGCACAGACCTGCCGCTGCTGAACCCCAAAAAGCATGTTCAGCGATGGCACTGATCAGAGCTGTCACGTTGATCACACACGTCCAATTTTGCGCTTTAATGTGAACAAGGATGTGTCATCATCAGTCGATGTTACGACATAATACGGCGACGTATTTATCCGCATTTCAGTCCCTAGTGTCTGAACTTAGCTCTTGTTTTCTCAGCACGGTATATTTGTGGAAACGCCAGGGGCGAAGTTTACAGTAGTGCGTAAACAAGAGGTTACAAGTGAATCTCATGATGTTTCGTTCGAAGCAAATGCATGCAAGTGTGAAAAAGCGCCATTCGCTATTAAATAAGCTGTTGATTGACTGGCAAAGTCCGTGCTATTTCTTCTTTCGTTTCTTGAATCTAGGCAACGCGTGGGTTTTATGTGAAACCCGAGTTTAATTTTTTTGTATTTTTTGTGCCGATATGGCAGCAGAGTTTCAAGAAAGTCTTTCCATGTTGTTGCTTTGTCACTGACGTCAGTTTGTCGGTGCGAAGTAAATATGTGGCAAAAATACATCATCACAAAAACAAGGTCTGTAGTGTTTAAGCAGTTTTACAACGTCTCTTTGAAGAAACTGGCGTAAGAACACAAGTTCCTACGTTCATTGTTTCGAGTGTACAGTGGTCTCCATAGAAATACCTGCTCATTCTCAAAATAATTGCTGGTCTCTGACAAGAACAGGGAAAAACATTACTTTTTGTTGATGCAAAGTGCACAGATTCCGCTGCAGATGTTCATGTACCACAATCTCTAAAAGACTTCCGTTGTTTGTGCGAATGAGTAAATGCTGTTGCATGACAGAACTGATGCTCGAACCTGAAATCGTTATTTAGAAAAACCAGTGAGTTTTCAATCCACAACATCCTGGTTGTAGATGCAGTATATGAAAGAAGACAGCGGATCATTCAGTGGTTCCGTTACTTTTAATAACAACCAAGAAAATTCATACAATATGCTTTGCAAACAAGTTGAGCAAAGGAGTGTTGCGAAAACTGATACGAAAGAGTGCACATCTCAGATATCCTGTATGTTTGGCAGGATAGAGGAAAACTCAATGCTGAGCAGATTTTTACGCCGGAATTTTGGAACATGCGTTTTAGTTCCGTTTGCAGTTGCTAGCAAAGCATTGCTGTTGTTACGAAAAATATTCAAATGCAGTTTTAATGGAATAGTGTGTGTGAAGACTTTGAACGCACGAACAAGGATTTTTTTGAAACTCGCGACGCTGCAAAAATATTAATACATGTGTACCATGCCGCTGCTCTTTGCTGAAGCAGGTTCGCTCTTAACTCTACATCTGATCAAAAATATTCATTATCCTTGGCATGTCCTGCTTTACGTCCAGTTTTCACACTAGATTGCCACTGTGATCTGTAATCTATTATAGTCTACAGTATTTTGCTTGTTCAAGCCCGCCAAACGTCACCTGTTGACGTTACACTGTTAGAACCTTTCCATCATTTGCGCAGTAAACTTGTGATTCAAAAAATAACTTGCGTTGTAGATTTTCGTTTCAGTGTAGCGGACATGTTGATCATTGCAGAGAGTTTTTTAAGCGGAGTGCGTTACATGATGTGCTTGCGATGTGTGTGGAGCACGCCAAGCTGCATGCAGTGGTTCCTTTTGTGATCCTTCTTTAAGTGCTTTGAAGCACTCACTGTTTCGTATTCGCTAGAGTTGCAACCAGCAATAATTGCGATACAACGTTTCGGAAAGAAAGTAAAATTTTTGTAAGATTTTTTGTCCTCCGAAATCATTTTTCACAGGCGAAAAATTGGTTATCACAACCCTGAGATAAATCGTGAAGATTACGCTTTGAGGAAAGCAGTAGAGTCGGTGTTAAAATTTATGAATACACAGTTTGGTGCTGAATCAGATGAAACATTCTCGCTGTTTTCAGTAGAATATACTTACTTGCACCTACTGCTGAAGAAAGCCCTTCGGCAAACAGTTACAACCTCTGATAACCGGCTTTAAAGGTAATGGCAGATCCAGATAGAATCCAGACAAGGGCTGTGGGCAGGGTCGTAACCAGCTGGTATTTTAGGGGGGGTGGGGCAAATGATTGTAAATTGTTGTTGTCCTAACATATTCTTGAAAATTTCGGGGGCAATTGTCGAGTGACCTCCTCGTTGCGGGGACCTACGTATGGGTGAGGCAGTCTAAAATGAGGACGTCAAAATGGGTTGCCAATTTTGTCTCCTAATTTTTTCCGAAGCAGAATACTACCAAAAAAACAAACTACAGGGTGTTTCACAATTGTTGAAACAAAGCGATTGGGCACAAATCCAGGATTTTAAATGATACCACAATGATGATTACATTTATTGAAAGGTGAAAAGATTACATTTTATAATCTGCAACTGTTTGTCCTCAAATCAGAAATAATATGTCAAGAAGAGTCCGAGAGTACATGCTCCAGATGTCCACCGTTCTTTCGTCGCAGAGAATTGCTCGGACTCCGACCGACTGACTCTTGAACCCTAGTGACATTGTCGGGAGTTCAAATCATTATTGGAGGCCCAGAGGGCGATGAGCCTGTTACCTTACGATCTCCACAAGTGCCATGAGTTTCAAACTTCTTGACCAACTTGAAAATCTATAAAGGTTTTAGAAGCTGCCGCCACATCCCATATAGGACAATCGATAAAGGTTTTAGAAGCTGCCGCCACATCCCATATAGGACAAATCCCAAAGGATTTCCATTCCCAAGACTCCTGTTTGGAAATTTGTTGAAGCTGAACTTCTTTCTGAACCTTGCTTGATCAATCTGGAAAGACTTCGTTTCGTAATATGTCTTTACACAAAAGATCTTCTGCTCCATCGACCAAGGCATCATTAGACTATTTTTTGTTTAATATATAGAAAGGTTAACTATTTCCCTATGACAAT
>Ga0210059_1004473_pt1 | contig 22558 bp, 13 predicted proteins | sample Ectturendosymbi2_FD_188042 | JGI IMG/M metagenome (GOLD analysis project Ga0210059, IMG submission 188042) | Ecteinascidia turbinata endosymbiont from Florida, USA - Sample 2 (SPAdes) (version 2) | ecosystem: Host-associated > Tunicates > Ascidians > Unclassified | place: Key West, Florida...
GCCCAGGGCCAGGCAAAGTGGGCCAAGGTGGCCTAAAAGTCCTCCACTTATGACGTCACTCACAGCCAACCCGCACCCCCCAAGAAAAAATTTTTTTTTCGAGTGCAATCTACTAGACTGGCCGCGTGTTTTGAGAGTTTCGCTGAGTCGCTAGAGCGAACAGGAGCGGAAATATTCATCCGCAAAGCCACGTGCGTTTAGGTATTTTTTTTGCCGAAAATCCCCAAAACCAGCCGAGTGCCAAAGTGTAACTAAAGGAGAATCACATCAGGATCACCGACAATCGCGTCGGCAACGAATAGGACGCAGCAACTTGTAAGACATAGTGCACCCAGTGGCGGACCAGCAGTTATCGGCTACTACAGTATCAATAGGTGACCGGATTCCCATAATGATCTGGCGGTCGACGCGTTCTGCTGGACCTTTTTAACGCAGCAGGCCTATCACCCACGGCATCATGTGGTACGTCGATCTCTTCGGAATTTTGGATTGACTCAGACGGCGATGTTATGGGCACTGGCGGTTCTTCGTTAAGAGGCAGGACAGTCGACGCGGCTACCAGCGGAGGCTAGATCTGATGTGGAGACCTTCGTTTCTCACCCATCCTGGAGTCGAATCAACGCAGACTTGGGATTACCGTCTAACAGGTCGACTTCTTCACACAAACGGTTGCTCTTGTTTCGGACAAACTTCTTCAACAGACCAGTCCTGGAGTGATCATCCAGCTGGGTAGGAACGACCTAACATCGACCAACGAGAGAATGGGAAGAAACTTTCCATGGTCAATGTGAACATAAGAAGGAAAACCTGCAAGACTGAACAACAGGGCAAAGCAGTCACGGATAACGTTGAAGTATCTTTGCAGCCAAATGCAAAAGGGAATTGGCTGTACTCGTCAACAACTATCAGAAGACACTTGTTCCCTTTGTAGAAAGTTGTGAGAGGGCCTTTGAAGTCGATGCTGACGCGTTCCCACACTTGACTGGCTTTAATCAACTTATTTCGTGGCGGTTGATAAAATCGCGGTTTTAAGGCGGAGCCAGTAGTACACTGCGCTCATGCCTCGCGAACCTTTTCCATTGAAAAAGCTAAGTTTTTGCTACGAATAAAGTTCCAAATGAGTAATACCGGGATGCCCTAAAGATTCATGTAATCCTGTTAGATCACTAGAACGATGAATGGCACCACATACTCGATACAACACGTCGGCTGTTGTGTTTTCACTTCCAGGTCGATATTGCACATGTTACGTATACATGCCAAGTTCGGCTCGCCATGCTTGAATCTTAGCATTCTTGATTTTTCCTCGACAGCTTTTGTCAAACATGGATGCTAATGATCGTTGATCCGTTATAATTTTGAACGGTTTACCGTACAGAAAATGGCCCCACTTCCCAACAGCTTCAATAATCGAGGCACAACTTCTTTTCCTACCTTTGGATAATTGCATTCAGTTTTTGACAGTGTTCGAGGCGTCAATGCAAGTTCGTTCTGGTTGAGAGTGGCAGCTCTGGCAAAATCCGATGCATCACATTAAACAGTGAAAGGTTCTCGCTCATCTGTACAGCCTAGACAAGCCTTGACTAATTCTGACCGCAGTTGTTCAAAGGCAGTCAATGCTTCACGCGATAAAGGAAAGGCAACGCTGCTAACGGTGGAGGTTTCATTTTACCAGAATAGTTTTATCCATCGCGCATAATATGCGAACGTACCTCACCGCCGCTTCACTTCTCGATGGTTTTGCGGCACAGGAAGTTCCATCAAAGGACGTAAACATTCCGGATCAGGATTGACTAAACTGCGTGAAACCCGAGAATATCATTTCCGGCACAGCCATGACAGACTTTGCTTCATTAAAAGTCGAGTTTAAGTGCGACTCGACGCCCAGAAACCTTTCAAGGATTTGATCGTGGTCAGCTTTATTAGTTCCACCGATAGTTATGTTATCGAGGTAAGCGTAAGTACGTTGCGGTTATTTTGAGAAATGATGCCATTATTCTTTGAAAGGCGGATATGCTGTTGGCAACACCAAACGGAAGACGTCGGTTTTGGTCAAGTTTTCCGTCAGCCTCAAACGCGGTGTACGCGCGGTCTTCTTTCTCGGTCTAGACTTTGGAGTCTAGAGCAGAGGTTCCCAACCTGGGGTACATGTACCCCTAGGGGTACATTTGTCTATCCGAAGGGGTGCATTTAAGGTTAACAATAGAAGAGAAATATATATTTACGTATGTTTGATTTCCATATATTTATATATATATATCAGTGAATATTATTTTAAAAAGCCGTTATATGCTTTTTTAGAAATGTATCTGTCATTAATCATGATAAAATATTTTATCATAAGACATTTTAGGGGTACATGTTCATCTGTCGGAATGCTGAAGGGGTACATGGTCAGAGAAAGGTTGGTAACCCCTGGTCTAGAGGTATCAACTTGTATTTAACTAGTTCGTGCGCGTGATGGTCAATTTTGTGAAGAAGATGCGCGTCTAACTCTGTGAAACGATTTATGGTTAGGGAATAATCGATCACCATTCTGCGGTTGTGCCTTTCGTCCTTTGTTACTAACACTTGAGCACGCCATGGTCTTTCAGAAGGGTCTACAATCCCTTGATCAAGCAATCTGTTCACTGCTTCTGTTATAAACTCGAGTCTTCAGCATTGAATCGTCTGGAGAGACTGGAATTGGACGGACTTTCGGATTTTGAAACTGAAAAGTGCGCGGGGTATACCATTTGCAGCGGCAGCGCCGCACACTTTTGGTCGCCAACTCGGATCGGCTTACGAGGACCTCCGGTTGCAAACCTAGTGGACCGATGCATCTTTAAGAAATCTAAAACGGATATCACGTCAGCACAAAGGTTGTCCACAATGCCTAATTGAAGGTTGTAGGATCCCTTATGGGTGGAAATATTACTTTTGCAACTCCACGTTACCTTTGCAAAAGAACCTATTGACGCTAAGGCTATGCTAGAGCTTTGACTCTTGCATTCTAACCCAAGTTCTTTTTACAATGTCTGAGTTAACGTACCTGTCCAATGCCCCAGTGTCCAGCAAAGCACTGGCTGGTAGTCCTTGCATTTACAATATCAACAACAGCAGATTGTAAGCAAGACGGAGCCCCGGTCATGGAAGTGATTTAATGCTCAGGCTGAAGTGCAACCGAGATATTCGGGCGAGTAGACGTCGAGAGACAAACCTTGGCAAAGTGCACCGTTTTTCCGCATTCGTTACACTCAGCATTCCGAGCAGGACAGCGGCGTCGGAAGTGATACTGGCCTCCACATAAAAAGCATTTCCTTTTCTGAGCGGGAGCAGAAGCAGACTCAGCTTTTTTGTCAATGCATCTTAGGTTGTAGTTACTGTCTGTTGATCATATAAACCACTACCTTGCTGAGGATCAGCAACAGACGCTGCGATCGGCTGCGAATTAATGGAGGATTGCTGCCGCGCTCGTTGGAAAGAATAAGCCTCTTCATACGGTGCTTCGAGCGAGAGGTCATCTTTTTCCAAGTCTCTGGCGGATGCCCTGCGAGTTAAAACCATTGAGTTCTTTAAGCGCCCCCGATAATTCTTCACGGTACTGTTCGGCACTCACCGCTTGCAACGAAGTATTTTTTGAAAGTAAGTTTCAAGCTTGGAGGAATTATTGAAGACTTTCTGCAGTTTGTTGTTTTCGAGTCGCAAGTAGATGTCTCGTGAAAACGTCGTTTTTACTGTTTGCGTAGGGCGCACACACGCTCAAGTGCAAATAAAGCCTCGTCGTATGTCTCACAGTCTTATACGTGTAAGAATAAACCGCAGGAGACAAAAACTTAACAATCAGTCCTTTTTTGTTCACCGCGATACCAATATTTGTCGCGGCTTGACCTGCCTCTACGGTTTGCAGGAATGTTTCGAAAGTGCCAAGCCAGTACTTCACCGCTGCAGCAGCCTCTGGATCATTCGGCGATGTTTCAAGGTCTTTCGGCTTTAGAAAACGAGTCATAGTATGGAAAATTAAATTCATCTGACCTGTAGCAACAACATATTTTTCTTAGAAGAACTCAGGCTTTCATGCACTATAACTTTAGACAAGCATAGTAACGCATCAAGCTGCAAGAAAGAAAAACAAAACGATTTAAACTAAACATTCGACTTAACAGTTTGGTCGAGCAAGCATACCAGACCGACAAAACACGTTCTGAGGCAAACAAGCAGAGAAGCTGACAAGGGAGCAGTGGACGGTTGTGGCAGGCTGCATTCCAGCATGCCACGCAAAAATGCGACTACCATTATTACGAAAAAAGTACACCACATCCCACTAGGAATTTTGTATTTTCATGGGTAGAATTTTGTTTAAAGGATTTTGTGTAAAATGTAATGTCACCATCATATTCTACCCAAAGGAATGGGGGGGTTTTAGCTGTGAATAACCGGTAAAGGGTCCATGTGATAAAAAGGGTTGAGGTTTAAGGGTTTGCTGCAGCGGAAGCGTTTTTCTCTTGTTGCAGATCGGGTGCTCACCGATGTCAACATTGAACTTAAAAGGCCGATGGGCAAAAGCGTTCGTCAACACCTTCTTGACGCCAAATCACACAGCAGTGGTTGTTTGAGAACTGTTCGCACCAATCAGTTGCAAGCATTGTCGGAGCTCTACCTGCGCGCAAGATGTGGAACAGAGGTTTGGAAATGCGTTTGCGTTCGATCAGGGCCTCCTAGATAGAGTGTTTTCTAGGAGGCCTTGGTTCGATGGTGTGTTCTAGCGTTGTTTTAGATATTTAAATAGTACCAGCTTTAGCTAGACATTTATCTATCTTATGTTTCCTTGCTGTAAGTGTTCACGTAGTGAACGAACGATTTGTAAGTTTGCCGTCAGGGCCACCACTTCAGTGAAAAGAACGTTTTTGTTTCCATTTTGAAGACAATTTATTTTTAAGAAGTCAAAATTTGGCCTGTAACACCATGACATCAGGCGACTGAGTGACTTTTTCCACCCTTCGCAGCTGAAGCATGATTGTCTCTGTTGTGTGATGTCAGCTTTGCTGGCTGTGGGTAAAAATGTTGTTGAAGTGTTTTTTTGCAAGACCTGCGTGGGTTGAAAATTTTTGTGTATTCTCCCCTTGAACTTATTAGACCCGTCCCCCGCTCCTTTAATCCTCTTCCAGACCAGTAGCTTAACTGTTGCAACACTCTACCTATTCCGTTTGAGCTAAACAAAGTGGTAATAATTGCAGTAGCCGCATGCATCCTAGAAGTAACGTACAACAGTGTAGAATTTTTGCTGCGTCACAAGCCGGCCGCTGGTTTGGAGTCTGTTCGGCGCCAAAACATTTTGTGAGTTGACACCAATATGTTGGAACCTGTTTTTTATGTTGCGGTGCGGGTTAGCAGTCAGTAACTACTTGTAGGTAGGCAGGTTTCCCTTTATTCATCTCGAGCCATCCCCGCCTTTAATTTAAGCCGCGTCCTCCCCGCACTCTTTCTGGTATGATCCGCACTGCCTTTGAAAATAGGATACCCGTGAATCGGTAAGTTGGACCCTACCTCAAAAGTGTCTAGTGCAGGGGTCTCAAACTCAAATTGCTCGGAGGGCCAAATAGGACTTCTAAAGTAACCCGAGGACCGCATTATGACCCTGACGCAACAATGTCAGTACCTAAACCTTACTAGAAACAAGTTTTACATCTTATTTCTTGTGAAAGGCAGCAAGAGTTACAGGCAAATCATTTCTAACCGTCTCTCCATTCGTTTGAAAGGAACATGTTCACTCGCTAGCTGGGCACTTTTAAACACCGTTGAATAAACAAAATTACCTTGATGTTTATTATTGGAAGATTCCCGAAACGTGTCGCGGGCCGCACAAAAGGCCTTGGCGGGCCACATGCAGGTCGCGTGTTGAGTCCCCTAATCTAGTGCCTATGCACCACGAATGGGATCAATCTGAAGTTGAGTTCGTAGTTTGTGAAAAGTTTCGACGAAATCAGTATTTGAAGATATGTATTCTTCAGTAAATGAGAAATTGGAAGTCAGTAGTGCCGAATCCAAAAATAATTTTTTTTCATTTGAAGTTTTTCTGATCTGTGTGATTCTTAAGAGAATAGATTTTAGTTCCCGACGCAAATTATCTCGTTTTCTTGGTCTTAGTTCATAGTATTGAAAGCAGGATTTGTTTCTAGCGTATTGTTGGTAAATAGTGACAGTTTTCAAACAGTTGGGAACCTGTTTTTTGTATTCTTTTTTTTCAAGTAAGATCCAGCATTTTAACAGCAGTTACCCCACACTTTTATACAAATATGTGTTTTTTCAGCCGTTCGGAATGTGTGAACATAAGAAATACGTGGACATGAGCTCCGATATAATATCAACGTAAGTAAAGGCTGATTTTACTAGTTCCTTCTCGAAATCTATGATAGGTATTTGTATATACAGGTTTGAACCCATTGCACCAGTGGTGCTCAACCAGGGATTCACAAAGCATTTTCTAGGGGTTCGCAGAAACCTGCATTACTGAAAACCGTGAGATGTTTCGAGGGTTCCTAGCTCTAGGACCTTGGGTTTCTGCCCCTGCGAACCTCCTAAGAGGGTAAGCGGGTATGAAAATGAATGAGACAACCTATGAGTACCGTCATGGTTACGTCATAATTTGACAAGGGTATTGTTGTTGTTCATAACGCAAACTACAGTTCAAAACTCTTCGTGGATCTAATGTGGCAGCTGGCAGGACAAATTGCTTTTCAGTCTAATTAAGTACTTTGTTATGATCGCAGAGCCAGCTTGTTTAACGCAGACTAATGGTTTGTCAATCAAAAAAAGCACTGTCCTTGCAGCTTAGTGCAGCTTGTTCTTGAAGTTACTCAGTACGGCAACACTGTACGTACATATTCCATTTGCTTCTACATACCATTGTAAACCTTAATTTTCCGCTCTAGTGAACATCAAAGTGTCGAAATAATTTGGGAAACGCAATTGCGAATTTCTAGACTTGCCTGTGAGTTGTAATAGCAGATAGCTCACCAGCAACAAGTGAAATAATCATTTTGAACTAAATGACATTTTGCTAATGAACTTAATGCACGGTGCTTTGTTTGTGCACAAGAAAGATAAGTGTTTGCAGTGTAAGATTAGGTGTTATGCTCTGTGACCATCAGCTACAGTGAACATTGCAGCATTTCTGATTAAACTGTGACCAAAGCATATTTTTGAAGAACCCATAAACTGCTGAGAAAACGAAGGGGTGCGCAATTGTTTTTTGGGCAGTAAGAGGGTGCCGACATGAGAAAATGGTTGAGAACCATTGCTTTAGAATTTAGATAAATCCAGTATTCGAATCAAAGTGGTTTACTGAATTTGAGGCATAAAGTACAGGGTTCTCTAGACTGCTGTATTTATGCTCGAATTTAATTGATTAGAGCAGTGGTTCTCAACCGTTTGGCTGAAGGGGGCCAAATTTAGACTTCCGACTTTGTCAGAGGGCCGCACTAAAAATATTTTAACACAAGTCAAGTGACACACTTCATTTTATAGCAGAACGAAGTCTATTACACGACATATTGGGGGTTTTGTTGAAAGACTGCTCAGCGCCGCACAAAGGGTGCTTGGGGGCCGCATGCGGTTCTCAAAACTGGCTGAGAACACTGGATCAGAGGAAAAATCGCCATAAATATGCGCTAACGATTTTGTTGAAATTCTCATTTCGCTTGGTAGCTAAGGAGATAGGATCGTCCCTCAAAATGTTGTTTCCACCCAGATTCGTGCTTTTCTTGCTGAAATTCGTACTAGTTTGCTGGAAATGTACGTTTTTGGACGCTCAGGTCAATCAGTGCAGCTGCACCTTAAGTTAAACTACTTTTGACCTTTCTAGATTACGTCACCGGACGCATAGGAAAAAAAGCAAAGAGAGGCGAAAAGACTTGCATCGCCAAAATGCTCTTGCGCGCGATAGCAGGGAGGACAGTCAGTCTGCGCACGATGCTCAGCAAAGTTTTCGTAGCGCCGGTAGCATTGCTGGCGAAACACCTCCGATATCTGGTGCTTCCACTGATAAAGCTGACTATGGGCTTTTCAACCGTACCACCACGGATTTGGCCAGTGATAACAGGTTGAAGTCGGACACCATGCCGTTGCTTAAACGTGAAGGCGAAAGGACGTGATGCTCAAACCACTTCTATTTTTACCTTGTCACATGTTACAGTCGCACGACGACGCCAAAACCCACTAGTATTTTGCACTCTGTACTAATATGCTTCTGAATTTTTGTGCTTGATGCGAGATTGGCAATTACTCCCGTTCCGAACGCTGTGGTTTCTTCATCGCTTGCGTTGCCGTTCAAACGACAGTGAACTTATTATCGCAAAGCTTTTAAAAGAACTTAACACTGCCGCGATATAAATTCACCTAACTGGCGGTAGGCACAATGCGAAATATTCTGTGTAAGTTTCAGCGAGTTGTATTAAATCAGCTGATCAAATCGTTGCTATCCAGTGACTTTGTGGCGTACGTTCGTATACGTTCTGATTCTTGCGTTTCACCATTGTGGTTTGATGAACTGAATTTTACCCACCGAAATGTTTAATGTTATCAGTGGTAAATGAAGAACAATTATTTAATCGGATAGGTTGATGGCTGTTTCTTTTGCCCAGTGTTGCTAAAACCACCGTCGTAAAATGGCATGTATCGTGTATGGAAGATGTTTGAAGTTGATGGTGAAATAACCTGTGGAACAAACATTTAAAATTATTTCAAAATAGCAGCGATTACGTTACATTCTGGCCATACGCATCGTTAGTTGTATCGTCTTGGCCGACTTCATTGAAAAGGATGTTGCTTGCTATTTAGAGGTGTTCAGGTCCCTTACATTAGAGACTCAATGAAAACTTATTAAGAGTTGCTCTCTGGTATGTTGTGCTTTGCTTTAAGCCATAACCCCTGGTCTCTGCATCATGATTTTAATCAAGCTGCAAAATGTTTTATAGTAGTCTGGTTTCATTGACTGAGGAACGTGCTGTGTTTACAAGATATTTGGCACAGTGATCTCTTAAAATCATTTACATATTGCATGGATGCCGTTTGTCAGATACGTACTTTTGTTCCACGTTACTGAAGCCAAAAAATGTGTTGCATAGTGCCACTATTGCTTTTCTTTCAACAACATTGCATATGTCAAAGCTTTGCTTCGATGGCGCAGGGAAAAACCGAATATTTTGAGAGTTAAGCATTTTTCAGTTGGTTGAGGAAATGACTTTTTCATGCACTTTCTCTCCGCCAATGTAGTGGATTTTTGAAACATTTATTGAGGCAGTGCTTTCTTCCAGGATTACTATTTGTATTCATTTGGAGACAATGTCGCCGGAACCGACCGCTTTGTGTTCTTTATCACTGCTACTTACCGGATTGACACGGGCGTTTGCTGCCATCTTCTATGATAGTTACTGAGAGGTGTCCATATCTTGATGTTACACTAATTTAAGTGAGTTCCCTTTCCATCTCATGAAATGTTTTACAGAATATTCGTTAAAGCCATCCTAGCAAAGCAAAATGTTTGTCAAAAACTGTCTAATTTTCTTATTTACTCTCGGCTGAAGGGTGATGCGGTGCATGGTTTGAAAAGGATTTTCGTCTTTTCCATTTGGTCTAGGTGGTTCTTTGAGATACTTAACGAAAAGCAAAGCCTGACCTTCGATCCCATGCTATTTTCAAGACATTGTCTTTCATGTTCTCACGCTGTGTGGTTTTAGTTTCCATTACTACTGCGTTTTAAACTTAGCGTTTGGGAATTACGCAACTGAACGATCACGTAATCAGCTTTGCAACCATTGGTGATGTGCAGATTCAAACACAAATGAAGAAGCTGCCATAACTTCCTCGTTACATTGGCAAAAGTTTTCTGAATGACTCTTCACCAAAATTTTTAAAATTTATATTGAGCAAGTAGCGGTTACTTTGCATGTCGCAATTGTCTGGATACTGGAGCGTGTTATGTTTCTTTTTTATCTATGCAATGTGATGCGTATTCTTTATTACCGAATACTGAATATAAGAAACTTATTAAGTGATGCTGTATTGGGTGTGTGCGAAAGATTGTCGTTGGGCGCTAGTGATATTTTTTGATGTTTCAATGGAGCGTGGAAATTAAGATAGGGAAGAGCTTGATCCAGACTCACATGCCAGAAGCACGAGCGTCAGTTCGCCATTTACTACTTCCGGCGGAACAGAACATAAGATTGATTACATTTATGCAGAAGCAATTCGTCGATTTTCAACGAAACGACTTCTCAGTACGTCAAGTGCCCAGGTTTAGTTCGGTGCTCGCCCAGATGTGCTATAATTGAAAAGAAACAGATACATATGAAAGTCGCCCAACCTCATCTACTGGTCAGTGTTTGTGAGTTTACCTGTATATCTCACATTACACCTGATTCGGTGCTTTTCCGTATGCTGTTTCTTTTCCAGCGCTTCTTCGTATACAGCACGACATTACTCTGCCTTTTCAGTCCACATGAAAGGTGAGGTAATGTCGTTTGTGCACTAAAAACATCGCTGCAGGAGGCATGTTGACCTTTAAACCGACTGAAAGTTTGTGAAATATCATAATCGCGAAATTTTCGAACAAGTATCAAGTTAGTCTGGGCTGTTCACCGTTGTGAACAATATCACGAGTGTACAAGCCGTACATTTTTCATAACCCTCATGAAAGCCTACGAAAAAACAGTCAGTTGTACGTCTGGACAATTGAACAATTTGTATCAAAAAAGCACAACAGATATAACTCATCTTCAACCGTGTGCCTGGCAGCAGAGATGTGCGAATTGCCTTTGCTTGTATTCTGATCCGCTCCTTTAAGAAACAGTCAGACCTGGTCCGAAAGGTTTTCTGATATTCAGAACCCGATCCATAATCGCTGACTAGTTACAATCATAAACCGTGTGTTTGAAACTACAGTTCGTGTGCGTTATTTAGGTTTTCATCATTTCACCCATAGACTTTTGCTTGCATTTTACAGGCCTGAAGATGCGGAATCGACGCGAAATCGATTTCCACTTTGCGAGCAGCTTTTGCTGCGTCGCCCTTGTGGAGACTTGTTGCTTAACTGCCACTGATTTCGTTTTTCAGACCAGAAAAAAAACACAACATGCATACATTAGTTGCAGTCATTGTTCTAACTGCGCACCAATTATGCATGTTACTAAAATTTAGTTCGAGCTTGAACACTAAGCTGATGAGACAGACTTGAAGAAGAAACGGAAATCTGACACAGGACATCCATATGTTAATTTTCTCGATCGCATAAACACAAAATTCCCTTTTTATATCAGCTATGCTTCAATGGACTGGCATTTTTTGCATTTGTGAAACCCAACATACTGCCCTGTTCGCTCATCACAAATTCGCACAAACAGCTTCCAAATATCGTTTTTTTCTGTGCAAAACTTCTACGTGTACCTGTCTTCTTTTCAGGGGCGGATCCAGCCAGTAACTTTAGGGGGGACGATTTCAGTAATATTTGGCAGTCAAGGCTGACTACTGTAAGAGATGAAACATACTTCACAACACTGCTGTGACAAAACAATGGACGACTAAATGGCCTTATATCAGGAGTGTTGTTTTCCGAATTGTACAAAATCATGCTGAAAAAAGTTTGTAGGTTTTACGGGGGCGATCGCCCCATTCGCCCCTGCTTTTTTTGCAGCAGGCTTTATCTCCTCGATTTCCGAACAACTCGCCTTTATGACAAATCAAAAATTTCTCGCTAGTCTTACAACCCACAGCCGAAGTTCATTCTGCAGAGAACTTCAAATATTATCTATTCAATTGTAAGTTTTGATTCCGCGTCTGATAGGCTTGCCTTTATAAGGAAAATTCATTAACACGCGCAGATTTTAGTTCTAGAACAGTACAGTATACATGTGTGCAGAGCACGCTTGTAACGTTCACTACTGCTAGTCAGAATGACTTACTGTAAAATTACAAACTGGGCAAAAAGTGGGCAATGGGCATTACACAAAATTATTTTTTTGCGCGAATAGAGCTCAATTGAGGATCTACGTTGGGGTGGAAATATTTTAATGCAAACATGAATACTTCCAATTGTCGTAGTTGTAATTTAACACCCGATATTTAGAATCAGGGTTGCACAGTCGGTGCCGGAGGTTTTTGGGTGAGTCGGCTTCTTAACACTGGAAGTCGGATTTTTTGTCCGACTCCGAATGTCGAATTGGATTTTTGACATCACACTCCTAAATTGGGAATTCCTGTTAAAATGATACAACTTCTTTCGAAACGTTTGTTGAAACAGAGGTTTATTGCTGTGCACCACGATTTCCATTGATTTTAACAGCCAAATTTCATTCTCTCCCACGTTAAGGAGTCGGAGATTTTGGAAAGGTCGGAGCCGGAAATTTTGCGAAAGTCGGATATTTTACCTCCTACTTCGCAACCCTGATTTCAACTGTTGAAAAATAACAACCATCACAGTACTCCAGGTCGGCGGTTACAAAAAGGTAGGGGCCCACTGGGGCCGTCCATAAATGACGTCACACTATTTTGGGCACAAATCTACCCCTGCCCCCCTTGTCACATTTCGTCACAAGTGTTTAACCCCCCTTAAAATATAACGTCACAATTTGCAATCCACCCCTTACAGTTGCAGTTACAAATTTCTATCTATTTTGTGTCTGCCTAGACAAAAATTTCATCTGTTTTATAGATTTGATTTGTGCACGTTGTGGAAAGACCAACATTCTATTCGTAAAACGTCGAAAATACTGCACACATTGCTAAGCAAAGATTAACCACCAAAGTGTTTTCTACTTTGTTGAAGACCGAAACGAATGAATTACGTTGTGCGAATGTTTGCCATGACTGATTGCGGTTGTAGTCCTGTGCATGGATTTACCGTAGTGGTCGCTTTGCAATATTGAAGCAAAAACAAATCATACGAGCTTTTTGCAGTATAGTCTATCTGCAAGAGCGATTTCACAATACCGCACAGAAAACAAGTATGGCGCGCAAATGCAACACAGGACGGTAAATAACTCCTTTTGAGAAACGTTTAAATGATGGTGTATGCATAGGCTGTTAGATGAAATGAATTTTTCTAAAAACTGTTTCCTTCGAGATTGGCGCGTGGCTCACGGGAGGCTTCACTTGATCGTTGTGATCGGTGCGCAGTAAACACCGAACCGTAGACCACAAAAATGAAACAATCACAGTGGACTTTTGAGGTCCACAACTGCTTATGTTTTTCACAGAGGTTACGGCGTTTCAACAAACTGTTGCAACTACAGAATGGTTATAAGTCAGCGACACTTAACGAAAACACTCACTGGTCTGCAAAATAAAACATAACATCCTACTACAGAAAACAAACGAATCATTGAAATTGTTGGGTCACATGAAATAGTTTTGTTATGGTCTGTTATGAAAGTGGTGTATTTTGAATGGTCTGTTATGAGCGGGTCTGTTTTGAATGGGAACCATTTTGAAGCATCGTTATGTTTTTATGAGTCACGACTTTCAAACTGCTTACTGTAATTGGGTTTAGCGCAAAAGCCACCTCATACTGAAGGTGGTGGTGGCAACTGCATATGTTGCAACAATTTTGTCCTCAAAAATAAAAATGTAAATTATAGGAAATGATTCTGAAGTTTTCAGGATGAGTGGAAAGCTTAATTAATAATGCACCTCAAGATAGAGATGGAAGGAAAGGTGAAGCCCGCTTTTAAATTCAGGTATTCCAGAGCTAGCTTATATTGATTTGCCAGAAATTGAGAATAAAACTGTGGAATGCTTGCCAAACAGCTAAAAAATCCTGCACAGAATCGGGCGTCGAAATCTAAACTTTTTGGTCCAGTAGATGGAGTTGAGAGTCAATAAATTTTATCGAATGAGTTTTGGCTACATTGACAGTACAACAATACAGTTAGCCATTAGCTGTAAATCCAACAAAGATTGATTGACTATCGTAAATATACTACAAAAACAATTAATCCATCAGCAACATCGACAAAAATTTCCTCATTGGTTTCAACAGAAAACTTTTGTAAATGGAATAGAAACATTTTGGCCTCAACGCCTTTCCTTTCTGGTATGACTGCGTGTATCATGCATATCAAAACGACTCGTGTGACATCACAAAACTACTGACTCCCCCCTCCCCCCCGTTAGGGTGTGACGTCATTTATGGACGACCCCACTACTCTACAATATTTATTTAGAAACAACCTATACTTTCCCAAACACGCGGTCCATATCATAGGTTATAGTACAAGAATAAAATCAGGGTTTTTTTCAAGGCGTTTTAGGGACCCGATTCGGGTCCCTAGAATTTCAAATCGGGTCCCTAGAATCACAGAAAATTACCATCGGGTCTCTAGAATCAGAGAAATCGGGTACTTAACATTTTCCTTAAAAAAAAACCTGATAAAATGTTACAAGTTGGAGACGCAGCACATCACAGGGTAGGTGTTTGTTGCCATCTTAAGCCAACACTGAAGAGGAGCAAGCATTAAAACAAAGCACCAGCAGGTTATCCAAATTCACGGTGTGTCCCTGTCACCAGTTAACCCCCTAGTTTCTCCATGTTTGGTGACTGAAGGCGTCAGAGAATGTTACAACCTACATGTTTATATCGAGTTTGCGAAGTACCATATTGGAATGGTTCGTGACTTACTGAAGGATGTCAAAAGACAAGTGAAGTCACTACCACGTAGCAAAGCGGCTGAGGTGCTTTCGCACTCTTACCAATTGCAGTAAAGTGTATTTTGTTACGTGCCTACTACATGGCTGCCAATTTTGGAACAGGCACCGAAAGTATTGCCCGACAATGTTTTGCCAGTTAACACACCTTGCAAATTTTGCGTTTTACCTTCCCAAAAATATTTGCTTTGGTCAGCATCCGATTGCCCATTAAGACATTTGATGCTTTTTGATTCAAACGATCATACGCGCATCCATGTCTAAGTTTTATCTGATGACTCGGGCGATTTGTTAGGTTTGTGTAGCTGCCGAGCCAACATTCGTAGTCACAATATAATGCGAAGAATCCTAGTCGAAACAATGAAAGTAACACATTCTCAGCAGTGCTAGCCCAAGTCCTTTCAAAATTTTCAGGAAATGACTATGATAAAGTTGTTTTCAATATAGTCCAATACTGCGTATTCAGCACGAAATGCAAGATGTATTGAGGGCAGCAGTTGCGAATTGGGTCAGAAACCACCGGCTTCTCCATTGGCGACGACCCTGCACTCAATTTAAATGCCTGATGTTTTATGTATGGATTTTGTTTTATCGATATTGCAATAATAGCTGGCGCGTTTGTGTACCAACGTCTCCACTGCGTTACGTAATGGGTAAATCGTTTTTAGCTTCCTGTGTATCACTCATATCTCGTACGTTACGTATGAGCCTGAGCAAATCATGCGAACTGGTTTCAGTAGAATCACGCGTAGGTGACCTCAAATCTGGGAAGTGTGGACCATCGCATCGGCGACTTGTGAAGTGACCTAAACAATGCATCTACCTTCGAGTGCAGACGATCTTCTGTCGTGAGGCCCCTATTCGACTAAACGTCACTAAAACGCTGATTTCACGGAAACGTGGAAAATTTGCGAAACTTTAATTGATCGCTCTTTAACTTCACAAACGTGGTTTAGGGAACCACTCGGTGATCTGACACTTACAGGCAAAATTCAGTCTTCACCAAGAAAACACATTTAATCGCTTTTAAAAAACTGCCAGCTTCAGAAACAGCAGTGGTAAACGCTTTCAAGGCAATGCTGCAATCGTTACAGCCGAATTTTACCAGTCAAGCAACGCACTAATGAAAAACACCTGGATCGATCTCTTGAAGATATTTAAGTGAGAGCAATCGTCTCCTAATACTTCATAAACCCAACACACAACCCCAAGACCATTTTCCTTGAACGTTCTATACGAAATGGTAAGAAGAAGTTCCATTCGGATGCATTTCAAAATTCGCTTGCTACGGTACTGGAAGTGGGGCAATAAAACCAATGGAACACGTGCTGCACTTCCCAGTCTCAGCATCTCCACGAAGTCTACAGGCGAAGCCGATCAACAGGAACCCCGAATGCTTTGCTGCATGACAAGAGCAGGCATTTCCACACTTTTCCATCCGCGATGGCTCTCATTCTGGTTTGTGGTAGAGTTGAATCTGCCGCTGGAACCCTACAAATAATGCGTTTTAAACAACTTCTAATGAAACTCAGTAAGCACATGGTGAGCACGACAAATTAGAAAATGTACCAGAAACATGACATTAACAGACACTCAACAATGACAATGGTTCGAGATTTACAATGCGAGGTTTAAATGCCAACCTTTGCTTGAATCTTTAGAATGAACGAGATACTGCATTCTTTCAAAGCCGACTTCTTTGATCAAGTATGATGGAAAGGCTTGCGGGAGCAGTTTCATTGCACAATAGTTGTTGAAAATAGTTTGCTGCCATTAAAAATACACCTGATCATGATATCCTCCGAGGTCGTATTTTCGGCAATGGAACAAGGCAAACAGCCAACAACTATGTGTTGTATTAGTCTGATCTCAGTGCAATGATGTATTGATCAATTATAACTGTGCAAATCGCGAACTCCAAACCAATGTGTACTTATTGTCACTTACTAACAGACAAAATGTATTCGCACTAACGCGCAACCTGTATCTCAAATAAATAATAATCTTTGAACAATGAAGTGGCTTGTCTAAAATCGAAAAACCGTAGGATCATTTGAAAAGAAGTAATTTGCCACATATTTCATATTAATACTAGATTCCAACTTTTAAGTTCCCGATTTCAGAGTACAGGAGATGGTAACACAGCGCGTGACAAAATTGAAGTGGAAATGGTGAGTCAAAAACGCTGTCACCATACCGTCATTTTTTTCTTTTTTTGATATGATTTCCGGTCTTGTGGTTCCAAGATCAACTTTCCCCCAGGGCGAAGTTGCTTAAAAAATCTATGAAAAGTTCTTTTGAGGCCGTCGTCACCCCAATTAAGATGTATCCACTTAGTGACACTGAAGCAAAGAATAACATCATACTCTGGTTCCTGAAATTGTAGCACTTCGTCTTTCTCCGGAACATAGTTGCCCTACAAAATAACAGATTTTTAATTCAACCCTTTGCCGAAGAACAACATACTGTAAAGCAGGGGTGGGAAACCTGCGGCCCGCGTGAACATTTGATATTGCCCGCATCAGAATTTTAGTTACCCAGCTGGTGTGCAACATCGCGTCAAAATGAAGCTCCATAACAAGCAGGTACTTAATAGTACGTTAAGAGAAGTCACTTTTTCTCATAGTTAGATAAAGGTAGAATTTTAGGATAAAATAATTTGATTTTAGCGGCCTGCCAGTGATAACGCACAATTCATGCGGCCCGTGATAGTAAATTGGTTCCCCACCCCTGCTGTAAAGCGATCCAACTACATAAAGTACCGCTAAGAAAATACACCTAGTACGACAATCATTGTTAGTAATCTTGCTTATTCCTCAGTGTTGTCTACTCTGCACTTTGTGGGAAACACAAATATTCTAAACTAAACTTAAAAATGGAACCTTGCAATATCCTTTTTCAAACAGTGAGACTATGTCGTACCTAAATAGGAAGCATTGCGATTAAGTTAAATTTTTAATACCTGAATCTATCACAGTGAGCCAAAGTACAGAAAGTGTCTCTAACTAACTACGGAAGACGCCATGGAGCGTGATTCAAGCCAAGTTTCAGCTTTTACAATACGTGGCCCCGAGAGAATGCTGCATGTCAACCACATCTGCAAACCACGATCAGAGGATATAAAAAGCGGCGCTTACTTGTTTTAAAAAAGCATACAAAACTGTTACTCCTCATAAACGCCTTCCATTCCTAACAACAACTTCAAATTGCAACCATTTAAAGACACAAATGGTCAATGACAGACCAGAAAAAAGTGTGCCGTCTACGTTACCGCGAATCTGTGCCCTCCAGTTTCAATTCATTTAACTCACGCGCATGTCCAACTAGCAACAGAAAAACAGGTGACGTGAAGCATACAATGAAAAAAACATGTAACTACCCACCTTTAAGAAAATAACGTTACTTGGAAACTTCGCTGATCCATCACCTGTTTCGATGGGTGGCCCGAAAATAGGTCCATACTGTACAGGCAATGATTCAGGATATTTGCAGTTGAAGATGGTTGGTCTGTACGTAAGTACAAAGACACATTTCTAAACGAACGTTTCGCGCCATAATACCAACAAATTAATTCTAAACTTATTCCAATACTATAGAAGTTCTAACGTAGTGCCTAGATTTCACTGTACTGGCCTACTGCCACTCTTGGTTTAACACCAGGTTGCCTCCCTTGCTCGAAGAATGATTCCTGCACGCATAAGCTGGGACATTGCACGTAAGGCTCCATCGATCTGTCGCAAAACGTTTGGGACAAATACCAATCAACAAATATCATTCAGACACGTACACAATGACTCCCGGAAATTGCATCACATTTTCGAGATGGTGCTTGTTTCCAATTACCTTTGTCCATTTATACTTGGAATACCTGCGACCCTTCTTTTACTTAGAAAAATATTGTGTGCTGTCACTTCTTAAACAGTAATGTCAGATGCTTGAAAAAACAAGTTGATAGTCTTTTCAATCTTCATGCACTTTTTCACGAGATTTCCATTGTGTGAACGGTTTAAATCTCAAATCGCTGTGTTCGGCGCCTCGGCAAAAATACGTGAATTGCACCATTGTGAATTTTTAACCTTATGTAATCTAGGCTTACAAAGTTTAGAGTAGATTTGCTCTGCCGATGTGCACCAACATATGCAAAAATATAAATACTGTAGAACGGGCGACTCAACTTTTGGGTTAGTCTGACTCGATGAACCAAGGGCTGCATGAGGGTTGAAGAGTTTTTTAGTTAAGAAGTGTTGGTTATCACGAAGTTTATACATCACTCTTAGATATACACAGAACCTTTCAAGGAAAAATTACAACAACCACTTCAGTCGTTGGTTCAGTTCATTCTGTACAAATATCTAGACAGCAAGTATACGCAAACAAAAAATATTTATGTGAACAAGTTCATGACAGCCATAGAGTTACTGGAGTGAAACAACTTCGCAATTCCTTTAGGTAACTTCTGGAAAGACTGGACACGCGTGTTACAAACGCTTGGTGTTTGCTTGAAATAAACTGAAACGAAACCCATTCAAAACACCGTACAGAAGCCTTCTTGATAACGGTTCAGTTAAACTATCCATCTTCAGCTTGTCATGGGATAATATAATAAAATCAAAAATTCCATTGCCTGGGGTTATGAGTACAAGTTTAAAAACATGGTGTCATGAGAGACGATCTCAATTTTTCAGGCCACGAACTAACTTTCTATCAGCAGACTGAACGCCACACAATTAGAAGTGAATGGAAAATGCCATTACTGGAACACTTCAGAAACTTATTTTGGTATCAAATTACGTTTAACACCCTGTTGAGCCACGAGTCTGCGCAGGCATGCTCACAAACTTTTCTTCGAGGGCTCAAGGGTAAGAATAGCTGTTTTATACAACTCTTATTGCATGTGAACTCATGATGATATCGAAAGATTTAAGTGTCATCATATGTGATTGATACAATATACAGCAAAAGAACGAGTTGAGACACGCGTATCGTATCTAATAGCTGTGTTCATAACAAAATTTAGCCAAAACTTTTTGGTATACGAAAGCTCTAGTAAGCATGCACCTGGTAACGATGAAAAAAACACGACCTACAGATGTGCACCATGTTCACAGTACTTACGCAGGTACAAAAATGTAAACAAGGAAGTGAAATGGTCGTATGTGCCACTAACATGAAACTACCTCTTGAGAACTAGATAAATGCTTTTTTAAAACGTTTATGAAATGTGCTGATTATTTCAAAGCTTATGAAAAACTTTACTGTATTCTGCAACAAATTTTTACAAATTTTAATTATAAAGGTTTCTATTTTGAATTTGTTTATTGGGAGTTTTCCTGGAAAAGGGTGTATTGATTTTATGCACCATCATTCTGACTGCTGACAATCACTCAATTTTTAAAATGCAGTTTTGGACTACAAAAGAAGGCTAAAAAGAGCTGTTGAGAAGTATATACTTGGCTAAGCCATTCTTGCTTGCTTTGTCTTGGAAGAAGTTCTGTCCAAATTTGAAACAATCTCATTCACTTTTCCAACGAATGTTTCTTTATATCTCATGTAAAATGCTATACTTACCCTTCATGAGCAGTGGCATAGTGTCTCACATTTGTTCGAGCCACTTTTATCAGCTCTTCATCAATATCCACGCCAACAATTTTTCGAGGTTCAAAGTCTCTGGCGATCAACAAAGTAAGGTGACCAACGTTGCAACCGACATCCAGAACATCTTTATCTAAAACAGAGATTGATATGGTTAGGCTCATATTGAAGATGTTTGGTTAATCCCTAAAAAATCTTTTCCCTGAGGAATTCAAAAACCAAAATTCATTCCCTAAAAATCAATACCCAATATACTTCATATGGGTTTTGGTTGAAAAAGGACAAACACCTTGTCCCATTAAAGATAAGTCATTGTGCAATACACAGCCTCTCCTTTTCAGGTGTGGTGACTGTCGCATGAGTGAGACTGTAGGAGACTCAATGCAAGGCATCTCCCACGTAACATGCCCACAGCAATGCCTTCCCAAGGTACCCCATGATGTGGTTAAAGTTTCTGTGTAAATGGCGCGACCGTCTGTTCAATAGTATAATTAAGCAGTTATTAACATGAAATGCGCAAAATTAGTGAAAACCATCGTGCATCGGTTGTCGCGATCTTGCTGTCAGGTTGAGAAATGCAAACCATATTCCCCAGATGTTGTTGGCATCTCTTCAACTAAGTGTTGTGGTACTAACGCTGTTAAGCTGTATGATGGGTGGAAACTCTTCTACACCGATGTTGAGCCAGCAAAGTTTGCCTAGGCTGGAGTGGGAATGCTTGTAAACCCTCAACTGCTAGTTGTGTTGATGAATGGATCCAGTTATGAGAAAGGGTGTGCATGTTGAGGATCAATTTGTCAGATCGCTCTCTGTGTTCAACATAAATATGGCTGGGACTCAAGTGCGCTATACCCGGAAATCACGGAAGAAATTAGTGATGCTAGGCGAAAAGTTTAACCCAACCATGTCCATCCAAAATTGCTTACTGAGCCAAAAATGATGTCACTGTCTTAACCAGGGCTGCACACTGAATGACTTAAGTTTGACCTTAGCAAACTAAAAAATTTAGTTTAAGCTAACATACTGAAAGCGTTGAATCCTAACTGCAATGATAACAACTGTTTGGCACATGTAACCACTCCGTATGTGTGATTTCATAGTCATGTTTAGTGCCAATGCAACTAAGGCAGAAATCAGAAAACTGGTGAACAGTTATGCACCTAGGTGTCAGTGGACGTATGAAAATCTCCCAGCACGTAGTACAGATGTGATAATGAGGCACTGAGGACCACCTGTACCAAAAATGTCAAATTTGAGATTAATAAGATCACCACCTGCTGGTCTGCAACTTATGCCTCAAAAACGGCCAGGACCTACATGCAAATACCAGTAAGCATAAAAAATAAAAAAGTTAGGGCTATCTTAAATATTAAAAAAAAACACATAAAATAAGCAGGTAAAATGTATTAAATGCATAAAGAAATGTTAGTTCTGGTTCATTAAAAAAAATTGTTCTAGTTTTTTGGTTGTTGAGATTTTGCATTTTTCTATTTTTTTGGTTGTTTCCATGGAAATGCTCATAGAGGTGTCAAACAACAATTGATTCAACTTTTTTGCTATTTTTGTGAATGGTGAGCCCAAGTGGAACTTTTGACAAACTTATGGAGAGAGACATTTGCCCAAAATTGGGATGGCCTCGTCTGCAGGCCTCACAGTGAAGAAGTCCAAAATACAATCTTGGGAGTATTTCGGACAGCAACTGGATTTCAATTAATGGCATGACAACAAAGTGTTTTGGCAAACTACCTGGCGTCTTTGTGGAAAAAGATGTCATACTGCTAGATCCATTAAAAAGTGAAATGGTGTCTTCCTCAGGTATTGCAGAGAACATCTTTGGCAGGTGGAGAGAGTATTTCAAACATCTTTTAAACCAAGTCCATAACACATCATCGGACAAACACAAGTACATTTGAGAGAGGAAATACCATCACTGCAGTTGAAGGCTTCCTAGCTGTTGCCATAAAATCTGACCTAAAGTCCTTGAATCGAGTCCTTTGGCTAACTCTCGTATGTCAGGTGGCCTGGAAGAGCACTAGAGGAATGAGAAACTGAGGGTGATCATCCCTGCATAAAAGGGACAGGAGAGAATGCATTTACTACAGCGGTATTATCAATCCTTAGCCTCCCTGAAAAAGTGTACCTGTCAGGTGCTTTGAAAAAAGATGGTGCAAAACAATTGCCCCAAAGCTGAGAATGCTGAGTGCAGTTTTCGTCATGGCTGCAGGTCTACAGACCAAATTTTCACTCGTCAGCAAATTTTTGAGAAACTATGCCAAATTGCTTTTTTGAC
>Ga0210059_1004474_pt1 | contig 22555 bp, 8 predicted proteins | sample Ectturendosymbi2_FD_188042 | JGI IMG/M metagenome (GOLD analysis project Ga0210059, IMG submission 188042) | Ecteinascidia turbinata endosymbiont from Florida, USA - Sample 2 (SPAdes) (version 2) | ecosystem: Host-associated > Tunicates > Ascidians > Unclassified | place: Key West, Florida...
TAAATAGACAAGCAGTATAAAACAGTAATGTCAACTGTCTCTGAAACGTGTTGAACTCCAGAAGTACAGTGCATTTCAGCGCTCCATGAGCGCACGTCCGTTCAGCTCGACGGTCAGACGAAGAAGTTACGGACCTGGTGTCGAGAATGTTACCTTCAAAAATTAAAGGGCCAAAGTGGGATCATGATTGTGTTAAGTATGTTTTTTTTCATGCAAGAAGTGAAAGATCGAGCCATGAGCCGTCTGCTCAATGCATGTTTTGCTATTTTAAATGGAGCAACCAGTTTTTGGCACATTCAAAATTTCCGACTCATTTACAAAAAAATGGCATTTATCAGAAGAAGCCACTCACATTTTTACAAGCACCAGCACGAATATGTGTGCATGCACACAGTAACATTCCTATTTCCTTCTATTCATCAGTCGTAAATGACTCTGCTAATACAAAGCCTCTTTTTTCCTCTATTTAAATAACGCATATGCTGATGAAACGAAACAAAAAACATTTTGCAAAGCTGAGTATGCATTCAAATCATATATGAAGATCGTTGCCAGCTTGCTGCATGGCGGAAAGCATGCTGTGGATAAAGTAGAGCAAATAGTGTTGTGTAACAAAGCACTCGATGTGCTATGATTATTGCCACATCAGCCATACATCCACAAAAAGGTGAATGGGAATGCAGCAATCGATGACAGGGGTGAACGAAACCAAAAGAGGTTAAGAAGCACTGCACTATAGATCACGGAAGGTGTAACTACTGTAAAGCCCTCATTGCAAAACTTCAGTCAAGTAGTAGCTTTCAAATTGCTTTTGCGTGATATTTCGTTGAGAACACGTTTCAAAATGGTGTACGTTTTGATCTGCGAGAGTATAGTATATCTTCCTCAATACATATGTAAATGAATGGACGATTTGTGCAGTGAAGTGAAGATGGTCACAGAGTCCATGACAAAAAATATTGTTGTGTAACGACACAGTAGCAAAATGATTGTGTTTTGTCATAGAACTTTCTGTTTGATCTAATTGAGTAGGCCTACATAGCCTACGAACCGCCCCAATTGTCTCTGAAGTGTAGGCTGCCAAATCGTAGCATTTTGGACGTTTTTTTACCGGTGCTTCTGCAAAGTTCAAACAAGGGCATGTGAAACCTACGTAGTTGCACTGAGTGTTCAGGGGGCCTCACAGTCATGACTTTGCCCGGGGCCTCGCGTTCATTTAATCCGGCCTTGCATGTACCCCATCAGCATTTTGACAGATGAGCATGTACCCCAAAAATTTCTTATGACAAAATGGCTGAGTAAAATGTCAAAACTCCCCTGAAGTTTTAATTACCGTATATACTCGCATATAACTAAGCCGATCTCGTATATAAACTAACCCTTAAAAACTGTCCCAAAGTGAGGAATTTTGCAAAAACTCGCATAGAAGTCAACCCCCAAAATACCATGGTGTGTTGTTTGGGCTAATAACGTAAGGGTATCAATATGCAATGTACTGTGCTTAATCAGACATGATTATGTTGCATTTTATTTGAGGTACAGTTAAAATGAATATTAAAATTGAGTTGTAGTTTGTAGGAATTAACTTTATTTAGTGCAGTCTCAATTTTTATGGCAGTATGTATGACCGAATGATAATATCGGTGATCATATTGCGTGATGTGAGAAGTGGCGTCAGAATGTCAATTTGTTTGTGTGAGATCAGATTTATGTGCATATAAGCTGATCCCCTAATTTGATAAAATTTTTCTTGAGTTTAAAGTCAGCGTATATGCAAGTATACATGATTGAACTTTTTTGTTTTAGAATTGCAGATCTATCTATGGTGATGATATATGTGTGGTCAGCCCTAGTATTAGTGGGCTGCAATGTCTTCTGAATGTTTGTGGTGACTATGCTGCTGAACACAAAATCACTTTTAATTGCAACAAAACAAATGGTGTGTTCTTTTTGCCCAAAAAAGTATAAACAACCTGTTCCATATGTTTTTCTAAATGGTGTACATGTACAACTATCTGAACTAGTGAAATACCTTAGTGTGTGCATGCATGCATCACTGAAGGATGATGATGATATTCAAGGACAAGTGAAATCACACCTAGGTGCTTCCATTAAAAAGTGCAGCTGGACAAGATGGACTCACTTTGCCTAGGTTGAAATCACTATACTATAACAAACAAACTCAGAGGCACTTTTGATCAGTACTCTCCTGCAGTAAAAACGCTCTATTTTGTGCCTATTCCACTCCAATGTATGCTTGCCAATTGTGGAGCAAATACATACAGACCAGTATGAAGCGCTTATGTGCTGCGTATAACAATGCCTACTGAATTATGCGTTACATACCCAGGAATGTAAGTGTTCGCCCACATCAGGCTAACCATTGTGTCATGACCTTTGATGCCCTACTGAGAAACAATTTGTATCAATTTTTTATAATATATGATGCATATCTTCATCCAACTTTTTGTTCGATCGCTTCAAATGTCTTAATGCTTTTTACAAATCTTCATTTTTCCTCAATTATTCAACGCTCCTGTATGATGGAGACCAACAAATGCAGTAGTTGTTGGTGAATTGTGTTGGTGTTCGTGTCTCATCAGCATTACTTTTGTGTAGTAAAAAATGTGTGCGAAATGTTTGCACACCGTGCTGTTAAAGTGTTTAGTTCCTCTCAGTGTTGGTCATGTGCAAACATCGATTCTGCAATGCCCTATTGTAGTGAAGGCTATGACTAACCATTTTTTGTGCTCTTTTGAATGACAATGCATTTGTAGTGCTGTTGAAGTGTTTTGCTCCTCAATGTTGGTCATGTGCAAGACCGATTCTGTAATGGGCTACTGTGTGGGTCACTCCGACAGGCAAATGTATCCCTAGGGATACATGTACCCCAGGTTGAGAACCCCTGGTTCATGATGATTTACAGTACTGAAAACTCCTATTTAATTACACTTTCCTGTGTTGCTGTGTAGGTAATGGAGGTTAAGTTCTCTACAACTGATATTGTACAAATATGTATTCTGATTTAGCTGATGATGATGATATCAAACTTGACCCCAAGCTAAAGACTTCATTGTATTCCACTGACTTTGACCTCAATGATTTGAATGATGAATATGAAAGTAATTGTGGTAAGTAGACTGTAGTAGGGTGAAATTTATTGAACTTTAGCTAGATTGTAATTTGTAATTACCTAGCAATTTGCCACAAATGAAAAACAAAGTTGTGCAGTTAGCAAGAAATCAGTCAGAAGAAGTAGCACTTTAACTCTCAAGAGGTTAGCTAAATTTTTAGAAAAGGAGCATTCCAAAAGCAATATCTACTTTCCAAAGTGGTAGGCGTAGTAGACAGGCAGTGATAGTGGTAAATATAATGATCCATGTGATAGTACATAAACATATGAATGTATTGAATTTGGATCAGACTTGCATGCAGGAAAAAATGCTTATATAGCATATCCGTTGACCACCACCGAAGAGTGGCAGTGATACAACCAGTGATACAACGATGTCAATATAAGTTTTATTGCAAGATTAATTCAAATAGGGGCAGTAAATTTTACAAAGACAATGGTGGTCTCAAGTGCACCTGGTTGAAATAAGCTATGTTCAATGTTGGTGTTTTAGTGGTCATTGCATTTTGCAGTCTCATTCTTGGGTCGGCTGCTCCAAAGCCTGTCTGAAGACACTGTTCAGGTAACGGCACAGAATATACAATTAATAGGTGTCCATCATCACATCCCACATGAGGCTGGGGCCTATGAACAATAAGCCTCTTAGTGTCTTCCATCAAGATCAATCTGACAGGTTCCAGGACAGATGGGATACTGATGCAAGTTAATAATCTTTCGATAACGGAGTTCATTGCTGAATAACTGGAGAAGTAGACTTTTGTTAAATATGATTGATAATGATTTGTGAGATAAAAAATTCATGTTAATAAGTACAATATGATGTTTTGTGGAAATGTTTCAAATTTCCACATTGTGCTTGCAATGCTGATAGTCCTAAAATTTTTTTGTGGTTAAAAGTTTATTTTTCTATGTGTTTTGCCTGGTGCTGTTGTATAAAGTAAAGGTATTTAACCATATGATTATGCACTTGTCAAAATCAGTCCAGTGTTCAATATATCTATAAAATACTGTTGAGACCAGAAAGATTTGTATATACACAATTTTTTATGTATTTTTTGTGATTGCTTTATGTTATCAACACATGGACTATCCTATATTCCACACTGCAGAATATATTGTAAGAACATGCTGACAGTCATTGATGATAAGAATCGACAAATTAAAACCCTACATTTAACAACCATTAAACAGTAAATGCTCACAGCGCTCAGACATTGCATGCATGCAAATATAGTTAGTTTGTACTGGTATGATCCTCAGGCATTCCATCTTTAGAAAATGTTCCTAAGGACATCAATCTCATTGAAACCAGCATTTTGATTACAAGTCTTATCATCATTAGATATGGTGATATGGTGCTTTGGTTGTTGCATATGCACAGCATCATTAGTTGCTTGAGTAGGTTGTTCTTGGTTATATTAATTTGATTTAAAATATTTATAGTCAAAAGTTTTTCTTCAATCTGCCACAGGATCACTAACTTGAACATCTCTGGAGGTGCATTGTATCAAACTCAAAATGAATAAATAGGATTGTCATTAATGCATCTATGATGCATAATTTCACTACATACAGAACCATGACTGTTTCAAATTATTGCATTGGCACCAATTTGACAATGCAGTATTGTGGTTGTTTTGCAACAATAGTATGTAACGTCAGAAGAGAAATACTGTTGCTTGTGCCAAACCACCCGCACAGTGCAGTTGGAAAATTAGAGGCTTACTGTGCCAACATTCAATATTTGGTCTGTGTTAATACTGCGTACCTACAGCACAAGGGGGCCTTATATGACAGCAAACCAAGAACCCCTTGATATGCCCTGTGTGTTGTCATTTATTTTTAAACGTGCTTTACAAACAGCTTCAAATTAAGGTTACTTTGTAGACTGGAATACTTAAAGCAGTGGGTCTTAACCTTTTTTTGCCCATTGACCATCTTTTTTTTTAAAAAAAAAGATCAAATGGCTCACTTTGCTATGCTGACACCTCATGAATACCTAGTTGAAACTGTATTCTACATAGGTCAATGAACTCAAGAGCATGTTCAGTCTTAGGATTTATAGAACTCTTTGTGGACCATTACAGGTTTTTTTTAAGGTGTTTTAGGGACCTGATTCGGGTCCCTAGAATTTCAAATGGCGTCCCTAGAATCAAAGAAAATTTTCATCGGGTCCCTAAAATAAGAGAAAATCGGGTCCCTAGAATCAGAGAAATCGGGTCCCGACAGAGCCATATCGGGTACCTAACATTTTCCTTAAAAAAACCCTGAACATTAGAAACTCCACGTACACCACCAGTGCACCACCTGGACCACATTGGGAATCACTGTCTTAAAGTTGCAACTGTTCATGCATGTGAGTAATCTTGTTAATGGTTCCATCTATTTGAATAAGATTTTAGGCTGAAGATGTGTAGTGCTATGTGAAATAGATCCCCTATTAACACTTTGAGAGCCGGCCTACGATATATTTGTACTTCGATTTCGGCCTAAAAAACAGCAGTTTTCGGTTGCCTTACCAACGCCCTAGCTCCTCCGACGATTGCACTAGAGAGCTGTTCAAGGGCTCAAACGGATTGGCCAGTCTAGTAGATTGCACTCGAAAAAAATTTTTTTTGGGTTGGGGGTGCAGATTTTTTGTGACTGATGTCATAAGTGAAGTAGTTTTAGGGTCATTTTGGCTCATGTTGCCTGGCCTAGGGCTTAACCGCTAGGCCAAAGTGTTTCGCTGAAGTTTTTATTGGAAACTAGGCTTGAGTCCGAGTCTTTTCAGCCTTTGATCGACTTTCTAGCGTTTCTGGTTCAAAAGTTATGATCTAAAATAAACAAATTAATTAATTATCTAATTAGCTAATTAGTCAAATATTTTTACTAACTTACATCATAATTTTTGAACCCGAAACCCTAGCAGGTCATCCAAAGTATCAAAAGACTTGGATTGTAGCTTAGTTTCCAGTAAGAATTTAGCGAAATACTACCACCTAATGGTTGGCGCCCAGGGCCAGGCAAAGTGGGCCAAGGTGGCCAAAAAGTACTCCACTTACGATGTCACTCACAAAAAAACCGCACCCCAACCAAAAAATATTTTTTCGAATGTAGACTAGAAGACTTGCCGCATCTTTTCAGACTTTTACCGGGTCTGTAGAGCATACTGGACCGGAGAAATTCCTGTGCAAATCCACGTGCATTTAGGCGTTTTTTTCCGAAAATCCCCGAAACCACCCGGGTGCCAAAGTGTTAACAATTTTGCTGATAGATTTTGAAGTCAGTTGCCTTTGTGGAGAGTATCCCTAGGATTTAACACTTTCCGTACTAGCCAACATATATATACATGAGGGAAGAAACAGCCATGGTTACCGGCTGATGTATACATACGTTCCTAATGAAAATCTTCGTCTTCTAGTTTATCTGGGACCAAAATTATGGCTCAAAACCAAAAAATTGGATAATCTTGAAATCCTACACAAGTTACCCTTGGTAATTTTTGGCTAAATACCATAACTTGCCAGCCAATTGAGCTAGGGAGCTGTTCAAACTCCCAAAGACTCAGAAAGTCTTGTAGTTTAGAACTAAAAATAAAATATTAACACTTTGGCGTCCAGCTGCTTTCGCGGATTTTCGGAAAAAACGCCTAAACGCATGTGGCTTTGCGTGGGAATATCTCTGCTCCTGTACGGGTTACGGACCTGGTCGAAGCGTCAAAAGACGCGGCAAGTCTTCTAGTCAGCACTCGAGAAAATATTTTTGCTTGGGGGTTATGTTTTTTTTGTGAGTGACGTCATAAGTGGAGGACTTTTAGGCCACCTTGGCCCACTTTGCCTGGCCCTGGGCGCCAACCGTTACGTGGTAGTATTTCGCTGAAGTTTTTACTGGAAACTAGCCTACAATCGAAGTCTTTTGATACTTTGGATGACCTGCTGGGGTTTCGGGTTCAAAAATTATGATGTAAGTTAGTAAAAATATTTGACTATTTAGATAATTAATTAATTTATTTGTTTTAGATCATAACTTTTGAGCCAGAAATGCTAGAAAGTCAATCAAAGGCTGAAAAGACTCAGACTCAAGCCTAATTTCCAACGAAAACTTCAGCGAAACACTTTGGCGTAGCGGTTGGGCCTTAGGTCAGTCAACATGAGCCAAAATGACCCCAAAACTACTTCACTTATGACGTCACAAAAAATCCGACCCTCCAACCCAAAAATTTTTTCGAGTGCAATCTACTAGACTGGCCAATCCATTTGAGCCCTTGAACAGCTCTCTAGTGCAATCATCGGAGGAGCTATGGCATTGGTAGGCAACCAAAACCTGCTATTTTTTAGGCCAAAATCGAAGTACGAATATATCGTATGCTGGCTCTCAAAGTGTTATGTTTTGGGTTTCGGGTTTTTGGTTGTTGACGTCATGATTGGGGTAGGTTTTGCGTTTTTTTAGATGACGTCAGTTGATCCAACAACCTGATTTTGTGGCTCAAAGTTTTATTGGATTTTAGGCTATAATACGAGTCTTGAGAGCCCTTGATCAACTTTCTAGCGTTTCTGGGTCCAAAGTTATTGCCAAAAAATACCAAATATTTCTGAAATCCCCTAGGGCAGTGGTTCTCAACCTGGGGTTCGTGAACCCTCAGGGGTTCACAGGAAGATTTCCATGGGAACTTGGATGGCAGTTGAATTTTCATGTATTGCTATTTTTTAATATCCTATACTAGGGGAGGTTGCGTGCTGATTGAAAACTCTGTGTAGATTTTGCCTGATCTTGTGTTGTTGTGATGCAACAATGTGAAACCCACACCTTTGCCAGCTAACCTGGGAGTTTGAGTTGATTGCTTAATGACTCGGGGATACTTAACAGGAAAAAGTTTGAGGACCCCTGCCGTAGGCGATTCGTGGGGATTTACCTTATCAATTTGCCAAATTTTGGCCATAATTTTAGAACCAGAAATGCTTGGAAGTCCTTCAAATCCTTCAAATCAAATAGGAAGTCCGACTCATATGATAGCCTAGTTTAAAAAAAAAACTCAAGTCAAAAAATGGCGCCTGGTGTTTACATCCAGGGGCCTCATGATGTCATCCTAATTTAAACAAAATATGCATAAACATATTCCCATCATGTAAACATCAACAAAAATGCGACATCCCAAACCTAAAAGTTTTTTTTGTTCCAAAGTACACGATTTTCTGAGTCTTTCGAGGGATTGGACAGCTCTCTAGCTTAATGAGCTGGCGAGTTATGGCTTTTAGCCAAAATGGCCCAAGGTTACGTTTTGTGGGATTTGAATGTTTATCCAATTTTTGTTTTTTGAGACATTATTTTGGCACCAGATACGCTAGAATGCCAATCATGGGCTGTAAAGACTCGAATAATCACCTAGATTCCAAAAAAATTGTGCCAAAAATGTCTTGTTGGGTTGGCGCCCTGGGCCACGTAAACTTGGTCAAAAAGGCGAAAATATGCCCTCACCAGAGATGAGCAGACTGTGAAATTTTTCAGTCCGACTCCAGTCCTGATTTGATAAAATTGGATCCGATCTAGTCCTGATCCGTAAAATTTTTGAAAATCATCAGTCCGATCCAGTCCTGATCCGCCAATGTAAAATCATTCATTTTTCTTTTGCCCCATGAGGCAAAAGTACTGCTGGAGCTATTTTGCCTTTAGCCAATTGCAATTGGTTGAAGGCAAAATAGTTCCAGCAGTGTTTTATTCTAGCAGAATAGACACAGCCTTCTGGCATTCCCAAAATTTAACAAGAAAGTGTCTGTTTGGCATCAGAAGGTAAAGCACTGCTGGAGTTATTGTGCCATTATGAGAATCCAACTGCTTGAATTAGTCAAGTGACAACGATGATGCACTTGGATTAGTGTAAGGTCCTTGTTGCATGACCTAAAACCCTAAACCTATAAACACAAAACCTAAACGCAACATCAAAACCTAAACCTTAACTCAAAACCTAAACCTAAAAGTTGAACCTAAACCCGTAAACCTAAACGTAAACCCTAAACTTTTTGAAAAAGTACATTAGAAGCATTCGTTTCAAAGGTGTAACCTCTACAAGCTAAGCCAAAGGAAATGGTGATAGCAGGGCCAACGAACAATCACACAGCGTGGGTGGGCCCTAACCAATCAACTATGTTTACGTTGCTACTAGAACTCAATGCTATATGTGAACAAAAATGGATACAGTTCAAATTGCAAAATAGTCCCAGGAGAGTTTTTGCATTTGATGGCAAAATATACACTACCATTTAGCAAACCTGTGAAATCAGATCACAACTAAAATTTTTGATATTTTCAGAATAATCACAATTAAAACAACAAAAATTTTCACAGTCCGATCCAGTCCTGATCTGCCAAATTAAAAAAAAATTGCAGTCCGATCCAGTCCTGATCTGGCCAAAATTGGCTTCAGTCCTGATCCAGTCCAATCCAGTCCTGATCCGTGCTCATCTCTGGCTCCCAATATGAAGTCACCCACAGAAGACTCCAAACCCAAAACAAAAACAAAAAATTCAACCTAAACTAGAAGACTTGCTGAATCTGCAGAGGGTTTGAACAGCTCTCTAGCTCAATCAGCTGGCAAGTAATGGTGTTGCAAAACTCTGCCAAAACAGTGGCTCTTGCTGTCCTTAAAGGTAAACCACCTGGCAACAGTGGATATTGCTGTGGGGAATCCACCCGGTACCGAAAGTGTTAGCATAACCTACATCCTTTTCAGTCTTCAGCGTTTTGACAGCTCATAAGGCTTCAGTCACAATGATGGTTCCTTCCTCAAATGTGTCTTTGTGTTTGATGGTTTGATAGTGTTTAGATTCAAGAGACCTTTGAAATGTTCTTTCCATCTGCTAATGATGTACTCCTCATTGCTGAGTAAGACACCATTTTAGTCTTTGATGGATCCAGCAATGTTAGATTTTTTGCTGCAGAGATGTCAGATGTTTTGCCAGAATACTTTGTTGACTTGCCAGTAATTGGAGTCTAGTTGCATGAAATTCTCCCAAGAGTACATTTTAGACTTTTTCACCATGACGTCTGTGGACTTTCTTGCCTCAGCATATCATGAATGCTGAGAAGATCCAACTTTGTTCTGAAGCCAGGTCTTTTAGACTATAATTATAGCCAAATTCTACCAGTTGAGCAGGTCAGCAGAGTTCCAAAGTGACAACACCCTTCACTACCAAATTGAAGTAATGGTATAGAAAGGTCCAATAGGTTGCAGCATATATAGTGCTTACACATGCACAAGCACAAAGCAAATATGGCTGACAAAAATAGAATACCCACATTTGTCAGGAAAGCAGGTTTCTGGCAAAGAAAAACATAAGGTGTTCTTTCTTACACAATTTTGCAAGTCTTAAATACATTGGTGCTTGGAGAAATTATTGAAAAGTGCTCATACATGATTTCATTGAATTGGGCCTTGTTTTGAGTTTGAGCAGACAGCATTCCATTCAGACAACAAATGACTGAAGTTCAGATTTATCAGTTCGGCCAATAAAAGTTGGCATATAGGAATCACTGATCAATTGTTTATCTTAGTTTCTGATCAGAAATGCAATGATCAAGTTTGCATATGACATTGACACATCCTCAAAAATACATTTTATGCTGCTTTTGATGTTCTATAATACAGTACCATTCAAAACTAAGAAAATTTGTATTTGTTATATTAGGTTGAAAGATTATGACATAGTAGTTTAATATAAAACTACATTTATTTTTAAAATGTGCTTTGAAAACGTACTTCTTGTATGTCTATTGTCTATTTAGTGCTTCTACAATAGTTACTACCTCAAAACTAACATTTTGTGTGTGATACTTTACCTTACAGAGCTTTGAGGAAAGTCTTGCTCAGTTGCTGATCTAATATTCGTGTTTGGTATGTAAGACTTCAGTACATACTGAAGCACTGTTTTTAATTTTTAGCTAGACATGTGAAGATGTTTGATCGTTTGTTTGTTAATCCTGAATCTTTTAAGGAAGCGTTGTGAAGTGTTGTGTTATGTGAATCATTTGTGCATGGATGATTACTGTTGTTTACTAATTTGCTGAATCAGCATGTTCACTAAAATTATAAAATTTTGATGCATCTTGGTTTGACAAATTTGTAGATATTGTTTCTTTGGTGTGCTGAAAATGCAAAAGTATTTTCATAGAATTTGTTTGTTTTTTGTGTGCTGAAAATATATAAGATGCAACAGTTGTGCTAGCCACTGTAGTACAAATTTTCACAAACATTTTGATTGCGCTACATTGTTTTAGCCTGCACAACTAAAATGAATTTTCTTATGCAGACTAGAAATACTTTGTTGACAGTTGCAAGTTCATTCTGCTTTTAGGTTTTTAGGCTGAGTGGTTTAGTTTAGAAAATATGATCATTTTACAATAACAAATTGCATGTGATGCAAGGATGGTACAAGGAACTAATTTGGGTGTGGTTTGTGGTTATATATAACCCAGTGTGGTTATATTGATAGATAGTGAAGGTCAGGGTTCCACAACCTTGTCACTGTTGCTGGCCACAATACATTTGTTTTTATGGATTATGGCCACCAGTGAGTCCAAGATATTTTTATTTTTTTGCATGTTTCTTTTCTGCTTCCACACATAGACCCTTCCACACATCTGTTTAGCTTCTTTCTACTAAGTATTCTCATACATTGTAGACAAAAGTTATATAAATATATGCACGGATGCCATAACATTAATTTAAATACTATGCGCATGGCCACATAAATTCTTATTGAAGGCTGCAGGTTGTGCACCCTTGGTCAAGGTTATGCATCTTTATCATAAGTTTTGGGTTTAGTTATGTGGTATGGATTAAAACTATTAATTGCTATCACATTGCAAAAAATACAACAGGACAATCTCTTTCAAAAACAAGTCTCCACAAGGATGATGCAGCTAAATCTGCTCGGAACTTGATTTTGCATATTAGACGAACTTTCTGCTTGTGACTCAGTGAAAAACAATATGTCTATGTTTTTATGGATATCACAAACATTAAAAAGCTGTGGGTTGTATTCAAACATAAATACCAAATGATAATGTTCACATTAACTTTTTGCCATAATAACACACGAAAACATGGTTGAAATTGAAGCGATTATCATTCATTTGCTTCAAAGTCACATTAGACAACTTTTTACTTGTCATTTAATAAAAAATATATCTCTATGTTGGTATACTTGCAATTTAAAGAAAATTGAGATGTAAGACCATAATGTTCACCTAACTTTTTGCTGCTCTGATATGTGAAACCAGGGCTTAAATAAGAGCAGTTGCTTATTTCAAAGCGATATTAAACAACTTTCTGCTTGTCACTTGAAAATATCTCAGGTTTCTATACTTGTGCAGATTACAAAGATAAAAAATTGTGCGTTGCATTCAAATAGAATTGAAATGTGAGATTGTAATGTTCACCTAACTTTTTGCTGCAGCGATACACAGAAGCTTGGTTGAAATCAGGAGAGATCATTGCTTCATTTACTTTAAACTCATAGTCATTCAATAACAAAATTTATAGCTCTGTGTTCACATATGTCAAGCATTTTTTAAAACTTCCTTTCATCTCTGTAAGTGATCCTTCTTGAAATAAAGCCAAATCTGGTTCAAGCCATTTTACTGTGTTTGCATCAAGTTTACTTTTGCTGTGTGGTCCATTGATCGGGCAGAACAAATAAAGCAGGGGTGGAAAACCTCTAGTCAACGTGAACGTTTGATGTGGCCCACATCAGAATTTTCATCATCCAAGTTAGTGTACGACGTTGTGTCAAAATGAAGCTCCATGAGAAGCAGCATCTTAGATAGTAATTCTCATGGTTAGATAAAGGTAAACTTTTGGGATAAAATTAATTGATTTTGCAACCTGCCAGCAATCTTGCTTTTCAGAAGAATGATTTTTGAAAAGTAGAAAGAGCAACCGACATTAACCATAAAGACAAATATAGGTGTAGGGTGGTCAACTTAAGCAAGGTAAATTGTACGGAAAAACAAATTTTGATTCATGAACAGTGAAAAACAGTTGGGTTAAATAGTTGGTCCAATTAAACATGGTATCATTAGGTAAGATTTACTGTATTGTATTGTTCCAGCATGGGTTCCATGTTGTTAACACCTTTGCTGCCAGGCGATTTTCACTTTAAGGTCTAATTTGTTGGGCAAGTCTTTGCAGCTCCATAACTCATTTTTGGGCAAGTCTTTGCAACTCCATAACTAGCCAGGCAATTAAGCTAGAGAGCTGTTCAAACCCTTGAAAGATTTGGCGAGTCTTCTAGTTTACATTGACGAAAAATTGGAAGTTTGGGTTTCAGGTTTTTTGTGGTGATGTTATAAGTGAGGTAGGTTTAGGCCTTTTGGCTGATGCCATCGGGCCCTGAACCCCAACTGCTAGATGGAATTTTCTGACTCGAGTTTTCAGTAGAACCTAGGCTAAAATCCGAGTCTTTTGAGCCTTTGATTGGCTTGCTAGTGTTTCTGGTTCAAAAGTTATGGCCAGAAAAACTAAATTTGTGTAAAAATTACCCAACAAACTTTTCACCCAAATTTTGTTAGTTACTGAACTGCTTAGCTTTTTAGCTGCTAAAACAAAATTCAGTTATGTGTACGATGTTAGAACCATTTCTTCCTTGTTCATGTGTGTTGCACTATCAAAGTGTTTCATGGTTGAATATTTTATGCCTTAATCATTGAACTTTTGCTAGTGATGAAAACAATTGTTATCAAAGCATCCATCATAGTTGAGCATATGCTATGTTTTTTGCATTGTTATCTCTATTATGTTGATGTTTCTGTTGCGTTGTTGTAAGACTTGTAAATTTACTTTGTTACAAATGTTTTTTTAATTTTGCAGAAGTAACAGCTGTTGGAAATGTGTTGTGTCAAGGTGTTCAAATATGTACTTTCCACGATGGGTGTAAGCAAGGAATCGATCAGCAAAATTTTTTAAAAATTTGCTGATCAATTCCTTGCTTACACCCATCGTGGAAAGTACATACTTGAATAGAGATATGTGCAAGTTTGAATCATTGCAAAAAGATGAAAGCAGATGGCAGTCGACTGATTCCTTGAAAGCATACAGAAACACTAGTGCTTTTAGGTGTTCAAATAGTGTTTTTTTTTGTAGAAACATGTTCATCTGTCAATGTTTTGTTTGATCCACTTCAGACAAACTTGATAACAAATGCATGATAGGTTTCTTGAAAGGCTTAGGTGGTCATGCATGTTGTTGTTTTGCTCCTAGAATGCTATGTAGAAAGCTATGGTTTATATGCATAGTGATGCAAATAGACTTACGATGTAGTTTTGGCTCGGTGTTAGAACATTTTTGTTATTACAGCTTCATGACTCTCCTTTTTTGTATAAGTTAACTGTGATTTTGTTTCAGATAGTGCAATTGTTGCTGTTAGCCACGAAGCCCCAGTTTCTATTAGCTCTAACCACTCTTCATCAAGTGCTGAGGCACACTCTCAAGCAAAAGTCTTGATCATGCAACCAGCTCTGGAAGAGACATCTCCTCTTAAAGAAACACGCCATGATCCATTTGCAACACCAAGGTATTACAGTACAAAGCAGTGCATAATTTTCAATTATGGTTAAAACGCTCAAAAATGCAATTAGCAAATGATCAAATAGTGCTTTCCTTGATGTCTTCACCTTTGTGGTTACTTCAGATTTTTATACCAGGATTTTTATTTTTTCGTCTTTTAGTATGTAACTGGCACAATTTACCAGTCAATTCCAAAAGCACAATTGTAGGAGTGTTTTTCAAATTTGGTCTGTTTCACCAGATCATATCAAATTGTGCTGTCAGAAACATGTGTTTTAACATGCACATGGTATGTTGTATGTTAGTGCCAAGTGGCTGTTTGTTCAATCAGAAAACAAGTTTGATACAGTAAGGGATGTTTTTGTCTCTGATGCAAAATTTAAGTGATTTCAGTAAAATTTTTGAAATTTTCTGCTATTGAACATGCTAATACTTTAGTTTGTAATTTTTTAAATGTTCAAAAAATGTGGATATGAAGGAATTTGACACTTTGTCCAGAAGATATGTTGTAAAAGACAGCATTAAAGAACTACGTTGATACTAAGCCCTCAAATTTATTAGTTATTTTTTGTGCCTTGTTTCCAGTAAAAACTTCAGCAAAATACTACCACCTAACGGTTGGCGCCCAGGGCCAAGCAAAGTGGGCCAAGATGGCCTAAAAGTCCTCCACTTATGACGTCACTCACAAAAAACCCACACCCTCCAAGGAAAAATTTTTTTTTCGAGTGCAGACTAGAAGACTTGCCGTGTCTGTTGAGACTTTACCTGGTCTGTAGAGCATATTGGACACGAGAAATTCCCGTGCAAAGCCACGTGCGTCTAGGTGTTTTTTTTCCGAAAATCCCTGAAAGCAGCCGGACGCCAAAGAGTTAATCACAGATATTTTTAACAATAGGCATATAACGGTTTTTGAGAATAATATTCACTGATATATGTATAAATATTTGGAAGTAAAAGATATGTAAATATATGTTTCATGTCAATTGCTAATCATAAATTTACCCCTTCGGGCAAGCAAATGTACCCCCAAGGGTACATGTACCCCAGGTTGGGAACCTCTGATCTGAAGTAATAAAAATATTTGACTAATTATCTAATTAGATAATTGATTAGTTTGTTTATTTTAGATCATAACTTTTGAACCAGAAACACTAGAAAGTCGATCAAAGGCTCAAAAGACTTGGGCTCGAGCCTAGTTTCCAATGAAAACTTCAGTCTAGCGGTTGGTCTCTAGGCCAGGTAACATGAGCCAAAATGACCCAAAAACTACTTCACTTATGACGTCACTCACAAAAAATCTGCAACCCAACCAAAAAATTTTTTTTCGAGTGCAGACTAAAAGACTGTCTGATCCATTTGAGCCCTTGAACAGCTCTCTAATGCAATCAGCGGAGGAGCTATGGCGTTGGTAAGGCAACCGCAACTGCTGTTTTTAGGCCAAAATCTAGGTACGATATATTTGTAGACCTGCTCTCAAACTGTTAAAAAAAACCTGCTATATGCGTAACTTGCATTAGCAGAAACGGTAGGCATGCGTCGCAACACAATGCCAAATGTGAACTGCGTTGGCACATGAAACTTCATCCTACATGCACGGCACAACATGTCCATATTACATGGTAACATGATGAACAATGTGTATCTGGAATTCATGACATCACAACAATGACTTCATAACCTTACAGTATCAATGAAAAGATCAATTCAGCTAAAGAAACATTCAATTTTGAGGTGCTTAAACATGCAAGTTCAAATTTAAGCTACAAATTTGTTGTGTCTGGAAGATTTTGCATCAGGTAAAAGATTTTCAGACCATCTCAATTTGTTGTCTCTACTTTGCCCTTGAATACTGCTGTGATGGTTATTCTGCTTTTTGTTAAGTATTTTTACCAGCTAAGTGTTGCAGTTGGTTGAGCACATGCCACCAAAAGCTGGTAGACTTGGTTCGATTCTTGCTCAGATCATGCTGAAGGTTTTTGAAATACGGCACTTGTTAAGAAATGTTAAATTATGAATTTTTTAATAAATTGTGAATAAATTATGTATAAAAAATGTATGTGAAATGTACATAAATAAAAATTATGCCTCGATGTTAATAGATGGGTGTAAGGAAACAGTTTTCATGTGGTGCTGCCACTGACTTACCATCATTCAATGCAGTACACTATAAAAATAGCCACATGGACTCTGCAAACCACTGAGTGACACTCCAAAAGCTCATTTGAGTAAGAGTAAGAGCTCATCCATTTGAGTAAGAGCTGAGGATAGCTTGTGAGTATGCCAAATACATATGCTATAAACACCATATAGGGTGTGGAGAATCTTTGAAATTTGTTATTCCAACAGACATTGTTTTCGCAGGTGTTTGAGGCATGCCAACAGCCTGTCTATATTTATAACAACACTGGTTGTTGCTGCTGCTAGCATTACAATTGCTCTCATCATTCAAGTCACTTCTGGTGTAACACAGGTACTTATAATAGTTGGTGCATGCATTCATGTTCTTCTGTTCTATAAAATGTGAGTTTCATGCCACATTGCACTGAAGAGTACTGATTTATTTTTTAAGATTCGTACTGCCTTTTTGTATATATGTAGCAGTCTTTTGATACATTACCTAACCTAAACAGTGCATAGTATCCATTGCTGATAGCATGTACTGTAACAGTTGTTTTGACTTTATGTTCAACTAAACATTATTTAAGATATTGTATTCAATCATAATCATTCAGGTCCATGGTTTTCAAACTGTGTGTCGCAACACCCTGGTACAGCTTTATACCTTTACCAAAGAACATTTGTTATTCGTAACTGCAGTTATTGTTTTGTAAACATGTTTACTAATAAACGCATTGCACAATTTTAACACCTTCACGTCCAGTCTAAATCAAGCGGTTCACGTCAAAACAGCCGAATTGCACGTGGCTTTGCGTGAGCATAACTCTGGTGCTGAAAGCAGTAGAGAGCTGTCCAAACGCTTAAAAAACTCAGCAAGTCTTGCAGTTTGCAATGGAAGAATTTTTTGGTTGGGGTTGCGGATTTTTTGTGAGTGATGTCATAAGTGGAGGACTTTTAGGCCATTTTGGCCCACTTCACCTGACCCTGGCTCAAACTGTTAGATGGTAGTATTTTGTTGAAGTTTTTGTTGGAAACTAGGCTAAAATCTGAGTCTTTTTGATACTTTGAATGATCTGCATGAGGTTTCGGGTTAAAAAGTTATGATCTAAAGTGAAAAAAATATTTGATTAATCCCTTAACACTTTGAGAGCCGGCGTATGATATATTCGTACTTCGAATTCGGCCTAAAAAACAGCAGTTTTCAGTTGCCTTACCAACGCCCTAGCTCCTCCGCCGATTGTGCTAGAGAGCTGTTCAAGGGCTCAAATGGATTGGCCAGTCTAGTAGATTGCACTCGAAAAAAATTTTTTGGTTGGGGGTGCAGATTTTTTGTGAGTGACGTCATAAGTGAAGTAGTTTTGGGGTCATTTTGGCTCATGTTGCCTGGCCTAAGGCCCAACTGCTAGGCCAAAGTGTTTCGCTGAAGTTTTCATTGGAAACTAGGCTCGCGTCCAAATCTTTTGAGCCTTTGATCGACTTTCTAACGTTTCTGGTTCAAAAGTTATGATCTAAAATAAACAAATTAATTAATTATCTAATTAGCTAATTAGTCAAATATTTTTACTAACTTACATCATAATTTTTGAACCCGAAACCCCAGCAGGTCATCCAAAGTATCAAAAGACTCGGATTGTAGGCCAGTTTCCAGTAAAAACCTCAGCGAAATACTACCACCTAATGGTTGGTGCCCAGGGCCAGGCAAAAGTGGGCCAAGGTGGCCTAAAAGTCCTCCACTTATGACATCACTCACAAAAAAACCACTCCCCCCAAGCAAAAACTTTTTTTCAAGTGCAGACTAGAAGACTTGCCGCGTCTTTTGACGCTTAGACCAGGTCTGTAACCTGAACAGGAGCAGAGATATTCCCGTGCAAAGCCACATGCGTTTAGGCATTTTTTTCCCGAAAATCCGGGAAAGCAGCCGGACGCCAAAGAGTTGATTAGATCATCAGTTATTTTGTTTATTTCAGATCGTAACATTTGAACCAGAAACGCTAGAAAGTTGATCAAAGGCTCAAAAGACTCGGATTCGAGTCAAGTTTCCAATGAAAACTTCAGCAAAATGCTTTGGTCTAGTGGCTTGGCTCTAGGCCAGGTAACATCAGCCAAAATGGCCAAAATCTACCTTGCTTATGACGTCACTCACTAAAAAACTGAAACCCAAAACTAAAAATATTTTTTGCGTTGCAGACTAGAAGACTTGGCGAATGTTTTGAGGGTTTGAACAGCTCTCTAGCACAATCGGCAGAGGAGCTATGGCATTGGTAAGGCAACCAAAAGCTGCTGGTTTTAGGCCAATTTCAAAGTATGAATATATCGTACGCCGGCATCCAATGTGTTAATTTGCTTTGTGTCAGACAAATGAAGGCTGTGGTAGCCAGTCACAAAGGTTATCAACTTACTGATTTCTTAGGGCAGAATTAATACTGATTTAAATTTGGCTTAATTAAATAAACTCAGTATTTCTATGCAATGGCTGGATAAAAATATGCATGACGTATCAGATAAAATTTTGACTTTCATTAACATGCTAACATCGTGGGAAGATGTAACAAACGTGTCTGTAAGTTCTCAGTGATTACTTTCTTGTCTAATTTCCATGAAAAGAAATGAATGATGCTGTCTTCAGATTTATGAAGTATATTTTTGCAACATTTATCTAAGCTCGCGTAGAAATATTCCTCAGTACTTTCCAGAGAATTTATCAAGTTATCAATTGAATTGCCATGCTTTTGTCCAACCTATCTATCCTCCTTTGCTGAACAAGAAAAAGAAGACTATGTTGACCTCACATGTGATAATTCCCTGGAAAGAAAGTTTGTTCAGTAAATCTGACAAACTTTTGGATTTCATTGAATGACGAACACCCAGCTTTGGCGAAAAACACTACGGGTCATCATCCCTTTCGCTACGTCGTATTTATGCGAAGAAGGATTTGCCACCACGGCCATGATTTAAACCAAATATCGATCACGAATAAGTATTGAGTGGGAAATGGGGCTGCTGGTTTCACAGATTCTTTCAAGATTTAACGAACTTTTCACAATAAGCAAGCCCACGCATCACAGTAAATGATGCATATTTCTTTTTGTTGTTTCATCAATAAATAAAACTTTGATAATTATTAACATCCTATTGCTGGTGTTTTGCAAGTTCAGCAAACCTTTCCAAAGGCGTCCCAATGATAAAAGTTTGAGAACCACTGAGTCAGGTGATCTGAAAAGCATTAAGTTACTCATGTAATTTTGGGTTTTTTCAAACCAAATTTTCTCAAACTTTTTTGACACAATTCATTTGAATTATTGAAGTTTCCTGTCAATTGCATTAAATACATTGTGGACAAACAGAAAATGATTGTTGGACTGCAACTATGCGCTGAATAAGTATCACTGATAGGGAAAAATCTTTGTATGGTTGCTATCACATTGTCAAAAACAAAAAATCATTGCAGTAGTACACCTCCAGAATATTTTTATTTTAAAACAAAAAGGTTTTAGCTTTTTGTGCACAATTGCTCATTTGATAGGAAGCAGCCACTAATCTTGGAAGAATATATGTTGTCTTTTAATATTTTGTTGAATAATAGTCCATAACTGTAGCAGTTCTTAATTTTACTGCTATTTTTGAGCTGTTCTGTGGTGAGAACCTACCGAACAATGAGAATCAACTCATCAATGATTTAACACTTTTATTACTTCAATCAATACTCCATTTTTAAGTGCAGTACTCAAAAGTTGTAGGTCTGTACAGTTCTGCATTTTATCAGCTTGATTTGTCCAAACCTTCTCAAAAATTTGAAAATGGGATTACTGAATGCACATACAATATGGAAATTAGGCTTATATTTTAACATGTTGGTTGTGTCCAAGAGATGCGCACGTTTGGCAATGCATGACATTCATCAACTGCCGATGCACTGCAAAGCATGTGTCAAGCATCGGGCTAAGATATGATACCTCCCTCTGACATCCAAATAACTTTGCTTCCTACATTCCAGTTTGCATTTGTTCTCTATGTTGATGATATTCCTTCATTACCTATAACAGTGGTCCCCATCCTGGGAGCCTGTAATCTTAACACCTTCATAACTGGGTGGTTTCCCAGTAGCAATGTCCACTTTTACTGGGTGCTTTTGGCAAGACCAGTAGATGGACACTGCTAGGCATTCTCAACCAGTAGATTAAAGCAGAAAACATTCTACATGGTTTGACACATGTACACAAATCAATTGCCAACATATCAAAGCATTTCAAAACAGCTTACATACTACTGCAAAAAACCTGGGCCTAACACTGCCATCTTGTTAAAGAAAGTTTCGCTTCAATGGAAGCATTTTTGATACCACAAAAGTAGCTAACACTGGCATTAAACTTTATCAACATGTCTGCATGTACTTACATAAATGTTTGCAATGCAGTCATTCCTGCTTTCCTAGCATTTGGCAGCATATCAAAGCACTTCCATCGCACAAAATTGCAGTCACTGCTTACCAACACCATAGCTTCTCCGCCAATTGCGCTAGAGAGCTGTTCAAGGCCTCAAACGGATAGGCCAGTCTTCTAGTCTGCACTCGAAAAAAATTTTTTGGTTGGGGGTGCGGATTTTTTGTGAGTGACGTCATAAGTGAAGTAGTTTTTGGGGTCATTTTGGCTCATGTTACCTGGCCTAGGGCCTAACCGCTAAGCCAAAGTGTTTCGCTGAAGTTTTCATTGGAAACTAGGCTTGAGTCTGAGCGTTTTGAGCCTTTGATTGACTTTCTAGCGTTTCTGGTTCAAAAGTTATGATCTAAAATAAACTCAAATATTTGTATTACTTTAGATCATAACTTTTGAACCTGAAACTCCAGCAAGTCATCAAGTATCAAAAGACTCAGATTGTAGGCTAGTTTCCAGTAAAAACCTCAGCAAAATACTACCATCTAATGGTTGGTGCCCAGGGCCAGGCAAAGTGGGCCAAGGTGGCCTCAAAGCCTCCACTTATGACATCACTCACAAAAAATCTGCAAACCCCAACCAAAAAATTTTTTTTCGAGTGCAGACTAGAAGACTTACCGCGTCTTTTGACGCTTCAACCAGGTCCGTAGCACTTACCCAACGGGAGAAATGCCTGCGCAAAAACACGTGCATTTTGGTGTTTTTTTTCGAAAATCCCCAAAAGCGGCCAGACACCAAGGTGTTAACACAATTGCCACCAAATTTGGTGGATGGGGTGTTTTTCATATCTACCAATTGTGTTTGAAAGAAGCGTGTTTGAAAGAAGCAGAATAATGATTTCAATTATTTTTTATTGAATGAAATAATTTCTGTTCCTTTTGGAACTTTTGGTATTTTTCCATTGCAACAAAAAATAAAACCATAAAAACAAAAATGAATAGTTCCTAGACACTTATGTAAATCAGTATGCATTTGCCACGTTTATAATCAAGTAGAGGCATGTATTTGAAAAACAATGTTTTTTCTTGGAAAAACTTTATTTCAGGTAAGTTTCATACTAAAATTTTTTCTAATAAAATTTGTTAAGTTTTTCCACACAAATTACTTAGAAAACAAGCACTAATTTTTTCAAACTTTAAAATTTAATTATGACATCATCATTAACACCTTGGCTGCCGGGTTAATTCAAGCGGTTCGCAAAAAGCAGCTGATTCGAACGTGGCTTTGCGGATGAATATCTCCGCTCCTGTTCGCTCTAGCGACTCGGCGAATATCTCAAAAAACGTGGCCAGTCTAGTAGATTAGACTCGAAAAAAAATTTTTTGCTTGGGG
>Ga0210059_1004475_pt1 | contig 22555 bp, 12 predicted proteins | sample Ectturendosymbi2_FD_188042 | JGI IMG/M metagenome (GOLD analysis project Ga0210059, IMG submission 188042) | Ecteinascidia turbinata endosymbiont from Florida, USA - Sample 2 (SPAdes) (version 2) | ecosystem: Host-associated > Tunicates > Ascidians > Unclassified | place: Key West, Florida...
TGGATCCGATGTACAGGACAGAGGTGGCCATGGAGCCGATGCACAGCACAGAGGTGGCCATGGATCCGGAGTCGACTTGTTTTTCCTTCGGACCCGCAGTTAAAAATTTGTGAAAAACCGGACCGGATCCGGAGTCACTTTTTAATTTCGGCAGCAGCAGGAGTCTGCGTGGTCATTTCTTAAGTAAAACCGTGGTTAATTTTCGGTTGGATCGACGGTAGACGGAGTCTGAACAGGAGTCGGATTATCAAATTGGAAAAATTTCCGGATCCGGATTCAAAAATTTTGGAGCAGGAGCGGAGTCCGAAAAAGTGACTCCGGCCACCTGGTGGCGCAGGAGTCTTGTGCACGTATCGCGGGCGGTGCTACACATCTCTGCGTGCGCCAGGCCATGGGGCATGGGCCGTGTGTCGCATTGCTGTGGATTCCTCCGCAGGGCGACCATTTCACAAACAGACAGGACATTGTTTGAAAACCACACCGAAAATTAACTTGAGACGTAAAGGATTTTTATACGAAGAAAAAGTTTCATTAATTTTCTGCGTTGAGACAACATTCGCACTCCCTTCTTTCTGCCAGCAACTACGCTCATGGACTCCATGAATCTGGCGCTTGGTTGTAACAGAGCAGTGCTCGGTACAAACTAAGCAACGACGAAATTGCCACGACAAGCGCAAGCAGGATTTATTTTGCTACTCACGTTGCTACGTTGCATACACTGCGATGGTTTTGATAACAAAATGTTGTTAACCGAAAGTTATGCCTGCGGTAGGTCTTAAATGATAATGAGCCTTTCTTACTTTTAAGACCCTCGCGACCAGAATTCCATTTGCCAAGCGCTTTTTTACACCGCAGTGGATTATGCATACGCGTTTCTCTTTTTCAAGTAAATTAACCCTCGAAGTAATCTTCCTGAGTTCCAGACACAAATTATTTTGCTTATGTTTGATGTGTTGAAGTGACTTGTACAAACACAGGCATAGAAACCGGAGGGGAATTACAGCATCCCCAAATATTTTGCTTTCGGGTAAAAATAATTTCAAACACGAAACAATGAGCTAGGGAAATGGTGCATTTTTTGTATTCATCAGCGCTTAACCGGCTAAGTGGCTTACTTACCTCCTAGCAATTTGTATTCCTGCATTTAATGCATTGTATTATGGTTCGATGGTTCGAGAACCTGCACCGTGAAAAACATTCATCTTTTGAATGTTAAGTACTTCCCAAATGGGGGTAAGCAAGGAATCGAATGTTAACCTTTTTAATAGGAAATTGATTTCATGCAAAACTACGCATCCTCAGTCCTAAAACCTTATTCAAACACAAAAAATTGCCGATGGATCCCATGCTTATCCCCACTGTGGTGTTCTCCGAAATTAATGTAAGCCCCCTTGATTGTAAGCCGCGCCTCATCATAGGTTTCCTAAGCCTCAGATATTTTCATGTACAGCATGCTTCGTGTTAGATGGGTAACCCTGCTAATGATGATTCGCTACTACTACAACTGCCTTCTGTTCATCATAATTCCTCCTGTGACGGATGTGCACGTGATGCTGAAGAGAACAGAATGCGAAACGAGTTTGGTCGACAAAACGTAGCCACGAAAAGACTGGGCGTGATCTAGACATTTTGATATGCTAAAGAAAAAATGCCAGTCGCACGAAATGATGAAAAAAGTCTTTGTAAGTCGCGGCTTACAATCGAGTAAATGCGGTAGCTTTTTAATGATGAGCAAGAGTTCTTCCGATGTTACCACTGGAGAATAGAGCGGTTGACAGAAAAGAACCGAATGGCTGCTCAACGCCTGTCCCGAGATCTATTGCGGCCAAGCAGAGGATTTCAACGAATGGCTCAAACGATGGAGAAGAGGGAGAATAGAACGCTTGCTGCGCTATCGTTAAACCGTTGATTTTGTAAATGGCCATCCGCCGAGATTGTAACCATTTAAAAATTTTGGTTTGTCACATTAACCCTTCTCCGCCATTAAGGGGATGGAAATTGCATTAGATATGTCATTTCATCACTTAGAGAAGTTTAAATAAAGTTTTTGGAAGCTACTTTTTAGGTATGAACATACCTTTTCGAGCCAAATGTCGTAAAGCCTCCCGGATATTTTGGTGTGCTATGTCACATGCATTTTGATATTTTCTGTCGAGGACAGCAAACTGCAACAGCCAGTCACAGAGAGGAAGAGGCTACATTTCGTTATTTCGCTAACAGCAGTATTCTTCAATCTTTATCGAAATTAAGTTCAGTTATCATAGGGTTTTAGATATAGAGCCAGAGCTATGCTTTGAAAGAAGAGAACCGAGGAAAAATTTAAATATTTTTTGATGATCTACAATTAGGCCCGGAACTAGATGACATTTTTGGGAGGGGCAAAATGATTATAAATTGCTGTTGTATCATTTTTTGTGGGTCAAAATGATTGCAACTTGCTTGTACTTAACAACTCGACATGCTTTTGAAAACTTCGGGGGTGGCAATTGTTCGGTTTCTCCCTCATCTACAACCCTGGCCTTTGGAGCTACTGATTCCTCTCGCATCACACCATATTGAAAACAGGTAAAGGGCTCTTTCACGTAAGTTACAGAAGATAAAAACTATTACTTTACATGCAGAAGATTTCGGGTTAGTTCGCAAAGCAGTTTGGTCTTTCTCAGTTGGTTTGACGTTTTCCGACGCCTTGAAAAATGTCCGAAGTTAAAAAGTATGCGTTTAGAGCAAAATCGTTTTTTGCAGACGCAACTAGGACAAGACTTTCCAGCAGTTTTTCATCGATTAATGGATTATAACTTAAATGTGGTCTTCCACAAAGTATAGCAGAAACTGTTTAAACCTTTCAATTTAACGTTCTGCTGCATCATGTAACCCAATAAGACGTGAAAAAATAAACTTCCTTGAAGCAGGCAGATAGGAACCGAAATTGTTCGACGATGGAAGCATGCTTCCTGCCTCTACGTTTTTGCAAGGCCTGATTCAATCGATTGTGCTTGGTTTATAACCAGGGCTGCCATACCGTCCGTATTTCTAAGATTAGTCCTTATTTTGCAGTACTACGTCTTAGAAAATATTACTGTCCTTATTTCCTTATTTCTACGAAACGTCCTTATTTGTGACTTGCGTCCTTATTTTGTCTTATTTTCAGCAGCATAACAATTTTAAATAGGCAATATCTGAATGGTGCAGATAGACCAGGTGATCGCAAGATTTTTCGCTGTGCCATTGCTAAGAAAATGGTCATTTCTCAAATGTTCTGATCTGATTGTTTTGAATGTTATTTTCTTTGGCTGTCTATGGAAAGAGATCCTTTCTCAGCAAAGAATCAAACACTTTAAGATCTTACAGAGTATATATTTCGCCTACGATGTCCTGGAGATAAATAGGCGAATAGATGATAAATAAGAGAGACAAACTGGCAAATAAATGATCTGACGTTAGTCGTGCAAACAAAACCAATTGCTTTCTTTTTAGGTAATAAACCAATTTTCCTCAGCCGTCCTTATTTTTTATTCTTGATCGATGGTAGCCCTGTTTATAACCAATCATAGCAGCACCCTCGAGACGGACGTTTGCACCGTTTATCAGTTTTGCATCAACTGATGTGAACTCACTGCAGTAATTGTATCATAGCAGAAAACTGTTATCATCACAAGATTATCACGATCGAAAGATGTTCATCATCGAAATAAATATCAGCTTGCACCTGTTTTTTTTTTCACTGAATCATTTCAGTTATTTGTTCCATAATATTATTAAAACTTGCCGTAACAGCATTCACTAGTCTATATTTTCGGATGATACGACCGAATTGACTTGTTTTTTTGGTCATTTAAAGAAAATCTGGCCTGTGACGAAATAAACCTACGTTTGTACTCTGCAGCTCAGCGACAAGTGACCAAGGTCCAGCGCACAGCAACAAGTGACCAAGGTCCAGTGCACAGCGACAAGTGACCGACCAAGGTCCAGTGCACAGCAACAAGTGACCAAGGTCCAGCGCACAGGCGCCGAGTTTGAAATTTGTGCGGGTGTGCGAAATCCATGACGTTACAAAATACGACGCCCAATCCTGCTTAGATTGGTACAGTACAATGATATTAGTTGGAATATCCCAAAGCGGTTCTCACAATGATAATGTAAATTTTACAGGCGACTCATAGTTATTTGATAAAGGCACGGTCTGCCTCGCAGGTAGTACAGGGCAATGCGAAATGTATGCGCAGCAAAGATGTTAAACTCGGAAACAAATCAGCTAAAGTTCGGTTTTCCGCAAACAGTTTCAAAATAGTGTTAGGAGTAGGATTGTTTAAATCACTGCTTGCCAAATATTGCTGGATTTTGCTGTCCAACTGTTCGGCGTTCACATCGGCTTTGTAAAAGCCACATGCAACGGAAATGGTGGTGCTTCTCTCTGTAGTACAACTTAGAATTGAGTCAAGCTGCGTTGCGATTTCTAAATCTTCCATTCCGTATCTATCCGAAAGCGTTGCACTACATTTGGGAACAATGTCTTTGCACTTGTTAAAAAAGAACTGCTCAACGAAAAAATGAAAAATTAGCGAAAGTGCGACACCCGCACTTGGCGCCAACGATACACTGCTAACGTCCAACCTACATTTGCTTCTTGTGGATCACACTTACATTTTGCTGTAGAAAACTTTCGACTCAAGTACTTCAGAACTTGGTTTCAAATGAACGTCCAGCAAGTCCAAAATCTCAGTGCATATTTCTACCAGCTCTTTCTCAATCTGAAAAAAATAACAATCTTCCTCACATTATAGCGCCAAAGTACCAAGATATTCAGTGTTGTACACATAAATGGAGCCTTTCGATGCTTGATGGGCAAACCTTCATTAAAAGATCAGAATCATGATCACTTCTGCAATCAGCAAAGCATCAATTCACTTTTAGAGCAATTAATACACTGTCTACCAGCTCTGACCATTTTTGACTTGATGACCACAACTTAAGTAGATGTTTCAACGTAATGAACACGCTCAATCTTTAATAGTTGTTGGGGCCAGTAGCTAAGGTTTGAAAAAACAAAAATTTTCATTATTCACCTCACAATTTAATTGCATTTTTGAACCATTTACATTAAACGATTCACTAAAAATAGAGAACTGTACAACAAAAAGTCTGAACTTCAATTCAAACTTCTGTTAAATTTCGACTTGAAAAACACTTGCTTCTCATATCTTAGGATCATTAATCAGCTTTTGGGGTTTATGACGACGCTTTAACCCTTTCATTCGTACATGCTACCACTTCCATGGTGGTTTGTGTAAGCATTCTATCACATATCAGCAGTACGGTAAATGATCTTTACCACAACTGATGAAAGCAGTGACACAAATGATGTTTTGTCATTTCAAGAATAGTCACTTCTTTCGTATGTCTGCGCATTTCAACACTGGTTTTGTATTCAACTTAGGGCTGGCTCAGACAGTCAGAAAGTAAGTCTTCTTACGACATAATTCAACCAACAGTAAAAGGCAAGCCTTATTACAGAACGTTAACCAACTAACTTTGTTCTACTTTCAATGGTTACATTAATACTTCCGAGTCTTTTTGTACTGCCACTGCTCTTTTCAGAAACCAAAACCTTCATACAAAAAATGACATGACAAGAGCCAAAAATTTGCATTATTGGTCACCATAAGCTTAGATTTGGCATGCTCTTAATAATCCAAAATACAAGCTTTTACACTCTTATCAGTGGAGAATGGAGTTGAGCCTGTGCTGTAGTCAAGCGCCGTTGAGCTGTCTGCCATTAGTAGCGAATACACAAAATATTTCACAATGTTTTGGATGTTGTCTGCCCATCATCAGATAAAAAGCTACTTTGTAGCATTCCCTACATCATTCTAGGAAAGTCTGGCGATTGCATGAGATTGTTTGGTTTCAATCAACTTGCACCAGAAGCCTAACCTAGATTGTAGTGTGCTCCACGATCAGTGGTGGCTGTTTGCTGTTTTTGTGACTGGGGTTGTAAGCGGAAGTTAGCATATGTGGATTTTACTACACATCAAAAAATTAATATAAAATGATATGCAGCTTTTTATTTCAGTCTAATTTTTAAAAACCCATCATTAGCTCTTGTTTAAATGGTAAACCAAAAGTCTTCAACACAAAATTAGAGTGGTAAAACAGAGAAAGTTATAGTTTGTGGGCATAATGTTAGATATCACAAAGAGCAGAACGCAAATTTCTATGGGAAGAGAGGTATAACTTGTGAATGTTCTCTTTGCACAGTCCAGATTCCAGTTTGACATATATTCCATGAGGACAGTTTTTTACTAGTCGTTTTTAATTCAATATTCATCAGATGCAATCACACTTCTTGTGGCTGCACTATCATGCAACTAAATCAAGAAAATTTTTTAAATCTTTTCTTATATCCAAGCAATATACAATGAGGTGGCACCAGAACAAACTCCAGTAATTAGCTAAGGTGGACAGTTGATAGAAGCACTCAGAACAAAGTATTGCAGGTATAATGTGTGGATGTTAAAGATCAAAGAAGATGCGTGCACAAGAAATACATTCAGATTTATTTTATGATCATGCAGTGAGCACTGGGCAGAACCCAGCAAACCAATGATCACAAAACCACTTGACTTTGGTCCACAGCACTAGTGAAAGCAACTGGAAAAATTTATTTGCAAAACCAACATCAAATCCTTTCTTTAAATCATCATTTCAGTAAAAATGCTACAATGTTGTCTACATGGCATATTTGATTTAGAGTAATGTCCACTGTTGATTTCAACTTCCTACTTAAGTTTTTGCATGGCCTTTTCCTTCACTGTAATGTTTTTTTGTTAGTTTTTATAGGAACACCTGACATAATAACCTCTATGGTTTTTTCAATGACCCAGCAGAGTTTTTACTTTGGAAATGCAAATACATTATCTCGTTGTCACCAATAAACCTTCTACTGACCAGCAGCCAAGGCATCTAACAGTACATCTACCAATACATACCCAGGTCACATAATGTTACACTTCGTACAAGCATTATACAAGGCCAACAAATATATTGATTAAATCCAACAAACCTGTGAACGATATTGAGCAGCAGACTCAGCATGCAATTTGTTGCCTTTACTTTCTTCTTTTTGCTCAATGCTGTTAATTATTCTCCAAGAAGCTCTTCGAGCACCAATCACATTCTTGTAAGCAACAGACAGCAGGTTCCTCTCTTCTACACTCAGCTCAACACCCATCATTGCAACAGTCCTCATCGCTTTCACCATTTCTGAAACACAATGTAATGCTAGAAACAGCATTACTTACGTGGGACAGTCTCAAAACCTAAGTAACTTATGGTTAGTGCAAACAACAAATGAAACAAAAAATCAACATTATCCCCTGATAAAAAAAATCCATCATTGGATCTTGTCAAAATGTGCCCTGACACATATCAAATCAGATGAAATGAAAATAAAGGTCAAGCTCAAAATATTATGAAATATTGATAATGCACAATCTGAACTTAGTTTGGAATCTGCTAGGTTACAGGGATTTTCGGTAAAAAAAGCGCATAAACACATGTGGTTTTGCGCGGGAATTTCTCTGGTCTGGTATGCTCTACAGACCCGGCAAAAGTCTCAACAGACGCAGCAAGTCTTCTAGCCTGCACCTGAAAAAAATTGTTTGCTTGGGGGCGCGGGTTGTTTGTGAGTGACGTCATAAATGGAGGACTTTTAGGCCACCTTGGCCCACTTTGCCTGGCCCTGGGCCCAAACAGCTAGATGGTAGTATTTCGCTGAAGTTTTTACTGGAAAATAGGCTACAATCCGAGTCTTTTGATACTTTGGATGACCTGCTGGGGTTTCGGGTTCACAAGTTGTGATGTAAGTTAGTAAAAATATTTGACTAATTAGCTAATAAATTAATTTGTTTATTGTAGATCATAACTTTTGAACCAGAAATGCTAGAAAGTTGATTAAAGGCTCAAAAGACTCGGACTTGAGTCTAGTTTCCAATAAAAACTTCATTGAAACACTTTGGCCTAGTGGTTGGGCCCTAGCCCAGGCAACATGAACCAAAATGACCCTAAAACTACTTCACTTATGACGTCACTCACAAAAAATCTGCACCCCCAACCAAAAAAATTTTTTCAAGTGCAGTCTACTAGACTGGCCGATCCGTTTGAGCCGTTGAACAGCTCTCTAGCGCAATCGGCAGAGGAGCTAGGGCATTGGTAAGGCAACCGAAAACTGCTGTTTTTTAGGCCGAAATCGAACTATGAATATATTGTACGCCGGCTCCCAAAGTGTAAAAATCATCCCAAATCGCAGCTTGCAAGATATCCTTGGCAACGTAAGCACGGACCACTTATGCATAGAAGATCTGTACGGCTTTATCCTGGGTGAGATGAATGCAACCTTGCAAGTCTTAGAGATGGGCCCCATTATGCATTTATGATGATTGAAACCAGCATCTCGTTCACTGTGATAATTTACAGCTGACGCAAAGTGGCTTAGGACCTAGCCCCAATTTTTTCAGTTTGCAGTATGTTTAAGCATTAATCCATATCTGGGTTATTGCTTTAATCAATTTACTACAAACCACATGACATATTGATCATTGGGTTTCTATGAATGAAATAATGCAACATTGGTATTGTTACGTCACAATTATCTTAAAATTGGAGGAATTTAAGTCTTCAGGCGGCATCATTCAGGAAGGAATATTTTGCTGCGTAACAGATAGTTCAGTATAGATCATCAGTGAGGTGATTGTTTTTGAAAGTACCATTTTAACATGCCTGGAAAATGCAGTATTGATGACGGAGAAGGCTCGTATTCTTGCCTGATGTAAAAAAAAAATACCAATGAAGATAATATGTAAACGTAAAAGAGCAAGATTGACCATTATGAAGCTTTTGTCTTTAGCCAAAGGACTACCACAAGCAATGCAGTTCCAAAGCATAAGTTTGGAAGTGGAAAGAGAAGAAAGACTCCACATGCTGCAGACACTTTTTCAGGAGAGAAATCTAGAAGAAACCTCAGTTAACAGCACTGGATGTGAAAAATCCGCATCAAGGGCTGCTTCAAAACGTTTCATTCCAAACAATGCATGACCGTCTCCAGGACTTCCTTGCGGTAAAACTGCTAAGAAAGCACTGCTAACTGAAAGTGTGAAAAAGCAGCGAATTGCGATTGCCAAGCAACATGTCCATTGGACCACTGAACAGTTGAAGAAAATTATGTTTTCTGATGAAAGTAACTTTCAAGTGTTTCGGATGTGTTCCTCCATCATTCGACACCTATTTATCATCTGATCAATTTGATCCCAGGTTCAAAGTTCCAACTGTTAAACACCCAGATTCAGTCATGGTTTGGGGAGCTTTTTCTGGTGAAATGGGTAGGCCCAGGCAGTGGCGCATCTAGCCTGGATAAAAGGGGTCTGTCGTGGAAGGACAGCTTTTGATATCACTTTTCAGCATAAAACTACACTTCCTCTTTAGACCAGAAATCGACCAATTAATTTTGCGATGTTGCCAAAGCATTATATACAGTATATCGGCAATGTTTGCTCATAAAAGCCGCTAGGCTAGTTTTCTGCACAGAGTGTTTGGAAACCCAAGTTGTTACTTCAACATTCGCCCCCAGGTTTTGCTCGATAAGCAGATGGCTGCCTGCGAACAAATACGTGGTTTTTGACTATCTTAGTGACCCATGTTTGCGCAGAATTCCATGTTATACACTTTTTCATTGCACTGAAGTATTGTCTTTCAACTGTGGTTTGAGTGTTGCAAAATATTGGCATCAGTTATCGGCAATGGAAAACAACAACATTGGTATCAACCCAAAAAAGCCTTATCGACCAATCTCTACCTAAAATCCAATCAAACTTCATTAGTAGGGCTAGTAGTGTAGTGCAACTAACTATTTAGAATAGATAGCTGGTATTGACCTTATTGTTGAAACGTACAAGGAAAGATTTCCAAATTATCACTGCTTTTGGTCACAGCGCATTTATTACTTCACAATCAATATTGTTCCTACGAACATGGTACTGAAAAGATACTTAGCTTGTCAAACATTCAGCAATGAGAGTTGTTTATCCGTACGTAGATACACTTATCAAATCGAAGCTGACAATCAGCTACACAACTGCGTCTGTGGAGCGCTGTCTATCAAAGACGGCGATGTTATAAATATACTTGTGAAATCACTGTGGAGAAGAACGATTTGAGCTGCAATTGCTCTGATGATTTTACATCGTATTGATAAGTGACTTACTCGAATTCAATATAGGACATTTTGCACAGAAAACAACATCGTCAACTGCTCAATTCTATAACAGCCAGTTTCAAAATACAATGCTTGACTGATATTTTGTTCAAATAATGCGACCACAATTTCTGAGGCTAGCTGTCCTGCCTTTCATTATGAGAAATTCCTCATAAAAATACAGTTAAGTTGAAACGAACCCGCATTACTTGGCTTGACGCTGAGGAAGGCCTAAACTTATTTGATTTAGTGATAACCCATTAGGTGTACTTTGGTAAACTATGCACGGAGTTGCTGTATAGTTTTATGAAATAAAACAGCCACAATGATTGAAAACATTGTTTTATTCAACGTTTCGGCTTATGCGTAAGCCATCATCAGGAATAAATGAAATGCGACAGTTAAAGGAAAAAATAAGGATACAATTTAGGGCATTCGTACTGTGATGCTTCATATAGACCATTATGTGTTAAAAAGCAGCAGGGGAATGGATGAACCATCGACTTTGAGATCTGGCTGGTATTGCTGTATCAGAAGAGACTCAAATAGGTGAAGTTCCTTCTGACAGACGATGTTTCCCAATATTTCCGGTTGCTTGAAGTTAAAACAGTGCATGGCATTGGCCAACAGATGTTTGCAAACTTCAGAATGTTGATCAAATTTGTGTTCGTTGATTCGGGTTATTAAATTCCGGCAAGTCTGTCCCATGTAATTTGACCCACACGTGCATGTTAGTTTGTAGACCACACTTGAGCGACGAAGATGATTCTGTTTGTCTTTATATGTAAAATATTTTTTCAACTTATTAGTTTCATGTATGAAACGAAACTGAAAGGGCATGATGGCATAGCAGTGTACAAGTCTTTGCATTTCTCGGCAGACTTCATAGGAAATTTCCCCAAGGTAGGAGAGACGCATGTTGATGGTGGTTGTCATTGGCAGTGTTATCGTGAACGAATTAATGGAGGTTTCATGTTTCTTGTTGAGATTTCATGATGCAGCGATCAATGATTGCTTTGGGATATCCATTTCTGATCAGAATGCTTTTAATGCTCATGAATTCACTGTGTATGGCATTATATGTGCTGTCGATTTTATAAGCCCGGTCAAGTAATCCAAACACAAGATTTCTTTTTTGGCGGTGTGGAATGAAACTTGTCCAATGCGTGTAGAGGCCAGAATGAGTAGGCTTCCAATACGTTGTTGTTTGTATTCTGGACTGAGTTTTTTCTGTTAGAACATCTAAGAAGGCAAGAGAGTCACCGCACTCCAATTCTTTGGTAAAAGTGATGTTATCATGTACACTGTTAAGGGTATTAAAGAGAATGTCCAGCACACTCATGCCGTTGAAAGCAACAAATATCTCATCTACAGTCCGAAAAATATAGTCCGAAAATGCAAAACAAAACGATTGTGATTGTGATTGGATACTGTGTCCTCTCGCCATGAAGCGAAATATTACAAAACAACTCTGCATATGCGTGGCAGTGTATGAGCGTCTAACAGCTTCGCTTGCATTGGAGTTGGCACTACCAGAGGAGGAAATTCCGAAACATGTGTGTCCGATGCAATGTCAATTTAAAGTGTTCAAAAACATGAATTATTTCGAGGTTTATTCTATGCCCAAAAGTTTTTATCCCACAACCTTGCGCTTTTGGCTGTACTTCTAAAGCAACTCTTCACCAACTGCATGAGTAATTGTCAATCAAGCTGTTGTTCATCTCTATTGCAGCACATACCTGAATTGGGCTTGTTATCTTTACCTGGTTCTAACTAATTGTTTCATCATGTAATTGTGTAACAATAGCTCTATCCTGGTGAAAATATTGGATTCAAAGCTAGAAAATAGCGATGAAACCTTTCTTGTCGAAAACAATGCAATTATACAAATTTACTAGTGCACAATCATGAAAGATGGTTGAGTAAGGGAAGAGTTTTGCAGATATTAGTCCTTTAGGAATGAAATTTTGTTTTTTTGCGGGAAGTCAACAATATGTCAAGAAAACCTAAGGTATTTTCAGTGTTTTCAAGAAATGATAAAGGAAGTGGTTGGGTTTTGGCTGACAAAGTGTAACATCTCAACGACCTGAATATAAAACTGCAAGAAGAAAAACATACTACTCTTAATTTGATCACTACCATTCGCCCTTTTCGGAAAAAGTATGTTTTCAAACATGTCCTTCAAAACGCACTTTTTGAAAACAATAGAAAGCTCCATCCAATTCACATTGGAAAAAGAAAAAGGATGCCTTCCGTTTTCAGACCTATTGATTAAGCGTTCGCCAAGTGGCCACTTACTCTCGGCAGTATATCGTAAGTCAACCCATTCTGATAGATACCTCAACTTTAGATCACAACACCCTATGCAGCATAAGCAATCAGTCATTAACACTCTCCTCGAACAAGCTAAAAAACTTTCCTCCACAACCCAGGACCAAAACAGCGAATTGAAATATGTGAAACGAACTCTTTTGTTGAATGGATACCCAAAATGGATGATTAAGGACAACAAGAAGAAACAGTATAACAGATCTCCTGAGTTTAGATCTAAAGTCGTTTTACCTTACTCAGCAGACTTGGGAGAGACTTCGAAAGGGATTCTGGAGAGACATTGGATACGAACCATTTTCAAACCTATAATTAAACTAAGCACAGTTCCAGCTTCAAGAAATGACGCCGTCCCTGCTAGCAAATGTCGAGGCATCATCTATGAAATTCCATGTGGGAGCTGTGAACACAGGTACATTGGGGAAACAAACGAAGCCTGAGCACTCGACCGAAAGAACACCACAGGGACACCTTACCTAGAAATATTCTTATAAACCCAGATTCTTATAAACCCACCACCTTCTTTGCCTGTAAAATTTGCCAACTCTCACCACACAAGTTTTACACTTTGTTTTTACCCCATACTTTCATGCTATATAACCGTTTTCTGTGCATTTCTGTGTAGGTTTTACTCTATTTATTGTGCTGCTATACTTCATTATCTCCTAGCGGTTTTCGTTATACACCTCGTATGTTTTTTCTGTGACATGCCGTCAACCATTTCCTTAACATGATGATTGGTTTTGCGTTTTTTTGTCATCATGTAAATAATTATCATACACCCATCTTTTAGAATCTTTATATTTTAATTTAATTTAAAAACTAACACTGTGAACGATAAAAGCGCAAACTTCCTGGCCATCTATTACAAGGTTTTAAAACATGAACGAAGCTTATCCGTTACCAAACCTCCTTGAGTTTGCCTTCTTTTTTTAACCGCCTTTGTGCCTGTAAATTTGCCAACTCTCACCACGCAAGTTTTACACTTAATCTGTTCTTTATTTTATCCCATATCTTCACGCTATTCAACCATCTTTGTGCATTATGTACGTTTTACGCTATTTACTGTGTTGCTATACTTCATCATCACCCAGCGGTTTTCATTTTACTACACTTCTACGATATTTCTGTGGCATGCTGTCGGCCATTCCTATAACGTGATGGTCAGTTTTGCGTTTTGTCTTTGTACGTCATACTGCTCATTGTTTTGTTGTTATTAGTAAGTTGCATGTTATACGTGGTTAAAAAACATTGCCCTGAGGATGTCCACTTGAATAGGTGGGCGAAACGTCTGCTAATAATCAAAATTGCCAGAAGATCTAATTTATCTCCTTGATTTGAAACTTGGTGGCAAACGCTACGAAATAACAACATGAGTAGCAAAAAGAACAACATTTTGCGGTACTCATTTTCCGAATATTTTGGAGAAAGTAAAAGCAAGAAGATTCCAGATATTTTCAATTTATAGAAAAGTTGATTACCAACATTGTCAAACAGTTTGGTGACTTTGTTTCTAAAACAGTTGCTGCTGTTTCCTCAAAACCCTTTTCAGTGCCAGACATTACAGAATTCTCAATTGAAGCAAAAGACGCATGCACATGTGTGGACCAAAGATGTAACGGAAATTTTATAGGTACCGGAGCTTTGCTAGGAATTTGCACTTATATTTGTGAGCAACAATTCATTGTTCACTGATGAAGGTGGCGGAGTGGAGCTCTGGCAGCTTGATACCACCGGGTGTGGACGCAGCCAAAATTCATCTGGAACGGAAGTAATTGAATACCAGTAGAATGCAGCAGTAAAATAAATATTTTTTTATTGCACGCCTGAAAACTTTGTGTCAGAAGAAAATATCTCCAAATTTTTTTCCACTCCTCGCAAATTGTTACTGGAAACTCTCACTGTGTCCGATTCTACGGATGCTACAAGAGCTGCGAATTGTCTCCTCCTGCAAGCTAAATGTAAAACTCTGGACCCCACTTAGCTTAGGTTTTAGTATTCTTTTGGTTTTCAGTAGTTTTTTGGAGTATTATTCGGTGAATTAGTGTTTTAGTATAGCCATCCACATCCGGATTCACTATCATATTTTAAGTCTTTTTCTGAGTGTTGGTAGTGACTCCCCTATAGTGGCTAATGGACCCCTTTCAGCTATGTTTTCCCTCCTGGTTCAAACCTCTAGTTACACCCCTGACTGCTGACAGTCTGCACTTTAGAAGAAAAAAATTCATAAAGAACAAGTTTGTATCTGAATGACGAATAAAAACATTTACCACTACCTTTTACTCGCTATCGCTACCTTGAAACAAAAAATTTAAGTAACTGCCTAAAAGCAGAAGATGCTATTACTCCCAGCAGCAAAACAATAAATAAAACTGACAACATATGTTCATATATATATCGATTTACTGAGGTTACCTGGCCCTGAGCACAAACCCAAAGAGCCATTTTTATGGCTCAAGTTTTTTTGGAAATTAAGACTATCATTCAAGTCTTTGGAGCCCATGATTGGCTTTCTAAGATATCTGGAGCAAAATTATGGCTCAAAAAACAAAATTTGGATTAAAATTCAAATCCCACAAAAGGTATTTTGGCTAAAAGCCATAACTCGACAGGTGATTGAGTTAGAGAGCTGTTCCGATCTTAGTGTCTGATTGATGCTGTTTATATTTCGCCTACTAAGTAGACATCATCAGCACTTACTCAAATAGAAAAACAATTTCTTATTGGCCATTATTATTTTTACTGCATGGCAACTAGTGTTTCCAACCCAGGTTTTCCCGAACCCGAAACCCGTTTTTATGGCGTTTTTTACTACCTGAAACCCGGGTATTTTGAAAACCCTGGAAGAGCTGTTGCATTCAAATATTAGTAATTCTGACAACAGTGAAGTTGCAGATTGGTGCGTGTAAGGACCAAATCAGCACATTTTAACTTTCCACTATCATCTTGAAGCACGGGGTGCAGGTTTTTCTTGGTAAGCATCGTGCATTCATTGTTAGTTCATTTATATTTTCATTCAATTGACCTATTCAGACGGATCGTGACGTCATTTTGCACATAACAGGTGTCTGCACAAACTTTAATCTTTTCACTAACCTAATTAAATAACTACCATGTGAGGTAGTTCTTCGAAGTATGCCATTGTTCTGTAGTTACTAGAATTATAAGCTGTTAGTGTTAGTTCACATACAAGCTGTGATTCTTTGCAAAATCGATTCGTTCCTTTTCAGTGTGCAATAACTTTCTAAATATTTAGCTTTCCTTTAGAAGCAACTTTAAGTAGATTTTTAATCATATACATGCAGTTTAAAGACGTTAGTAATCAGAGAAAATCAGAAGCTTAGAGCCATTTCTTATACAACAAGGCTCAACTAACACCAATGTGCAATTTGTGCTCTGTCATAAAAGCTATACAAAAGGAGGTGGTTCAAGCACCGAAAGCTTGATCAACCATGTGAAATGAAAGCACACAATCCATGTAATCCATGAGAGTGAAGACCACAAAACTATTCCGGCACAGAAAGAGATCCTGTCACAAATTGTGAAAAAGGAAATGAATCTTTCTGAAGCTACAAAGAAGAGGTCAAATAACCTTGAAAAACTGTTTTATGCCTTAATTACAATCAAGGCTAAATCAGTGGAACCAGAAAGGGCTTTTTCAGCCACAGGACTATTTGTCACAAAACGCAGAAACAGACTGAATGATAAAAGTATGCTTTGATTGTCGTACGTCAGTATTATAAACATCATTGGACGATTGTGCTTAAATTAATCAATAATTCGCTAATAAATGGCAGAGGGACAAACAGTAGTAATTTCACAATGATACTGAGTTTTATCGCTCAAAATCGCATTCATTTCAAAACCTGAAAAAAAACAGGTTTTCCCAGGTTTGTTTTCTCAGCTACCCCAAACCCGGGTTTTAAAATTTTGTGCCGAATTGGAAACACTAATGTTGACCAGGAAACATTGTAAAAGGAGCACTACAAATTAAAATATCTATCATTCAACAATGAACACTTACCATCATATCTTTCAGCCTGTTCTGCTAGTTTAGCTTCATAAACTTTGATATCCCTTTCGGTTGACATTCTTGTATAGGTCCAAGATTTGTATGCCTATGTAAACTAATATTCAACCAAGGGTTGCTATACCTGTGTGCACGCACTATTTAAAAATCGAAAGTATCCAGAAATAAAGCGTGGAAATGCATATGCCAATGCAAAAATGCAATTGCTAATGCACAGGCAGTCAAGTAACAGAAGATACACAAGCGTTAATGTTGCTGCAGTTACCTGTTGATGCAAAGTAACGATTTTCTTAATGGCATTCAAAACCCAGCTTCACTTGTTGCATAATTTCAATTGACCATCATTTTCATACAAATCTGTTGAAAAAGCACTTATAATTTTGATCCATGAGATAAGCTTGCATTACCATGTGAGCTATAGTATGGGATAAATATGGGACTAATTATGGAAGTGTGGCACTCCAGCTAATTTTTCATTTTTACATTGTCACATTAAAAATGATCTCAGGTTAAATATACTGTATGTTCATTACACTGTAACAGACGAACTTAATGCTGACAGATTGATGGACATTGGATTGATAAGGCTGTAGTTCGCATAAAATACTTTTATGTAATTGTGTGCTTGCAATTTGCCATGATTCATGTTTAATCAGTTGTGAACATGTTCTGTAAGTTCTGAATAAATTATTAGTGTTCAAACTGTTAGTTGCCTGTTGACATTAGTGCAGGGGTACAAAAATGCAGTCATGCACTTAAACTTGGAGTGCACGAATGTTTAATTTTTTATTTTTACTTTATACATATGAATGCTGTGTGTGTGCACTACAAAAAATTTCTGTGCACTAATAACATTCACAGAAAATTTTGCACCCCTGCATTGGTGTGAAAGCCGCATGGGGATATTGCAATAAATATTAATTTGGCAGTGTCTTGGTAGCCGGCAATGGGCTACAAAAGGTACAGTGCTAGGTAGCTGGCAAGGGCTACGCAGGGTGAATGATAGGTAGCCGGCAACACCAACACTAGAAACCCTAGCACAGTATACAGTAGAGATCAACCACCAACAGCGAATATGCAGATAGAAGTATTCAAACTGAAACTGAAATCTACCTCGTCTCTGACTGTGGTTGTGCAAGCAGAGTTGAGCAGTTATGACACTAATGATTTATGGTCACATGACTAAAGGCATGATTATACATTACTTGCAGTTTTAAGGCTTGGGATTTCATAGGTTCGATGCATTTGAAGTTGGTTAATACAGAAATGTTGTGTAAAGTTTTTAACACCTTCACTGCCTGTAGTGTGAGCCTAAATCACTGGTTTTAAGTGTGTCTTAGCAACTGCATAACTCACCAAGCGATTGTGCTAGAGAGCTGTTCAAACCCTCAAACAACTCAGCAAGTTTTGAAGTCTGCACTAAAAAAATATTTTTGGTTTTGGGTTATGCGGATTGTTCATAGCCACAGTACATGGTTTTTCTAAAATTGCTTCTATGTCAACATTTGCTAGTAACTTTTACACTGGCTGTGAAAGACTGAAGATGTGTCAAGAAACACAAAACTAGTTTTCTTGTGCAAATAAATTGTGACATGATTTACTCATGTGCATCACTACTGTGACTTAACTATTATTGCTGAATGATACCTACTAGTTTGAATCATCACAAGAAGATGAAAGCAGAACCAAGCAGAAGATTCACCAAGCAGCTTGCTGCAAAGCTGGAGCTCGCCGTGTTGATATAGGAGTAGCACGCATTCAGACTTGTTATCTCCAAGCCAATTCAAGATAGACCATTCTTAATCTCTCCACCAATACATCCACCGTCAAGGAACCCAAATGTTTAGGCCAGCTTTGACCTGGGATGTTACTTCATTGATGGCAAGTGCGAAAGCATCTCCTTGTTGCACACTGGTGGCAGAATCTATGTTGAACTTTCCATGAAAAAGGGATGTTTCTGAAGGAAAGCAGTCCCACATGAAGGGGTAGATTTCTGGGAGGTGTTTTTGAGTTTCTTGAAGAACATTGTCTCAGCAAAAGCTGTTGAAGGCATTTTTGACATCAAGTTCAAGTAGAACGTTTTTGCTGTAAGGTTGGCCTATGAAATAACGAGTGGTATGCGGCTTCACACCCCAGATGGGTGCCTATCCCAACTTGGGAGGGCAGAAGGAGCTCGCAGAGCCTTGGGATGAAGGGTCTCAGACTTCGGTGGCTAGACGATGGTAGGTGCATCCTACAGTGATGAGTCTCTGGCAGCTGTCTAATCTGCAGCCCAGTCGAAGGTTTAGTGCAGCCCAGGTTAGGTTTTCGCTGTAGTCTAAGTAGCCTACATACTAACAACCTGTCCTTATTTTGTTAATCTCAAATTTGACATTTTTAATGCAGGTGGTCCTTAGTGCCACATAATCACATCTGTTTCATGTGTTGTGATATTACCATATGTTCACTGACACCTTGGTGCAAAACGTTTTACCAGTTTTCTGATTTCTATCTTTGTTCCATTGGCACTAAACTTTCCTTTTTTTCTGCGTCAAGGCAATTGTGATAACGAACCTGAGCACCACAGGCAAATTTCAAGAAGTCTTTATCCACTTGAACGTTGGCTGCTCCACCCACAGACCGCACATGGTCTACAATTGTTCGCTGAGCATGAGCAACAACTGTTTTTATGTTTTCAGTAATAAGACTTTTATTTGCTGAAAAGCCTCATTCAACAGATTCTTGCCCATGGTATAACAGAAGTACTATTTTTACCAGCCCCCACAAATTCTCATAGGCACGAGATGCAGTCAGATGCAATTGGTAAAAGTGATCAAACCTTGTTTCACATTTATACTCTGCAATAACTTCTTTCTTTTCATTCAGAAGGGTCTTTTATTCTGTTATTATTCTGTCACGTTTAACCTGTTTTATTCTTCCTACATCGCATAAAACTTCCAGACATTTTGTTAACTTGTCAACAGAGGCACTAGAATCTTCATTAATTTTGAGTGGATTTAAGCACTCAACGTTGCATACCAGCATGTAATTTAATGGAGACTTTTCTCGCAACTTTTTAACAACAGCAATTTGGTTTCTTCCTTGATACACATCGATACCAGATCAGATATTTTTTTGTGAAGTACAAATGCTTCAAACGTTGCTCAGCAACAAATCCAACATTGATTGCTGAAATATCTTTGTGATACTTTGAGAAAATTCCTTGTGGAAATTATCTTTGAACAATTGGATTGGGGTCGTTGGCTGCTTCATCATGCCACTTTTAATTAACTGTTCCAATAGTTGTTTCGTTAGTCTAAACAAGTCATTACATAAACATTTGATCATAGGTGCATCTGTGTTTGGTACTTGGTCAAAACTCTTGGCAAAGTTTTGCAATTGACAAGCACAAGCTTGGGTACCAACAGCAAATCCTTGGATGCCTGCTACACAGTTGCAAAAGACATGTTTTTTGGTTTGAGTTTTACTGGCTTCAACAGCAGCAACATATTTATGTACATTAGCCCATATTTTAATTACCCCCTCTATAACTGGCACATTTTCCAACCACTGATTTGCGTAATATTTTGAAGGAAAGTCAGTGGAACCAGTGATTTGGCAAATATTTAGCAATCTGGCACTTTCATTTGTCAATCTGCCACCTTTATCTTAAAATGGAAACTTAAAGAAACACACCTTACACAAAAATGATACATTAATTATTGTGCATTTGATTAACATTCGGTTTTTGAGGAACAAAGCGCTGAAGTTTTATGGATTTTATTTATTTGAATAATGTAAGTTGTTCTCTTGGGGCACATACCATTTTCACACAAAATTACAACGGATGAAGTTTAATGAAATACCTAGGTCAATAATATGCAGAAGAACACGCACTATGATATTCAATATGATGAAAGTAAAACTGCATCAATCAGAATTTTATCAAAAGTATCAGAACATAATAATATAATGCATGTCAAAAGATCAAGTCTAGGAAATTATTTTCTTTTTCCATACTAACAAACCAACAAAAATTTTTTTCTGGACTTTTCCAGATTGGAAAATGACAAAACTTTTTTCGATACTTTTTCTGACTGTGTATGAACCCTAGATATGTCATTCACCACATGGTTCTGGTTAAGATAGTGACAATTTTTGGCTTAGTAAGCAGTTTGGTTGGACGTGGCTGGACACACATCTGCATTACTTTTGCATAGTCTGTAGAGTTGAGCCACATAGAAGAAAGGCCTGATATCTGTTGGTAGATGACCATTTGCAAGGTGGCTAACTACCATATTTTTCAGACCATAAAGCACACTTTAAAAAATCCTTTAATTTTCTCAAAACTTGAAAATGCACTTTATAATGCAGTGCGCCTAATGCATGAATCTGGTTGTGCTTTCTCATCTAGAAGCAATTGTATGTGGTGAACTAAAACAGTGCTTTTTATTTTATTTAATTGGTAGTTATGATTTTTTTTAAACAGACCATCGTATAATGTAATAAACCAACAACAATAGCAATGAGTAGCGTATGTGGTTCCGACCAAGGTTGCGAAGCCATAGCCCAGAGACCCAGAGCTGATCATTTGCGGTGGAGCCGGAGCTGTTTTTAAAATTAAAATTTAGCTGGAGCCAGAGCTGGTGGTTAATTTAGCGGCTCCGGACCCTTTCTGGCACGCATCATCCACCACTATTTGCTAATTGTGCTGAAAAACAAGGCTATGTGAACTGGCTCCCAGCACCTTACTATTGTCAATTATGAATTATGACTAAACAATAGCACTCAGCGATGTATACAACTGGCTAGTCGACACGATGCCGATCGCACTGTGACTTGGGAATTGCGCCGAGATTGTTTACACCGGTCAGTAGTAGTTGATTAGCTGTTAGTGAGATGAAAGGTTAGCTTCAGTGCTACGGCATCGCAGTTGAGTTAGTTGAAGTGACAATTCTTTTCACATGATTTCATGGACCCTACTTGCATTTTCAAAGAACACTGAAACTTGTTTCAAAACAATGTACATGCTTGTTATCTCTCACTTTTGCAAAAAATGTCTTATTTTCACAGAAAAGAACTCCTGTCTAAAATAGCCACAGTTGAAGTCACTGCCGAACGCCGATAATAATTGGTTAAAGCAGATCCTCTATGAGTTTTGAAACCGATATTAATATCGGTGTATGTCCAAGATTTTGAATATGCAAGAAAAATGGAAAAGTGCATTCTCCCGGTCTGCAGTCTCCACACATCGGCTACACGAAACTGCCGCAAAACGAACTAGACTTTCAAGATGATACCATCTCAAATGGCTTTTCAAGTGAAGTTATTTGAATATTCTGTAACCACCATAACAAAAAGCTCAAGCAATTGAGCCCAGGCTACCAACTAACTCTAAACTTAACTCTTATTCACTGATTTCCGCTGCACTGCTATCGTGAAAAAGACAAAGATGAGTAACTGTGTTACTGTCAACTAACTGGATCAAAAAGTGCAACGATTCAGAAGCATGGACATGACTGAGGACCAAATATCAGATACCAGAGTAAAGCTAGCCGTCACTTCGCCCAGCCGTCACTTTAGCGATTTGGCGAAAAAAACGCCAAAACAAAAACGTACAGATAAGCTAAAAAATAACTCAAGAAAAACATATTATGGTAAAATCATATCACAAACAACTCAGACGAATTGTTTCAAACAATTTGTAAGCTAATCGTAAACCTTTAGGCAAGTTTTTTCGAATATCAGACACGCTGAAAAACAACAACGGTTTTCTCATAAACTATGTGACGGTTTCGTTTCGATGCCTCCACTGATTAGTCTGATTACGTGCCGCGCAGAATTACATTGCTTGATTACGTGCCGCGTGGAATTGCATTGCTTTGCTTGGTCGTTTGTATCGCACGTCGATGTCAGATGGTTGCTAGTTTCGTACCAGGCGTTTGTTGTATTGCGCTGCAGATGTTGATGTG
>Ga0210059_1004477_pt1 | contig 22553 bp, 17 predicted proteins | sample Ectturendosymbi2_FD_188042 | JGI IMG/M metagenome (GOLD analysis project Ga0210059, IMG submission 188042) | Ecteinascidia turbinata endosymbiont from Florida, USA - Sample 2 (SPAdes) (version 2) | ecosystem: Host-associated > Tunicates > Ascidians > Unclassified | place: Key West, Florida...
TGATTGAAATTTTTCGAACTTGACATCCTGCTTGGTTTCTTTATATCCGATATCAGTATTCAGCAGCAAGTTGCATATTGTTTTATACAGTATTAAGTTAGGTTATTACACACATTATTACAACACTCTTCACACGCCGCTGAGCCATCTCTGGAGTGCTCCGCCCATCCAGTAACTGTGCATGAGGTAAAAAATGCTGTGCAACTGCTGAAAAATAACTAAGCCCTGGGCATCTGCAAGATTACGTCTGAAATGCTTAAAGCCGGTGGCAATAATATCATTCAGTGGCTGACGCACATCATCAACAAGGTCTGGTACTCAGAAAATGTCCCCGAGGACTGGACATGTGAAATCATATTGCCATTCTGGAAGAGAAAAGGTGACAACCTTGTCTGCAGCAATCATCGAGGTATAACCCTTCTCTCCATTCCTGGCAAAAGTCTTTACCAATGACCTACTCGGTTGCTCGCTCCCAGCAATCCATAGCTGCAGACGACCACAACAAGCCGGTTTCATGCCAAAACGCTCAATGATCGACCAGATATCTGCTCTTCGCCTCATAATTGAGAAGACTCAAGAGTTTCTTAAGGGCCGTCACTTGCACATTGCTTTCATCGATCTGAAAGCTGCGTTCAACTCCGTCATCCATGCCTCGTTATAGGCAATTCTGGCATGCATTGGTGGGCCTGGCAAGATCCTAAGGTTGTTCAAGAAACTCTACGGAGACTCCCAAAGGTGCGTCTGCATAAACAGGAAACTCTTAGAATGGTTTAACATCAACAGTGGCGTTAGACAAGGATGTGTAGCTGCTCCAGACCTTTTCAACAGCATTATTGACCATCTCATGTAACGGGTTTGCGCACAGATCCAAGCCGTGTCTTTCGGCAACCTCCATCTTGCTTATCTCAAATACGCTGACAACACCATCCTGCTGTCCAATGATCGAGAAACTCACGGCTGCCCTTTCAGTTTACGATCGTGAATCACGCAAACTGGGATTGAAGGTCAGCTGGGCGATGCATGTCAGTGAAGGTCCCAATCCTCCATCTCTAAACATTGATGGGAATGCCATGGAATTTGCAGATTCATTTGTGTATCTGGGTTCGATGGTTACCAACAACAGTGACCCTAAACCTGAAATCGAGTGCAGACGCGCACTATCATCAAATGTGATGCAGGCACTTCGCAACCCATTGTGGCGCCAGCAGTCCATTTCGCGTACCACCAAGATGTGCATATGCAATGCAGCAGTCCTGTCTGTGCTGCTGTACGGCACGGAGAGTTGGACTCTCACTGGAACACTCTCCTCCAGGCTTGATGGCTTTGACAGTAGGGCTCTCAGATCAATACTTGGCATTCACTGGTGTGACCTCATCTCCTATGAAACGATGCGGGCTCTTGCCAGACAGCCCCCGGCCACCTCTTTCCACCGTATGGACATGTGCTTCACATGCCACCGCACCACCCTTCTCATGCAATCCTGGACTTCGACCCTGACTCGTTTGGCTGGAAGCGACCCCAAGGAGCCCCACGCACCAGCTGGATTGACGTGGTCAGACACAATCTTGACAAGCTCGGCCTCGATCCAGCCGCAAGTGTACACCTCGCGCAGGACAATGATGAATGGGGGGCTCTCGTGAATCTGGTTGGCTCTACGCATGACGTGCTGAGGGGCACCGTGCACGAGACAGGATGATGATGACCAAAATTACTTAATTTTTTGGTCATTTCATAATCATTTCGGTCTATGATCGAAAAAATAGCTTGCAACAAAATTTTTTGTATGAAACAAGCATTACATATGTGCAATATCTACCTTGAAGTCAATTTTTCTCTTGGTGTTTCTTTTTACTGTTCTTTGCTTTTTTGTTCAAGTGACCTAAAAATGTTGCAAATGTATGTTCCAGTGACCAAAAATTGATTCATGCTTTTTTCTTCATCTGTAAATTTTGTATTGCATTTCATTTTGTAACTGCCACAAATTTATTTCACATTTCCAAGTGTTGGCGATAAAAGAACCACGTGTAAACCTGATGCTTAATGTGTTTATTGACATTTTTTACACTTTAAAGGCCGTCACTTTTGCTTTTGATGCTTGATGCAGAGATAATACAGGGTTTCTGGCTTTTATGCCAAGCTTGCTCAATTTTGAGGCCTGAAATATTTTGAATTCCTTGTATTTCCAAAGAATACTTGCAGAAATGAACATCGCTATCAAACTTTTCTCATATTCCAGAGCAACCTTTCATTACCCTAACTGCAATAAATATTTTTTGTTAATGATAATAAGCTGTTTAGGAACAGGTTGCAGTATAAGTAGCTTTCTGAAAATGTTGCTTTAAAGATTGATGTGCCATCTAAGCTCACAGATATCTCCTCATGCTCTGCAAAGGAACAATTTACATTTACACAAGAATATGCTGCTTGCTCTGTTGTTAGATCATAATCTACATCGCTACCATCATCTAAATCAGTTACATGTGATTTAAAAGAATATCAATCTCTTTATGCACTCCCTCATGAGCAAATTTTCTACCTGAACTTTTCTAAATGGATATAACCAGTTTCATAACTGCTTTAAGTCAATGTCCCCGCAAAAACCCATTTTTCCAGTCTTTCCAATGAGATTTTCATACACACTTGCATCTCTATAATTTCATCCAAATGTTTACTGAGATGATCTGTAATTTTTGCACAAGCATAGTCATACAAGATGAGATCAGGCAAACATCATCATTTGAAAACACTACTTACAGCAGTGTTTCACCATTTTATTAATGGTTTATCAAATGTTGTTTATATCTCATGGAATGGTTCCCAATATAGCACTTACACCTCACATGGAAGCAATTTTCTTTTGAGGGAGGCATTGAGGCTGAGTAGTGAGGTCTCATTCCAAATTTTAAATTTTACAATTTAATTTTTAATTAGACTCCTTTTCATGGATGCTATAATCTTTGGAATACAGTGCATCCTCAATTATCCGGCCATGTTGGGCAACCTTTTTCCAAAATCTTGGCCGGATAAGAAAAGTATCTATCGTAGGGTGCCCACCGTCCACCACCTACACCACACTTAAAAGAACCTAAAGAAAAATGAACAAAAAAACGAAACTAGTATGAGAACAAGCTTAGCCACAAAACAATTTAAATGCTAAACGAAACAGAAACTCGGGTGAAGTTTAAAATCACATAATTTAACGAAAATAAGTTATTAAACAGTTTGACTTTCATCAGTACTATTGCTGAAAAACGAAAGGATGGAGGTTTGCTTGATAGTGCTTTCTCGCCTTTCAGCAGCAAACTCACGGAACTGGATAAGGCGTGACACATTTGCTGGTGTCGCTTGTGGTTGACAACGGTGCCGTGTTAAATAATCATCCATGCTATCCATGGCTTCACCGTGAGTGATTGGACACTTTGATGATTGTGGATCTTCAATTTCTTCTTCCTCTTCATTGCTGTCTTTTTCATCGTCCCCAGAAATCAGTGCAACAATGCCTTGCTCGTCCATGTGCTCATATCCAGGACCATCACAGCACATCCAGTTCTGGATATCATCGTCTGTCAGTGTAATATTCACCCTGGAAAATTGCTGCACGAACTCATTGTTTGAAATCACTTCTTGAGGGACGTTATTTTGCTGGATATCATTTGGTAATGGCATCAACTTCTTCCAGGAGTTTCTGATAGCAGCTGGTGTAACCACATCCCAAGCAGCTGCAACAGTATCGACAACTTTGATCATATCAACTCTTTTCAGCAAGTCTTGTATGGTGAAGGTTGATTGCGATACAAGATCTCTCAGAATCGACTTCCTATAAACCCTTTTGATTCGAGCACCCCTTGATCCATTGGCTGTATTAAAGCAGTCACATTTGGAGGCAAAAACTTGGCAATGATTTTGCCATCATCTGACACAAGTTCTTCCTCACTCAGATGAGCGGCACAGTTGCAAGAAACAAAACTGCTTTTTCCTCCTGCCCAAGCTCTCTCAACTTTAGTTTTGTTTCAGGAATGAAACAATTTAAAAACCAATCTCTGAAAATCTGTGTGTTGACCCAAGCATTTTTTTGATTTCTATAAACAACTGGCAATGCTTCCTTGTTAATTGTGCGAAAACAACGTGGGTTTTTCGCCTTGCCAATTAACAATAAAGGCAATTTTATTGTTCCACTGGCATTGGCGCAGGCATTTATTGTGACCCTGTCTTTAGCCTTTTTTGTTCCATCTGGTTGGTTGTGAACCGAAGCTAAAGTGCGGCCTGGCAACATCTTGAAATATAAGCCGGTTTCATCACAGTTAAAAATTTGGTTGGCTGAATAGCCTTCAGTCATGGCTTGAAAAGCCATTGATGAACTGTTCTGCAGAAAGGCTATCGGAACTTAACTTTTTCCTAGATATTGTCAGATTTCTCAAGCCAAACCTTCCGCAAAAGCGCCACTGGAACCCCGAGCTTGCAACAAAAGGCTTGGAGCTTTCGCCATAAATTAAGCGGTGAAACTCGGAGGCCTTTTCCATCAGTATCGGGCCAGTTACTGGGCAGCCTTTTTCGTGCTGCTGACGAAACCAAATGTAAAGGACGCTATCTAATTTGTCAAAACTTTCATTTTTTATTGCTTTAGTAGTTTCGACCGCGCCAGGTATTCCCAACTCATTCTTTTCTGCTTTAAACTGTGTCAACTTTTCCTCACTTCTCAAAATATCGTTTAAAGTAGATTTCCCAATTTTGAATTGGTTCATTAACACAGATTTAAGTACGTTCTGCTTTGCCAATCTGCAAACTTTCAGCTTATCTTCAATTGTTAGTACAACTCGTTTTCTCTTTGTTGCACGCTTATCCATTGTAAAACTTAACCAATAGAAAGTGAACTTGATATATCTACACAACACTGTATAATAAAACTCAACTGGTTTGAAAAACCTACTTTAACTAGCCATAAGAGCACTACTATTACATAATAATATAAACATACAAAATAAGAAACAAGCTTCTTGACAACATTGTTTGTTGGCTTTCTAGTTTTTTTCCACTGTAAAACGTGTAGATTTTAGCTAAATAATTGAATGTACCTCCCTGTTGAACTCGGCCGGTTAATCGGGGGCCGGAAAATCGAGGATGCACTTTATTGGTTAAATCAAGTAATAGCTTTTAAGCTATTTCACTGAAACAGAGTTCACTTATAAATCATTACATTTATATAGCACTTGGTATGCAATAAGAAATTCAGAGGTGATTAGGTAGGGAATGAGCAAAGAAGATTGTAAAACACTGATCTTGTGGGACACAGTGGTTTCTTTAATTAATTTTCATTTGATAGTTTAAGAAAGCTTTAAACTGTTTTTTGCAAATTTGATTTGCTGTTGTTTGAAATGATTATTCGAATGGACCTTTGAAGGCAAAATGACAATATCTGTGTCCATTATTTTCATTTTGGTGGACACAGACCTTTGACAAATGTTCTTTTCTTAACACTTTGAGAGCCGGTCTACGATATATTCGTACCTAGATTTCGGCCTAAAACCAGCAGTTTTCGGTTGCTTTACTAGCACCATAGCTCCTCCGCCGATTGCGCTAGAGAGCTGTTCAATGGCTCAAACGGATCGGCCAGTCTTCTAGTCTGCACTCAAAAAAATTTTTTTGGTTGCGTGTCACAGATATTTTGTGAGTGACGTCATAAGTGAAGTAGTTTTGGGGCCATTTTGGCTCATGTTACTTGGCCTAGGGCCCAACTGCTAGGCCAAAGTATTTTGTTGAAGTTTTCATTGGACACTAGACTCGAGTCTGAGTCTTTTGAGCCTTTGATGCACATTCTAGCTTTTCTGCTTCAAAAGTTATGATCTAAAATAAACAAATATTTAATGTTAATTAGCTAATTAGTCAAACATTTTTATTACATTAGATCATAACTTTTGAACCTAAACCCCAGCAGGTCATCCAAAGTATCAAAAGACTCAAGCCTAATTTCCAATAAAAACTTCAGCAAAATACCACCATCTAACAGTTTGGGTCTAGGGCCAGGTGGCTTAAAAGTCCTCCACTTATGTTGTCACTCACAAAAAACCTCCACCCCCAAGCAAACAATTTTTTTCACTGCACACTACAAGACTTGCCGCATCTTTTGAGCCTCTGAACAGCTCTCTACCACTTTCGGCACCCGAGTGACACTCGCACAAAGCTATGTACGATCCAGATGTTTTGGCGTGAAAATGCTCGGAACATACCGGATGCGTAAGAGTTAAGCATGCACATAGTTTTTAGCTCATTCCATCCGTGTCTAGCGGATTAGGCACGTGTAACAGATAAAACTCACTCGTTGTGTATGAAAAAAGAACAGCTAGCAATCGAACTCGGAAGTGCACCTTTTAAATTGGTGCGCCTTATGGTCCATAAAATGTAGTACTAACCAATACGAGGTGTTGTTTCTTGAATCTTGTGACTTGACACTTGCAGCTTTTCCGTTAAATCATCAAAATCACCTTGAAAGTCCTTGCCCAAATGGCAATATAAAACAAGCTTGCCTCCTGTAAATAACCGGTAGGTAAAAAGATACATTTACAATTAGAGCTTGACAACTGCAGCTTTTTTGGGCTGATACAGACACTAAAGTTGATGTTTTTCATTTTTCTTTGTTAATAAGTAGTAACTGATGCCTATATTTTTGCATTACTTAAAAACCACAGTTGAAAGACATTGTAATGCATTTTTCTTTTTCAATAAGTACGCCACAATCAACCACCACAACATGTACACTCATTTTTTCACAAGCAGTCATCTGATTGCTACACAAAGACCTCCAAGCAAATATTGCTTCACACAACAGTTTACAGGACAATTGCACAGTGGTCTGTATATTATGCATTACTCAATGTAGTTGGATGGCTGCATGTTTTAAGGAACAAGACAGAAAGAGGTTGCGTTAAGAGACAAAGCAGCAACTTGGGTTTTTGAACACTCCATGCAAAATAGCATTGTCACTTTATGAGCAAATATTGCCAATATATTGCAACGGAATTTTGCCAACATGCATCAGCAAATTCATACATATTGGTCACTATATATCGGCATGCCCATGCATCAGTTGATCGCTAATCATGACACGTGATTTTGAACCCACATCAAAACAAAGTCATAGGAGTTAATAGATAGATCACTTTCTTGTCATTAGGAGGAACACTACTCTTCCCACCTAGAAATGTCTTGCACCCCTAGTTGAGACCAACTGGTCTAAACAAATGAAAGAAGAATTATCACATATGACAGTAAAAATAATATGTTGTTGGCACACTGAATGTTTTGAAACCTTCATTGGCGCACAGTTAGCACGAGGTTGCCAATCCCTCATGAAGATCATCATTATTTGTTAAACTCACAGACCCTTTTCAGACAATTGTAAGTTTCATACCATCACATTAAACCTAGTCAAACGTAACTGCCTTACATCTCTCAAGCACAAAAAAGCTGATGTTTTACATGCAATCAATACATTCTCACCTTCAATACATGCTTCCGTGAGAAACGCTTGACAGTTTGTACCAACCATCGGGAAAACTTCTGTTTCCATCGCTAATTTTAATAAATGTGCATTAGCTTTACCATTCAGCATGAAACTAAGCCATACTGAAAAATCAGAGAATGTGGTACTCAATACTGCTAGCTTGAATACTACTTTACAAATTACTTATTTTATTGTAAAAATCACTTTAAATGATTTTTTAATAAACTATCATTTCAGAAAAGGATTACCATGATTGTCTGTATACATGGTAAAATTTAATCTGCACTGCAACCTGTTGTTTCTTAAAAAGTTGTGTTGCACATGTCTTCCCTTTCATCAACTTATTCCTTCCTCTACGCTTGTTAATAAGGGAACGGTAAATTCCAAATTATAGTCTAAGAGTTATTTCATGTATATTTAATGATCATACAGGAGATGATTGTACATATTTTATAGTTTCAGGAACAATAAAGATAAAAAATTGTATTGGAATACCCTAAACTGTTATTCATTGGTGCTGAGTTTGAAATGTTTATGGTAGCGCAAAATCTATGAACAGTGGTGAAATTTCATTATAGGCCTACCAACTTGGAACTAAGAGAAAAAATTTGTCTAGAATTAAATAATACGAAAATATGAAGTTTCAAAGTCCAAGGAGGGACCCTAAGCCCGTTTCTGATGCCCACGAAGATGTACTGCAAGATCACTATGATTGTTTATGAAGTACCAGATCACAAAAATGACTAATATTGCAAATAGGTAAAGATTACTAAAGACAGCTAAAACTGACTCTCTAGTGCACTCCATTCGCGAGTTATGGCCGATATTAACTTCAAAAGGCACAATCATGCTCTCTCTTTTCCTTTATTGCTAAACTTAAATGTACCCTTTCAGATAGACCAATGTGCCTCCAGGGGTATATGTACCCCAGGTTGGGAACCACTGATCTACAATGTCCAAAACAACAAAAATCACTTCAGTTGCTAAGATGGAAAATGTCAGTCAAATAAAGCAACAGAGGCTTCAACTTGAACTTTTGGTATTGTAGGCTTAAACACAATAAAAAAGGAAGTGTCTAGATAGCTGGTAACAGCTACACAAGTTCAAGTTGCTAGATAGCCGGCATACATGTGATTCAATTCAATGCATGGTTGCGCATGGTTAGGTTTAGTCACCATGAATGGTAAGCATTTTCAGACTCTCTTCACAAAATAGAGCGATCATACAATGGTAGACTGGTGGTCTCAGCAGTGATGTTTCCACTACACTAAAGTTTGTGGTATGCTTTTCTTACAGTGTTCAGGTTCCAATTTTAGGTTTAGGATTTTAGAGTCTACAACAGGCTTGCACAACATATAGCCCAGGAAAGCTTTTGTGACCCGCGAGAACTTTCTTCCACACTACAACAAAATCTCCACATTAAAATGAAATAGACATTTGCAGCCTGTGGCAAGTTTATGTTGATAATTTGTCCTTTCTGAGTTGTGCAAGCCTGGTCTACACTGACGGTGAGTCAGGAGTTGCCAGGCTCAATCTTTTTTTTGTTTTATTTTTGTTGCTTCCAAAATTTGCCATACCAAGTTGTACAAAGCGCACAATTGCTCGACGCAACAGAAGAAACAAAGGAATACACCTGGCAACTTTTGGCTCGTCTTCAGTTTAAATGGGTATTTACCTTTTAGTTTAAGCTTTCTAAGTTTTAGATCTAGCGTTTGCGGATTTAGGGTTTCAGGTTTAAGCACTGGTGCAACTAGAAATAATCACAGGTGGTTGGCAACAAACTACAAAACGTAAGTTTTGAAATGAGTAGACTTGACAAGGCAAGGCTAGTTTAGCAAAATTTAAAACAACTATCTTACTCAATTAATGGGATTGCTACATAACAGTGGCAATAAATTTTCAATAAGGAGCTAGTCTGGGTGATGGGAATGAAAAAGAATACAGTTATGCAATAAGAACAAGACAAAATGTAGGCAAAAAACTCACTAGGTAAACACAACATTGGTCCAAGCGTGCTAAACTAAACAGATGAAGCTGTTTTTTTCGCTGAAACGTTTCAGTCATTTTGGTCACTGAAATATTTCAGTCATTTGTCTCGCAGTTGTATTAAAACCTGCCATAACAGTGTTCAATAGCCTATATTTTTTTAAACATTCTGACCGAAATAACTAAATTTTTTTCAGTCATTTCAAAATCTTTTTCGGTCATTTTTATTGATCTATGACTGAAAAAACCTAGGGATGAAGTAAAGGTCGAAGCACTTTGACCAACATTGTTTACCTTGTGAATTTGCCGCTCCTTATTGTTTTCATGTAACTGTATTATTTTTTCGTACCGTCACCAAGCCTAGCTGCTTATATTGGAAATTTATCACAACTGTTAGGTAACTATCTCATTGTTCCACGAGAATTTCCACACATTGCATGACAACCAGAGTGACAAGTGGTCCACAAAAAATACAATCTTTACAAAGGTGACCTGCTATTGTGACAGGCATGTAGCCAGAAATTGTAATGGGAGGGCAAACAATAACCCAGTCTAAACATTTAGATATTTAATAGAGATCAACCGATATATCAGCCTGACCAATATATTGGCCGATATTTGGGTTTTACCGATATATTGATATCGGCCTCAGTAGGTGTTGACAAAACGCTGTTATATCTCCCACGCATCCAGACAACTTGCGCAAGAAAGCACAACGAAGTAAGTCAAGACAGTTATCTTACAACAACCCTAGCAGGTGCGGTTTCATAAACAAACAGACAAGATTAACCATGAGCATGTGTCAGCCGTCGCGGCCAAAACAAAAGCATCATTGCGAAGTTTCGCAATGCTTGATGCTACCACATGCAGGTGTTGTGTACGAATAAACTCCAGTTGTACTTCCGGAAGTTTTCGCACACGAAGTTTGACTGTAACTTAAGGTGCAGAAGTCCAATCAATGCCTAGTTTAGCGCAGATTAATATTTGAAAAGATTGCAAAAAATGAACTGCGTTATGTTAAGCAACATTTGTGATGTTATGAATATGATTACAAATGTAATCGTACTCACTAGTGACAACAACTGTCCCTGTGAAGCAGTTGCATGTAACATCTTTAAAAGGATTCTACTTTTGATGTGTTAGGCCTTGCGCTCTGGTTTATACTGTACGCAAGCTAAAATATCGTTAATCGAAGTTAATCGACATTTTCCACGAGGTATAAGAATGATAATTGTGATCTCACAATCCAAGCTGTTGCAACGTACTGGTTTGTAGATGTGGCACACAAGTTACGGAAGCACTACTCTAGCATTTCGCAAATACTTTGAAGTGGTGATTTGTTGTTTGGTCTGATAGCAGTGTGGTGGTCAGTGCTCATTGTTGCATCACAATGGTTGTTGTCCGTTTGTTAAACATGACCAGCAAAAGCACTGTTTGCAACAGCACAACTTACGCCAGTTAAAAGCGCAGTGTTTGTGATTGGATCAGAACTACCGGAACATTATTGCACAATTATTGGATGCGTAATGCGCACCTTAGCTATTGTCATGGCGACTTGTTCTCATGGAATTTACTTCTGGCGGACAGGCGGCAATCAGTAATAGCCTAGTGCTGATTTTGTTCAGGCTAGGCTGTAGATGACCCGCTAACTTACTGCAGGCTACTTGGTGAAAATGCAGAAAAACTGTGCTTCTGCATGACAATCTTAAACTGTTGATATGGAACTACTAAGTATTGACAAATCAGTTGAGGTGTTTCATTTCATACCAATGCCAGTAGTTCAGTTGCAGTAACTAATGCAACTAGTTTGCTTTTTTAAGGACATGCAGTTATTTAATGTTACATTACATCAATATTCCAAGCTTGATTCTTTGAGACTTGGATTGACTTTTCAAATTGAAACCCCACGGAGTTTGCAGAAGAGTCTGAAAGGTTGATTTGTGAAATACATACAAACACAAAATTTCACAAGATTTATGTAGTACAGTAACTGTCAACAAACATACTATCATAGGCCAAAAAAGTTACTGCTGTTTTGGAAAAATTTTCATATTTGGCAATGGTTAATTGAATACAGTGTTGTGCTAATTTTAACCTCCTTAACTTGATGCTCCATTTTGTACTTCCTGCTTCCTTTGCATTTTTCACCATCTTTCAACTATCAAGCACTGTTTTTGCTTTTTTTGATTTAAGCACCGTAGGCAGTTCTCTTACATTCAGTGTTCTGTTCTTATTTTGTTATTTATTTTTTATTTATGGCACTGTGTTTATTCATTGTAAACAGTGTATACTATGCTGACAAGTTGATCAAATATTGAAATTGCTGCAATTTAAAAGTTTTAGCTCATAAATCCTGATTTTTTTAAAAACAGGTAAGTTATAAAATATAATTTTGGTAATGAAGCAAAAAACAAGATTTAAAAATTTTGGAAATATCAGTTATCAGTATCGGCCTCAAAAAAGCCATATTGGTCGATCTCTAATATTTAATGTCCCTTGTTTTTAAAGAACCATCCACAAAATGTGTATTTGTGTGGTGTTTGTTTTTTTATTTGCAGAACTGTTCAGATTTCAACCAGCAAATAAGAAGTCTGCTTTCTTTCAATTGACAAGTTTTTAAGTTTGTTTTTAGGAAAGTTCCAAGCTTTTACTTTGCAGCAAAGTAGCAGCAAACATTTCAACTGCTTTCTTTCAAGCGACATCGCACAAGATTTACTGGTACTCACAGATGTGCATGTTTCCACTCTATCCCACCTGCTTCATGTGGTGCTATTGCTTGTTTCAGACTTATGCAAACCTTTGCAAATTGTTTGTTTGTATTATTCACTCTGCATAGCTTTGCAACCACACACCACTTTGCAGAGTGAATACAGATTACTCTAACTAATTATGTATTAGTTAAACACATTAACTGCGTTTTCGTATAAGATTACAGAAACCAGAATCACAAATCAAAAACATCCATACGTGAAAAAAGTCCGGTACACATAAACTGGATATTCCATTAGAAATTTTTATTGCTTGCTATAGGCTTGAACACTCACTCCTCGCCATTCAGTATGAAAGACACAGTGCCAAATCCGATTAAAAGCTGTCACTATTGGGATGGCGAGAAAGCAAAGTTATTATCTTTTGCCGAGAAGTTGACATCGTATGTTGGCCAGTAGCTGCCAAGCCGCATGTAACATTTTCATGTCCGGGTTAATTCAAGTGGTTCACGCAAAAACAGCTGGATTGCACGTGGCTTTCCATGGGAATTTCTCTGGTTCGGTATGCGCTACAGACCCTCAAAAGCTCAAAAGACTTGGCAAGTCTTGTAGTCTGCACTCAAAAACAATGTTTTTGGTTGGGGGTTGCGGATTTTTTGTGAGTGACGTCAGAAGTGGAGGACTTTTACAACACCTTGACCCACTTCACCCAGCCCTGGGCCCAGACTGTTAGATTCTAGTATTTCGTCTAAGTTGTTATTGGAAACGTGGCTACAATCTGAGTCTTGATACTTTGGATGACCTGCTGGGGTTTTGAGTTCAAAAGTTATGATCTTACGTGATAAAAATATTTGATTAATTAGTTAACACTTTGAGAGCTGGCGTATGATATATTCGTACTTAGATTTTGGCCTAAAAAACAGCAGTTTTCAGTTGCCTTATCAACACCCTAGCTCCTCTGCCGATTGCACCAGAGAACTGTTCAAGGGCTCAAACAGATCGGCCAGTCTAGTAGATTCCACTATAAAAAATTTTGGGGTTGGGTGTTGCAGATTTTTTGTGAGTAACATCAGAAGTGAAGTAGTTTTGGGGTCATTTAGGGTTGTAGGTTCGGGGTTGTAGGTTTAGTGCTAGGGTGTTACACAAATTAGTATAGGCTTAGGGTTGCGTAGGTGTGCCTATTCTTAGGCCAACTGAAGTACACTAATATTATAAGATTCCCACACATTTTCCGTACTTTTTCAATACCTTTTCAATACTAAACTAAAAGATTTTAATACCATACTTTAGCTTCATTTCTCGAAAATTTATCATGGAACACATTGCAAAAATAATTGGCAGAACTGTTATCAGCAGTACAAAACAAAATTTGAATAAACAAATGGCTGAATTTATAATTTCCATATTTTTTCAATACTTATGGTACATTTTAGCTAAATTCAATACTTGTTCAAGGTCTTGAAAAATGATTTCATAATTCAATACTTTTTCAATTATATTTTCAACACCACGTGTGAACCCTGAGTATAGCTCACAATTATTGCGTTTTGTTATTTCAGTTGATTTTACTGCTTTTTAAACAAAAAACTTTGTTTCGATTTTAACCAATTTTAGATGCATCCAAACTATGAAATCTCGAACCTTAACCACAAGTAACATACATCGTACAACCATGTCCTTAGTCACATGACCACAAATCATTGATGTCATAAGTGCACAAATCAGCTTGTGTAGCCATGACAGTCAGAGGTGAGGTAGATTTCAGTTTCACATAGAGAACTTTTGTCTGTGTACACTATGCCTAGGTTTTTGGTTTTGATGTTGCCAGCTACTCAGCTGTTTACCTGTGTAGGTGCTGCCGGCTACCTACCACTTGACCTTGCATATAGCCATTGCCGACTACCTAGACCAGGGGTTTCCATCCTTTTTGTGACCATGTACCCTTCAGCATTTTGACACATGAACATGTATCCCTACAGTTTTTTTTATGACAAAAAGGTTGACTAAACAAATAAAAATCCACTGAATTTTTAATAGAACTTTTAGGTTTATATAACTATATAACTGTAGACTCCATTTTAATGTTTAAAAAGTTGATTTGTTGCAGCTGTATCAATAAATGTACCATGTTGCGATCGGAAATCCCGAGCGCCATGTGCGCAAAGCTTATTGTTCTTATACATGGACATATTGTTCTTCGCGCACATCCCGTTCGTGGTGAAGACAACGTCACCGGAGAGATTGCAACAACATTCCCTCCTTATTACAACGAACCGCACTGATCGCACGTTCTTTGTGTGAAGGCTGAACTTGGCACGAACTCCACATCCTGGTCACAGCACCATTTTGTTGCAATCGGAAATCCCGCGTAGCATGTGCAGCTTCGCACTGTGACAGCAAGCAACAATAGAGATCATACGTCGCAATCTCTCTTATTATTGCTCGCTCACGCCATGGATATATATTGTTCTTCACGCATATCCCATTTGTGGTGAATCAAACAATCAAGGCAACACCACCAGAGAGGTTGCAACAACCCTTTGAGATAGGCAAATGTACCCCCAGGGCTACATGTTGGGAACTCTTGACCTAGACACTGCTAATATAAAATTAAGAAACTTCACTCCCTAGTCTACTGATATTATGTTATGTATAACTCTGCAAATTACTTTATTTCATAGCTGAGTGAATGTGTGCATAACTTTTAAATTACTACATCAAGTTAGAAGTTTCAGCCTCTTGTAAGTTGTAATGTCATTACCAATTAATTAGTAGCTACATACACTGCATATAATTTTACTTCTACACATGTATGGATGAAACTTATGGCAGATTGCAACCTTTTGCAGTATGAAGCTTTATAAAGTAAACTTGCCTATTATTATTGCAGTACAGTATCATAACCAAAGCCTTAACACACAAAATCACTGGTAATGCCAATTACAGTTAAAGAGAAAATTAAAATGTTGTTTGATTCTAGGGAAAGCAGATACCACTAGCCATTTTCTAGGCTTAGGCTAAAACAGTAAACCTAGCAAACGTTTTGTTGCTTTTACACAAGGCACTGGCTATGGAACCATTGATGGATCTTTAAGTTTGAAACCTTATTCGACCATCTCCTGTAATGTGACAATAACGCACGAGTAGAATGCATGCAGTAGGCTTTGCAGAAACAGTTACATAGTAAACACAAAAGATATTCCTAAAACCTAACGCTAAGCTAGCCAACCTAACGCTAACCTAACACTAACCCTAACCCTAAAGCAAAAGTTCATGAAGTTTTGAAAAAAGTAAAGAAAAACTGGTCCCATGAATTGAAACGTGCAAGCAGTCACTATTACAAAAACGTAAGGCACCAAGCTGATAGGTAAACCCTCAACCATTAGCATGGCAGATTTGGAACCTATCCGTTGGACTACCAGATCGACACCGGTTGAATGACTAACTATCCGCTTTATTCAAACCACGTTATGTGAAGCAGTATGGTCGAATAAGTTTTGAAATACGAAAATCCATGGGTGGTTCTGTAGCCACTTCTTTTACACTAATCAGTTGCCACCATATCAAATCAATTTCAAAACATTGATTGTGGGCTACATACCACTGCAAGAACAAGTGGTAGCCTGGGCCTACCAAAGCCACTTTTTTTGCAGAAGTTTCACTTTTTTTGAGATAATAAAAGCAGCTTCACACTGGCATCAAACAATAAAACTTTATAAACATGCCCAAACATGTTCGCAGAAACGTTTCTTATATATTCCTACATGCTTTCCTACCATTGGCAGCATATCAAAGCACTTACAATCATTGCACAAAATCATATTCATTGCTGCTGGACCCTGGTCCCACCTAGGTGGACAACTCACACAGTCATAAGAAGGACAATGCATTTACACAGCCTCAGTATGAACCACAGAGTTTGGACTCTCATTCCAAAACCTGAAGTTACATAGACTCAGGCTAGGACCACATTTAGATTTACATACCATTTGCATAAAAATAAATATTATATACATGTCTCTAAGAACCTTAGCTAATAAAACATATATAGGGTCGTTCCACCAGTATGCGGATGTAAACACCAAATTTTTACTGAATTAGTTATTTCTCAATAAATACGTTAAATAACATTTTCTAATTCTAACAACACTTCACAAAAACCATCCTCTATCATACAAATCGTTCACTATCCGATTTCATTTGACATAACCCCAGTTACACAGAACGCCCCTGATCAAACCCATGTTTCGGCTCAATATCTATGCGGATGAGAGCGCCAATAAGCGGATGGGGCAAATGAAGTAGAAAACATGAAAAAACTGATGATTTTCGTTGATAACAAGACTGAAATGGCAAAATTATTTGTTTCCAGCTTTTTTTAAGTAAAAATCATGATAATCACTCATCTAATTTGCTAAAATTTACAGCATGTTGGCTTATTAGTAGATACGGTACACTATTCACATAGATCTATATGAATGATGTCACATGTGCACCAAACCTCTGTCCGCTTTCTTGCGCCTAACGCACACGAGGACTGTGTGTCACAAATCTAAAAAAAATGGGAAAAGGAAAAAGGCACATTCGTAAAAGTTAGCAAGCTGTTAAAAGATAGTTGCAAGAGCACGTACGCAAAAATCTGGAGCTCTAGGAGCAAGTTTGAGCAATATAGCAGTGTTTGTGTAGGCAAGTGGAAATTTTGGTTTTTCAGGTCAAACGCTATGAATGCATAGCTGATGCAAGAAAAGCTCATGGTGACAGTCAGATTTCGTTGAATTTGCTTGAAATTTGGTAGAAGCATCCAAGGAAGATTAAGGAATACAACTATTATTAAAAAATTTTTTTTCCTTTTCTATTTTTTCCGTAAGAGGTGTTTGTTTATCTAATTTCCGCATACTAAAACCGATACTGGTGGTCTGACCCTATAATATGTCACCCAGGAACACGTGAACAAATTCAAACAACATATATGATATATATATCATGTCGGCCGGTAGCGAAAGTGTCCATCAATCATACTTACTTGTTACTGTCCTTAACATAAATAAGCTCTTGAGCCTACTATATTCTAAACCTTTGTATTTTCAGTAATCTAATGTACTGTGTATGTCTGTGGTGCAGTATATGTGCAAATTTTGCAAACAGCAGACAATTGTTACAACGGTGGTTTTTAACCTTGGGTAAATTTACCTTTGGGCTATTTCATCTTCCAAGGGGTAAATTTACTGAACCATAAATTGCAGCCAATGCAATTTTATAAATGATTCTAAACTGTAAAAGTTTGTTAATTTCGTATTTTCAATACATGAGCACCATTGGGTATAGGTAGTGTCTATTTTACCAGCGATATTCTGGCGGCAACAGATTAGCTGGAGCTATTGTCTTGTGTCGGCAGTCGAAGATTCGGTCTCGTGGCATGAAAAAGGTTACTTTGTCAGGAGGATGGCAGCAGCAAAAGGCATGGTAGAAAGGAAGTAAATATAACTAAAAGATAAACCTACAAACTAACCCTAACCGTAGCCCTAATCCTAACCTAACGCTAAGCTAACACTAACCTAAACCTAACAACAATAATTTAAGCTAACCTAACGCAAATTCTAATTCTAACCCTAACCTAACAACATTCACCCCTAAATGCAACACCTTAGCAGAGCCTGAAAAAACAAAGAAAAAAAGAAAGTTGGCAAGGTGAGAGTCGAACCAAAAACCACCGGCATAGCAGCCGTGGCGTAACACATAACCATTACACCATCATCCATGAGCATGACAGCGTTTTCCTCAATCCTGGCAGCAAAATAGACACAGCCTTGGGTGTATTGGGAGTAAATCCGGTAATCTTGTTTTGTTCGATAGAAGGGACGGGTATAAAAAAGGTTAAGAACCCCTGGTTAGAACTACCAAGCTTCCTCATTTCACTCAAAAATACACCAGACTAACTACAAGGCAGAAACAAAGTAAATGACAATCTGAATGAACTTCCTTGAGCGGAAGGCAAACGAAACAGGCGATCAATAACCTCTTCCAAAAATTTTGTAGCGTGAACATCACATATCAAGAAAATTCTCAAAAGATAAGACTGATGTAAGTTCAGAAACAGCACCACGGCCGCAATGGAACATTGTACTGTCGAGTGTGGAGGCCAACAGTATGCAGACCACGCTGTACGCGCCAAGAAGGGCTTCGCGTCCAGTGCTCCCGCAAGCTTTTGCTTTTTTGCAAAAACAAATCATAAGATTCCAGAGATGATCACGACAGAGATGATCACTATCCGGCTTGTGCGTCCGCCAGTGTTGAACATGATCCGGTTTGCGGATCGCGATCCAACCGGATTTTGCAATTCAGAACCTGATCGCGATCCAACCGGATTTTGCAATTCAGAACCTGATCCGGGTTGAACTGCATTTCTAAAAAACTTAACCTGATCAGATATGGATATCCAACTGCACTGATCACTGCAGATAAATGCTCATTCAGAGGTTTTTTCGGATATATACCAGATTGGATCAAATTTTCGGACAAGTCTACCGGATTTGGATCAGACCGAATTACTCAATGAAAATTTTGGACTGCATCAGGATTGGAAAAATCTCTGATTTTTCAACACTAGCGTTCGCAGAAATTTAACCAGGGTAGGCAAAGTCGAAATTTTGCTTATGCCTGTCCTTTTCAGATTGTTGACGATGCAACGAAAATGGACGTACACAAACCGCTTCACCCTTTCTACACCACAAAGAAAACACCTAAAGTTACAGCAACAGTTGCAAACAGGGTTTTCCCTCTAAGAAAATTTTACACTGAGCAAATGTTTGTTTTAGTGTGCATGAATATTTTAAGACTGAGTTCGCAAAGTTCTGAATGAATTATAAATTTTGTGAATTATTAGAATAAGTACAGTATATAAAATCCGCTCTCAAGTTTCGCCACTTGCCTCTGCAGGAAAAGGAGTGGACAAAAGTGAACTGTAAGCTCATCACTGCATGACACCAGAACAGTGAACCAGGCTCCAGTGCAAAGCGAGTGCCACACCGGCAAACAAACTTTCATTACAATGCTTATCCCAACCAATCGGAATTAAACTTCTGATTTCGAGTTTTCAATAAATTTTTGCTTCTTAGTCCCGATTTCCAGGGGGGAAATGCCCGTTTTGCCCCGACCCTCTTGCGGACGCCCATGTGCCTGGTCCTGGGGTTACCCAATTCAAACCTTCATCAAAAAGATATTTTTTAATGAAAAAGGTACAGAAGTTTTCGTCTCCAGAAACTGTTGTCTGTTGAAACAAATTTTTGTCAGGAATCTGTTGCCTGTTAAGCCTGTCAAACGGTTTTTCAAATCCTGCTAGAAAATCAGCTAACTGCTGGATTGAAAATTTGCTGTTAACAGTGAGAAAAACCTAGATTTAGCTGCAAATCAGAAAAAATGGCAACACTGGTGTTGCTGTTCCCTTCCAAAAGAAGCAAACCACAACACATTTAGGACATTCCGCAAGAGCACCGGTCCATAGGAATGTCCATGGCACGCCCAGATTAACAACAAGAAACCTGGACTCTCCGGTCTAGCTCGACTTCGCTCAGTGTATCACAACAAGATTGTATTCACTCATGATTTTATTGGTATAGCTTTAAGCACAGCGATATTAGTTCAGCAGGGGTGTATATCAACAATCATTAGTTAAAGCACATGACATAAGTTACTACAAACATCAGGGGTTAACAACAGAGGTTTATAATATATTTCAAAAGCACAGGTTTTATTATAGTTATCCAGAGTTAATTCGCAGTTCTTATTATCACATCGGGAAAGAGAGTATGAGAGAGTAACCCAAATTATTAAGCAATAACACCACAACCACTTTTTCGTAATTGGCAATACTTTCGGTAGTTCCGTCAGTCCAGCCTTGCTGGAATAGTAATCAGCTACAAGCTTATTCTGGTTCACGAATTTGCCAGACCCACAAGTTCGCCAGCTACTATCCAGTTTGGTAAACCCACTACTGGTTAAGGTGTTGAGACTGGTAAGTCCACGAATCAACTGATTCAAGTGTCCAGATGCACGTATATTTGTAGCCACTGTTCTGGATTCTCATTGGTCGATTTCGATCACGTGATTAAGCCCTAGGTTTCGTGGTTTCGTACGGATTGCATAATCGTATGTGCGTCTAGTGTAATCGGGCGTCCGTGACGTCACTTTTCTAGAAATTAGAGTCATTCGAAATCGTAGTAATTTTGATTAGGATTTTTATCAGGTTTCGGACTATGTTTTTCAATACGGTTTTTTTAAGGGTTTTTGTTACTCTTTCTTCGACATCATGCTACAGTAAATACGCAAATACAATTTTACAGTAAATAATGTTTTCAATGTTCGTCTTTGTTTGACTTGATTTGGATTCGTCAATAAACTTCGGATTTTCGTTTGTTGATGATTTTCGTTTGTAGTCTGCGTCGTCTTCTTGGATTACTTCCAGATCACAGAATGTTTCATGTTGAGGAATAAAACGAACTCAACACTGGGTAACTGAAATTAACCTTTGAAGATTTGTTGCCATGTTATTGTTACGAAATAAAAGACCAATATTAGAACAATCCGCTCCCAAGTTTCGAATCCTGCCTTTGCAGGCAAAAGAGCGGGCGTAATCACTGCATTATACCAGAACAGTGAACCTGGCTCTTCCGCAGTGTGAGTGCCATTCCCCCAATAAAACTGTCATTGCAAGAGTTAAGTGAAAAACGGCCTACTTAAGTCGGCAGTGAGTGAAATAAGCCGAACTAAAGTGCTTGATTTCAGGTATTCTATAAATTTTTAGCTCTTAGTCCCAATTTCCAGGGGGAGAAACGCCCTTTTGCCCTCCCCTGCGGACGCCCATGCTATTCGGTGTCAAGCGACATTTCTGACTTGCGAAATTTCTGACTTCACGCCATGTGGTCATGCACAGAGTAATATTCTACATATCAAATACCCTGACAAAACTGATGATTAGGGCTTAAGGATTCGTGTTTAAGTAAGTGTGTCGTTTTTTTTGTTAGGGTTAGAAATAGAAAATTATTGAGGTCTAAGACTAAGTCCAAATACCTTCAGTGGCTAAAATCATTCCGGTACCATAGCTTGCTGTGTGTACCTGGCATCTAAGAAAAAAGTTTTAATTTCCACAACATACATCAAAAAAGTAATTGCCACACCTTATTTCTTTACTCTGAGAAGCAAAATACCTGACAAACAATAGGTCAGAAATTTCGCAGAGGTCAGAAATTTTGCTTGACACTGGTTTTCTGGTTGGATATCCGCCGTATCAGTGGCGTAGCGCGACCAAAATTTTGGGGGCCTAAAAATTTGGATGGGGGTTGAAGCACAAAATGTCTATATATAATAAAATTTCGGAGGAAATGGCCCCTGGGCCCTTTGGCTACACCTACGGACAGGATAGTGAGTTTGCAACCAGATATGGATATCCAAAAACTGCATTCAAACCGGAACCAGATCCAGACAAGGATATCAGCAACACTTTTCTAGATATTTCGACAATTCAGACTCCGAAAAAGTTGCACATTGCACAATCATGCATTTAGCACAGCACTGTCCAACCCGCAGCCCAGTCGAGGTTTTTGTGCGGCCCAGTTTAGGTCTTCCTCTTCGCTGTAGTAAAAGAATCCTGCATACTGACAACCTGTCCTTATTTCGATAATCTTGAATTTGACATTTTTGATGCAGGTTGTCTTCAGTGTCACTTTATCATGTCTATTACCATAGCAGCTAGGATTCGGACGCTTTCAGTAAATTAGCTGAACTAAATTTAGTTTAAGATCAAGTTAACCTAATGTGCGGCCCTTATTAATATGTCATTCAATGCGTGGCCCTGGTCAAGGCAGTGACATAATTTTTTGCTCTGTAGGCCATTTGGGTTGGACATAGCTGATTTAGCATCTTCGAAAGCATTTTTCAGCCTTCTGTGCTGTGACTGCAGGTCTGTCTGTGGTGAAGTGTAATCTCAGAACCGAAGTGTAGCCCCATGTGTAGCGGCCTGGAGATGGCGCCATCCCTTTAACATCCCCGCCAGCCACTATAGTGGCTGGTGTCAAGCGAAATTTCTGACTTCGCGCCATGCACAGAGTAGTATGCTACATTTCAAATAAACTGAGAAAACTGATGATTAGGGCTTATGGATTCGTGTTCAGGTAAGTGTGTCGGGATAGGGTGAGAAAAAGAAAAATAACTGAGGTCAACGACTAAGTCCGAAAAATTTCGATGGGTGAAGTTATTCCTGTAGTGTACCTTGTTGTGGGTGCCTGACTTCTAGCCAAAATGTTTCAATTTACACAACACACGTCAAAAAAGTAATTACAAAACTTTATTCCTTTATTCTGAGAAGT
>Ga0210059_1004478_pt1 | contig 22549 bp, 15 predicted proteins | sample Ectturendosymbi2_FD_188042 | JGI IMG/M metagenome (GOLD analysis project Ga0210059, IMG submission 188042) | Ecteinascidia turbinata endosymbiont from Florida, USA - Sample 2 (SPAdes) (version 2) | ecosystem: Host-associated > Tunicates > Ascidians > Unclassified | place: Key West, Florida...
TTTCTAGGGGTTCCAAAAGTGGTGAAATATGTTTTTTCCCACTCGAAACTAAGAAAACAACCTTTTTGCTGGAATTTTCAAAATCCAGGGGGCAAAGCACTCCAGCCCCCCCTTCCGACACCCATGATTGCAACGTCAGCAACCTGAAAAAGATCAGCAAAATGTCGACGTACGTTGCCTCCCCTGGAAAAATTTCTGCGGACGCCCATGACTACTTTAATCCTTTCACTCAGCAGGCTTTCACGTGTGTGCAAATCGGGCTAAGCTAACCATGTACAAAATTGAAAACTAAACAAAATATATTCAGACGACACAACCGTTCTTGAATAGTTTACTTTTTACTACACAACTGTTTAAGATGGAACAAATCTACACATTGTTCTGTTCATTTACATTGTTTATTCTTGATTCTTGAAAGTTCAAAGTAATCAATAGTTAAAAAAAGAACAGTTTAAAAAGTATGCAAGAATTTTCAAGGACGCCGGAAAATATTCAAGGACAACAAAGGGCGTAGGCAAGGGGGGGCTGGGGTCAAAAACCCCCCTTGAACATGATATTTTACAAAACTTTATTACCTGCTCAAATGAGAGTAATTGTTTTCGCATGCTTTTTGCTTGTTAATTTGTCGACTTAATGCAAATACCACGGAATAAATTTGCATGCAAATTTCAAGGAACATTGTAAATGGGCTAAAAAGTAATAATTATGATTTGGTGGGAATTTGGGCTATCGTTTGCGTCCAGATATCACCTCACCACTTTTTGCAGACCCTCCATCCACTACGCATGTTTAAGATTGTGTTCCGCGATAGTTCACTTATCCGACACAATTGTCTTTATTTTGTCTGCTAAGGCTGATCAGCGCAAGCGCTGACCGCAATGGCTACATTAGTAATTTCTGTAGCATGATAGAACTGTTGCACGAGTTCAAAAAGAGCTTTTTGAAACATGGAAGCATTCAGGAAGTTGATAATGTCTCAGCAGGGAAAAATGAAAACTAAAATTTGCTGGACGTCTATGCATAACAAAAAATTGAAAGTTTTCTTGCGTACTTCATGCGTATTCTCAATTCTTGTGTAGTTTTGCAAGATTCGATCTTGCAAACCGGCCGGTCCAGCCCCACACTTTCTATGCTCGACTGCTCGTATTCGACAAGATATCAGCGCAGCCTCATTTTGCAGCTGTACCTTGCTCGGATGCAGCGACGAGTGTATTTTACTCCCTGTTTTAAAGTGCCGCCTGATATTTTTGCAGTTATGAACTGCTGTGTCGTAGCGTTGATTGTATTTTCCTCCGATATCCTAGCTGGGAGCGCTGATAGTTTATATTAGCAATGGCGTGGGCAAGGGAGGGGTTTGGGGTTAAACCCTCCCCCTTGAGCTTGATATTTTACAAAACTTTATTACCTGCGCAAAGGGGTTTATTGTTTTCGCATACTTTTTGCTTGTTAATTTGTTGACTTAGTGCAAATACCATGGAATGAAAATTAATGCAAATTTCAAGGAACATTGCAAATGGGCCAAAAAGTAATAATCAGATTTCGGAGGGAATCTCCGTTATCGTCTGCGTCCAGAAACCACCTCACCACTTTCTGCAGACCTTTCGTGCACTACGCATGTTTAAGATTGTGCTCCGCGGTAGTTCACTTTATCCGAAACAATTGCCTTTATTTTGTCTGCTACGGCTGATCTGCACAAGCGCTGACGCCATTGGCTACATTAGCAATTTCTATAGCATGATAAAACTGTTGCACGAGCTCAAAAACCGCAGTTGTTAACAGAGAAGCATTCAGGCATTTGATAATGTCTCAGCAGGGAAAGGGAAAACAAAACGTTAGCTGGACTTCCAGGCCCGTAACCAGCTTGAGACACCAGGGGGAGCGAAGAGTTTTCTAAGAGGGGGACAAATTTTTTAAACTATGTGTAATAGTTTCAAAATACGTCCAACACATTTTTCCTGTGGGGGCGAAACTTTTCTAAGGGGGGCTTCGTCCCCCTGGTTACGGGCCTATGGACTTCTATACATCACAAAAAACAAACATTTTCTTGCGTACTTTATCCTCTTTAGCAACATTCGATCTTGCAAACCAGGGTGTACGCCAGCCAGTCCAGCTGCAAACCTTCAATGCTCAACTGCCCGTATTTGACGAGACCTTGGCGCAGCCTGATTTTGTAGTTGTAAATTGCTAGTGATGAGTGTGTTTCACCCCTGTTTTAACGCGCAGCCTGATATTTTTGCAGTTATGAACTGCTGTGTCGTAGCGTTGAGTTTGTTTTTCTCCGATAGCCCAACTTGGAGCGCTGATAGTTTATATTCAGTGCAACGACACATAAAATAAGGGGAATGAATGTAGAAAAATATGCATATTATGTCAACAAACTTCGCCAAAGCGGTGGTTTGGAAACATGGAAATGGCGTCAAATTCTGACGTCACAAACAGCGCACACCAAATGCAAATGACCACCATATGACCCTGAACCAAACCTCCCATGAACATTTTCTGCGTACGCCACTGAGGACAACAAGATTTTTTCAAGGATCAAGGACATAACAAGTTTTGACAGCAAATTCAAGGACAATTAATGGCGCTCATGGACGTCTGGCAACCTTACCAGTGCGTCCTAGGCAAGGTCCATTCCAGCACCCCTCCACCCAAAAGACCCTCGTCAGGATGATTTTTTGCATCAAACTAATTTATTCGAGGCATGCCAAATTTATTTGAACACCAAATTCATCAAAATATTATCTACACAAGCAACAGGCGTCACAGCATTCACATGAACAAAAATTCTAGCATAGGCCTCAAAAACTTTTTTTACAGTCTGGTGTCGTAACAATCGACGACGTTCTGCATGCACAACAAAGTTCTGACATTCGCGAAGGTCACCAATGTTGGTCATGTTGCGTACCAGCTCATATCTCTTTGTTACATAAAGTAATCTAAATCTTACTGGTTAACTAGGCCAGGGCTTCTCAAACTGTGGGTTTGAGAAACAAATTGGCTTCACAAATATGGTATATTTCTACTGCATTTTTAGGGGCAATACCGTGCTTCATGATGTCAGTTGTTTACTAGGATGTCTGCCTGCGCTATCAAGTGATAAGAATCAACCAAGCACAAGTCATGCGTTGTCACGTCATGATTGTTTTAACGTACTGACCAATATCGACTTTTTGCATTCATTCCGACACGAACGCATGCTGTGTTTAGAACTCTAGGTCTAGTTTAGGGGCTGGGCTAACTGCTTTGAGAGCGCACCGAGTAATTTTAGAGTAAAGTTGAAAGCCTATGACACAGTTTCAGAAGTACTTTGGACTTGATTCAGGACAGTTTGCATCCACAAACCATACACAATTGAAATTTGAGGAGGCCACACACCTGCCATGCCCAGGATAAGTTTGTGGAGTAATTGAACGACAAAAGTTTGCAACTGGAATTTTCAAAACAGAGTTTATGTCATTTTTGGATAGGAACAAGAAGTGAATGCCCAGTCATTTCTGATTTAGCCATTCATAAACTTTTCGCATTTTGCACAACATATTTGTGTGAAGCTGCATTCTCAAAATTGATAATCATCAAGTCCAAAAACCGATCCTGTTTGAAAAATGTTGAGAATGTCCTTTGCCTGCGTTTTCATGCATCAATCCACGAATGGATGATCTGTGTAAAAAATCATCAAGTGCTTCCATCTCTTTAGTTGCTCTTGATAACTTCTATAAACTGAATTGTATTTTGCTAATTTTATTTTCGCCTCAAAATTTCCATTACGTGGTAGTTTTATTACTGTACAGTTACTTTCGCGGATTGTGTGCGTTTGTATGATTTCGCCATAGACCAAAATGCCTCTTGAGCTTTGTAATGGGACGTTTAAACGTATCATTAACAACTAAGCTATCCATCATCCATCAAGGGAGTTCAGGCCCGTAACCAGGTTGGGAAACTAGGGGGTAAAGAGTTTTCTGATAGGGGAGCAATTTTTCTAAACTACATCCAGTAGTTATAAACTATGTCCAACACATTTTTCCAGGGGAGGAATTTTTCAGAGGAGTCTTCGCCTCCCTGCGCCCTCTAGTAACGGGCCTGAGGGGGCGCACAAAACACAGCATGGTTTAATTCAGGGTTGCGGAGTCGGAGGTAAAATATCCGACCTTTCCAAAATTGCCGACTCCGACATTTCAAAATTTCCGACTCCCGACTCCTTACCATAAGGGGGATGAAATTGGCTGTTAAAATCAATGGAAATTGTGGTGCACAGCAAGAAATCTTTGTTTCAACAAAAGTTTCAAAAGAAATTGTAACATTTCAGCAGAAATTCCCAATTTAGGAGAGTGATGTAAAAAATAATTCAACTGGACATCCGGAGTCGGAGTCGGGCAAAAAAATCCGACTCCCAGTGTTGTCAGGAATCCGACTCCGGCTCCATCCAAAATCCTCCGACTACTTACGACTCCGACTCCGCAACCCTGGTTTGATTGGCGGTGATGGTTCACTGGTCGCAAACGTGGTAGGCTATACTTCAATTTTTCAGCAATCTGATGAAGATTTGGAATTTTAACTTTCTGTTTTGTTATAAGCAAGGACGCCGGAACGTCGGTAGGGCAGGGGGGCAGTAAAAAAGTTGAGGCAATGGAAACTTATGAAAAACAAAAAAATCGTTACCAATTATGCTTGCTACAGTTTAACAAGAATGTTGACCTCAAAAATAACAAAAGAAACTATAGAAAATGTATTTCAATTCGATCGTGATAAACCATAAAACTACCTATGATGATGTTATGAAAAAGACACCTTTGTCCCCTTGTCCCTCTTTTGAAAGGTCAGGGGGGCAATGCCACCTGGTTACCGTTATCAGCAGTCATTGTCTCGCTGCATCAACTGCCGAGATGTCTGCGTTCAACAGTCGCATGCGGCAAACCGCCTAATATCATAACTTGAGGTGAACACAGGCCCGTAACCAGGGGGGCGAATCCCCCCTAAAATTTTTTTCGACCCCCCTGGAAAAATGTGTTGGACATAGTTTAAAAATATTAGACATGGTTTAAAAAATGTGGGCCACTCTCAGAAAACTTTTTGTCCCACCTGGTGTCCCAAGCTGGTTACGGGCTTGAGTGAACATTAGGAGATTTGTTGCCATGTTATTGTTACACAATAAAGACCAACAGTAAAACAATCCGCTCGCAAGTTTGGCAACTAGCTGCCCATGCGGGCAAAGGAACGGCCATGAGTGAACTGCAAGCTTATCACTGCATGACACCAGAACAGTGAACCTGGCTCTTGTGCACAGGGTCGACGAGAGGGGTTATAAGAGGTACATCGAACCCGGGCCCGGGAGGATGAAAGTACTCACATTAAGTTCTTCTGTAATTCTGTAATCAAGCCCAAAATTGATAGTCACTTTCTTCGACAGCAGGGCTGGTAGCTATATTTGAAAATCTGAACATGGTAGCTGTTTTATCTATATTCTGATTACTATAAAACAAGCTATACAAGTTTCGACGAGCACCCAGAAGGTAGGGGGCCCGGTATCGGTTTTCGTACCCCCTGGTAAAATTTCTCTCAGAGGCCCTGCATTGTGCAGTGTGAGTTGTCGTACCGGCTAATAAACTGTCATTGCAAGAAATAAATCAATTAATCGGAATTGAGCTGCTGACGTCAAGTTTTCTAGAAAATGTTGGTTCTTAGTCCCAATTTCCAGGGAGGAGAAAATGCCCGTTTCGACCACCTTGCGGATGCCCATGGTTTTGACATACCACGAGTTCACAACTGTTTTCTTGAGTTCAGTGCAAAGGCGCACCCATAATAGTCATTCGTTTCGCATTTAAATGTTCAGTAACAATGTTGACCTGTAACAGAAATTATAGAAAACCATTCTGAATTTTATGTGTGCACGAATAGCAGCAATAAATTTGTTTGAAGTCGATCTTGATAATTCATAAAATTACTTATGATACTATTATCTAAGCGCACTAGCGTACGGAGGGGAGGCCACTGTGCCATGGCCACCCCCTCAGACCCTAAAAATAAAAAAATGTGAAAACAGTATTGTCTAAAACTTGCTTCCAGAATGCACCAAAATTCGTATTTTTAGGTGTAATTTTGCAAAATTTTCCCAGGGGCATGCACCCGGACCCCTATAGAATGGTCGTGCCTTCGGCACTTGCCCTAAAGTTGATTTGTGACGTCACACGATTGTTGCGAAACTTAGCCCTCCCCTCGGAAATTTTCTGCGTACGCCACTGTCTAAGGGCACCTATGCCCCCGTTGCCCCCCCCCTTTCAAAGGGCAGGGGGGCAATACCCCCGTAATGCACCCCGTTCCGGCGTCCCTGGTTATAAGTTTCCTACTTTTAGTTACGGTAATTGAAAAACCAGGTAAAAATATTTTAAACGGCTCTATCGAAAGGCCACGACGGTTGCAACGTCGATTTCACTTATGTAGTTAATTCGGAGTCCGAAGTTTCGAAATGGTTGGAGTCATGGGCGTACCGAGGTTAGATGGTGCCTGGGGCAAGAAACAAGTTTGCCGCCCTCACGTTCCAACCTAAGGTCCTTCGGGAGAAAATGTGCTGTATTTGAAGAAAATACTTGCGACGTTTCGGTCTTAACAACCCGTTTCTTGAAAGTAGCGTTAGCTACAAGTCGCGACAGTGTGCTCGTGTAAGTGAACTACAATCAAAAAAACAAAAACAAGGGTAGGAGTGCCTAAATCTCTTTCTGAAACCTCTACACACGAGCATAAAAAAACTCTGTTTATCAGAAAGCAGCAAGTTTACGTCGTAAAAGTAATCCAGAAAAATTAGATCGTGAAAGCGATTTTTAATATAAGATAACGTGTACCTAAACTGAACTGTAGCACCTAATAGCAGCACAAAACAAGCAACACAGATACCACAAAAATTAAATGAACAGAAAATTAAAACCAGCAGAGCAAGCAAATCTGCTAATCCGTCACAATGCATCTGTCAAAACAGCACATTTGTTTCAGCAAAAAAAGTCTGACGCAAAAATGCGTGAGGTCGTAGAAGCTTGACTCCATTAGCAACCATGAGTAAGAATGTGAGCGACACAAAAAATGTCGAAAAGGTTAATCAATCAAGCCGCTAAAGTTTGAATGAAGCCGTTAAGTATATCGGTCTGAGCGGCAGAGAAAAAATGTCAGTAGAGTTCTTCAGTCAAGCCGCTATTGCAAGTTTGGTTGTAAAAAACTCATGTAGTCTTTCAACAGCTCGTCTTGAATTTCAAGTAGCAAAAAAACGAGCTGATTGATAGCAAAAATGAGAGAGTCTTACTGTGTCTGCGACGATCTGTCCAATCTCTACAAGGAGTCCATGTCAGATGCGTAGAAATCAAGCTTCAGAGACTTTTCAGGACGGACGTAGGAAGTAATCCCGTAAAGTTGTACTTTAGAACCAACGTTGGTGTCTCGCAGACACGTCGAACAGATTCGCGAAGTAATCCGAAAAATGCGCACTCTAGCCGATAGAGCGTACGGAAGACTGGAGAGCTTGCTTGAAACTTGAACCAGAGACCTGAGAAAGGTCTGGAAACCAATGCAGGGACTGAGGTTGTAGGTATGTCGCAGCGATCCCTACTTGTTGAGGGGTCAACCTAGTTGTTGCAGGAGCACAGGTCGGTCTCCCAACTAAGCAACCTGTCGTCTTGAAGTTGCCAAGCTGAAGCAAGGCGAAATAAAAGGCTCTCACCACTTTGTCCGCTAATAACTCTCCAGTAGTACTCTAAGTTGACTGCTTCTTTCGATTATATTCAGATATACAACAAAAAAACTCCGATACACTTGAGCGTGAAGTCAGAAACACCTGACGTTAAAACGGTTCGATGTAGAACCAGAACTAGAATTGGAATGACGAAGAACAAAAGCGTTGGGCGTTCGAATGAGCCACAGGAAACAGCGACCGACTGCGATTATGTAGGTTTGCAGGCTATCGTGTCGACGGTCGGACTGCTCGCAATCGCAAACAAGTACATTGCGTTGAATCACGAATGGAATATTACAGGGAATTACGCAGTAAGAATGCACAAAACATTACAGCAGTAATGTGTCTTCTATATTGGGATTTTTCGGCGCCCGGGCATTGTGTCCCCTTTTACCTCTCGTGACGCCTCTGCTAGAGCAACTCTGCTCCACACTTTTAGCACCTAGGATAGTGATATCACAACGTTTTGATCTCTAGATTTGCAAAGAGAATTAGTTTGAGTTATTTGTGTTTTGTCCAAGTGTACGTTGGTTGCAAAGAATACTAGATGTGTGTCAGGATTATGCAGAATCGCATGGGATTATTTTCAAGTGCAACAAAACTGTTTGTATGACGTTTAAGGCTAAGAGTGCAAAAAGCACAGTCACCCCATTACTGAAACTAGGTGGTCAAAACGTAAACCAGTACAAATTTCTGGGGATTGTATTGGATACTGAGCTCTCAGATGACAAAGACATTCAGAGACAACTGCGATATCAATACTGTACAGCAAACAAGCTGCGAGCCTCTTTTTCCCGATGTTCAAATACAGTTAAAATGTTCATTTTCATTCCTTTTGTACGACCATGTAAGCATCACAATCAAGGGCGTACGCAAGGAGGGGGTTGGGGTTAACCCCTCCCCCTTGAGCGTGGTATTTTACAAAAACTTTATTACCTGCACAGAGATTAATTGTTTTCGTATACTTTTTGCTTGTTAATTTGTCGACTTAATGCAAATACCACGGAATGAATTTGCATGCAAATTTCAAGGAACATTGTAAACGGGCCAAAAAGTGATAGTTAGGTTTTGGGCGGAATCTGGGTTATCGTCTGCATCCAGAAACCATCTCACCACTTTTTGCAGACCTTTCGTCCACTAAACATGTTTAAGATTGTGTTCCGCGATAGTTCACTTTATCCGAAACAATTGTCTTTATTTTGTCTGCTACGGCTGATCAGCGCAAGTTCTGACCGCATTGACTGCATTGCCAATTTCTGTAGCATGATGGAATTGATGCACGAGCTCATAAACAGCAGTTGTTAACATAGAAGCATTCATGCATTTGATAATGTCTCAGCAGGGAAAAAGGACAACTAAAATTTTGCTGGACTTCTATACATAACAAAAAATCAAAAGTTTTCTTGCGCACTTTATGCACATTCTCAATTCGTGTGTAGTTTAGTAAGATTCGATCTTTCAAACCGGGGTGTGCGTTAGACATCAGCCCAGCCGCATACTTTATATGCTCGATTGCTCGTGTTCGACGAGACATTAGCGCAGCTTGATTTTGCAGTTGTAAATTGCTCTGACACAGTGATGAGTGTGTTTTACTTCTTTGGTTAAACGCGCAACCTGATATTTTTGCAGTTATGAACTGCTGTGTCGTAGCGTTGAGTTTATTTTCCTCCGATATCCTAATCTGGAGCCCTGTTAGTTTATATTCAGTGCAATGACACATAAATTAAGGGGAGTGCGTGTAGAAGAATATGCATATTATGTCAACAAAATTCGCCAAAACGTTAGTTTGGAAACATGAATATAACATCGAATTGTGACGTCACAAACAGCGCAAACCCAATACAAATGACCACCATATGCCACTGATAGAACCCCCATGAAAATTTTCTGCGTACGCCACTGATCACAATTATGGTGCAACTTCAGGAAGTCATGCATGCAGAGATTGCGTGTGGCCTATAATTTTGGATGCAGAGCTCTATACAACCTGCCCTGGAGAGCGAATGTTAGTAACCATCAGGTTCAATGTAACATTCCTACCTTTGAGGCCCTGTTACGAAAAAATGCGTACCTGTTTCTCGAAAGATGCAGAAAGTCTAACAACATATGGTTGCGTGCTTTGATGCAGTCAGATTTTTTTTATTCGTCCCTATTCTTTGAGCACTACAATCGCATTTTACTTTGTGAATGAGTGCTCGAACATTGCAGTGTCTGTTCGATTGATGGCGTTTCATGTCACATGACATTCGCATTTTACCTGGACTCGTCCAGATTAGGAATTGGCGCCCTACTCTGCAGTAGTGTTGTAACAAGTGTTACGTGTTAGCTAACAATAGTGTTAAGAATGTGTCTGTAACCCTGTGGTTCTACCTTCACCGCAGTTGCAAAAAGTGTCTGTAACTCTGTGATTCCGCCGGCTTCAATGCCTTGTAAAACGTTCTGTTTTGTCTGTTTTTATCGACCTGCTTTATGCAGAGTGTGTGTGTTTATACTATGGACTTCGTGTCTGCTCACAAACAAGTAAATTAAAATTAAATTAAATTGGAATTGAATTACAGAAATTGCACTGAAAGTACTTTGACGGCCGATGTTCCTCGCAGACCCAAAAATGCCCTAGCTCAGAAACCCTATCCACGAAGAACTCGGACGTGCAAACAAGTTACCGTAACGCTCTAGGTTTTTAGCGTTAATATCACTTAAACCTTCATGTTTCGTGGGATCTCGAGGCTTGTCCTTTTAGAGACGACAACGCTATGGCTGCAGTCAATGTTATCGACCTTAGCTGCCGAAAACAGGACCACTGATACCGCATGTGGGGATAACAATGTTTATTAACCATCAAGGTACGCATTATGACTCTTCACATCCAACATAACCATGCACATGAAAAGCATGAAATACCATGAACGAATAACACCTATCAATTTGGACCCCCCTCTCTACGGGATTTTTATAAGTACGAAATCCTGTAAAATTTCGGCAGAACTTCATTTCCTTTTTGGGTTTTCATTGGATTTTTCTACAAGTCCAAAGTTAAGTTAAAGTTTGTCAGAGCTTTATCTTTCTACAGAACATTTTACGTAGTTTTTGTACTTACGGTTTGATTCCGTATGAATCTCTAACTGAATATCAGTATACATCCCTAACTAAAGTTCGAGCTTGTATAGGACCACCACTACTACCCGTGGTCTCAATGTACTTGGCCTTCGTGCCTGGAAGGTCAGTAAGTTTTGGCTGGTAAGCATGCATAAGCAGAGGCCTCGGCAAAAGCCGGCGACAATTTAGGCGGGCTCACCACTACTACCCGTGAGCTCCAGATTGGTCGAAGTCAAAAGACCTGACTGACTGTCCTTGGAGTTTCATCGATATTTATAATTTTTCTCAAGATATAGAGTTCTCAGTGACATACTTTGTGACATACTTTGTGACATACTCTGTGACATACTTTGTGACATACTTTGTGACATGCTTTGTGACATACTCTGTGACATACTTTGTGACATACTTTGTGACATGCTCTGTGACATACTTTGTGACATTGCGTCATCATTAATGATTACGTCATTTCAAGGCATACGCTCCTATGTACATTGCTTGACATGCAAACCACTTTTCACTGATCGACATTTAGCAATTCCTGTATTAATTCCACATCCTGGGCCGTTAATCTCGGATGTTCTTCGTACAAATATTCGGATAACTCCCAGTCTGTTTGACGTTGCAATTCTCGTTGTCGATTCTTTTTATTTGCCCGTTTTACGTCATGTCTTCCTGTATCTGCACTACGGCACAAACTGGTCGAGTCTGGTGAAATCTTGTTTATATTCAGCTTTGCCCCCTTGACTTTGCCGTGTGCTTCTTTCGATTTGAGCTTTTCCTGTTACCCTTGCGTGTGGTTTATGGGCACCAAATAACAGCACTAGGTTCTACACCTTGTCCATAAATTTGTGAGTCAGAATCCGTTTCCTAAGTGCGTTTTTGCATTGTCAGCATTGCCATGTGACACTACGATACGGGTTAATAATGATACACGTTAGCAACTTATTCACATATTGTTCGTGCAATCATCAGGTGTCTGTTTCACACAACATGAATATTTTCTTTAGTTCTTTCCGAAGTAACAGAAGAGTTCTTTCTTCCATATGTCATTAACATGTTGGGGTTAATTTTAACCACAACAGTACGTAATGCACACTTATAAGTACTCTTACGTGCAACAAGTTGGGTACCACTCAGGAACGCCGGAGAGTGGGGGCATTGCGCCTCATGTCCTTTCATAAAGGGGGCAACGGGGGTGGAGGTGCCTTTTCATAACAGTATCATAATGATAATTATAATGAAATTCAAACAGTATCATAATGATTTTAAAAAAAGATCGATCCAGCTATAATTTCATGGTTTATCGAGATCGACTTGAAGCAAGTTTATTTAAGGTATTCGCGCACTCAGAAAATTCAGAATGATTTTCTGTGATTTCAGTTATTGTTTTTGACGGCAACCAATGTTGCTGAATAGAAACAAGCATAATGGTAACATTTTTTTGTTTTTTTTATACAATTCCACTACCCTCAACTCTTTCACTGCCCCCCAGCTGCCCTACCGATGCTCCGGCGTCCCTAGCACAATTGACATATAAGGGCATACCCAAGACAAACATATTTTTACACTTCATAGCCTTCGTTGTAAAGCACGCCTACTATTAGTCGATAAACGAGATATACAGAAAATTAAGAAGGATAAGTCTAGGAAACACCTGAGTTGAGTTGATTTTATTTGGCGATAATTAATATTCAGCTAGAAAAAACGCAAATTAGTGCAAGGACGCCAGGGCATTGAAGGAACCGGAAGGTTGTCGAGTCGATGCCTTAAATTAGTTTTGTTACTGTCCAGTTTCAACTCGTGGTGGTGCATATATGTGGGAAGGAGCTGCTAGATGACCAACACAGTTGCGCAGGGGGTGCTGGGTAGCAACCGGTCTCTCTCGGTGGATGGGTTGCTCAGATCCGCAAGGATCTGGGCGTGGCAGAGAAAGTATAAACCCAGCTAAAATAAAACTCTGCCAAGGTTGTCATAACCCTTTCGCATCTAGCAAGCTCTAAAAATTGTTTGCAGTGTTTTTTGCATTTGGATGATGGTTGATTTGGTACTCTTAGGATCCAATCTGTAGAGGTGTTGCCTTCGAATTTCTTTGTTCACCAGAAGAATTTCTTTGTTCGCCAGAAGAAATTCTCTTCGAATTTATTTGTTCGCCAACCTGATCCTCAAACGAAAGTCTACATGTCTTAACATCCCCATGCTACATCGTCGTTCAATAACTCATGCCAAATAGTGTTGCGATTTCAAACTGTACCTTTGCAATGGATGAGATTGACTGAGTTGTGAAATAAGGTTCATACCAAAAGAGAATGCCCCACACAATTATTTTTTAAAGTAAACTGAGACCAGCAGTACAGAAGATGTTTGAAATCTTTCATTAGGCTTGATCGTTTAAATGAGCCGTGAATCGACAACTGAACAAAAATTTAAATAAACATGAACCCAAACGACAAGCAGTACAACTTTGCACGAAAGTTCAGATGACCGTTCACAGCAGTCAATGCTACCATAAGTTGTTTGGCCTAAATCCTTACCTGACTTAAACTAAAGTTTTTTGTGATGTTGCAAATCTGAGCGTTTCTGTTTTTTTCCAGGTCGCAATTAAAATTATTTATGCTGATGTTGGCGCCACTCTTGTGAAGAAGCTTGCCAAATATGTTCCTAACGAGATTTCTAACATGGAAAAAGGTTTCGGACATTCAAATATCGTAAGTATTGTGAAATTATTTCAAACAACCAGTCATTTTTCTGTTTCTTCGCACCAACGTTACCATGAATGGTTTACGTTATGTTTATGTAAAATTAAATTGAGAGTATTTGTCTGAACACAAATCAACCTTCGTTGGTTATCCCGAAGGAAGGGCAGACCATGAAAAACCGTCCATCTCTTTCTTTAAAAAATTTTAATTATGACGACTGCTACAGCAGCTTGTTGAAAATTAAAGTAATTGTTAATATATTCTGCTCATAAGCGCAATTTCTGTTATTGCAAATATTTCTTGGCTTGTCAGCAATAAAGTTATATTGAACGTTATTACCAAATAAGCAATAAGATTATTGCCACACAGCACAAATTAGACAAATGTTATAATGTGCTTTGATACATGTCATTTTCATGCTAGATCACAGTGTTTTGCAGTTCACAATATAACATTTGTCTAATTTTGTAGTTCACAGTATTTTGCAGTTCACTGTGTAACATCAAACGCTGCTTTTGTACAGGTGATGCTTCTAGATGCCTTTGTTTCCTGCAAGAGAATATTTCTGGTCCTGGAGTATGCAGCGAAAGGTAGTCTCAGGGATGTTTACTCTTTTTACCTTTCGGAAAATCTTGGCAAGCAGCACATGGAAGAAGACGAAGCTCGTTACTATTTTCGAGAAATCATATTTGGTCTTCAACATCTTCATCGACAGGAAATTGCACACAGGTTGGATGTGGACAGCATCGGTAATTTTTACTCTTAAATAACAGTAGTCCCATACTGATGCTTTGCGTACAAATCAAGTGCAGGTAAGTGCAAAATACCCTAATTTCGACAACAGTATGGCAACGTACTTTGTCTGTAGTGCAGCAGTTAAAACAATGGAGAATTGCTTGAAACACGTTGACTTTTTTATTGTCCTCAAAATGACTCACTTGATCCAGGCATGGGTGATTTTTATTTTTACAATGAATAAACTAACTTACAGAATATTTGGGTGCCACTGATCTACTGTATGCAAGGACGCAGGAGAAGGGGGGCATTTCTGGGGTATTACCCCCCTGGCCTTTCAAAAGGGGGTAACGGGGGCGGAGCTGCCTTTTCACAACATCATCATAGGTGATTTCATGGTTTATCAAGATCGACTTGAAACAAATTTATTGCAGCTATTCGCGCACCCAGAAAATTTAAAATGGTTTCTTAAAGTGGCATAATTTCTGTTGTATATTTTTGAGATCATCATTGTTGATGAACAGAAAAAGACATTATTGGTAACGATTTTGTTTAGTTTTTATAAGTTTCCACTGTCCTCAACTCTTTTACTGACCCCCTGCCCTACCGCTGCTCCGGCGTCCCTGGATCTACGCACCGCATTCACATTCATACAACTACTCTCTAGCATGATAAAACGAGAAATATTTTGTTGACAGAGACTTGAAGCTCGACAACGTGCTCATTACAGAGAACAACGAAGTGAAGCTGGGCGACTTCGGGTTCTCTGTAACGCTGCCCCTCTGGGATGTGAACAGGGCAAACATGGTTGAGTTATTCCGCGACATGGTCTGCACGACCCTGTGCGGAACTCCTTGCTTCATGGCACCGGAAGTACTCCGAGCGAGCTGCGGATATGATGCCGTGTTTGCTGATATTTGGAGCATGTAAGAAATGGGAGGACCTTCTAACAGCTTGCTTCGTAGTTCAGATTGCAATACACTTCTCTAGAAAAGTTTGATTTCGCTTCAAAGTTGGTTTACTTTAGTTCCAGGCAAGACTTTGACATGCTTTGAGAAAAATATTATTTTTGAAAACTAAGTTTCACTAAACTGCGGACAAAACTCAGGACATTCCATTTGAAATTTAATCACTCTATAGCTAGATAGGTAATGACTTATGTATTGAAACGGCTGTATCAGCTTGACAATACTCAGTATTTCAGACTCTACTTTCGACCTATAGGCTTTTGTTTTTCAGGGGAATAATCCTTTTTGTGTTAGTCAACGGATATTACCCGTTTCAAGGAAAAACTGTTGCGGATGTGCTGGAAAGTTACGAACAATTGCAAGGAAGATTGATTTTTCGAGAAAATTTGTCACAAGGTTTGCTTCTCCTCTTCGTTCATTTTCTCCAGTAAAGCAGACTAACTACAGGCGCGGCAGGCAATCTTCAACTATGCGTAAAAAATTGCTGGCTGCTCTTCAACAAAAACAAACAAAAATTATGTTATTATTTCGATCATATTGGGAATATTTTCCCGGGAGTGTTGACGAAAAACAAATCACCAGTACAAAATTTATTTTTATTAATGTAGAAAAACGAATTCTGCTGGGATAAAGCTTAAGCTGTCAAGGCGTTAAAACATAAAGCTTTTATCAGGGGTGGATATTATGGGAGGCGAACGAGGCGGTCGCCTCGCACCCTCCTTTTTCGGAGATGGCGTGGTGCCCGCCTATAAGAGTTTTGCTCATAGTTTTTGCATTGCTTCGTTAAAAAGCTTTTGAACCACTCTTGAGCCACGTTTAATAAGCTTTGAAGCAAATCGTATGTTTTTCCAAATAAAGCAAAACTCATGTGTAAATGTGGCATGTGCCAAAGGGGGCCCTTCAACAACATTAAATGTGTAGACAAAAAACAATGTAAAATCAAATGAGTTCAAACAATTTAAACAAATGTGAAATGGGCTTTCACGTAGAACCAAATTTCCAGACAAAATGAAAAATTCAATTTGCTTTCAGCGAATAAAATTTCTGTACAACGTGTACAGCATGTGCAAAATATAGGGGCCCTTTTTTTGGTATAAGATGAACATATATAGGGGCCAGGCCCCCCTTTTTAAGACCACGTATTGTACAAATGAAATCTCACAAATCTCTCAATTGAAATGTGAAACAAATTGAATTATTTTATCAACTTAGTCCCACATCTACCTTTCGCAATGGCGATGCTTTGGGGATCTTTTCTGAGAGTTTGCCTCGGGCCCCTAAATTTTAATATCCACCCCTGGCTTGGATAAAGTGTTAAAGAACTTTGAAAGATAAAAAGGGTTTATAAAGACGGGAGGGCTGAACGAATTTTGCCCGGTAATTGAAACCTAAATAGTATCGTGGTTTATTTGGCAGAGTGCAAGGAGTTGTTATGGGATTTACTGAATGATTCGCCATCAATGAGGCCAAGAGCTCATGTCATAATGCATTATCCTTGGATGACTTATCAGTGCAAAGATCCAAGAAATTTCAAAATCAATGTAAGAAAACATTTGTGTGACTTTGAAAGTTTTTAGCAGAAAGTTTAATTGCATTCACTAAAATTTGTTATCATGAGCCATGATTTTTATTTATTTTTTCATGCCCTTGCTTGCCTTTTGTCTTTGCGACCATCTTACCTAAGGTTCTCAACATGTTCAATTTTTTAATCAGTTCAGAGGTAGAAAGTGACTAAATAGTTGAAACAGCAAAAATTTCTGAAACCGTAAAAACTTCGTATCATTTTATAAAATAGAGCTGGATTAAATAGTTGGTTCTTTTTGTTTTTCGAGAATGGTTTACTGATGGATTCTGTCACACAAGTGCGGCAGATAATTGAACACGTTTCGTGCACACCCTGAGATCATCTTGCCCTAAAACATTTCAGAACCATAGGTTGATGATATAATACTGCATGAAATGTTTGAAACCAGATTAGCAGAGTACAGAAATTTTCAAAGAAACTCTTTGACAACTGAATTGTCCCCCGCAGTGACAAAAACAATTGTTTCGAGGCACTGCTATATGCAACAAAAAACGTTTGAGCGTAGTTCAAACCACGCCTGGCTGCACTGGCTTTGTTGAACAGATACAGTGTGTGGCTTTAAGAGGTTAGTCTTTTGAGGAAGAGTAGCAGTGAGTTTCGAATACATTGTTTCAAATGAAATCCACTGCGTCAATTGTCTGAGACAGATAAACTAAATGGAAACGCCAAGTTTGTTCTGAGATCAGCACAAAAAATGCATTTGGAGCAAACTTAGTGTTGCTGACTTGCTGCTTTGCTGATTGATTCTGTTCATGGAAAGAGGATAGCGAAGTGGTTTTGCAAATAAAATTATTTATACAGTAAAATGTTTAATACTCTTTTTGGTATGCTGCAGGACAAAACTTAGAAAATCAACTTTTTCTCAAAAGTTTTAAATTTGAAACTCAAGAAAAAATCTCTGAAAAGTTTATTGCAAGACAAACATTCATTACAATACTGGTTTATTTTTAGGAGATCACAGCTCAAGAAGTTGAAAAAATTCGACGCAGCAAACGTAAGTTTTTTAGGACAAAATCTTAAGTAGTTTGAATTTGATGTAAGCTGACGTCGCCATGTGGTTTACCTGTAGGTTTGTAGTGATAGCGATTCCACAAAAATTGTAGATGGCATCATTTATTTAAAACAATTGATTGCGTCACTAGAACATGACTTCCGAGCCAAGTATGTCCGGAACTACTTGCTTCAGAGAGAGAAACTTCTATCCGAAGCACATAGAGCAATTACGAGCAAAAAGAAGTTGCCACCAAAACTGCTCAGTCAATTCGGCGTGCGAATTTTTCTTCCTCGTCAAGATACTGGAGGAAAGCTGGTGGAGGAAGTATGGAGAGTTGCAATCATGCGAGGAGAAAGCAAAGACAACGAAGCTGCTGTCGGTCGTGAGCTGCTCGATCCTTCTTGCGGCGTGGGCTTGCCATGCAAGTGGTTGTTCAGTAAAGGAGAACACACCATCGGTATCCCGAAGGTGAAACGGATAGTTCTTGATTTGCCGCTGATTCGAGAGTGGCTGGAGTTGAGAACACGCAACGATGCCCCGGAGAGCGAAATGGAAAAATGCGTCCAACTCTGCAACACCGTAGATCTCGACGTCGGTCATTCGTGGCCATTGAAGGAAGATATACCTCGACCAGCACAACAGTGGGTGGAAAGTTTCACTCGCAAGTCACCTGCTTCCTTCTTTAGCAAGTACTCGTCGGAAGGAGGCCACAAAGAACTCGTGCAGGTTGGTTGGGTGGGCGATCCCACGCAAACACTGGTTGTTTATGTTCCGAAAGAAGTAACAACCACAAAAGAAGAAACAAACCCGGATTTGAATCTTTCGAGAATGTCTTTAGAGGAAGAGAACGCTGATACGCAGAAGATTGGATCTCAACTTGTCACAAAAACGTTTTCTTTTTTGGGAAGTCGAAGGAAGCCTTCATTATCGGCGGGAGAGGTTTGTTTTCATTTGAACTTAACGTCGGAATACAAATTTAGACTGGATTGACTTTTTGTGTTTATAGTGTTTATAGCGAAGTTTATAGTGTGGGACATATCTGCTCAGATTAACAAAAGAATATTAAAATTGAAAGTTAATTTAATGTTTCCAGATGAAACAGAAAGTGCTGCATGTACAAACTGTTCCAAGGTTCAACTTAATTATATTCGCTTAGCACCCCCTTTGGAGTGTCGCAGTTGGTCAACGGCGCTCATCACCGTTTGTTTGCTCCGAGGCCATGCGGTTACTTTCGCAATATATGCTGCATTGGTGACAAGTCAATGGCAGCACCTTACGTGAATCTTTATTGCACCCAATCATTAACGCCGAGCAGGAGACTGGCTAGGCCTTTTGTGGCGCATGCTAACCCACTGTACCACTTAGCCGAGGGGTGTCCAACCTGCGGTCCGCAGAGTATTTCCGAGTGCCCGGCAAGATGATTTTCTCCAAAAGCAAAAGTTAACCCATAGCAATACAAAATTCAAGTCAACTGACATTTTCCTATCTCCTATCAGATTGTCTTCAGTCATGGTTAAATGGTTATGATTGCAAATGTTCTTTGTTACGTTACCAATCGCCACAACAAATAAAACACTGATAGACCAATTGTGGTATTACCGAAGAACTAGCCCTGTGTTTGTTACTTTTCGGGCGCGTGCTGTGCTGCAGTCTCAGGGGGGCAAAGGGGCACAATGTCCCGGGCGCCAAATCACTGGGGGTGGCGAAAAGTCCCAACAATGTCTCAAGTACTTTCTTCAATACAGTAAATTTGTTTCCGAAAGACCTTAGGTTAGAACGTGGGGGCGCCAAACTTGTTTCGTGCCCCGGGCGCCATTTAACCTCGGTACGTCCCTGCTGGGCAGCCTACACAGCTTGTACAACTTAATCAGATAATAAAGCTCACTAACGGCAAGAAAAAAGCTAAAAGCTTGCCCATTTCAAATAAACTATTTTGTTGTTATCATGCTACTCATCATGTCGCTACGGCCACCGCAATATTGTTTTTTCACAATTTTGTTGTTATTCTATCTAAGTTCTTTTCCATTTTGTTTGGTGTGTACGGCTAACATGAAGTAAAACGTACAACACAAATACAATACCATGTTGTTATATGAAACTTTGAACAGTAAAGCAGCAAGCAGCCTGGCCCTACACTCAAAAAGGTTGGACGCCCCTGACTTGTATCCGATTGCGCAAAAGCTTGACCGTGCCTTACCGTAAACAAAGAAGCAGTAACGCCAATGTTTTTATACGCAATGGAAGATTAGCAGATGGGTTTAAACCTGTCTATTTTTCATTTACGCAATAAAATTATAAACGTTGTAGGCAGGGCCGGATTAAATGAGCGCGAGGTCCCGGGTGAAGTCGTGACCGCGAGGCCCACTAAACGCTTAGCGCAAGCGTTTCACATACTCTCGTTTCAACTTTAAAAAAACACCAATCAAAAACGTCAAAACTGATACAATTTTGCAACCTATGCTTCAGTGACAATTGGGGGGGATCATGTACGGCGGTTCGTAGGCTATGTGGTCAACTCACTTAATTTGTACAAACATGCAATGATGAGATTGCAGTTCGCTCATATCCGCTGTTTTGACTGCAGAGGCAGATTGTGAAACTAGCTAGCTGCTGGTTTTTATTGCGTAACAATAACACGGCAATAAATCTTCAAATGTTCACTTCAAGTTACGGTAGCAGGCGTTTTGCCGCATGTGATCAGGGCTTCCACTGCGGGGTGTTCTACCCAGATCCGCCTTTTTTAGTCGACCTGAGTTTTTAGGTTTAATTATGAAACATTGTGTTAAATCTGGGTGTTTTGAAATAATAAATTCATCAGCAACTTCAATGTGTTCAATAATATACAAAAAACTTTACATTACAGTGTTCACATGCGCACATCAGGTGGGAAAGTACGTATATCGGACGACGTGTTCAATCGTTTTCATTTTATAGTAATCACTGGTTTCATATCCTCATATAAGATCATTGTCGGGGTTATATATATAATTTTATTGTCTGTTATGCTTATTGAATAAACTGGTGAAACAAGGGTTAGGACTGATTGTTTAAATTTCGATGTTTCCCTATGCATACAAATTAAAAAACAAATTTCAATTAGAGGAAGAAGGCATTTGGAATATATTTTTGTGGGATTTTAGATCCCGTTACAATTCAAGATTGTGCAAAATTTCCTAGTGTAATAACAAATATACTCAGGCCCGTAACCAGGGGGGCGCAGAGAGGGCGAAACCCCCCTGGAAAAATGTGTTGGGCATAGTTTAAAACTATTCGACAATATTTAAAAAATTTGGGCCCCTCTCAGAAAACTCTTCGCCCCACCTGGTGTCCCAAACTGGTGACGGGCCCCGAATGTACTCCTACAATTAGTTAAAGGTCTCATCAACGGAGTATGCTACCTGCGTTATGATAAACGTCTTGAGAAACAAAAAAGGTCTTCCAAATGTTTAATGTTTGCGTTGCAGAAGAAAATTAGAAAGAGGAACTATAATTAAATCAGTATTCAATTATCGTTTCAAATCAAATAAGCACACTCATATGTTTTTGTTCATAACATAAATTTTCTGGGTTTTTATTCAGATCCCTCACCAGGATTTCGCAGAAGGGGGACCAAAATACACAAAGGGGGAAACATTTTTTAAATACAATATTGGATGTGTGCAGCAACCGTGGGGCCAAATATGAAATGGCGACACATATTTTAAATGGGGGGAAGGGCACCACTGGTCCCCCACTGGCGATGACCCTGTTTTTATTGTACGAATACGGGTTTATTTTGGTAAGCAATGTGGGTTTATTTGAAATCACTGAATGGGAGACCTGCATGTGACTGCTAAACTCAGACATCTTGGCAGGCAATGCAGCGTTGCAGTGACACTGCTGATAGCGGTAAGCCACGAATAGTTATATACTGTGTGAAAAGATGCATGAGTAAATCTGTAGCAGTGCTTCCACAAGTTTGAAAAATCCATTGTAGTGTGAAACTGCGAACAACGTGCCCGAGTGAATAGCTTAATCAAACGACTCTTATGCAGGCTTCTTTTCACACAGCATAAAAATAGTGGGTTGTTAGAATACGTCTATGCAGACTTGTGAGAATATGTCTTTATCATTAAGGCTTAGTTATGACTTCTTAGTGAGCACTAAGTGCAAAGCCATATTTGCTGTCGCGGGTTTTCGTAATTCACCTGCTCAAGTTTTTTAAAGCCTGCGTGGTGTTCAACTTTAGTAAGTTGTCCGATAGTCTTGTCAAATCAACATATAGTTCTACTGTACTTCTCATTGTTTGAAACAGTTTTGCGAGAGTGTCTAACTTTCTTGTTTTCTCACCGCTCATGCTGTTCTGGACGTTGATTATTCTTAAATTATGACTTATTTGTAGAAAGTGCTCGAAAAATGGATATTAGGTAGTTTATGAAAAGAAAAGCATTTCTGATAGCCCAAATGTAGAAAACATTTCAGACAAAAGATTGAGAATTGAGGTTCAACCAGCACAGACTAATGGGTAGAAAGGGCAAAGCGTTTTGTGAATGTACGTTTGCATCGCATCGTCAGCAACCTGAAAAGGATAAGCAAAATTTGGACGTCGCCCCCACCCTGGAAAAATTTCTGCGGAAGTCCATGGATGCACTGATTTGGATCTAAATCTTGGGTCATAAAGCGTGGTGCAGTTCGGTTCGATTCTTTTAAGTCACTCAAAAATGATAAATGCCAAAGTTATCAGTTTCCCTGACCTATATACTAAGCCCAGTAATCAAA
>Ga0210059_1004479_pt1 | contig 22547 bp, 20 predicted proteins | sample Ectturendosymbi2_FD_188042 | JGI IMG/M metagenome (GOLD analysis project Ga0210059, IMG submission 188042) | Ecteinascidia turbinata endosymbiont from Florida, USA - Sample 2 (SPAdes) (version 2) | ecosystem: Host-associated > Tunicates > Ascidians > Unclassified | place: Key West, Florida...
AGCGAAAACATAACTTTTACAAACGATGACGTCATGAATTTCGTCATAGGGGCCCTCCGGTAAAAATTGCCCCGGACCCCCCTACCCTTTAATCCGGCTCTGAGTTGACAGTTGATGTTTATTACAGTTCATAGCCCATTTTGTTTTTTAGTTTCGTTTGTACCACTGTGGACCATGTTTAGTCATGCATACCGGTAATTATGACGAAAATCAGGCAACTGACCGGATTGCATTAGCGTAATGCAGGGAAGTAAATGAACCGTCTTTTAAATTTGCATCGAACATAATCTCTTAAAATAAATTATAGAATTCCTACTTTCTAAGGACCGCTTGAATTGACAATTGACCCAAAATTATTTCGTTGATCGTTTGATTTGGAACCAGGTTTGGCTGGCATGGAGCTTTTTGTTTAATCTTTTCTGGTGTGAAACTCCGACTTTTCTTTTGACCACGTTTCATTCTATTTGCGAGAAAACAATCATTTTTTTGTACTGCTGTTTTCACTGCGATTACTTTTACCTTTGACGAGGCCAGTAGCCAGTTTTTATGTTTCGGAGAAAATGCATTTTGGGGGGCAAGATTTTTGTTTTTATTATATGTTTAAATCATATTTTTCTGGGCACAACGAAATTTGAATTTTTCTGGGTACAACAAAAACTTTTACTTTCGAAGCCAACAAGTTTAAACCGCTTTTTAGAGGTTTCAAAAATAATCTAGGAACTTTTTGCTGACGCAATGAAATAGGATCGCCAGAGTTCCTTCGGATCAAAACGCCATCAAGATTTGTTTGGCGCCGATGCCGAACACTCAAACCCCCCTACTATATCTCGAGCAGTGGGACCAGCACTGAACCTTCGTGACTTTTTTATCGAAACTGACCGTGCTGAACCCTGACGGCACTTTTCGCTTCGTCGCATTTCGAGCAATAGCCAATTGTGGGGCAAGTTAGTTTAATACGTCATGTTTAATAAGCTCAGAATGCGAATATACTTGAGATACATGTCTAACGACGTGTTCCTGGGTTTTTACCTCTGTGAAAGCATTTGAATATACGACCAAGTTCCACACAGACGCGTTACTTCATTGAGAGAAAAAACGCTCTTTTTGAAAATGTATTTATGAATCTGAAGTCTTTTGCATACACACTGAATATACTGTAGTAAAATTCTGAGCTGCTGTGCTAATATTGGAATAACTTGGTGTTTAAAGTTAACATAGTATTCTTGTTGTTTGCTGTTGCACCGTTTTCTCAAAACAGTAAAAACAAACAATTCCTGATTGTAAAGTGGCTTTTAATTTAATTCAGTGTTGTTCTCTTTGCAGGCAAACATCCATGACATCAGCGGCCTCATCACTTGTTTATTTTGTACAACTAACTCATTGTCTGTAGCTACTAATATTTTACTCTGCTATAGTGAAATTTAAACCATAGTTCCTTTTTAGCGTATGCTGTAACAGTGCACTTGCTCTGCACAAGACGTGGTACTTTAAACACGTTTTTGATTACTGCTTATTGCCATGTTCTCTTCTCATTTCTGTAAGTTACTAACCGCACCCTTGATGTTCCACCGTTCATTTGTCTGACTGCTAACCAACCTCCCGTTCACTCAACTTGGTTTTACGGAAACGGAATGTCCATCACAACCGACGCCACGCGCGTCTCTTGTATTGCGCTCGCGTTTTTGCGATCGACTTCTTCCGCTTCTTTGTTGACTCGCTTGTAACAAATATTTTTGCGCACCGTCGTCCCCATCTCGTCAACAGCTTTCAGGAAGCTTCCCGTTACCCGTTCTTTGGAATTCTGCTGCATCTACGGTAAATGTTTTCATCAGGAAATGTCGTGCCGGAAATCCGTGGTCCAGCATTTTAGCTACGTGTTGCAACTGATCTGTCTTTGCGTTGAGTCGACTGCTCCCCAAGATCCCGAGTCTCACTGTGTGCTCTGCCGAGTATTTGTTCGTCGGCGACAAAACTGCCGGAGTGCGCTCGATTAGCGCCATCCATGCGTAATAAAAAAAGAAAAACAAACATTGCATTACAGCTTTCCACATGACATGACATGACATTACAGTGGTTCTCTGCAATTCAACTGCGGCTCGCATTGACTGCAGGGGAAATGCACGCACATCACAGCAACGTGAACCGTCAGTAGCTGCAACTAAACTGGCTGCGATATATTTTCTATTATGTGAGAGTCTTATCCAGAAGACCGTTGAGTGGTGTGTCTCAATCAAGCGTTGAGCTCATCTTCGTTGTACGTTAATCTGATCACAGCGTCATTTGAAATACTTAGGTTTTCACCAAAAATCTTCCAATTATTTGCAGCTCGCTTGGTGGCGCCGAAAAATGTATCTGTCAATGTCGATGACGCAACCAGCTTCACCGTCGCTTGGGATCCGCAGGAAGCGACCGTCCACGAGTACCTGGTACGCTTGCAAGCGTTCAGAATGCATATTATGTCAAGAAAAATAGGCAGGCTAGGTTGAGTTTATTCCCGTTGTGAAATTAGCTGCATAACGTGCTACTCGGTATTTCTTTGTCGCTTGTTTTTGATTTGTGGAAAATGAAGCTATAGGTTTTAGTCTTCTGGAACTTTTCATGAGCTGAATGTGTGCCTAGTTTATTCGTGTGTGTTGAATCGAGTCTTGTCAATCATTTCCTGGTTTCTCGCTCTCCATGGCTTAGTTTGGTTCCTAAGTGCTTCCTGCTAGAATTTGCCTGTTCCTAAACAATTCTCCATAACCCGTGTGTCATTGTGCTTCACTCACACTACTTTTGCGCATAGATTTTCTTTACCCTTCGCTCTCTTGCATCAGGTATCATACAAACGTGCGGGAGACAGTGACGACCCTCGCAGACACACAGTACCTGCCGAGCAGCACTCGCTGAAAGTAGACGACTTGCAACCGGAGTCCGCTTACGCTGTCGTCGTGTCGGCGATGGGTGACGACGGACAGCAAGTTTCTAGTGACGTCATCGGATGTAAAACGCCAGGGAAAGGTTAGTTTCGACCAATCAGTGGAAAGCTGTTCGATTTGCGTGATTAAGACATAGGGTGTTGTCAAAAAACGTGTATGATTTAGCCGTGTAAGTGCCGTTTGACCAAATCGCACTTTCGCCTGCTTAAAATTATCATTTTCAAGCTCGACTCTCATCTTCGTCAGCAGCAAACGCCTCCCGATTTTTCAATGCGGGAGTACATAAACGTTGTGTATTTTTTAAGTGCCTGGACCTCCCAACCGCCTCGCCTTCCAAGTGCTTTCGCCGACGTCCCTGCATTGCTCGTGGGGTGAACCAGCGGTCACGAACGGGGTTATTGTCGGCTACGAGGTCATGTACAAGCCCACAGGTAAGGCAATGCCTTGCTTCTTTTTGTCGCAAATCATGGCACCAGCGTCTGCTGAAACGGATACTGCATCGATTATTGGCACCAACTTTACATGTCGTCTATGTAGAAGTGCCTTTTAATGATCACCGCTATGAATACAGCTAATTTTGCCGTCTATATCAGCAGTGTGCGTTGGGCCAAATCATGAATGTGCTGTTTGTGAATGGAGCGTTTGGTGGTGAGTTGTTAGGTTGGATGTTTAAAACTCGGCAAGATCGAAACAAGTTATCATAAAAATTGGTACTCGCAACGGTATTGTCGTACGCCCGGTACTGAGATTGGAGCAAGGGGTGAGAGCCAGAGTTATTCCAGGTTATGATATATAGAGACAATGACTCTGTCATCGTCGTACTCAGAAGTAAAACATTACTCACTCATGGGCGTCGTAAGGGGGGCCTTGGCCATCGCTTGTGTTTTGAAATTTGATATTTTCCCATTAATTATGTGGTACAAAAATGTTTTTCGATTAGTTTTGAGTTGGTAAAATGAAATATCACCCTGTTGGCCTCACTGGTAAAACGATTTTGACTACCACCTGGAAACATCCGCTATTGGCCCCCCTGGAAAAATCCTTTCGACGACGCTCATGTATGTACACACTGAAATTTTTGGAAGGTGTTGTTAAGCACCGTGGTGAGTGCTGCACCTCGTTCCCGCTTCGCCAAAACATCTCGCTTAAGTTTTTCTTTTGTCGGAAAAAATGGAGTAACATATTGTGGACCGACCACTGTTACGAAACATTGGTCTTTAAAAACATAGGACACTATTGCTCTTAAGCCGCTAAAAACGTTTGATAGGTAGTAGGTATCCCTTACTACAGTGATCGGCAAACGTTCGCTATGATGACCCAAACCACCCTTTCGGTCATAATTAAAGGCTCATGCATTTTCTAAGGCCCAATTTCAAACTTATGCTGTGTTGTGTTCAGTTATCTGTTACACAACAGGGCTATGTTAACATCATTTTACCGTACAATGACAAAAAACAATGATTTGTTAAAGACAACAATCATTGTTACACAGTTATTACAGTAGTCTACGTTTTAGCCTACGCAACCGGCGAAGGACTGTAACCCTTAAATACCATGCGGACCACAAGGGAAAGCGTTACGCGGCCCAAAAGAGAGTGCTCAGTACGGCCCACAATTGGGCCGAGGCCCACAATTGGGCCAAAGCCCACAGTTTGCCAACCACTACCTTTCCACCTGTAAGATTATAAGATATTCTCAGGGTTGCGCTTTTGCGACCAGAGTCAATGTTCAGATTTCAAAGTAACGCCGAAGCAAAGTATTTTACGAAAAAGACAACGATACTTTGAATGCAAAAATGCGTTTTTTGATCAGAGGAAGGAACTGGAAAGCAGCCACCGGTTGCGGTCCGCATACCTGACGGGCATTACCGGTCACTGCTGGTGGAGAACCTTCTCGAAAACACACCTTACGTTTACTACGTGCGTGCTGAGAACCGCGCTGGGACAGGACCTCCCCGGGAGGCTACAATGAAGATCGAACACGTCGGGTCGAGACCACCATCAGGTATTTTATTGTCAAAACTTGGGACTCTCAGTGGACTCAGCTTGTATGCGATTAGGAAAAAAACACCGGCATTTCTGACTTACTTCAAAAAATGAGGATCTGTTTAAATGAAAAGCTAAAAACTTTTGAGATATCCGAAAAATTTCTTTATTTTCGTTTGCTTTCATACGATAAAAAATGGTGCTCACTTGGTTTTACCAGTCATTTTGTTATTGTGCAAAAATGAGTAAAAATGACAAATCAGCAGCATGCGCTGTTATATATTAAAGAATCAACGGTTTTAGTACAAACGCTTTGCCATACCTGACTGGGAAATGCCGTACATGCATCTGTTTTGTTGGGGATCAAAATTCTTAAGTCCGCCAAAATTAAAGCCCCAGTAATTTTCTTGTTTTTCTAGCAATTTTCTTGGACGAAGAAAACATGAAAGTTCTCCAAGAGCAAATTCGAAGAGAGGACGCAGCTCGGGAAGCAGCGATGGCCGCGAGGTCGCGCACGCCATCTAACGTGTCGGAAGACGGCAGCAAAAAAGTAATTCCAGACGATGCACAATCATTCGGCGCTTTTTCATTAACAAGTTAGCTGTTAGCACATTCAAACTGGAAACCAGCGGCGTTTCTGTTTGTCTTTTTATGTGAATTTTTCTTCATCAAATTACACAATCAACTTTTCTTTTGTCAAAGCCGTCAGAGCTAGGACTCGATTGAAACGTTTTTTTAAACAAAATGTCGTGGGCAGTTCCTTTTTGTAAGTCCTAAATCAACTTTTTCCTGTGGGAGGCAAAAGTGAGTGTGAACCCGTCGTTCGTTTCTGTGTGAACTGTTTTTCACTAAAAACGGTTTCCGTTTTTCCAGCTCGAACCTGCCTCAGTTTGCAAACCACCACCCGGTTTGCGATGTAATGATGTAATCTTTTCCTTACTTTCTGTAGACGTGGATCATTTTGGCTGCTTGCATTTTGAGCAAATTTTAATATATCTATAATAGATCATAGCCCCTCCTTTCTTTCAGCGAACGATAAGCTGGCTGCTCCTTTTACAAATTCGTCACCCAAAGGCGAAATACACGTGCGTTTTAAGGCAGTCCGGATTAATATTCGCGTATTTCACCGACTTCAATCATGCTCTTAAATCTCCTATCGTTACTGTAAAAACAAACATTCGTCTGCGGTCATTTTAAAAATGCGGCCGATATCTTTTCCAGATATCTACAACTGTTCACCACCTTCACCAGCCGTCCGCTGAATTTAACACAAGTACTGCAACTAAGACCAGAGTCACCAGGTAATTTGCCTTCCTTCTCGTTTTATGGGTTGCCGCTAGATCATGTTGTAGCTTTTGAAGCGCTATCAGCTGTCAAACCTCACCAGCTTGAGCCATCGTGGAATGCGCTGCAAAGACGTTGCAGCAGTGCACTGCGCGCAACCGTTGCAGATCGGTGCAGCAATCATGTCTGAGCCGAGGCGACTTACCAGTCAGCTGGTCGCATGTGCATTGTACTCTACGTTTTTTTAAACACTGCCAGGTCGTACGTCATCAATACGGATCGCATTTACTCTCAGGGCCTGGTATTTCCACTAACTGCAGAATCTCGATGCTTGCATGCTTCGTCCAGCTAATTAATGTTGTATTACTTGGAAGTTTATAAAAGGCGGACGTCTGCGTTAAACCAACATTTCGAGTGCTTTACCATATTTTGTGCATTGCTTAACGACTGGCCGACTAGCCATTCTCTTAAGCTTTTGCCATAGTCTGCACAATGCAGATGCCTGGTATTGAAGGCAATCCTGTTTGCTTGCTCTCAGGTTATGCGCAAGGGCAAGTGGAATTGAGCTGCCTTAGTTATCATTACAAATATTGCGGCTTTTTATTAAATACCACGCTCTTCAAATATTTGTTTGCTTTATCATTCCACAACAGTCGTTTGACACTTTCATTCTGAAGACAAAAGGCCGTCTGTGGAGGAAAGTTGTCCATTAGCGATTTCTTTGTCCGTTTTGTTTAATGTGTCGACCTCTAAAACTGAATGGACGTGTTTTCGCCGAGTTACCTTGCTCAATATCATTTATCTTGGTCTGTGTGTAAGGCACTTATCTTGACACCCGCTTATTCACCATTCGTTGCGAGGTAAGGTCAACACACCGGTCGACTTGCGTTTGTCGCAACGCTTGCACCGCGCTGGGTGCACTGATCCGGAACGCAAGGAACTAAGCTCTGCCTTTGACCCTTGACCCACCGAATGCACCGCAAATCTCCAGGATGCACTTGCACGGTGTTCTGCTCGTCGCCTAACACATGTGCTCACGTTAGTTTCACTTAAAGGATATGCGTACGCGTTGCTTCACCAGCACTCTGTGGTTTTTCTGCAGTGGCAAGCTTGTTTTCTTGCTGTTTAATTTCAAACGATCCGTTTTCAGTGACGTAGGCTTCAAACCTTCACGGTAGGCGTTTCTATGTGTTCAAACGACGCAGTCCGCGCAAACACCGGCACAGTCCTCCACCGGTCCACGCTCTTCCGTCGAAAGTTGGTGGCGTTTTTGAGATTTCCGATAATTACTCACTTCATTTTCTAGAAAAACCTCTAGATGCCCACGATTGCGACGGCTTTCAAAGGCGGTGGGAGCGAGGTGACCCGCATAACCTCGACAGCTTCAATTGGACAAGTTGAAGTGGCGCGTGTTGATCAAGTCTTTTGCCGCATTGGTATTGCTCTGTGCAAAGCTCTGACTTGCACCTATTTTCACTCCCCGTTCTAATTTGAGATTAGTTCAGTTATGCGTCAATTCAGCAAACTATTAGCCATACAGAAGAGTTTTACGTTATTTTTTTCAGAATTGGCCTTCGCATGTACTTTAGGCCTTAATGATTCGCTTAGTTTAAAACGCAAAAACGAATGTGCTCTCGGAAGTTTTTCACGATTTTGTGGTGCATGACTTCCCGAGTTCACAACTAAACTTGAATAAAGCCTACAATATTGATTGTTCTGTTGCAATTCTTTTATAGGAGTTCCAGACGCGCTCTAAATTTTGTAACACACAAGCTTGCTTTTCGTTTGGCCAAGAAGGGTGCAAGACGATATTGAACTTTTCGTCAGGAAAACAGATTGCAAATAAGATTTTAAAGTCAACCATATCGAAGCATTACCTCATCAAAATGTTGAAAAAGCTTTTTCACATGATCTTATCTGCGTTGATGCGACCATGCAAGTGCCTTAGGAATTTTGCCCTGGTTTTTCGTTGAAGCAATAAAGAGTAGGTTGGATTTTGAAGATTTCAACGCGGTTAATCATAACCCATCATTTCATAAAGCGAACACTTGCGAAAAATAACTAGTTTGTAGCGCGTCACTGGCGCATCCCTTAACAAATCGCATGCAGTTCGTCGCAAAAAAACTTCCTACCCTTTTTTTAACTTGCTTGCGTATTCCATCATATTGAAAAATTCACAAATTTGAGAAAAACATGAAATATTTTTATTTTTACCCAAACAACCTCGGCTAGTTCGCAAAACCGCTTTCTGTCGAAAACATGCCATCAAGCTGTACTGCTTTAAAGGGTATCGCTGTCAATCTCGACACAAAATCGTCCTGAGAGGCGAGAGGTTTCAGAGCGCTGAGCATGCACATTTCATCAAACTGAGTGTCGTTAGTTGGAAGAAGTCTTTCGCTATTTACTTGGAAAAGCAAATGGCCCTGTCATTAGACACTATACTTGTACACTTTCGAAAATTAACTGAAACTAATATTTTCAACCAATTCACTGATTCTATGCCATCAAAAGCAGAATAAACTGCAACCAACTGCAACGAGAACCTAAGATTTTTGCTGATAACAAGTGGAGACGTCGTACGCACGTCACTAAAAATTCAAGGATCCAAACGTTTAGGCATTTCGTGATTCGCTTCCTTGAACATTACTTCAACCTTTCGCCAGGTACATACACAGAGAAGGACAGGCAGAGCCCGAAGTTGAAACTGTTGAATATGATGGACGCTTGTCGCAAGAGGAACTCGCGAAGCTGTCTCAGGATTGCGATCGAATCGAGGTACGTCAGCGCAATGAAAATTTTCTTGTCAGTCACGTGATCTGTGAGATTGTCGTTAACTTCAGCGGAGGCATTCGGGCAAATGCTAGCTGGACGACAGCAAAATGTACTAACTTCTTGTGACGCAGAATTATTGGTTTCGTTCTGCTTTTCTCTTAAATATTGTTGGTTTAGCAATTCCGCAGAAACGTGTGCTGGCTTCTTGGAGAGGTTAGAGCACATGGTTTTAGCACTGAAGTTTCATTATTCAGTTTGTTTTGTGCCGACGAAAGTTGCCTTATTGTTGCTGCACGGGTTGTTTTCAGAATTAGAATAAATGAGGGCGGCAGTGGCAGGGAGGTACACTCCGTGACCCGCTAATTTGCCTTAAACAACCGTGATCTCTTGGCTTCAGTCCCCGTTCTTGCTGCTCAGCTTTTAAAAAAGTGCTTGCTTGTTGGCGATTTCCCATCAACGCGTGGCCAAATCTATTCGTTGCGTAAAAAAGTATTAAGGGGGAAACAAGGTTTCACAGAGTTTTTTACCAAGTGCAAGCGTAAGGACCGGCAAACATGCTACTGCGCGAAGGATGTGCTCTCAGAAAATTTGAATATTTAGGATGGCCCGCGTCAGTTATGAAGGTAGAAAACACTAGGGTTAAAAGAAGCAATACAAATTGGCAGAAATACGTGCTTTTCAAAGCTTTTGATTAACTAATTTTTTCACCAGGAGAGAACATCCTGTTAATCTAAAGCAACAAGTTTTGTTTAGGGAATGTTAAGATGTTTGTTGTGAACTACTAATTCTAAAATAAAAGTATTTTGGTTTGGAAGTAGGATATGTGATATTTCCCGCTGACAGGAAGGCAGTGATTTTGAGGCTGATCTGTTTGCATGCTGTGTCACATTTACGGAACGCAAGAACGTTACTCCAACCTTTGTTTGCCGCGAGCATCAAAATTTTCTTGGATTTCCCAAAGCTTTTTATAGACATTACGTGAGTAACTTCGGCGTCTAGTGTAAAAAACGAGTTCAAACTGTATTCTGTGCTGTTTCTCGTTTCCTTTTTTTAAACATATCCTCTTTTTCCGCAGCCCAAATCGCCACTGCAGGTAAAACAGGTGGCTCTTTGGCACGATGCAATAAAGCGCATGGTTTGGTGCAGTGTTGCCGATTTTGAAACCTGTTGTCAAGCCTGATTGGACTGATAATGTGCCTTGCCGTTTGAACACTAACTAGGTTGGGTGATTGTGTCGAAAAACTTCCGTCGCAGGTCGAAAAATCCGCGACCGTCGAAAATTTTACTAACCAACAGTTGCATTGCGAGTATCGAAGTATTGCGCTTTTCTCAACGCGCTTTTTAGAAAATTTATTATAACTACGCGTGCCTCTGTGTTGTAAATTCTTTGAGTTTGACTTCATGGAATAATGAACAGCAGACGCTATGGTTGATGCTTCTTTTTTCATTCTTGCGACATGGGTTCTGAGACGTTTGAACTGGCATTGTAACACTTGACTTAAACATGTTCTGTTAAACCCGTACCGCAAACCTAGCCACATACGGCGTTTTTGTCTGATGCGTCTGTCTACTCTATAGTCTGGATGTGCTGTTGAATAGATCAACTCTTATGACTGCAATTTACGGTATTACCGGTCACTATTTTACTACGACGTCGTTAACACTTGAAAGGAGGAGGCGTTTTTTTTCAGACGCAAGATTGTATGCAGAAACTCTTCGTCTAGTACACTCTTGCCCGCATTCGGTTCTATCAGCAGCATATCCATGCTTTGCGGTAGTTCAAAATCTAAAAACTCCTCGCGGTTTTGTCCGCGCGACTTCTTCGCAAGTGTTGAGTCTTTTGCGTACGCGGCAGTATATGCAGTGTGTGTAGCAGAGGATATGAGTGTTTTTGCCTGTCAGGGCGTCATTGTGCATTCCATGCGGAAGCTTGCAAGCCATCTGCTTGAACTGCGTATGCCATCCTGATCTCGCAAAATACTTAGACTTTTCATCTAAAAATGTTACGTTCCTGCAACAAACACTTGTAACAAATAATTTAACTCATTTTGCGACAATCAACAACAGACCACATGGGCGTCGGAAGGACATTTTTCATGGGAGCCAACAGTGGTGAAATTTCATTTTGCCAACTCTGAAACTAAGTTTCTACTAAACATTTAATAGCAAAATATCAAATTTTAAAATCCAGAGTTTTGGCTCCCCCTTCCCCCCCTTCTGACTCCCACGGCAGACTACAAGGTCCCGCCAGTGGTCAGCATAACGAATTAAGTCATACGCGATAATGTAAGTGATAAGCATTTGGGCTATAAGCAAAATGTTACATTTGACAGTTCTCGTTTAATGCTTATAACATGAATATTACGCAGGGGCATTATTAAACAAACAAGGTACTAAAATTACGCGAGATGTGAACATTATAACAAAATGACAACATACTGTAGTGCCAAAAGATCTGTGATTAACAAATTACATTGCTGCTTTTTTGAAAGCGCTAAGATTCAGAAAATGATTTGTGGATTTCACTTTATATTTTCAGCAAATATTTTGCCATTTGTTTTGGATTCTCATGAAGCATGCATGTGATTGACCAGCGTAACGTTTGACAGTGCTTTAAGCCTTTATTCACGTCTTGGTATTTATCGAATCTTTAACTTTAACCTGCGAGCACCAGTAATTTGTTCATCTAAAATATGTGGACTTCTTTTGGATGTGTTGCTGAAACCATCAGGAAAAGATTGAAATGTGACTAGCTTTGGTCCTGAATGGCTGCTGCAACACTTTTTTTTGTAAAAGGCTGTTTCGCAATTTTATTACTGTGAGAACTGTTCTCGCTGCAGTGTTTTCTACAACTTTCGATTTTTTCGTTTCCAAATAATAGACACCTGAAATCCAATTCTGTTCGCCAAAACCTTGCTGATGAATTGGCAGCGTTGAACGAAAAGTTCCGCCGTAGTAATGCATTCATTCTGTTTGTCCTCTGCCACCACATACATTTCGGTAAAACTGTAATAATTAACTTGAAAATACACGAGACAAAAAATTTTAAAAATTTGTTTGCTTTCTGCTGGAAACGTGTAAGTGTAAGTTGTTAAAAGTGTTTTGTTGCGTTATCTTCAGTCTCACTCACTACTGTCCACAACTGCACAACGCAAGTTCAACATTAAGCGCGTGGCTTGCAGTTTCTGAGCTACGGATTATGTGCTTTTTCCGATTTTGCTTGTACGGGAGCTTATGCATATTTCCAACGTTTGCATGTTATTTTTGATAAATTGTGTCTGACAAAGGTCAGTTAAATATGCCATAGCAACATGTCTGTACCCGACGCAGAGAAGATGCCTGTGACTGAGCGTGACCGCAGATTTGCTGCTTAAACCTCATTGTTCAAAACATTTTCAAAGCATGATTGATTATTTTGCACTTTCGACCTAAAACGTTAGAGTGTCTTGTGGCAAATGTGGTGAAGACCTTTGGACTTTGGTAGAAATTTCGTGTCATTTTGTCAAAGGTAGCATGGATAAAGTTTCTACAAAACTATGTGCGTGATGCGCTTTTCCTTTTCGGCGAAACAAGCTCACGTAGTGATTATCTTCCTTAGCCGAGTCGCAAAGTCCATTCAGCCAAAACAACACATGTCCAAGAAAGCTTTTCAGATCTTTGGCTTCCAAGAAGTTTGAAAATCTCAAGCTATCCGTAATCTTTGCTTGCAGTTTTAGGACTGAGGATGTGTAACATTACGTGAAATCGATTTCCTACTTTATAAAATTGCTGATCGATTCCTTGCTTACGCCCATTGTGGAGAGTGCTTACTTGCACTTACAAGATTTAATGACTGCTGTACTTAGGAAGCGAAACAACCTATTCCAACTCCTTGTAGTTTGCATTGTGGTATAAAATTTGCAATGCTGCTGCTTCCAATCTGCCAACTCAAAGCAGGTTTCACCTTAAACGCAAAAAGCCGAACGAAGGGTAGTCGTTGGATATTGGTTGTTCTCGAAAAAAAGCTGAGGTGTACTTATGCGAACTATTTTTTCTGTGAGCAAACAGAAGAAACGGAAATTTTGAGGAGCACCGTCGCTGTAATAGAAAAAATATTGTTTTCTTGCCTAAGCAAGGTTAAATCAGGTGAAAATTGAAAGGTCGCGGTTTTCTTTTAACATCAAACGCATCCAAAATATCATATTCACGACAGTATATTATTGCGCCACACACGCACCAAGTAAACAGTTTGATGATGAATTAACAACAACTTTGCCGCTCTGACGAAGTTTTCAGCAAAAGTTGTTCATCAAACTAAAAAACAACTTTTTCCAGATTTCTCCATGAGAAACTGCTCGTTTTTGATGCAGTTCTTCGTCACCATGCTACAACTATTTTTCAGCGTCATCTTCTTGTACTGTAGTTCCAAGCGGGCAACTGAGTTTTCGGTCTGTGCCGCCCGTTTCCCGCACGATAATTTCTTTTCGGGCGGTGTTGAACAGTTTGGCACCACATGAAAACATACGACAAACCACCTGCCCGTAACGCCCTGCTGGAAGCCCGGCATTCTAATTTGCACGCCGCGGAAAACAACTGAAATCGAAGGGGCTTCTGGTCAAATGCATCTTTTCGAGTAACTGCAGCTTTCTCGGTTTTGTATTTTTAACTCTTACGTCGCACCTTTCTGCGCTGTTTGATCGCGCACTTTCAACTATGAACGGAACGAATCGCAGTTTCCTTTTTCCCAGGTGCAAGTGATATCGTACAACACAACATCGGGTAGCAGCGCGACACCAGGCGGCTATACCACCAACGCTGGTTCGTCGTCTCCGTTGTTCGGTGACCAGCAACAGACCGCTTACCCCCAAGAGTATATGAACACCGACGTGCGCACAGACATAACGCAAGACACTCAAGTGTTTACTGATGTCGAAGAGTCCAAAGACGGAGACGTGGACGTAAGTAAATTTTTGTCAGAAGCACCCTTCATTGGGTGTTGTTGAATTTCACTGCCCGTTTTCAAATTCTTTATTTGACGATTGCAGCGAAGCTATACAAGTCATCGTAATTCCAAAATAAATTTGTCAAGGGTATAATGTACGCTCTCCTTCAAATTAACGTCACATTGGCTAAAGCGCAAGTTTTGAGAACAGTTTAAACTGTGCGTAGACGAAGATGAATGCACCACTACCTCCTATCTTCCCCAAAATTTGCATCCTTGTGGTTGTACGCAACACCTAGCAAAAAGTTTCTCGTTTCTCTAAACGTAACGACTGATGCAAACTCGATGAAGCTAACTGCATTTACTTTTACTCACCATTTTGTACTAAGTACAAGCCTGCTTCATTTGTTTTAAGTTTTAATATAAGTTTGAAAAAACAATTTCCTAGAGCTTCGTATAGCCCTACCTCGGCTGTAAGCATGAGAACATTCGCAGTTTTTTTCCCCGCGTAGTCAGATGATGCACAAAGCAACGTCTTCATCGTCCTGAAGGAATCTTTTTCGATTGGCAAAGTGAAATCATCTCTAACTTGGAGTAGTGCCGCCGAACAATGCAATTTAGCCGAACCTTGCTTCTGTACAGGATTGATAAGTTTGTGCAACATTTTGTTTTGTAAAGCCCTGACCATCCTCATCATCATCGCTGGGTTTTTGTACTCTGAAATTTCTACTCCTGCCTGTGCAATGCACTTGACGATTTCGCAGTCAAGTTTACCTTTAACTTAACCCTCAAATGCAAGGTCTGTGCACGTCTCCGCGAGATCGATAATGTACCTGGAGGATCAATGAAAGTTTTGTAAACATGTCCCGTTTTTAAGATAAGATCCACTTTCAACACCAGGCATTTTAGCCAAAACAAATCGCTACGGCCTTGTGTATTTCTTTGATCCATCTATCTTTCTCCTTACTTCGTTGTCACAATTAGTCAAACCTTGATACAGGGAATTTTCAGCGACGTGACAAACTTGGAGGGAATGAACTGATCAAAAACTTTCTATAAATCACATTCACTTTCGCTGCAGATTTTATCTGCAGTTGCGCCCTAAACGTTCTGGCAACGCTGACAGCAATTTTTCAAAAGTCACCGCGATTTCCTTGCAAGGTAAACTGCCGGCATACTATGACCTCGGAGCCGAGGTATATCCGCGATATTTTATCAGATAGGAAATTGCCTCGTGTCGTTGCCTGTAATGCACCTGTAGTCCAAACGGCAATGAGTAATACTCAGCGCTTCGGGGAAACTAGATTGGGGAAAAACATTAATTGAGGTGCAAACTCCGCTTGACCAAACACTTTACGGAATGGATACAATTGGCGGCTGACCCGGAAAAGTTCTGTGTGACGCAAGAAGTCTACTAAGCTCGTCATATCGTTTCGTGGAAATATAATTTCAAGCATAAACGTTTGTTTATTTGTTTAATTCTGGCTGCTTTCTCATGGTATGGGGAGCGCCGCACGCCCGGCAGGCAAGGTCAAGCGGTAAACTACCGTCGGAGGTTCCCAGTTGGCGACGTGTTGCTGCGGCATCGCTTTTTTACTGAAATACATCGGGTGAAAACAAAAAACAAGCGTGAAGCATTTTGCTGGCAACGAGCGAACTTTTCCATGGGGATACTTGCATCTCTCTCTGGGCGAAACGACAAACAAGCAGAACGAAACTTGGTGCTGATGGCGATCGGCTAAATCTTGCAATGCGAGAGGATCAAAATGCCGAAATCTCCAGCTTCGGCGAAAATTTGGAGGTCAACAGGTCATTGCTTCAATATCCTGCGTCGACCTCTGTTATCTGCATTCGTCATTTATTTACAGTAGACCAATGAGACGTCGTTTTCAGGGTTGAAGCAGTTTGTTACTTGACTATCAGTGCCTATTTCTGGGCATTTCCCGGGGTAGTGCCTTGATCCGTCAACTCCAGAAAGCAATTGCTTTTCATTTTACCGCCACTCCCTCGCGCAACCGAAGAGTCTGACGTCACTGGTCGCACCTCCTTGGCGTACTTCGTTCAAAAAAAAACAGGCGAACAATTGAAAATAGACATTGCGCGAATCGTTATCTTGCACGAGGTCATTTACCTTAATCAAACAGTAGACATTCTAGCATATCTGTGGCTGCCGACACTTGGCTATCTCTAAAGTCACTCTGTAGACAGATTGCAAGCGTTTGTGCCGCGGCTGACATTGAACTGTAAGCTTTGCGTGATTTCCACTGGCGAACAAGGTTGGCCATTTATGTGCGCATTGCAATCGAAGCGACTGGTGATGCCGATGAACAGATGCGGAAGTGCAGAAATTTCTGGGAAGGTCATTTTTCTTCGTGTGGGAGCAGACTTCAAAACGCAAAATTTTGGTTTAAACGTGTTTGTTGTTTCCTCAAAAATCTGTATAATTGACCTTAGACTATTTTTCTGTAAGATGTGAGGAATGACAGCGCAAATTTGGCATCAATAACATCATGTCTTTGCAAAAAAACTTCGGGATTAGTGACGAACAACCCGAAAAAAATATTTTCCTAATGAAACAAAAGCCATGGCTTGCTTATGCGACTGCAAGAGCCTGCGCCCACACAAGCGTTCGTCTGTCCAGCAACGCTGACTTCGCTTATCTTCGTTTGCTCGTGTCTTCGTTTACGTTGCGTCACAACTCTCATTGATGTTCTGCAGGTGACCACTATTACAAAGACCTACCAAACCACAACCACTCAGCGACGGCTCGAGACCACTTCAGGACTGAGGACGGTTACGGTCAATCCTGATGGTTCGCAGGTCGTGGAGTACCGCCAGCAGCAGCTCTAACAGTCTCGCCTCGAACGCAAGCTACATCTAATCGCGTGAAATCGCTTGTTTACCAACTGGCCGCGGACCCATTCTTGATCAATATTTGGCCAAAATTCAGCAAACGCATCTATGACGCTGTTTGCAGGTCGATGGCCCAGAGCCTGGCCACGTGTACTGACAGGTTTTATAGCATGTTGTCACCAGATGACTGTTTGTAACCCCGTTTTAACCGCTGTTAAGTCGCCTTGCGGTGGTGATTTAGCCGTTCGGCTTGACATCGCCAGTCGTAACCTCAAGCTGACCTAACGCAAGCGGGACAACTAAGTAGCTGCGGAACATCAAAACGCGGCGCCGCGGGTGCAGACGACGTGTTTTGCAAGCGTCAGACTTTGAAGCGGATGTGTTGCGATGGTTTGCAGTTTTATCAGAAAATGTTTTCGCTTAAAAACTTTCTGTTTTCCGTGAAAAATATTACAGCATAGTGTTTTCGATGTTCGTACGCGCCTATCAACCCAATGAATCGGTAACCCTATCGGTGCTGCGGCCGATAAACCTGCTGGTATTTGACAACAGATCTTGAGTTCCACTTTACGCAAATGGCACTTACTGCTCTGAGCAACGCCTCCTCGCCACTGAGGCAAGCCGAGCTTGATCAAATGACTGCAAATGGCAAGTCCTGTCTGATATGTGTTGCATGCTTCTGTACTTTGCAAAATGCGATATTCGACGCGTTCCGTCTTCTCGTCGAAAACAGTCTGGATAAAAGTCTCTGGTTGCCCGTGCATAAGAACTTGATCTTGTTGCTGGATAAATACATACTTTGACACCTTTTCCTCGCGCACGGTTCGACAATCCAGCCACCCTCGCCGACGCTGTCCTGCAGTTTTTGTATCTTCCGCCTCCGTTGAGATTAACAGATGCCTTACGCGCTCGCCTTTGTTTTAACACTGTATGTTTTACTCTTTGTGATAAAATTAGCGGTGCATCAGCAACCCGCTATATTTTGCACTTCCCAGCTCCCAGCAGGCTGTAAATTAATTACCAGCTGTCAAGTCAGTTTTGAGGTGAGGAAGCATCACGCCCTTTGCGGTTCCGTCTTATTGTTTTTACTCTGTGTCATGACGACGGTCTTGCTTGTTACTTATGGGCCCGCGTTGCCTCAGTCACTGGATATGCGTTTTTGAGTTTAAACGAATAAGAGTGCCATACGTCAAAAGAAAACGTGTGTTTTTGACACAATTTGTCGCCAAAACCTTTCTGCAGTCAAGCACTCAGACTCAATAGTTTGCGCTGCTACGTGTACTGCCCTATCCCCTGCTTTGCGTAAAGTTATTATTATTCATCATGTACAAAAGTATTGCATGGCTTTACCAGTAACGCGCGTATGCATAATTGTGTATGTGTTTGAATGACGAACTGAAATAAACCTAATGGATTGTTGTTCAATGCGCGTGTCATGTTTTACTTTTGTCATTCAGCCTGCGACAGACTAGCTTCATACATCAAGTGGAGGCCAACATGCTTCGAAGTTATAGGTGCAGATCTACCATTGCTGTCGTGAACTTAGAAATATCACACAAGTAGCTTAAATCGCAAAAGCGGCTTCTCCGTCATCCAAGTTAATTCGCTTACGCAGTGTTGTGTAATCGTCAATTTGAACCGAGACCTCATCATTTCCAGCTATTTAAGAATAGCAGCGCCGGTGGAATCTTATGGAACAAAATAATCGTCCTAAATGCAGCATCAACTTTTCGTAACCTTTTGTGAAACAGTAACTGAACAACTCACTATCCGTCACGCCCAAGCCTAAGCTGGTTAGCTGTGGCGCTGCTGTTAAGACAAACCAGCGTGACATTGTGGATGCAGGTCACCACGAACGCAATTTATACAAGCGGTATGTAGGAGTGCTAAACATGGCATTTTGCGGTTGCGTTCAAAATCGCTTCTCGTAACAAAGCAAGTCACACAAGTATGCTTTGGGTTCATTCGCACATGGTCAGCTGCAACCACCTTGAACAAATGTCATCATATTTCGCAATCAAAATACCAAACCGTCACCGACAGTTTGGTATTTTGGGGATACTAATTTGAGTCAGCTTGTAAAACTGAAGTCAAGTACACTTTTTTTGTGCAGATGTATTTTTCCATTTTCATTTCTAAGTTTGCAGCATTTGTAAGGGTGTTAGTGAAACCTCTGCAGTTGGCGTCACCGGGGTAGAAAACAATTTCTTCTGGCCGACTTGTTCATCTTGGTTCTACGAGCCGAGTTCATGATACTGCCATTTGCATCCTAAACAAGTTAGTATTGCAATGTGCAAATCAGACAGCAGACGTGGTACCAAATGTTGTCAAAAACATGTAAAGTATGTTATTCGCGGCTGATAAAAACGGTAAAAAATGACTTGATTCACGTGAAAGTAGCTCACCCACTTTGCCATTCATCTTAAGCGGAGTATAGTCATAACTCATGTGATGAAAGAGCTAGAGTAAACTGAAGTCACTGCAAAACGGAACTCAATTCCCAACACAATAATTATTGTAGTTTTGATCTCACAGTTGACCTGCGCTGGAAATGATTTTTTTCTGTGCCACTACGGGTGTGTAGCCACAAAAATATTGAAATATTAATCTCTCTGTTCGCAGCAACAACATCCTAACGCTCCCAGCCCCGCACGAATGTAAATCACCCCCGCACAAATGTTAAGCCCCCTTATTGACGACTTTCTGGTGAAGGTTATGTATTTACGTTTATTAATTCTCGTATGTCTGAAGTTAATGGCGTTGCAGAAGTAGCGGAAGGTGTAAATCTCATACGCATCATGTTGTGAAATAATGCAGAAGGTTTCAAAAATCTCGTGAGCACCGGTTCCACAATCTCGTGAGTACCCGTGTCTGCATAGAGCCAGTCGCCTTGTAAATGTAAAATGTCATTTAAAATGATGTTTATCAATTTGTGTCAAAGTAAGTCGTACGATTTGGTTTGATGTTGAATCAGGTAAGACATGCGTAGGGCCGGCTTTAGCAAGTCCTGGGCCCGATTTGAAGCACTTTTCAGGGCCCAAGTCAGTGGTGAGTGCAGAAATTTTGAGGGGAGCATCAAGTCATAATGACAAAAATTGGTGATATGAAACAGCGAGGCGGAAAAGGGTGACACCAAGACATTTCCAGTGGAGACCATATGCGTAGCCAGGGGGGACCTAGGGACCATGCCCTCCCAATTTTCAGAACATATAGTCATTTTGTGCTTGTAGAGGCGGTATCCCCAACAAAATAATGTTATTCGCCTAAAATCAAACATTTTTCCCCCCAAATTTTGGAGCTGGCTACGCTATTGGTAGAGACTTCAATAGACAACGCCATAACACCCAATAAACCCAAGAGTTAGACCACTCAGTACCTCCTCTCTGGCTTGAAAGCTCAATGACCAGAGAGGAAGTATTGAGTGCATTGCTAGTGCATATCCAGAGCTTAATAGTTTGCAGTGGCAGCAAAAGATCCTAATTTTTCCAAGCCAGGAACATTAGCCATGGATAACCTCCCGCTTCACCAATTGGCAGTACTCTTTTTCAGTGAATCTTAGAAAACCGTGTTCGTTTCTGTGGAAAACCTCTGTTGGAATTGTAGTCGTTCCAATCTGGGCTAAATAGTACTTAACATTTCGACTCATGACGCATGACAAAGTTGCAGGATCGTTTGTTCATTCAATGCTTTTGGCAAATTTTGAATTTTCGTGCTCGTAAAGCTCATCAGATGCACTGCCCGGCGAGCTTCCTTCTTTGGTAGGCTCAACACTTTAGAAATGACCTATCTCGCTTTTCGTACATAAGTTTCCACTTTGACTATCTGTCATAACATCATCCCCGGTTGGTTGCCTAGGTTGTCGCTATCTTCACTGAGGTGTGGCTCTGCTAAAACTTTTTCTTCATTTTCTGAAGTTGTTCTGTTAAAATAGTCCACTTGTCTCACGCACCTTCTTTCTCTTTTTCTGCTTGGGCCTTTCTTGCCTTATAGCTTCAGCCCACTTTAGACTGCCACTTAATATTTTCGGCCTACGTCTCTTGGACTTTGACTGATGGTATTTAGCTTATTTACAGAAAAAGCTTATTCTTAAATAAATATAGACTTAATGTATTTTCTAATGACATAATAAACTTTTATTTATACATTCCATAAGAAAGTATATTTTCATTTATATTGTTAGATAATATCTGTGCCCAATTTTTTTGAGAATTTGCCAAAATTTTGATCAAACCAAACTTTTGGGGTTGCGTTTGCACCCTTGCTACCCATCTCCTACACCACTGCTCCTGAGAGATTTGAATCAGGGCTGTGGAATCGGAACCAAAATTTCAGGCGCCGGCTCCACCATGTAAAAGACTGAAAAACGCAAAAAGTGCAATTCTTAAGAACACATACGCTACTTTGGGAATAAGCACTGGAACAATCTGTGCTCGCCGGTCCACGCTTGCAATATGGGTGTATTCGCAGTGTGTATGAGGGAATCAAGACGGCTGCCGGTGATGGCAACGGGAAGGTCTGTCCTCTAAAATCTGCATGTGGTATCCTCACGGACAAGAAACGGTAACTGGCCAGATGAATTGAAAATTTTCTAGAACACTCCGCTGAGGCAAGGCAAATCAGCAAGCAATTGCCGGGACCACTTTATTTTCTCTCTCACAAGACCAGGACAACCTTCCAGCGACTGAATAGCTTGCTTCAAGTCGCTATCAAGGCTTCCCCATTTGGTAAATCACTAGGACTTGGTGGTATTTCATCCGATCTGCTCAGAGGTGCGATGATACTCTTGTCCCACTACATACAACATTCTTTGCAATTGTTGGAATGAAGGTTGTTTTCCAAAAAAACGAGATGCGAAGATTGCAACTCTAGATAAAAATAAAGGTAAAAAGGGAAACTGCAACAAGTACACAGGAATCTTGTTGTTAAATGTTACTGGAAAGGTCTTTGCCGGGATCGTAATATCCCGCATCCAAACTTTTGTGGAGAGAGTTTAGCCTGAACAGCAATGTGGTTTTCACAGAAGCACATCTATCGCGGACAGGATCCTCTTTGCATCATCAAATCCAGAAGTGCTTTGAGCAACGTCTCCCGCTGCAGACGGCCTTTGTTGAACAGACCAAAGCATTTGATGTGGTTAGCAGAGAAGGCTATACAGCGTTCTAAAAAGTATTGGCTGTCCGCGTCCACTTCTCCGCCCTATCATGTCGTTTCATGCTGACAAGAAAGCATATACATCCCATCCGAAGACGCCTGTCAGCTCCCTTTGGACTGAAAAGTAAAGCAAGGCTGTGTGTTCTGGCTTCAAGCCTGTTTGGAATCTTTTCTGCTGTTCGTTACCATGCATCCCATGCATAGGCGTAGCCAGGGGGCCCAGGGGACCATGCCCCCACCCAAATTTTCAGCAAATCTAGTCATTTTGTGACTTGAGAAGCGATGCCCCAAACAAAAAGTTGCTCGCCTAAAGGCAAACAGTTTGGCTCCCCAAAAATATTTCGGTTCCTCAAAAAATTTTGGGCTGGCTACGCCACTGATTCCATGATGATGGCAAAGATGCCACTAGCTCCATTGTGAAGTTTTTTCGGCGCACCTGCACAGATGGTAGATTGTTCAGCCTCGCAAGATTACCTGCGAAAACATTAGCTGCTGGGCACTTGCGTGTACGTGAACTACTGTTTGCAGATGATGCTTTTACAGTATATGTTTCACATAGCGAAACGTGCCTTTAATCACTAATGGATCGTTTTGCTGCCGTTTGTGACGTATTTTGTCTGGTCATCAGTAACAAAATACCGTTGTAATGCACCACTTGGACCG
>Ga0210059_1004480_pt1 | contig 22545 bp, 16 predicted proteins | sample Ectturendosymbi2_FD_188042 | JGI IMG/M metagenome (GOLD analysis project Ga0210059, IMG submission 188042) | Ecteinascidia turbinata endosymbiont from Florida, USA - Sample 2 (SPAdes) (version 2) | ecosystem: Host-associated > Tunicates > Ascidians > Unclassified | place: Key West, Florida...
AAAAACTAAGAAGCAACAATACCATGTCTTACCAAATCTGTTTCAGTTTTGATTGCGAAAGCTGTGGTTCCTTCATCCTTCCGTAAGTATGTTATTCCATTCTTTGTCCATATGAACTTGAAGTTGTTTTCCTTTTTGAACTGTAAGCATTGGTTGAAGCGACGATGGTTGGTTTTGGTGAGGCTTTCGTTAAATAAATAAGCGTGCTTTAAGATGGTCCTTGTTATGAGCACGCAACCGATGCCGATTGTTGAAGACTGAATCTCTGATTCTCCTTGAGCAAAACCGTGCAATGATGGTGGGTTGCCGGATACTCTCAGAGGCTGGAGAAAGTCTGTGTGAGACACTAATATCTTTGGCAGATAGGTCTACCTGCAAAAGCTTGGAAACACCTATCACCAGTTAATAAGTGTTCTCACTTTCTTCCCAGGACAGTCCTACCTGCAAAAGCTCTACCTGCAAAAGCTTGGAAAGGTCTACCTGCAAAAGCTTGGAAACACCTATCACCAGTTGGTCAATGTTCTCACTTTCTTCCCAGGACAATGAACCAAACAGACTTTTATAACTGACACATTCTATGGTGGCCCATAGGCACATTCTGGTTTAAAATTCTTTTACACATCCTGCTTCAAAATTCAGGAAAATTAATTGGCCGTCAATCTCATGATAAATGCGTTGCAAAGCATTTGAAACCTTGATCGGAACAGTTTGCATGCCCATAAGCGCCAATGTGTGTCCACGTATGACTTATTTTTCACTTTTTTCTTTTTCTCTGCTACGTGTTTACCTCAAAGATTTGATGTTAGAATGCCTTCATTTCTCTCACACTACTGGATTCCTGCATTATGATGGGTGAATTACGCTACAGTTGAGGTGCTGTTAAAGTATTTTGTTCCTCTCAATGTTGCTCATGTGCAAACACCGATTCTGTAATGTGCTATGGCTAACCATTTTTTGTGCTCTTGCATTGTATGATTTCATCTGTGATATGGAAACGAGTCTCCGCATGGTCTAGTTGATCATGGAGCTGGTTGGTAATTGCAGCTTCACCCTTACCACCGCCAACGGCAAACGGAGTAGGTTACAACGCCTCAAGAATGGCATCCCTCAGGGATCCGTCCTGGCACCTCTTTTCTTCAACATCTACAACACACCTCTGACTTGCCAACCACCGTCTCCAGAAAGTATGCATACACCAACGACCTAGCAATCATGCATTTTGATGGAGATTGAGAAACAGTGGAAGGGGTGCTGAGCAAAGACATGGCAACCGTAGGTGAATATTTGCAGACCTGGAAGTTAAAGCTCAGTACTAAAAAGCAGTTTTGGCAGTCTTCAACTTCAACAACAAGGAAGCTAAACGTGAGCTGAAAGTCAACCACAACAACGAAACCCTGCTCTTTTGCTCCGAGCCCACATACCTTGGTTGGACAGCACACTCACGTATCACCGATACCTCGAGTCACTTCGCAAAAAGTTAAGATCACACTTTGCACTCTTGAGGGGGCTTGCTGGCTCTGGCTGGGGTGATGGAGCAACAACGTTGCGAACAGCCACCTTATCCCTGGTCCTTTCAACAGCAGAGTACTGGTTCCGCAGTGTTCACACCCGCCTCCTACACCAGCGTACAATCTTCCTATCCGCGCAGACATCCAACCTGCTGAGCTTCGTCGCAAAGGAGCCACACTGTCTCTAGCACGCAGTCCCATGGTGCCTGGACATCTCGGTGGGAATGCACGGAATCTCTAATCAAGACACCCATTTGTACCCGCTGCACAACAACTCATCAGTTCATCTGATGACAATAACAGAAGTGCGGCGCAATAACAGAAGATTTTTTATCCACAGCTTGTCTCCCCGAATTCCTCCCTGGAACAAAGTTCCTCACAAGAATTAACAATTCCTTCCTTAGTGACCCAAGTGGCTCCCGTTTGAGAACCACTGGGCTGGACTGTCTGGCGTACACCCCTGATTGCAAGATCGAATCTTGCTAAACTGTACAAGAATTGAGAATGCTCATAAAGTGCACAAGAAGATTTTCGAATTTTTGTATGTATAGAAGTCCAGCAAATTTTTAATTGTCCTTTTTCCCTGCTGAGACATTATCAAATGCCCGAATGCTTGTATGTTAACAATTGCTATTTTTTAAGCTCGTGCAACAGTTCTATCATGCTACAGCAACTGGTAATGTAGCCAATACGTTCAGCACTGGCTCTGATTAGCCTTAGCAGACAAAATAAAGACAATTGTTTCGGATAAAGTGAATTATCGCGGAACACAATCTTAAACATGCGTAGTGGACGAAAGTATGTAAAAAGTGGTGAGATGGTTTCTGGATGCAGACGATAACCAAGATACACACAAAAACCGAACTATTACTTTTTGGCCCGTTTACAATGTTCCTTGAAATTTGCATGCAAATTCATTTCGTGGTATTTGCATTCAGTCGACAAACAAGCAAAAAGTATACGAAACAATTAATCTCCTTTGCGCAGGTAATAAACTTTTTGTAAAACACCACGTTCAAGGGGGTTTGACCCCACCCAGCCCCCTTGAGTACGCCCTTGAACACAAGCGGAATTTGAGACTTTTCTTGTATACAGTAGTATGCATTAGTTCGTTTTATTATACTAATGTTGGTTGAAATCGACCAATATTGATATAGCTATCGGAAAATACCTAATCTTCCGAACTGATTTTCTGAAAGAGGAAAAACTTCAGTTGCTTTGAAGATACTAAAAGTGGCCCAACAATCATAATATTGCCACCACTGAATCATCACATCGACTTTCGCTGCCCATTGGGAATATTAATCAAAAGTTGTTATTAAGTTTAGCCTAATTATTTTTCGCCGTGAACAGTCACAAAACCATCTATCTGCATGTGTTATTATTACAAAATTTGCCTTGAAACAAGACTTCACACAGATTTCGGTAGAGCATTGCCAAAACATTGTTTTGCAGACAAAACACGTCTTAGTCCGCCATCATGTTTCATAAACTTTGGTTCGTAACTGAAGCAAAAGAGTGGAACCAAGTGCCTTTTATTGAAAACATACGTGGAAATGACTGCTGCAATGGGATTTTCGCAGCAATGTTGACAAGTAAAATTACTTGCAGTTATCTGTAAGTTGTACAACGTGCCTTTAATGTTTTTCAGTCAATTCAAGTGTTTTACTGTGCTTGTTGATATAGCTGTACTGCGTTTATCTAACTATTGACTATTGACAGAGTTTACCAGTAGAGTAGACTACGAAAAGGATAACTTAGACAAGCAAGTAAGACCAAGTAACCCCATCTTGGCTAAACTAAAATTCAAAAAAATCTTTTTCGTCACCTGTAGTTTGACTCTTGCTAAGAAGTCTTTCCGTTGTGGAGATAACGCGGAAAATTAAATTGCGTAGAAAGTGACTGGACAAAAAGCAAGTTTGACTCCCCCATGTTTGAACCTGAGGTGTTTCTGACAATACTGACATTGTTGGGAATTTTCGGCGCCCTCCGCAGTGATTCGGCGCCCCTGGAGTGATTCGGCACCCAGAGAATTATGCCCCCTATCCTCCCCTCGATACGCCTCTACACATATCTCTTATCTGCAGTATAACCTTTGATCAGGTGCATATCAAACACGAACAACCACAAGTTGTTTCGCTTGGTTCACACGTAACAATCGACATGATTCACCAAAGGCAGGACGCAGACAACGTCGTTTGAGTATAACGACACTGTATAGTCAGCATGCGGCTTGACGAAAGGTCATCTTGATATTCATGGAAACTCGTTGGAAGACCCTGGCGATGTCAACACGAAATCTGATTAGGTGAATAAGACTATTTGCCTAAATTTCATGAATAATTAAGACATAAACTGTTGACGCACCTTTATCGAACAGATCACATACCGGCAATTGACTCTTTCTGTGCCTACCACAGTTTGCTGGAGGCTCCCTCGTACCTTGAGGCCATAGGCTAAATAGCCCATTGGTAAATTCGGCCTTGCATGTATATGACTGGATTAAAGCTACAACAACAGATCTTGACATGCTTTTGGAAGTTTAATTGAAATTGATATTCTGGCATAATACTGGAGTTTTTGCGACTTCTGAAGTAATAATGTTGTTTTGCCCACTACTGGACGATTGCATGTGCGCTAGGCGTCGTAGCAGCAGGGCCCCGACAAGGGGGGTACGGGGAGGCAATGCCCCGGGGCGGTACTTTTCGGGAGGGGGAACTTTTGGTGAAAAGAAGGAATAGCAAGTGACTATCAGATGTGGAAGGAGGTGGTAGTGGGGGGGCGGCACTTTTCGACTCGCCCCGGGGCGGCACTTCCCCATGTCGGGGCCCTACGTAGTAGGCCTGCTTGATGTTAAAGTATACAATGTAAACCTTCGCAGTGACTTCAGCAGATTCATTGACACTGGATATTTCTCTTGTGCGTTTGGATTGCTTTTTTACTATGGCTTGTTACCTCTAGATTTTTGGGTCTTTCACACTAATCATTTTTGTTTCATTTCAGCAGAAAAAAGATATCAGTTTAATTTCTAATACATGTTTTGTATTCCGAGTTCAACTGCAAACGCAGGAAATTGGTTCGTCAAAATAAAGTCAAAATTTGTAAATCATGAAGTCAAAATTCAAAGTTTTTGGGTCAAAAATTTGGTTGACCTACTGATTCCATTTACATCAACATGTTGAACGCTTGTTGGCTTGAGGGGCAGTTGACATTCGAAGCGAATGCCTGCGTTACTGAAAGGAAAAAGCTCTTGGGGAGTTTCCTTTTCAGTTTTTTAGCATAGCGGAATTTTAAAAAGTTTTGCTTGTGTTCAATCTTATGCACCTTCTCTCTGATCCCACGAGCATAACACAGTTAACGTTTCCTCAATTGTGCTGCAGGTCCAAGAGGCATCATCAAGTGGAAGTGATGGGATGATAAACAAATCACATTCGTTGTGTTCTTGTTGTAATTGCAGACATAGGTCATCTTTGTTATTCTACAGCGTCCTCCATCTAGCGCAGGTAAAGTGCAGATTAGTTGATCAAGCGTAAATGATGTGTGATGTGCGTTACGATTTTATTGTGCGAAGCGTCTGACCAAATCAAAACAAATCATACCGGAAAAAACAATTGGCTATTATTTACAAGCACAAATAATTTTGAATAATTCGCTCAGTCTTCTTCTTTTGAGCGAGTTGTTACTGTCCACTGCTAGGCCGCGCTAGATGTCGGGGTAAGTGTTGAGCAGCCATTCAATTGTTTCATCGTCCAGAATAGTCAGGCCGTGCTGTCCATGGGGAGGTCGATGGATTGGACGTTGAAGGACAACTTTTGTTCTTCTGCGCCACACTCACAGACCGCAGAGAAGGCCATAGCCAGGGCCGAATTTAACTGATCTGAGGTCCTAGGCTAATCCACTTATGAGGCCCCCTCTCCCACTGTTGCGAGGAAAAATGGAAAACGTCAATCAATTTGTGAAAATCCGAAAATGTCGCTGTGAAAGTACGGCCAGTAAAAAATTATAAATCATTACAGAAATGCCCACGATCACTGCGCTTGTTGCTGCCTTCTACGCAAAAGCGTTCAATTGCAAGGAATTGTTCAAATGCTGCTTAGCTGGCGGGAGCAGGATTATTAACTGCCACAGGCAAACCAACCGAAATCGCCACTATTCAAATGTTTGACAAAACACATGGCCTAAGGTTTTTATAAGAACCACATCTGCTTTTTATCTGTGTTCAAAAAAACAAACACACTGCACCTATATAGTATGTGTAGCGGCATAAAGACTTTAAAGCACAACGTGAGGACCACATTGCAAGTCGCTTACTATGGCTGTAAAAATTTCATATAAAGGAGCAAAACACGCCAAGTAAAACGCACCCAAATGGTTGTAACTGTTAGGTTCACCATTCGAGTATATCCTACTTTTTCAGACTGGTAAGAATCGAACGCAACTAGACTGTCGCGTGAAAAGATGTGAAGTTTAAAAACCAGAACCGTCGCCAGAAAGTCTTGAATAGGGGATTTAAATTTGTGCAAGGAGACTTGACATACTGAAAATTTGATTACATCTTTACAGATTTATAGTTTTTCATATTAATGTTTTAGAAGGGCTGAGTTCACCAATGCCCACCGAGAATGGACGACTGGTTTAACGGCGACTGGACTGGTTTAAATTTCGCTTATGCTGTCATTAATGAAATACGTTTAAAGAAATTAAAAGCGACAATCATCGAATCCAGTAAGACTGAACATAACACAGTAAACAGTTAAAAAGTTTTTTTCGTGCCTTCTTCATAACAAAATTATCTAAGAATTCATTATAATTTGTTTGCCTAAGTTTGTCACGTTTAATGGACCGAGTGCTTAGTGCGGACAACCATGGGCGTCCGCAGAAATTTTTCCAGGGGTGGCAACGTCAACGTTTTGCTTATAATTTCAGGTTGCTGACGATGCAGTGCAAATGGACTTTCACAAAACACTCTCCCCTTTCCACCAGGCCTGTAGCCAGTTTTTAAGGTTTGGGAGCAGAATACATTTTAGGGGGGGAAGATTTTTTAAGTTTTTTGTTTAAAAATGTTTTAATGGGCAAAACACAATTTGGGGACGCACAAAACTATTTCGGGTGTTACTGCCCCCGAATGCCACCCCGTGGTTACGGGCTGGCTTTCTACACCACAAAAACGCCCCTTGTAACGGCTACAGTCACAAAAATGCGCTTCTTTGGCAGCAATAGCCAATTATATTAAGATAGAGTTTACAAAATAACCTATATCCAGATTTTCAAAGCAGGGCTATTTTTTAAAGAAGCATTACCCTGCTCTTTAAAAAAACCATAAAGTAACACGTTAATTTATCTAGCAAGACTTGTCAGGGTCACTTCGAAACTAGAGCTGCGAACACCTGGGCTCCAGATTCTGGAGTCTCGGCAAGAGCTGCAATCGCCTCTAAGAACTCACTCAGATACCAGAAATAAATCTGAACGCATAAGACGTATTCCAACAAGTCACATAGTCTTATACTGTGTCAAAAAAAACTGAATGAGCGTAGTTTGATTAAGCCAGGAGTAGGAAACCCGTGGGCCTCATATGGTCCGCCTCAGCGTTTTCAGTGGCCCGCGGAAGCATTCAGCGTGGGACAAAATAAACAACACAGAAATTTCCTCTAACTTAGCCCTAAAATTGAACCGAGATTGCTTCTATTTCAATTGGATTCTTCTGATGATTAGAAGGTACACCCTCCAGTGAACGCGGCCTTCCTCAAATTATCCCCACGCCAAATTAATTTCTAACCCATGGATTAATCTATTTACTCAAGCACAATGGTCACACTCAGTCTCACATCAACAGTGGATTTTTCAAACTTGTGGAAGCATTGCTACATTTTCCCTCTTGCTTCTTTCACACAGTATAAAACTACGTTGCATACCGCTAGCAGCAGTCACTGTATTGCTGCATCAGTGGTGTAGGAGGCAGGGATGCAGGGGGTGCAAGCGCACCCCCAAATGTTTGGATATGTTGAAAATCCGGTCAAAATCCTTGAAAATACCGGGCAAAATCTGTGTAAACCTGGGTAAAATCTATGAAAACCTTTGCAAAATTCCTGAAAATCTGGGCAAAAATTGCACCCAATGAGGTTTGATTTGAAAAAAATGGCGCCCAACCTTTGCAGAATCACATGAAGACCATTGTTTGTGCGAATATTTTCTCATGAAGACCGTTTTTGGAAAGAAAAAAAGTTTTCATGTGAATATGCACACGTTGGGGCCAATTTTTTGAAAACCAAAGCACATTGGACGCCATTTTTGCTTGTATTTTCAGGGAGTTTGCCCAGATTTTCATAGATTTTGTCCAGATTTCGTCGCATTTTGCCGATATTCAGGAACTTTACCCGGATTTTCACCACATCAAAACTTTTGGGGGTGCGCTTGCACTCCCGCCTCCTACACCACTGTATATCGGCAAGCAAACTGTCACTGCAAGAAATAAATCAACTAATCTGAATTAAGTGCTGACTACAGGTTTTCAAAAAAATATTGGTTCTTAGACCAAATTTCCAGGGGGAGCAAATGCCCGTTTTTCCCCCCTGCGGACGCCCATGTGGACAACCTATCCTGGAACATTGCGACTCTTTAATTCCTTTTTAATTCTTTTGAATCTTGAAAAGGACCTTCAGCCTGAGCAGTCAGTGACCATCAAGATAAGCAATAGGGCTTCGCGTGGTTGGATAAACCAAGAACCACTAATCCAAGGCATTCGACCCACACGCGTTTTTGCCACTTTTTTCCTGTTTCCCTGTCTCGTTGGTGGAGAGTTCTGCGGTTGCCAGTTGACAAAGTCACTTTTGCTTGCTATTCAATATCATCAAGATCTCTGATTGGCCTAGCATGGGAGCAGTTCAAACTTGCGCAAGTACTCAATAGCAATCTGATTTCTGAATGACTTTACTGAAGAAAATTCAAATGGACAAAAAATCACATCTAAAAATACCAATCGAGCTTCACGCAATACAAACGCTGTCAAAATTACTGCATTGCTCACTCACCTAAGAAAAAACTATGCTTTTGTTTGTAGGACACTGCTGGTAGCTCTACACATAGCTCCTATCTGCAGTACAACCTTAAGCTTTGATCAGATGCAGTGAGGTTTAAGCCAGGGAGAAACTTAGCTGAAAGGATCCCACTGGTCAACACCCAGAAAATAGTTGAGAAACAGTAGCAAACCCGGTATTGAACGGCTATACAAAAACCCGAGATCACTGGAAAACACTCCGAAAAACCCAAAAAAACAACAATGTACTGAAACCAAATGAATAGTAAATATTAAAATACAAACTAGGTAGGGGCCTGGTTTTTACATTGAGTTTGGCAGGGGGGCGGCCACCCGTCAGTTATGCCACTGATCAGGTGCATTTCAAACATGAACAGCCACAAGTTCTTTTGATGGAGTCACACGTAACAATCGGTACGATTCAGTAAACGCAGGACGCAGCCAGCGTGCTTTGAGTATATCGACACAATAGTTGGCATGCGGCTTGACCAACCATCATACTGAGATTCACTTGTATGGAAACTCGTTGGAAGACTCTGGCGTTATCACCACGAATGTTGAATAAGACTAACATTCGTGAGTAATAATTAATACATACATTTTTAACGAAGTTTAATCTGACTGATCATATACCGGCCATAGACGTTATGCGTACCACAGTTTATTGGAGGTCCCCTTGGATCTTGAGGCCCAAGGCTTAAGCCTATATAGCCTTTAGGTAAATCCGACACTGGCCATACCCTTTTTGTGTGAGCAGGAGCGGAAACGCCCGACACCGGTACGGGGGCGGTTAAGCCGGACCCAGGCTGTTCTCGGAAGGCTCATTCCAAGAGGGTGGGTGTTTGTGTCGGCGATGAAAATCCGAAGTCTTGTAGGGTTGTCCAACCACTCCGCATTCCATCGTTGATCCGTCTCCCAGTGCGCCGCACGTATGTTGTTGTTGTCCGATGAAATGATGAGTTGTTGTGCGGCAGTTACAAATGGGTGTCTCGCTTTGAGTCGCCGTGCATTCGCACTCGGTGGACAGATGAGCGCTGAGTGAAGAAGGTGTCCAGGCTCCATGGCACGGTGTGCTAGAGACAGTGTGGCTCCTTTGCGACGAAGTTCAGCAGGTTTGATGCCTGCGAGGATAGGAAGGTTGTCCGCTGGTGTAGGACGCAGGCATCCAGTCACAATTTGCATGGCGCCGTTGATGGCAAAGTCAATGGGGCGAGTGTGAGCACTGCGGCACCACACAGGAGCGCAGTACTATGCGGTTGAATGGACCAGAGCTAGAGTGACTGTTCGCAACGTTATTGCTCCAGCACCCCAGCCTGAACCAGCAAGTCGCCTCAAGAGTGCGAAGCGTGGTGTCAGCTTTTTGCGAAATAACTCAAGGTGTCGGCGATACATGAGCGACCTGTCCAACGTTACTCCGAGGTATTTGGGTTCGGAGCAGAAGCGCAGAATTTCGTTGTTGTATTTGACTTTTAACTCACGTTTAGCTTCCTTGTTGTTAAAGTGGAACCAGCCTCAAGTCTGGAGGTATTCACTTACGGTTGCCATGCCCTTGCTCAGTACCCCTTCCACTACCTGCCAGTCACCATCAGTCCAATGCATGATTGCCAGGTCGTCAGCATATGCATATACTTTCTGGAGACGGTGGTTGGCTCAGCAGTGGATCGCCAATCTTCTACGTCGCACATGCGTGGTAACAAATCTTTTGCATACCTGCGTTGCCCAAGCTCAGTTATACGTAACAACCAAATTTTTCCGCCACAGCATGAGTAGCATTCAGTGCTAAGCGATGGTGTTTTTACGAATTTCATCTGCTAAATCTCTGGCATAAAACGATAGCAATAAGAAAACCATGAGGGTCGCCACTTATTTTTCAAGACCACCAAATAACAAGTATGTATCATGAACAGTTGCTCTGTGAAAATCATCAAAGCATATTAGAAGAATTAAAATGCCCGCGTGGTATTCAGTGGGAGCCTTGATTTGCCTCTTGCCCTACCAAGTTAAACCTCATCAACATGAACTGCATAAACCTCATCCTTGTGGCAATGCACATAATCTTTAATTCTGCGAAAAAGCAAAAAAGAAAGAGTATCAAAGTTCGAGACATAAGGCTCCGGCAAGAAACAAATTTCAAGACAAGCACTCTAAGTATGAGAAATGTATCTTGCCAGATTAGCCGAAGCACACCAGAAGACCGGGAAAATTTTGTTTTTTCGCACTTACTGAAAGACAATAAAAACCGAAAAAGCAAATTTGTTCACGTCTTTACGGAATAGAACGGTATCCGGACAACTGCCATCCGGAAAACTGCCACCTAGGACAACTGCCACCTAGGACAACTACCACTTAGGGCAACAGCCACCAATAGACTACAACTAATCCTAAACATTCCGACTCATGACACACTTGGCAATGTAGCAGGATCGTTTGATAATCCAGTGGTTCCAACAAGTTTTGAATTTTCGTCCCGGCAAGCCTCATCAGGTGTACCAGCTTCCTTCTCTTTCAGACACAATAATTTACAAATGACTAATCTCACTTCCCGTACATAAACCTCCATTTTGACTATCTGGCATAACTTCATCAGGCTTGCTGTTAGCTTCAAAAGTCAATCCTCTTCTGTCTAAACTGGGCTAGCTGCTATTGCAAGAACTAGGCTACACATTGTCGAAAAACATTTATCATTCTTACGATTAAAGAGCGAATTGTGATTATTAAGGGCGTTCGAAAATAAAGCAGTTCACTTTTATTTTCGTTAGCAACGGGTTACACGTCCCACACTTAAAAATACTGTGGGCCCCGCGCCGGCACTACATAAGCACATTCGATTGAAAGTGTAAGTTTGCGTAAGTTAGGAGTAGCGCTGGGGCCCCTTTGGCGCGGGGCCTGATTGGAAGCAATCGGTCCAAGCGGCTAAAGGCCGGCCTTACTTGCAAGCTATTCTCTTTGCTCGGATAGCATCTTTCGTCTGATTTCACAATGGGGTTTCTTTTTTGCTGTCGCACCACCGAGGCCTTTCTGTCCACACCCGAGCAGCTGATGAAGCTGCAGCTGCTTTCAACAGTCGGATGAGGAAAATACCATAACTGCGGCCGAAGTCTTTCTAGCTGTCAAAACACTATAACCTGTAGCTGAGAAGGCTGCAGGTTGTGATGAAATCCGACCTGAAACGCTTAAAACCTTGAAAAGTCTTATATATAAGAGTTTTTTGGCTAACTCGTGTATGTCAAGTGGCATGGCTTTCTGGAAGGTCACCGAAAGATTGGAAAATTGACGTGATCATTCCCAAACACAAGAAAAGGAGAGAAAACAATGTTACCCTACAACTACAGAGGCATTTCTTCACCTAAGCTTCCACGACGGTATATATCATGTGCCTTGAAAAATGATGCCACGAAATTATTGAACCTGAGCTGGAGGATACCCAATGCGGTTTTAGCATGGTTCGCATTCTGCGCACGAAGCCAGAAAGCCTCAAAACGATTGGCGGGTCGAGTCGTGCTGGCAACACCCACGAGAAAGCGGCCCAGAGCCAGAGGTCGACCAAAAACAAGGTGGCATAATTACATCTTCGACCCTACTTGGTCCCGCCTTGGTGTGGAACCAGCAGATCTATCAGAGGTTCCTGAAAATCGTAAGGTATTCGAGACTTCCTAGTGCTGCTGCTCCCAAGAGGAAAAGTTGGTGGGAAAATGAATGGGGGAATAACAATCATAAGCAGGGATGTGGAAGCGGCTATTTCGTCAACCGCTTCCGCTCCCACACCTATCGCTTCCGCTTCCAAGAGAGCCTGGACTCTATCAGAGCCTGGACTCTAACAGAGCCTGGACTCTAACAGAGCCTGGACTCTAACAGAGCCTAGACTCTATCTCATCTATGAACTTGCTGACAAGCATGACTATCAAAACCAGCAGCTGACGATTTGCAAGGGCACATTACCAGTTAAAAAGATCGCATAAATTAGTACAACCTAGAAAACTGCCTTCGACACATATCAATACAAACAGCATTTAGAACAACCTGACCTTAGCCAAACAAATATCAAGCTAAATTGCATAGCGTACCGTTTAAAGCAGTGGTTCCCAAACTTGTTCGAACCGTTGCCCAAATCAAGGTAGCGATTATGTCTTATTAGTAGTACCCACCAATAAAAAATTTTCGCGTTTCATATCGGAAATTTCTTTTGTAGTGATCGCTCACAATACAGAGCAACAGTGTGGTTTGTTTCTGCGTTACCCCTCGAGGAATCGCATATTACTCCCGGGAGTAATTTACCCCCAGTTTGGGAACAACTGGTTTAAGGTTTCTTCAAAGCGCTTTAATTATCATACATTATTACGTCATAATAATGCTTTGAGCAAAATTCTACAACGCAAGGTTTTGCACAAACTTTCTACATCTTTAATTAAATGTTAAAAACTTTTTAGACTGAATTGTTAAACACATATGCACAGTAATATCTAAGTTAAGTTCGCACAAAGTTATGAAAAAATCTGGATTCAAGTTATTCAGCAATTTATTGGTATTTACAGCAAATCAAACGTGACAACTGGTCATAAAAAATGTTAAACACGAAACATTATGTTGCTAAAGTTCATGATTTGATATAATTGTTCAGCAAGTTCATTTGCTTTCAAAATGGTTAGTGAATGTGGAAGGGGCAGGTTGCTCGATGCATATTATCAATCCAAAGAAATACCTTACTATCCAGCTCTGTTAATCTGCGGACAGACGCACTAACTTTTTTGTGTGTGTGTCTTCAAACATTTTACAGGAATGTTAATTGGCTAGATTAACAAACTTAAAAGAGTCAGAAAAGTTATAGTTTATTATACTACACCGTTTTTCTAACTATCCCGTTGTGGTTCTAAAATGTACCCCTCCTTACCTTCACTCAACACAGACAACAACAGAGACAGTACAGCAATCAACAATACCTGCAATTTACAAGCATTGGGATCACTAATACAATTTAAACAGAGCTTATTGTCTTCTTATTTTACCAACGGCAATATACACTTACACACAAATGGCGTTCACAAATCAAACTGTGCCATTTAATAATACATTCAACTGCATTCACTATTCTCACTGTGCAGTTGTCAAAATAAACTTTCAACACAACCGCTTCAGGTTTCACAATCTCGAGTTCAAACCTCGCCTTCGTACAGTACTGCGCTTACGTCATAATTATTTCCTGTATCAAACCAGGCTCTATAGCATAATCACGACCGCATTCGTTCTCTTTAAATTGACTCGGGGTCGCGCTCTTTTGCATACTTGCGACAGCCTTCTTTCTCTTTAATTTGTCTTGCCCAAGGGAACCTGTTTCACCAGGCACCACCCTTGTATTGTATAACAAAATGCTTCAAACCGAGCCCCCCCTTGTCACGAGATCAAAGGGCATGCCTCAGTACAACAAGCATCGTGTCCATACGACAAGCTTAATTTCCGAAATCTGAATCTCCTTCAAAATGTCTCGTCTTTTATAGGCCTTGTTTCGTATTTGTTTTCATTATGGCGTCGCTTGCAACTTCACTGTAATTGTACGAACCAATGTACGAACCAGTGTACAAATCAATGTGCAATTCACTATGCGAGACACTGTACCTCTTCGTCATTTTTGTCAATTTGTATTAAATCTACTAACCGCACAATTTATTTCTTCAGTATAAGTTCACTGTTATCTTCACCATTTTCTAAATCCGTTATTCTATAATTGTTCATTAGTCAGGTTTTAGTTTAAACTTGTAAAGCGCTGCGCAAAAATGTACAAAGTAGTGTGCAAAGCAGTGTACAAAGCAATGTACGAAGCATAACACAAAGATATTGCGCAAGCATTCGGCACATCTTTTCATGTGTCATTATTGTTCAGCAACTTTTTGTACTGCCTTGTCCCACTTTTTCGATGTGCATTCTTTTTATTGCTCTAGTCTCTTAATTCCAGTTCTGAGTCGCTGACTTTTTCATTCACATTGCATACAGTATTTACCATATCTAAAATGTCAGCATTTCCAACACTATTTTTTATGTCTTGAACAACCAACGTTGGGTAAGTAATAGTATAGTACCAGTGATGCAATATTTTGTTAAATAGTTCTGGAGTATTTCTCACATATTTAACGCAAATCGCATTCTTTCTTAGTAATAGTCCAATTACATATACTGCCTGTTCTTTGGGTTCAACCAAACGTAATTCAAGTTGTTCTCCCTCCTTCTCGTGCCATGCTAACCACCTTAGAACCAATGTCACAGCTTTTTCATTCGTTAAAGCATGTAAAGGTTGCATATTTTCTTCCTCATTGACAACTCCAAATATCCGCAGTGTTGGTTTTACATTTTCCTGCTTCTGGCAACTTTCTTTTGAATTCGTTATTAATTTCATTTATTTTTACTATATTCTTTCTTCTGTAAAATACGACCTCAGCCGTTACCCCCGTTGCCATGATTCCCATAAAATTAAATGTACAAGGACACATGACATACATGATACACGTTGATATAAGCACATCGACACTTGGAATAACGCAACATTCATGAGAAGGTTTCGCATAACTGGTTCATTACTTTATATCATTGCCATCAATCTTCTTTATTTTGTTTCCAGATTATTGCAGCTTGTAATACGTCTTTTTTTATTCTATTCACCGCATCTGCGCGTTTCACGCTTCACTGAACCTCGTCATAGGTCAACGCTTGGTAATTCACGTTGTTGCGCCAGCAGTACAATGCTTTTCCAATTAGTTCCGGCGCTTCCCGAACTTTTCTAATTTGCAGCGTTCCCCCTCTGTTCGCAAGTTGCGTTACGAAGACTGTTTGCCTTTCAGGGACTTGCAGGCGTATTTCATAGTGCTGCCCAGGTTGACTGTTATTTACTAACCAGTTCAGTGCTGCTTTGGTCGCTGCGTCGATATCCATTTCAGCGAGTGGTTTCATAAAAGCAGTAATATCGTTAATTCCATATATTTGCAACGTCTTGCGTGCACTCTTTCGTGTCTTTTGCAATTCTTCTAATTCACTTATCAGCTCCACTGTACTTGTTTACACTGCTTATTCAAATAGAGTGATACAATTACATTGTGGCCGTATCTTGCCATTCCCAGCTATAAATATAACATTCGGAATGCTTCGTTTTTGCTTTAATTTTCACGGCTTTTGTTGCGGTTTTTATATTCAAGTCTGCAACTACTTTGTTTCTGTGAGCGACCTCGCTCAATTTGATTGTTTCTTTTAGCCAATTCATTATTGTTTGAAAATTTACTGAATGACATTCTCGTTTTTGATATTTTTTAACTTCCTCATATATGTTGCGTTTTCCTTCATACACCAAATATATGTTGTTTAGATTATTCAGCTCAATATTCACACAATATAACTTTTTGTAAAACACTAATAGAGCACACAGTTATCACACACATACAACACATTTTTTCGTTTGACTGTTTCACTTCTTCAATGTCGGTGCAAGGCTAATTTCGCTAGTTTCTGTGTCATTCATGTTATGGTTACACTCAGCCATAACAAATATTAGGGCAAATAAGGTTTGCACATAACTCCCCGCTTCGCACAGACTTTCCTACAGCAGCCTCAGTCCGTATTGTCGTGCGATGTTTCGTTAACTTGGATCAGTTGGATGATTCGACTCAAAATGACTCAATTAAACGCTTGGCTTTGCCTAACATTGTGAAGTGAATAGCATAATGCAAGTGAATACTATATGCCTTGCTGTAAAGACTAGTTAAATTCAGTCAAAGCATCAATCAGTCTCCAAACATTAGTCCTAATGATCAGCATCTGTTTGCTAAGGAAGTTAAAAGCACAACTGCTAATTTTGCACCTGCCACATAAGTTCGCACAAACAGCTCAGATTCAAGTTGCGAACATAACCGGGAGATTGCTGTGCTTTCAAACTGTTACCATTTTAGCAGACAGCGGCCAGGTTTGAAAAGTCAGCCTCCGATGAAATCGGTAAGCTGCAAGATGAGTTGGCCTTCTATGAAGAACGCCATGGATGCTAGTTATGCTTTATCTCGTTCTCTCGCGCTACTGATATCGCACGTTCATTCAGACTTATAGTGCAACTTCACCGTTTAATCCACATTGGGAAATGGACAAAACTTTTTCGCCAAGTTACTCTTCATGTCAAATAACCAATGTGGAAGCGGAAGCGGTTAGAATTTTCGCGCTTCCGCTTCCACAGAAAAAGGACCGCTTCCAGCTTCCGCTTCCACATCCCTGATCATAAGCCTTAATGTAGACTCATTAAAAAGCATTTTTCTGGAGTTCTTTAAAGTTTGTATAATTTTTTTTTATTTACCTGTACACAGGATGTATAGTGGCAAAAAAGCAGTGATACGCTCCAGATATTTCTCTAGCTGCAGTCGATATAATTGAGCACTTTTCCTACTGAGAGTTTCACAACAATTTAAATAGGAGCGTCAATATTCGGGTGTCATATCATGAAAACGGAGATGCCCTTCCTCTTCTCATAAGACTGGGCACAAGTCCCTCATTTCCCAAGTACACCATTTCTTATGCACCACGCAGCTTCTTATTGCAAAAAAACTTTAAAATGGTTGTTTGCTTATTTCAAATGTGAGACAAGTTTACCTGCAACCTGAGAGAGCAACAGGCACTAATACTCTTATTTATACGAATACATGGAACGTAGGAGCTTTCGTTGGTAAGCAAAATCAAATGTGATATTTTAGCTGAAAATGGAATGTAGCACCAGCTTCCTCCTCAAACGACTTTTAACCAGTCACTAAGGCGTTTCACATGGTCGCAGCCAGGGTTTTGGAAAGTCTGAAGTTGTACAACCTTTAAAAATAAGAGAATTGCGTATTATTAAATCAAGAAGCCTGTGCATCCATTAAAAGATGAAGAATTTATTGTACTCACTGCGATATTCGGTTATCTTTCCAAAAAATTAAAACGTTGATTTGTTGAGTTTTCTAGTGCAAGTTGCTAACGGGGACACTTCCGCTCTAGTAGACCCTTAGGCCACCGGTTTCACAAGACAGAATGCCAGTTGACAAACAAACGCAGAAAAATAACTCGATGCGCAATATTTGGTACGAACCAAAACAAGAGGTAAACATAAGGCGAAATTGAATAACGTAGCACCAATTACTCAATAAATATTGTTGCTTTCCGATCAAATCATGCTTTTATTAGTTGGGGTTAAATTGCCAAATCCAGAAAGCTGAGACTTGATGCTGTAAGACGAAATCCAAGTCCTTTCACAATATTGAGGAATTTGTGCCCTAATAAACAAGAAATGATTTACGGTACTATTACATGTTAGAAACGTAAATTTGCCACTAGGGTTGCAGTATTAAAACTCTGAAAGGGGAACTGCGAAATCATGAAGCAAGGACTTTTATGTATATTCTTACTTAATTGGAAAACGGAAAGGTCTACCAGAGTTTTTTATCCGGAACGTTAAGTAGGACTAGAGCTTTACTTTAAATACTTGAAATACGCATTGCGTAGGTACACCAATTTATAGTTTCGGTTATATTTCTGGTTGTTTTTTTTATTTTGCTGAAACACCTTTGCCCTCTCTATGCGTAGTCATGGTAAATTTGCTTCTCTTTACTTTATGTACGTTTACAATGTTTAACTATTTTAGGTGGTTCTTACTTATTTCCTTATGGTGGTTGTAATAACATTCAACGTGTGGTTGATTGTATCTGTGATCATCGGCAAAGTATTTGGTCAGCTGTTGTGTAAAGTTTTAGCAGCTTTCCTGAAATGCTATTGGGCCAGGTCTTCAGAAAACAAACAGTCCAAACGATTACTGCAGTCTGAAGTAAAACCAACAAACTACGTGAGTTTAATACCGTACAACCTTCATAAGAGTATTATGCTTGTAAGTTTACTGTGACCGTTATGTACATTTATATATGTGTGTGTGTATTTAAATTTGTTATCCAAAGCATAGTCCACCAAGGCTTCTTAGGCTTAAAAGAAAGTTGCCATTATTACTTCAATTTGCAAAAAGTTTTTGGCAATTTGACAACGTAATGCATCAAAATCTACTAGCACATATATAGAAACCTCGGGTGCATAAATAAATAAAAAGCTGTATTTTTTCAACTTGTGTGAGATAATATTCCATTGAAAATTTGAAACTTATAATTCGTTTCAGGTCGTTTAATTTTCCAGTTCCTTTCCTCAAACGTTTGCAGATGTTGCTTTGCGATAACTGAGTCTAAGTTAGATTGCGTATTTTGTTGTTTGTCAGAAACAGCAAACAGAGCATGTTGGTGAAAAAAGCATAAAAGCGAAGAATTTGTTTTGTTCTGTTTCAAATTAAAGTTAAATTTGCGAAATATTTGATTGGTTTAACCTTTCCATTCTTTCCCAAATGTGCTTTAGTGTTGAAATAAATTTAAACACGTTTCGGAAGATTTAAACTGCACGGACCTCTTAGAATAGCAGATTGGTAATAGTTTCGTAATAAAAGGCCATTTATGCACATTCAACATGACAGTGAACTTGATCAAATATTAAAGTTAAATTTCTCCCAACTTCTGTCTACAGCAATCTACCTCAGATCTTAAAAACCATTGATGGTTGACTGAAAGAAAGTGTTCATTTCATGGAAAGCTGAACAAGCGCCAATAGAAAGCAAGACAAATCAAAAGAAGAGTTGCTTTATCATTTACACACATGCTGGTTTGAACAACATAGCAACTTATGCTTGTTTGTAAATGATACCGAATTCACCTTCGCTGGCGAGAAAAGAAAAATCCAGAAATTTGCAACGCTTAATGGTGGAGTGATGATGAAGCCGTGTTTTACTGCGTGCGTACACCTTTTACTCAATTCTACGTACTCGCACATCTATACTTTGTGTTTTATTTTTCTTTTAAGCGTGCAAGAATATATTGTAACCGGTTCTTATTGCCTACAGTGAAAGCTGTAGCCTATAGCAATAACAGGTAACATATTCTTCCAAAGCTCTCCCAAATAAAGGCGATAACCATGGCTATGCTGTTGTGTTTATATGCCGGCATAATATCTACTGCTTTTACATTGATGTCAGTTGGAAATTAAAGGAGCGTGAAATGTAAGAAAAAACTTTGCTTTGAATAGTGATGCATCAAAGTTGCAGGTGACAATTTTTAGAAACATGTGAGTAAAATAGGAGCATTTGGGTAAGGTACAACAGCTTCAATTAAATTTGGGCAAATGAGAAAAGCTTCAATCAAACTTGGGTGAAAATAAGAACATTTAGATAAACTGGAAACACATGGGTGAAGTCCATCAGTCAAATCAAATTTTGCCAATTTGCAACAGCTTCATTCAATTGTGGGCAACTTCAAACAGTCTTGTTCAAAGATGGGCTATATAGAAAAGCTCCATTAAAATTTTAGTAGGTTTAGAAATATCTGGGTGAATTATAAGAGTTTGTTTCAAATTTGGATAAAATCAAAATCATTTGGGTAAATTTTAACAATCTTAATGAAATTTGTGCAAATTGGGGCAACTTCATTCAAATTTGGGTGAAGTTAAAAATATTTCCATAAATTGGAAACATTGGGGTAAATTCCAACAGACTAAATCAACTCTGTCCAAACAACAATTGCTCCATTCAACTTCGGGCAAAGTGGAACATCTTCATTCAATTTTGGGTAACTTCAAACAGCTTCATTCTAATTTGAATAATATACAACCACTTCATTAAAAATTGCATACATTTAGAAACATTTGGGCAAATTCCAACAGTCTTGATCATATTTGGGTAATTGAAAGAGCTTCATTCAAACTTGGGTACAATTAGAACCATCTGGGCAAATTGGAAGAGTGTTTAAGATTTGCATATATTATAGATGCAGTATTTGAGCAAATTACAACAGCCCAAATCAAAATTGGACCAACTGAAACAACTTCATTAAAATTTGGGTGGAGTTAGAAACATTTTGAAATTCGGAACACGTAGTGGTAAGTCACCATTCCGTCTAACCCTAATTTTTGTAAACCTCAAATTGTTGATGCTGTAAAATGTACAACTAAAATGTAGCTGTAGCTGCAAAATTTTTTGCAGTAGTTATCAGGGGCAGCTTTGATATGATACTGTGAAGTTTTCGTGTTTCAAACGTGCTTGATGTTGTGAGATTTGCCAGTGCAAAGCTGTTTCGATGAACTATTCATGAATAGAATTAACTACGTAACTGCAGCTGTAATATGTTGCGTGGTGGTAATGTAACTGTCATTTTATACTGTTTAGGTTTTCACATTTTCCGTTTGTTTGAATTGCATATGCTGCATGCAATGAAGTGCATACAACCAGGCACGTAGCCAGGAATTTTGATAGGGGGGGCAAACAACATCCAAGTCTCAACGTTTGATTATTTAATGCCCCTTGTTTTCGAAGCATCATCCATGAAAGGTGCATTTTTCTGGGACTTGTTTTGAATAATATGTTCGGTCAATTTTTTCATTTTAGTTCACTGATGTAGGAGGCGGGGGTGCGGGGGGTGCAAGCGCACCCCAAAAGTTTTGATTTGGTGAAAACTCGGGCAAAATCTGAGGAAATTTGTGAAAAATTTGTGAAAATCTTCGCAAAATTGCTGTACGTGCTTTGATTTTACAAAAATGGCACCCAAGAAAATCATTTTTTTTTGGAAATTCATGCATTGATTTACTTATTTTCGGGCAATTGAAGGGAAATTTGGGGAGGTTTTGGTGAAATTTGGGCAAAAATGATGCTTAACTGCCTCGATTTGAAAACAATGCGCCCAGTGAAATGCAGTCGTTTTTTATGGAGGTCATTTTCTTTGAATTCTTTTTCGGGCAAGTTTGCAGAAATTTGGGCTAAAATTCTTCGCACCCCCAAAAATTTGCCTGCTCCTACACCTATGTTTCAGTTGTGTCAATGTCCTCAAAGGGAGTGTCAATGTCCTCAGCACTTCCAAAATGACGTTAGATTTTGCTGCTGAGACTACCCGTTGCAGAGGACCGATTTCACGTTTACAGCAGGATAGGATGGCAACTAACATTAAATGAAAGTTGTAACACTGCACAGGTCGGATTGTGATTACTTGGCCCAAGCTTTTTTTTCTCCGGAAAGTTAATATACTATTACAAATACATTTTCAAACTGCCATCAAACCTTGAAGCAAAATTGTCTGGGTTCGCCACTGGGTGCCGCAAATTATAATTCTCTTCTGCAGGGTGCCGCAAGCCTAGACAGGTTGGGAACCACTGCCCTAAACTGTACCATGTGACTCAAATACGCATGTGACTCACTGACCGAAATACGCATGCATAAACTTTGCTGATGTCTGGACTTGTTAATCTCCTGGTGCATGGCGCATGTTACGATTAATAACATTTTGTATCTCAAATCGCCTATAAATGTTAAATAGACTACGGCTACATGGACGCAACGGTTACCATCCATAATCCTCTAACTGCACTACTCAGTTTTAGGACAACCTGGCAATGATTGCTAAATAGACTCTTCTAACTGCACAGTTAACTCATTTTGGCTGGCTGAACAGCAGCCTGCGGAAATGTGCAACTTAGGTCGTAAGCACGAAAGGTATCTTGCTGCTATGCAGTACAATATAAGACTACCAAGGCTAGACATAGTACATTTTTTTACAACTCTCACTACACAAAACACGTTGATCTAGTGGAAGTCTGACTTCTGGACGTGCACAACTAGCCATGTAGGCAAGGCTGGTAAATGAACGCGAGCCCTATCAGGGCAAAGTCGTGACCGCGAGGCCCCCGAAAGGCTTAGCGCAATGGCGCAATTCGCTCATGTCCGATCATTTGCCTGCAGAGGCAGGTTGCGAAACTTGCTAGCGGATTGTTGTATTCCCGGTCTAGATTGCGTAACAATAACACGACAATAAATCTTCAAATGTTCACTACAAGTTACGGTAGTAGGCGTTTTGCCGCATGTTACCAGAGCTCTCACTGAGGGTCTTTTCCTCCCAGATCTGTTATTTTAGTCGACCTGGGTGTCTAGTTTTAAGTATGAAA